>Ga0213872_10000429_pt1 | contig 34403 bp, 37 predicted proteins | sample VelepicomBERX_R2_FD_160071 | JGI IMG/M metagenome (GOLD analysis project Ga0213872, IMG submission 160071) | Rhizosphere microbial communities from Vellozia epidendroides in rupestrian grasslands, the National Park of Serra do Cipo, Brazil - RX_R2 | ecosystem: Host-associated > Plants > Roots >... | reverse complement strand
ACCTCGCCGGTTTCCAGGGGCTGGCGTAGCGCTTCCAAACTCGATCGCGCGAATTCGGGCAGCTCGTCTAAAAACAAAACGCCCCGGTGCGCGAGACTGATCTCTCCCGGCTGACTTTTCCGCCCGCCACCCACCAGCGCGACCGCCGAGGAAGAATGGTGCGGGGCGCGGAATGGGCGAGTGCGCAGCAATTTCCCCTGCGGCAATCCTTCGCCCAGACTGTGGATCAGGGACGCTTCCAGCGCCTCATCGGGATTAAGCGGCGGCATGATTCCGGGAAGGCGAGCCGCAAGCATCGACTTTCCCGATCCCGGCGGGCCGACCAGCAGGATATTATGGTTTCCGGCCGCGCAGATCTCGAGGGCGCGCTTGGCGCTCTCCTGGCCCTTTACGTCGGCGAAATCCAAAGGCTGGGCGATGTCCTCGGCGATCTGCGGGGTCGGGCGCGCCAGCGTCTGGCGGCCCTTGAAATGATTGACCAGCGCCAGCAGGCTCGACGGCGCCAGGATCTCGGCGCCCGACCAGGCCGCCTCCGGCCCCTGCGCCTCCGGGCAGATCAGCCCTTTGCCCTGGCCATGCGCGGCGATGGCGGCGGCGAGTGCTCCGCCCACCGGCGCCAATCCGCCATCGAGCGCCAATTCCCCCAGCGCCACGTAAGTTTCGCCCAGCGTCGCCGGCAGCACGCCGATGGCACACAGCAGGGCCATGGCGATGGGCAGGTCGAAATGGCTGCCTTCCTTCTGGCGATCGGCGGGGGCGAGGTTGACGATGATCCGTTTGGGCGGCAGCGACAGGCCAATGGCGGACAGGGCGGCGCGCACCCTCTCGCGGCTCTCGGTTACCGCCTTGTCGGCCAGCCCGACCAGGGTGAAAGCCGGCAGACCGCCGGCCAGCTGGCATTGCACCTCGACGGGAAGCACTTCGACGCCGTGAAAGGTCACGGTGGAGATTCGGGTCAGCACGGGGCGAATTTTCCGAAATGGAAACTTTCGCCAGCTTAGACCTTTATCCCTTTTCGCGCAAATCGGTCAGCCGGGTTTGCGGAACCGCAAGGTCATGCGGTCGCTTTCCCCAATGGCGTCGATCCGGCGGCGCTCCTCGTCCGTCAGCGCCGGCTGATTGGGAAGCACGCTCAGGCGGCCGGGTTTCAGGGTCCAGACTCCGAAGGGATAATCCTTGCTGTCCAGGGGATTGGCGTTGATCTCCGAGGCGGCGTCGAGGATGAACCCCGCCCGCTTGGCGGCGTCGACCACCACCTGGGTGTCGACATAGCCGGTGATGTCGCCGGTGACCGTCTTGGTCGGCATCGTCGCCGAATCCGCGCGATGTTCCTCGACCGCCAGGATGCCGCCCGGCTTCAAGGCGTCGTAGAAATGCTTCAACGCCTCCTCGAAGAAATTCTCGTGGATCCAGTTATGGACCTCGCGCGCGCTCAGGATCCAATCCACGCTTCCAGGCGGCGCCAGAGGTCCATGAACGGCGCCCCCGAACGCAACATAACGCACCACGCCATAGCGCTCGGTTTTGGCCGACGCCGGCACGTCCGGCGCCGGAAAATCGCCATGCCCTCCCGGCAGGTTCGGATCGGAGACATCCGCGCCCCAGGGCTGCAGGGGATCGGCGACGCCGGCCAGATAGGTTCCGCCGGTTCTGGCCATGTAGGGCGCCAGGATTTCGGCCCAATAGCCGCCTTCCGGCTGCAATTCGATCACCGTCATGCCGGGCCGCAATCCCCAGAACCGCAAGCTGGCCTCGGGATGACGGTAGACGTCGCGCGCCCGATCCCTGGCGGTGCGATCCGGCGATGCGATGACCGCCCTCAAGAGGGGATCGTCCGGAAGATCCGCCGCTTTGGCGGAGACGGCCGAGCAGAACAGAAGGGCGCCCAGAAGGGCCAGTTTGCCGGGGTTAGCCATGTTAGTTCCGCCCCGCCATCACGCCGCCATCGACGTCCCACACCGCGCCGGTAACCCAGCCCGCCTTGTCGGACAGCAGAAAGGCGACTGCCTCGGCGACGTCGCGCGGGGTGCCGATCCGGCCGATCGGGTGAAAGCCGTTGAAACCCTGCAAGGCGCCATGCACCTCGGCCTTGGGGATGAAACCTTCATAGATCGGGGTCTCCACCACGGCGGGCGACACTGCATTGACGCGGATTTGCTTGGGGGCCAGTTCCATCGCCAGATGCTGGGTCAGCGAATGCAGGCCGGCCTTGGCCATCGAATAGGCGGAGGACGGCGTGGCCGCGATGGCTTGGCGGGCCCACATCGACCCGATGGTGACGATCGCGCCGGGCCGGCCCCTGGCGGCCAGATTGGCGGCGACCTTCTGCGTGATGAAGAAGAACGCCTTGTTCAGCGCCATATATTGGTCGTAGTCCGCTTCCCGATGGTCGAGGAAGGGCTTGGGGAAAAACACGCCGGCGGCATTGACCAGCAGATCGATGTCGGGGTGCTGCGCATCGATGGTCTCGAGCAGGCCGGCCACGTCTTCACCGCTCGACAGATCCGCCGCCAGCGCCGATACCGGACCCAGCGCGGCCAGTTCCCGGCGCGCCTCTTCGGCCTTTGCCGCGCGGCTGCCGACGATCACCGCGCTGCCACCTTGTATGAGGACCAGCCGGGCCGTCTCCAGGCCGATACCGCTGGTGCCGCCGACGACCAACAGCTTCTTTCCCGTGAAATGAGTGCCCATGATGAAAATCTCGCTCAGTTTGGCCGAGATCTTTGGGTGTTTCCGGCTGGGCGGCAAACGAGATAAAGTGTCGATCATTGACAGAAAAAGTTTATCGCTATGAAGCTGCCGGTCCATCTGAATGCCTTGCGAGCGTTCGAGGCGAGCGCCCGACACCAGAGTTTTTCTATGGCGGCCGATGAATTGGGCGTAACACCCGCCGCGGTCGGCCAGCTGGTGCGGACCTTGGAGGATTGGCTGGGCGTTCCGCTCTTTCTGCGCAGCGCCAGCGGGCGGACGCGGCTCGTCCCGACCGAAACGGCGGAACAGGCCTTGCCGGACATCCGGGCGGGGTTCGACCGGCTTGCCCTGGGGCTGGAGCGTCTCAAGGAAGGATCCCCCAGCGGGGTGCTCACCGTCGCCGTCAGTCCGGCTTTCGCCGCCAAGTGGCTGCTGCCGCGCATCGACAGGTTCCAGGCCGCCTGGCCCGACACCGACGTGCGGCTGGACACCAATCTCAAGCCGGTGGATTTCGTGGCCCAGCGGATCGATATCGGCGTGCGCTACGGCAAAGGGAGCTGGCCGGGGCTGACGGCGGAAAAGCTGATGGACGAGGAGGTCTATCCGGTCTGTTCGCCGGACCTGCTGCGCCAGGAGGGGCGTTTGCGCCGCTTAAGCGACCTCGCCCGGGAAACCCTGATCCACGATCTGTCGATGGAGGGCCATGCCGGCTTCCCGAGCTGGCCCGGCTGGATGCAAAAAGCGGGGCTGGCCGATGCCGTCACGACCCGAGGCTTGAGGATCAACAATTCCGCCGCCGTGCTCCAGGCGGCTTCCGAAGGGCATGGCGTAGCGCTGGCCCGCAGCGTGATGGCGCGCGACGACCTGGCGGCAGGACGCCTGGTGCGGCTGTTTCCGCACGTCACGCTGGCTTCGGCGCTGGCCTATTACGTGGTCTATCGGCCCGAATGCGCCGGCCAGCCGAGACTGGCGGCATTCAGGGACTGGCTGTTCGCCGAGGTGGGTAACCCATTGTAAGCAATCGAGGTCCGCCCGATATTGGCAGGCATAGAGAAAGGGAAACTTACCCGATGAAGAACAGCCTTGCCGCCTCCGCCCTCCTGATCCTCGGCATACTGGCCGCGCCCGCCTCGGCGCAGGACGGTACAGCCCATCTGCCCACCGCGCCGCTGGTCAGCCTGCCGAGCTGGTCGCCGCTGGTGAAGAAGGCGATGCCGGCGGTGGTCAACATCTCGGCCGAGATCAGTGCCGAGGCGGCCGCCCAGGCGCATGGCCATGAGGGCGGCGAGCAGGCTTCGGGCTCGCTCGACGAGTTCCTGCGCCGCTATTTCGAGCAGCGCGGCCAGCAGGCGCCCGGATCGGAGTCGCTGTCGCCCGGAACCCGGGCGGCGGTCAATGGCAAGGTGATGTCGCTGGGGTCCGCCTTCATCATCGATCCGGCCGGCTATATCGTCACCAACAACCATGTGGTGGCCGGCGCCACCAAAATCACCGTGATCCTGCAGGACAATTCGCGTCACGTCGCCGAGCTGGTCGGCACCGATCCCAAGATCGATCTGGCGCTCTTGAAGATCGCCACCAAGCGCAAGCTGCCCGCTCTGCAATGGGGCGACAGCAACCGGGTCATGGTCGGCGACTGGGTGCTGGCGGTCGGCAATCCGTTCGGCCTGGGCGGCACTGTCACCGCCGGTATCGTCTCGGCGCTGGGCCGCGACCTGCAGCAAGGTCCGTTCGACGATTTCCTGCAGATCGACGCCCCGATCAACCGCGGCAATTCCGGCGGCCCGACCTTCGACATCGAAGGCCATGTGGTCGGCATCAACACCGCGATCTATTCGCCCAGCGGGGGCAGCGTCGGCATCGGCTTCGCCATTCCGTCCAACATCGCCCGGGTGATCGTGCAGAAGCTGCGCGACGGCGGCCAGGCCGATCATGGTTTCCTGGGGTTCGCCATCCAGGCGATCGACCCGGACATCGCCCATGCGCTGCATCTCGATCCCGAGAAGCCGCAGGGTCTGCTGGTCAGCGACATCGTGCCGCAAAGCCCGGCTGCCAAGGCGGGCCTGCAGGTCGGCGACGTGATCACCCAGGCCGACGGCCATCCTGTCCTGGTCAATCACGACATCTCGAAATTCATCGTCACCGCCCATATCGGCGACGTGCTGCATCTGACCGTCGCGCGCGGCGACCAGACGGTGAAGCTCGATCTTACCCTGATCAAGCAACCCAGCCCCGATCAGATCAATGCCTGGCTGGTCGGTCCCGACGCGCCGCATTCGGGCCCGCCGATGGCGCTGGGCATGTGGTTCGCCGCCCTCAACGAGGACGCGCACCATGAACTTCACCTGCCGCCGACGGTGACCGGCGTGGTGATCGGCGGCATCGCCGAGAAGAGCCCCGCCGCCTCGATCGGCCTGCTGCCGGGCGACGTGCTGGTCTCGGTCAACCGCGAGCCGGTCGCCAATCCGGCCGAGGCCACCGCCAAATTGAAGGCGGGGTCGGCCGGCGGCGACGTGCTGATCCTGGTCAACCGCCACGGCGATCCGCAATTCATGGTGCTGCCGACGCCGGGTAATTGATCAGGCCGCGGCAGCGGGAACCGGGCGGAAGCCGACGCCGATGCGGTTATAGGCGTTGATCAGGCCGATCGCGATGGTGAGGTCGGTCAGTTCCTTCTCGGAGAAGGCTGAGCGGGCCGCTTCGTACTCCGCATCGGGAATGTGGGTCTGGGCGACCAGGGTCACCGTCTCGGTCCAGCGCAAGGCCGCCTGCTCGCGGGCGGTGAACAGGGTGCCGGCCTCGTGCCAGGCCGGCACCAGCACCAGCTTGTCGACGGCCAAGCCGGACTTCAGCAGATCGCGGCTGTGCGAGTCGATGCAATAGGCGCAGCCATTGAGCTGCGAGGCGCGCAGATAAACCAGGTCCAAAAGCTGTGCGGGCAGGCCGGACTGGGCCAGATAGCCATAGACGCCGCCCAGGGCCTTCATGCCGGCGGGCGAGGCGCTGCTGTAATCGAGACGCTGAGACATGGATAAGTTCCTTGGTGAAAAGCGATTGGCGGACGATAGGCCGCTCTCGGTTCATCAAAAAGCACCAAGATTTGACTAATCCGCTGTACCATTCACCGTATGGTCCAGCCTCTTTCCATCGCCCTCGACCGCGCCTCGGGACCACCGATCTCGGTCCAGATCGCCGCCGCGATCCGCGCCGCGATCCTCGATGGACGCCTCGCCGCCGGTGCCCGGCTCCCCTCCTGGCGCGACCTCGCGGCCCAGCTCGGCGTGGCGCGCGGCACGGTGAAAGCGGCTTATGAAAGACTGACCGACGAACAACTGATCGTCGGCCAGGGGGCGGCAGGTACCCGGATCGCCGCCCGCCCGCCGCTGGCGCCCGGGCTTGCCTCCGCGCCGGAAAGCTCGCCGCTGCCGTCCTTCTTCCGCGATTTCGAGAGCAATCCCCTGCCCTTCCAGATGGGCGTGCCGGCGCAGGACGCCTTTCCCTATGCCCATTGGTCGCGGCTGATGGCGCGGGCCGCCCGCGCCGCCGCCGCGGCTCCGGTCGGCTATCCCGATCCGCGCGGCCTGCCCTCGCTCCGCCGCGAGATCGCCGGCTACCTCGCGCTGGCGCGCGGAATCGCCTGTACTCCCGCTCAGATCATCATAACGGCGGGCTTCGCCGGCGCCCTCAATCTGGCGATCCGGACGCTGGCGCTGGAAGGAAGCGAGGCCTGGTTCGAGGATCCCGGCTTTCCGCTCACCCGCATCGCGCTCGAACTGACCGGAATCACCTCCCGCCCGGTGCCGGTCGACGGGGAAGGCCTCGATTTGGCGGTCGGGCTGCGATCCGCACCAAACGCCCGCCTGGCGGTGGTCACCGCCGGCCAGCAGGCGCCGACCGGCGTCACCCTGTCGCTGGCGCGGCGTCTCGCTTTGCTGGACTGGGCGCAGCGCTCCGGCGGTTGGATCATCGAGGATGACTATCTTGGCGAACTACAGCTGAAAGGCCGGGCCGCGCCGGCTCTTGCCTCGCTCGACCAGGCGGGACGGGTGCTACATATCGGCACCTTCAGCAAGACCATCACGCCGGGGCTGCGCCTCGGCTTTTTGGTGGTGCCGCCGGCCCTGGCCGAGCGCTTCGGCACCGCCGCCGCCTGTTTGGCGCCGGCGCCGGCGGCGGTGATCCAGCGCGCCGTGGCCGACTTCATCGCCGAGGGCCATTTCCTGCGTCATCTGCGTCGCATGAAACGGCTCTATGCCGGGCGCCGGGAAGCTCTGCTGGCGGCGTTGCGCCGGGTCGCGCCTGCCGGCTGCGCGGTGCGCCCGGGCGGGCTGGCGGTTCTGCTCGATCTGCCCGAGAGGGCGGATGACGTCGACATCGCCCGCCGCGCCGTGCTGCGCGGGCTGGCGCCGGTGCCGCTGTCGCCCTGGCGGGCCGGAAATTCCCGGCCCGGCCTGATGCTGGGCGTCACCAACGTCCCGGTCGAGCGGGCCGATGAATTGTGCGTGAGATTGGCTGGCCTGCTTCCTCAATAGCGGGTGCGCGTGGCCATCATCGGCGCGGTCTCGTAGCGGAAGCCGAGGCCCGACAGGATGGCGGGATCGGCCGCGAGGATCTTGGCATTGGCTTGGCCGTCCGCCGCCCGTACCACCCCCAGCCCATAGGCGCCGGCCGGATCGCCGACCGGGCCCAGCACGATCACGGTGCCATTCTCGACCAAAGGCGCCCAATAGGCGGCGTGTTCGGTCATCACGGTGCGTTCGTCCGCGCTCATGTCGGCCGGGAAGGTCGGGCGCGGGCCGATCAGGCGGTTGACGAAGACCGCGCCGTTGGCGGCCTTGGGCTGGATATGGGCGACCAGCCAAGCGAAGACGCGCTCCCAGCCATTGGTATGGCTGGCGCAGGACTCGGGATCGGTGAAGCCGGTATGGGCGATGGTGACGCGGGTTCCGCCGTCGATCGCCTGCAGACGGTAAGACACGATCGTCTTGCTCTCGGGGCTCCAACTCGGTTTCCAGCTGTGCACGATGCGGTGCGGCGGATCGATCTCAAGGAATTCGCCGCCCACCTCGAACGCCTGGCCGTCGGCGCCCGTGCCGACCGAGCGCCAGGCGCCGCCGACGCGCGGATCGCCGGTCCAGCGGGTGACCTGGTACAGGTCGGGCGATCCCCACCAGTCGGCGATTTCCTCCGAGCACAGCGCTTTGAAGACGCGGTCGGGCGAGGCGGCGATTTCCACGGTGGCGAGGATGGTCCCGGCATCGAGGTCGGCGATCGCGCGGGCGGGTTTGAGGGCGACACTCATGTCTCTTCCTCCAGGCGGTGTTTCAGGCGGTTGAGGCCGGTCTGCCAGAAGTCGCGATAGCGCAGCAGCCAATCGGCGACCTCGGTCAGGCGGTCGGGATGCAGGCGATAGACCCGTTCGCGCCCCTCGCGCTGTTCCGAGACCATGCCGGCGTCTTTGAGAATGCGCAGATGTTTGGAAATGGCCGGCCGGCTTTGCGGAAAGCCGTCGGCCAAGCTGTTGACCGGCGCCGGCCCGGCCTGCAGCCGGTCGAGGATCGCCCGGCGCGTCGGGTCGGCGATGGCGTGAAAGACGTCTGAATCGGCAAGCGGTCGGGCCAATTGGTAACCTTTCAGTTACCTATTTGTAATCCCGTCTCGCCGCTCCGGTCAAGGGCCCGCGCTTCCTCGGGGAAATGGACGCGCAGCCATTTGAGCACTTTCCACCAGATCTGCGCCTGGGCCTGGCAGGCGGCGTCGCGTCCCTCGAAGCCGCGATGGACCAGGCTCATCACGGTGCCTTCGGCGGTCGGCTCGAAGCGCAGGCTGACCTCGGTGGGCAGCATGCCGTCCCAGCTGCCGCGCCAGCTCTGCACGAAGCGGCTGTGGCGCTCGATTTCGATGAAGGTGCCCGAGGCCGAGAAGGTCCGGCCCTTGGCGAATTGCCCCTCGGCCCGCCAGTCGGTGCCGACTTCCGGCTGCCCCCGCCAGGTCACGTGCGAGCCGCCGCGCCGTCCGCCCCACCAGCGGCCGATCTCGGCCGGTTCGGTGAAGGCGCGGAACAGCCGCTCGGCATCGACGGGAAAGACGGCCAGGGCGATCACCATGCCCGTCTCCGGTGAGGTCATGACGCAATCGTTTTGCGATAGTGCCAACGCCCGCTCCACAATTAAGTCGCGATCGGGGCTTACCTTACTCGCAAAGTGACGGCGATCACAGCGTGTCGAGAAACTCCGCCGCCGCCTCCGCCACCCGCTCGGGCTGGATGGCGCTCATGCAGACCGGTTCCTTGCAGGCGGTCTTGCGGTGGTTGGCGGCCGAGACGCAGGGGCTGCAGGCCAAACCGGCTGTCAGCGCCCGGCCGGGACCGAGCGGGCCGTAAAGCTCCGGTGTTTCCGGCCCGAACAGCGACAGCACCGGCATGGCGGTGACCGAGGCGAAATGGCCGGGGCCGGAATCGTTGGTGATCATCAGCGCGGCCAGGCCGTAGAGCGCCGGCAGCTGGTCGAGGCGGCTTTCGCCGGCGAAATTGACCATGCGCGGATCGTTCACCGCCTGGCACAAGGCCTGGGCTTCGGCGCGTTCGGCCGGGGCGCCGGTGACCAGGATGACGATGTCGGGCCAACGCTTCAGCATCAGTTTCGCCAAGGCGGTGAAATGGCCGGCCGGCCAGCGGCGCTGGGGCAGCATCTCGCTGGCATTGGGATTGAACAGCACGATGCGCTGGGTATCCGGACGGAACCCCGGCATCAGGCCGGCGATCTTGTCGGCCATCGCCTTCTTGGTGGCGGGCGGGATCTTGACCGGTTCGATGCGGATCTCGTCGTCGCCGATGAAGCTCTTGGAATAGGGCACTTCGGCCTTGGGCGCCGCCAAAGCGTTGATCAGGGCGATGAAATTCTTGGCGATATGGATATGCGGATTGTAGGCGACCCGGTGGGTCAGCATCTCGCCGCGATAGAGCCCTTCATTGTGGAACCGGTGATAGCCGGCGCGCAAGCGCGCGCCCGACAGTCCGGTCAGCAGCGCCGTGAAGCGCGAGAACAGCTCCAGATCGATGGCGGTGTCGATCTTGTGGCGCCGGGTCCACAGCAGGAATTTCAGCGTATCCAACCCCAAGGTCCACAGACTATCGACGCGCAGCGTGAAGATGTTGCCGTCGGGGATGGTTTTGAGGAAATCGAGCGAGCCGCGATTATCGGCGAAGATCACGAAGAACAGCTCGGCATTCCACAGCGCCTTGGCCTTTTTCATCGCCGGGTCGGCCAGGATCGTGCTGCCCATCTCGGACAATTCGATGAACAGCACTTTCCTCGGCGGCGTGCCGGCGGGTGCCGCGCGGCCGACCAGCCGCACCAGGAAAGTGGCCAGGAAACAGAGCGGAACGCCGACCCGGTGGTCGATCATCCGCATGCGGTCGACGTTCATCCGAGCTTCGCCTCGATCGCGTCCCAGATGTCGGCTTCCAGCTTCACCCCGTCGAAACGGTTGATCTCCTGGAGGCCGGTGGGCGAGGTGACGTTGATCTCGGTCAGATAATCGCCGATCACGTCGATGCCGACGAAGATCAGGCCCTTTTCCTTCAGCGTCGGGCCGATGGCGGCGCAGATCTCGCGGTCGCGCGCGGTCAGTTCGGATTTCTCGGCGCGGCCGCCGACATGCATGTTCGAGCGCGCCTCGCCCTGGGCCGGTACGCGGTTGATGGCGCCGACCGGCTTGCCGTCGATCAGGATGATGCGCTTGTCGCCCTGCCGCACCTCGGGCAGATAGCGCTGGACGATCACCGGCTCGCGCGAGCGCTCCGAGAACAGCTCCAGCAGCGCATTGAGGTTGCTGTCCTCGGGGCGCAGATGGAACACGCCGGCGCCGCCATTGCCGTAGAGCGGCTTGACGATGATGTCGCCATGCTTCTGGCGGAAGGCCAGGATGCGCTCCTTGTCGGCGGTGATCAGGGTCGGCGGCATCAATTCGGCGAAATGGGTGACCAGCAGCTTTTCCGGCGCGTTGCGCACCGACACCGGGTCGTTCACCACCAGGGTCTTCGGATGGATGTGCTCCAGCACGTGGGTGGCGGTGATGTAGGCCATGTCGAAGGGCGGATCCTGGCGCATCAGCACCACGTCGATTGTGGTGAGGTCGAGCTGGATCCAATCGCCCAGGGTGTAATGATTGTTCCTCTCGCGCTTCAGCTTCAGTTCGCGCGCCCGGGCCGTCACCTTGCCCTCGTCGAAGGACAGGCAGCGGGGATGATAGTGGAACAGGCGATAGCCGCGTTCCTGCGCCTCGAGCGCCATCACGAAGGTGCTGTCGGCATCGATGTTGATGTGCTCGATCGGGTCCATCTGGACCGCGACGGTGAGGGGCCTTTTATAGCTCATTGCGTATTGCGCCTCGGATCGCTCTTGAGGACGACGTGGTTGATCACCTTCTTGACGTCGGAAATGTCGCGCGCGGCGGCGATCACATGGTCCAGCTCGGTCTGGTCCTGGGCGATGCCGAACAGATAGACGACGCCGTTCTCGACCTCGACGATGTAATTGATGTTCTTGACGTCGCCATTGAACATCAGCTGGGTACGCAGCTTGTTGGCGATCCAGGTGTCGTTGACGCCGGATTTGAAGCCGCCTTCGCTGGTGACCTGGATCTCGTCATAGACCTGGCGCACGCCGGCGGCCTGCCAGGCGATCTTGACCGCATTGTCGTGGGTCTCGGGCTTTTCGACCGAGCCGGTCAGCATCACGCGGCCCTCGATCACATCGACGGTAATGTCGTGATAGAGGCCGAGGGAATTGTCGACGTAAGCGCTCGATATGGCGCCCTTGATCTTGGCGTCGTCGACGGAGGATTCAAAGCCGCGCTCCTCGGCGGCGCCCATGCCGACCGCTCCGCCGGCGCCGACCACGGCGACCGCGCAGGAGGACAAAGCGAAGGCGCTCATCAGCACCCAAACGGCCATTGGGGCTGGCATAAGCTTGACTGTCACGGACGGATTTCCTTCCCCGGAATGAATCGGCGAGAGTTTATGAGCTAAAGATCGTCCCGCCAAGCATCGATAAGATGCCGGGGCCAACGCCCCGGCGCTGCCAGGACAGCATCGAAACGTGGCGAAAGATGGGCGAGGCGGGGCCGCGCCGCAAGGTAAGCCTCGGCGCCGCGCAAAAGGCGCTCGCGCTGGCGGGGCGAGACGGCTTCGGCGGCGCTGTCCAGATCGGCGCGCGCCTTGACCTCGATGAAGGCGATGACCGAACCGCGCCGGGCGACGATGTCGATTTCGCCGCGTCCGCCGGATGCGGCCGGCACGCGGCGTTCGAGAATGGCATAGCCTTTGAGGCGCAGCATCAGCGCTGCGACAAATTCGGCGCGCCGGCCGAAGGCCAGGGCGGCCAATTTACTTCGCCTTATCATGCGGCTAAGTTGGGCCCGTCGGTTTGCGGTTTCAACCGCCTGTTGTCGGGAGTCCATCTTGCGTCCCCTGGTTCGCTTCGCCGCTGTAGCGCTGCTCGCGCTGGTTTCCGCCTGCGCCCAGAAGGCCGCTCCCCCGCCGCCGCCCCCGCCGCCGGTGGCCCAGGCCAAGCCGGTTCCCGTGCCGCCCAAGCCGGTCCAGCCCTCGCGGCCTACAGCTCCCGCCGCTCCGGCGACCCCGCAGGTCGCGCCCGCCGGCGGCACGGTGGTCGGCATCGTCTTGCCGCTGTCCGGCCCCTCGGCCGCCATCGGCACCGCCATGCTGAACGCGGCGCAAATGGCCCTGTTCGAGCTGGCCTCGCCCAATCTGACCCTGCTGCCTTTCGACAGCGCCGGCACGCCGGAAGGGGCATCCGAAGGCGTGCGCCAGGCGATCGCCCAGCATGCCGACATCATCGTCGGTCCCGTGTTCGCTGCCGAAGCCCGCACCGTTTCGCCGATCGCCGAAGCCGCCCATGTGCCGCTGCTCAGCCTGTCGGCCGACCAGTCGGTGGCCGGACGGGGAACCTATGTGATGGGCTTCCTGCCCGGCCCGCAGGCGGTGCGCGCCGCGCAATTCGCCGCCAAGCAGGGCAAAAGCCGCCAGGCCATCCTGGCGCCCTCCAACGAATATGGCCGCCGCGTCGTCGCCGCCGTGACCAGTGGATTGGCCGGATCCGGCGTCACGCTGGGGCCGGTGGAATATTACGACCCTTCCTCCCTCGATCTGGCTGGGCCTATGAAGCGCCTGCTGATCAATCGGCAGGGCGAGGATGCCGGTTTCGACGCGCTGCTGCTGCCCGATGACGGCCAGCGGCTGCGCCGTGCCGGCGAGCAATGGGCGGCGCAGGGCGTGCCGGCCGATCGCGTAACCCTGCTGGGCACCATGCTGTGGGACGATGCCAAGCCGGGCGAAATCCCGTCGCTGGCCGGCGGCTGGTATGCCGCGGCGCCCTCCGCCGGGTTCGCCGAATTCGCCAAGCGCTATGCCAAGGCCTTCGGCGGGCAGCCGCCGCGCCTGGCGTCCTTGGCCTATGACGCCACCGCCATCGCCGCGGTGCTGGGCAAGCAATCGGGGCATGATTTCAGCGCCGGAATCCTCACCAATCCGCAGGGCTTCGCCGGGGTCGACGGGCTGTTCCGCCTCAATCTCGACGGCACCAACACCCGGGCTTTCGCGGTCAAGGAAGTGGTGCCCAACGGCCAGCCCAAGGAAATCGCCCCGGCGGCGAAGTCATTCGAGGGGTAGGATCCGCTCGATCACGCGGTTGAGCAGCAGTCGGCCGTGCGGGGTCGCGCGCAGGAAATTGTTTTCCCGCTTGAGGAACCCATCTTCGATCATCTCGGCCAAGCCCTTGGGATCGAGGGAGTTTTCGAGGTTAGGGTACTTAGCTAAGGAAAGCCCCTCAGTCAGGCGCAATCCCATCAGCACCAGCTCCGTGATGCGGTCTTCAGCATCGAGAACGCCGGCTTCCGCGGTCCCCTCGCCTTTCTCCAGTACCATGCCGCGCCAGATTTCCGGCGCCCGATGACGCCGGTGCGTCGTGGTGCGGCCGGCTTCGTCGGTCAGGCGGCCATGGGCGCCGGGGCCGATGCCGAGGAAATCGTCGCCTTGCCAATAGAGCAGATTGTGCCGGCATTCGGCGCCGGGGCGGGCATGGTTGGAGATTTCGTAGGCCGGCAAGCCGGCGGCTTCGGTGACTTCCTGGGTCAGCTCGAACAAGGCGGCGGCGTGGTCGTCGTCAGGCATGACGAATTCGCCGCGCGCCGCCATCGGGTGGAACGGCGTGCCGGGCTCGATGGTCAGCTGATAGAGCGACAGATGGTCGGCGGCCATGGAAATGGCGCGGTCGAGTTCGGCGCGCCAGGAGTCCAGCGACTGGCCGGGCCGGGCATAGATCAGATCGAACGAGATGCGCGGGAACGCCGCCCGCGCCAGCTCGACCGCCTTGATGGCTTGGGCGCTGTCATGGACGCGGCCGAGGAATTTCAGCTGGGCGTCGTCCAGCGCCTGCAAGCCCATGGAGAGGCGGTTCACGCCGGCGGCGCGGATGTCGCGGAAACGCTCGGCATCGATGGTACCGGGATTGGCTTCCAGGGTGATTTCGATGTCGTCGGCCAGTGCCCAGCGCTGGCCGATTCGCTCGATCAGGGCGCCGGTGGTGGCGGGGTCCATTAGCGATGGCGTGCCGCCGCCGAAAAAGACGCTGGTGACGGTTCGGCCCTGGGTGCGATCCGCACCCTCATCCAGTTCGCGCAGCAGCGCTTCGCGCCACGCCGCCTGGTCGATGCGCTCGACGACATGGGAGTTGAAGTCGCAATAGGGGCATTTCGACAGGCAGAACGGCCAATGGATATAGAGGCCGAAGCGGCTCATTTGTCGAAACAGCGCGCCACGAGCTGGCGGAAAGCATCGGCGCGATGGCTGATCTCGTGCTTTTGCTCGGGATCCATCTCGCCGAAAGTGACGTCATAGCCCTCGGGGCGGAACATCGGATCATAGCCGAAGCCATGCGCTCCGCGCGGCGGCCACACCAATTCGCCGGCCACCGTGCCCTCGACGGTCTCGGCATGGCCGTCCGGCCAAGCCAGCGCCAAAGCGCAGACGAACTTACCGGAGCGGTCGCTTTTCCCGGCCAGACCGTCCTCGACCTTCTGCATGGCATGGGCGAAATCCTTGGACGGGCCGGCCCAGCGCGCCGAATAGATGCCGGGCTCGCCGCCCAGGGCGGTGACCGCGAGGCCGGAATCGTCGGCCAAGGCTGGGATGTTGGCAGACCTGGCGGCGGCGTGGGCCTTCAAGAGCGCATTGCCGATGAACGTCGTTTCGGTCTCGTCGGGCTCGGCCAGGCCGAGCGCGCCGGCCGACACCACGTCGGCGCCGAACGGGGCCAGAAGCGCACGGATCTCGCGAACCTTGCCTTCGTTATGGCTGGCGATGACCAGCTTGCCTCCGGCCCACTTCCGGGTCATGCGCCGATGGCCTCGCGCTGCAGGACCAGCAGCTGCGCCACGCCATGGCGGGCCAGGCCCAGCAATTCGGTGAATTGCGCGTCGGTGAAGGGGTCTTCCTCGGCGGTCGCCTGGATCTCGCAGATGCCGCCGCCGGCGGTCAGGATGAAATTGGCGTCGGCCTGGCAGGCGCTGTCCTCGGGGTAGTCGAGATCGAGCACCGCATGGCCCTGATAGAGGCCGCAGGAAATGGCGGCGACCTGGCCGGTCAGCGGGATCTTGGCGATCACACCGTCCTTGACCAGCTTGGCGAAGGCCAGATGCAGGGCGACGAAGGAGCCGGTGATGGCGGCGGTGCGGGTGCCGCCATCGGCCTGCAGCACGTCGCAATCGATCTTGATCTGGCGCTCGCCCATGGCGGCCAGATCGGTGACGGCGCGTAAAGAACGGCCGATCAAACGCTGGATTTCCTGGGTACGGCCGGACTGCTTGCCCTTGGCGGCTTCGCGGTCGGTGCGCGAATGGGTCGAGCGCGGCAGCATGCCATATTCCGCCGTCACCCAGCCCTTGCCGGAATTCCTGAGGAAGGGCGGAACCTTCTCGTCGATCGAGGCGGTGCACAGCACATGGGTATCGCCGAACTTGGCCAGGCAGGAGCCTTCGGCATATTTGGCGGCATGGGGTTCGAGAGTGACCTGGCGCAGATCGTTGAAGGCGCGGCCGGAAGGACGAACGAGATTGGACACGGCGATAATCCTGTTTTGAAGCTCGCCGGAAATTAGTCCGGCGCACCTCTTCCTGTCCACCAAGTTGACCGGGGCTCAACCGCTCACTAGATTTTACCTCCAATCGAGAGGGAAAGAGCGCCTTGAGCCGCGGTCGAAACGTCATGGAGCTGAGCGAGCGCTCGCGGGAGATCTTCCGCGAGATCGTCGACGCCTATGTCGAAACCGGCGAACCGGTCGGCTCGCGCACCTTGTCCCGCCGCCTCTCGGTCGCCTTGTCGCCCGCCACCGTGCGCAATGTGATGTCCGACCTGGAAGAGGCCGGGCTGCTGTTCGCGCCCCACACCTCGGCCGGCCGCGTGCCCACCGAGGAAGGCATGCGGATGTTCGTCAACGGCCTCCTCGAACTCGGCACCCTGGCCGCCAGCGAGCGTGACCGCATCGACGAACAGGTCAAGGCCAGCGGCAAGAATGTCGAAACCGTGCTGGAAGAGGCCTCGTCCGCCCTGGCCGGCCTGTCGCGCTGCGCCGGGCTGGTGCTGGCGCCGAAAACCCAGGTGGCGCTGAAGCATGTCGAATTCGTGCCCCTCGGCCCGGGCCGCGCGCTGGTCGTGCTGGTTACCGACGACGGGCTGGTCGAGAACCGTCTCTTGGAACTGCCGCCCGAAGTGCCGCCCTCGGCGCTGGTCGAGGCCGGCAATTTCCTCAATGCCCGCCTGGTCGGGCGCACCTTGGACGATGCCCGCGCCGCGGTGTTCACCGAGATAGAGAACAAGCGCACCCTGCTCGACGAGCTGACCCAGAAGGTGGTCGCCGCCGGATTGGCGATCTGGGCCGGCGACAAGGGCGGCCAATTGATCGTGCGCGGCCAGTCGCATCTTCTGGAAGATGTGACGGTCCTGACCGACCTCGACCGCATCCGCGCGCTGTTCGAGGCCCTGGAGACGCGCGAACAGCTCTTGAAGCTGCTCGACCTCACCAACCACGCCGATGGCGTGCAGATCTTCATCGGGGCGAAGAACGAACTTTTCTCGGTTTCGGGCTGTTCGATGATCGTCGCTCCCTATACAAACAGCGCCGACCGCATCGTCGGCGCTATCGGGGTCATCGGCCCCACCCGTATGAACTATGCCCGCATCATTCCGATGGTGGATTACACCGCCAAGGTGATCGGGCGCCTGATCGGATAACGTAAGGACCATCATGACTGACGCCAACGACCTCCCCGACGACAACGCCGCGGCCGCCGAGCAGCCGGCCGCCGACAGCGCCGCCGAGCCGACCCCGCGCGAGGCCGAGCTGCAGGCCCAGCTGGCCGACGTCACCGAAAAGCTGCTGCGCGCCATGGCCGAGACCGAGAATGTCCGCCGCCGCCTCGAGCAGGCCGCCGACGATCGCGGCAAATATGCCGTCTCGGGCTTCGCCAAGGACATGCTGCCGATCGCCGACAATCTGCGCCGCGCGCTGGAAAGCATCCCGGCCGACGCCAAGGAGAGCGATCCCTTGGCCGTCAAGCTGATCGAAGGCGTCGAGCTGACCGAGCGCTCCCTGCTGTCCGCCCTGGAACGCCATGGCGTCAAGAAGGTGGAAAGCCTGGGCCAGCTTTTGAATCCGCATCTGCACCAGGCGATGATGGAGGTCGAGGACCCCAACCACACCGCCGGCACCATCGTCGTGGAAATGCAGGCCGGCTACACCCTCAATGGCCGCCTGATCCGCGAAGCGATGGTCGGTGTCGCCAAGGGCGGCCCGAAGCCGGGCCAGGGCGAATCCGGGGTCGACACCCAGGCCTGAGCCGGGGTCATCTGAGTACGCTGTTGGTGTAGACCTCCCGCATCAGATCGCTCTGCCGGTGGCAGTCGGTCTTGGCGAAGATTTGCGCCAACTGGGTCTTGACGGTTGCGAGACTGATCCCGGCGTCGCCGGCATAGCCCTGCAGGGTGGAGCCGTCCATCAGCGCCGAGAGCAGTTTTGCCTCCGCCATGGTGAGGCCGTAGACGCGGCGCAGGCGCTCGGGGCGTCCGTCCGGCCCGCGCCGTGCCGCGGCGCCGCTCCGGATCAGTTCGGCCAGCCTGCCATCGCGCAACAGGGTTTCCGCAATGCCGTTGGCGAACAGCAGCGCGCCCTGCTCGTCGACGATCAGGACGCCGAACGCGAGACTTTCCAGATCGATTGATGCCAAGAATCGGTCGCTGCCAGTCTCCACCAGATTCCCCCTCGTGGTCGGATACTGAACTGACAAGGCCGGGATAGTACCGCCGATACAAACAATTTTCTTCAATTTTTTGGCGAACATCATCCGAACGATGGATGCGGGCGCAAAGCCCAGTGCCTAGAGTCCCAGCCGCCCCCGTCGAGGTGGGTTCTGGCTGGAGATGGCAAATGACATCGTTGAAATTGCCGGCACTGCTGACCCTCGCTTTTCTTCTCCCGGTAGCGGGCCGCGCCGCCGAGCCGATCAAGATCGGCGTCATCTCCGAGGCCCAGGCGGTCGCCGGCGCGTCGATCGCCCCGGCGGCGCAACTCGCCGCCGAAGAGATCAACGCCAAGGGCGGAATCGACGGGCGGCCCGTCGAAATCGTCGCTTATGACGATCACTCCTCGGCCAGCGACGCCGTGCGCGCCTTCCAGCGCGCCGTCAATGAAGACCATGTCCAGGCCGTCGTCGCCAGCTATGTCACCGAGATCGCCTTGGCGCTGCAGCCTTGGGCGGATCGCCTGAAGACCGTCACGATTACGCCCGGCGCGGCCTCGGACCTCATTCCGGAGGCCATTGCCAAGGATTACGCGCACAACCGTTACTATTTCCAGGGTTTCCCCACATCCAGCGCGGTGGCGCACATGGTGTGCGACTCGGCCAAGGATCTGCTCGTCAAGCATCTGGGGATGCAGACCGCCGTCATCATGAGCGAGGATGCCGCCTGGACCCTGCCGCTCGACGCCACCTATGAGAGCTGCCTGCCGCCGGCGGGGCTGAAACCGCTCGACCATATCCGCTTCTCGAAGGACACTACCGACTTCACCCCGATCTTCAACCGGATCGAGGCTTTGAAGCCGGACGTGATCATTACCGGCGTCTCGCATGTCGGGGTCCAGCCCACCGTGCAGTGGAAAAACCAGCAGGTGCCGCTGCCGATGTATGGCCGCAGTTCGCAGGCGATCAATCCGGTGTTCTGGAAGGATACCGACGGCGGCGCCCAGGGCGTGATCATGCAAGCCTTCGCCGCTCCCGACGTCGCGCTTTCGCCCAAGACCATTCCCTTCGCCGAGGCCTATCGGCGGAAATATGGGGCCTTTCCCGCGGAGACCGGCTACACCGCCTATGACGCGATCCATTACATCGCCGACGCGGTTCATCGCGCCGCCGGCGCGACCGATGCCGATACGCTCGCCGCCGCCCTGGAAAAGACCGACTACGAAGGGGCCCTCGGACGCATCCAGTTCCTGCCTCCCGGAGATCCCCATGCCCATGCCCTTCGGGTCGGCCCCGGCTTCGTTCAGGGCGTGATGATGCAATGGCAGGACGGGAAGCAGGTCACGGTGTGGCCGGCCAGCCTCGCCAATGGCGAGATGCGGTTTCCCTCCTACATCGTGACCAAGCGCTGACCCTGTCGTGCTCGTCCTGCAGATCCTGATCGACGGCTTCGCCATCGGCGCCCTCTACGCCCTGGGCGCCACTGGCTTCACGTTGATTTTCGGCGTGTCGGGGGTGCTCAATCTGTCCCATGGCGCGCTGATGGTGGCGGCGGCGGCCGCCGCCTGGGCGGCGCACACCGAAGGCGCGATGGGCAGCCTGGCCTCTGCGGCGATCGGGCTTACGGTCGGCGTCGCGCTGGCGCTCGCGACCTTTCGCCTGGTCGTGCGTCCGATCCAGCGCTCGCCCGCGATCCGCGCCGAGGAACGCGAAATCTTCATCCTGACGGCCACCCTGTTGTGGGGCATCCTGATCCAGGAGGCGATCGCCAGTCTGTTCACCAGCAACGCCAAGACGGTACCGCCGCTGATCGGCGGAGTAACTCTTCTTTTCGGCGTGCGGATACCCCGTAACGAGATCCTCACCGCCATCCTCTGCTGGGCCGTCATCGGCATTCTCTGGCTATGGGTCAACCGGACGCGAACCGGCAAGGCGGTGCTGGCCGCCTCGATGAATTCCCGCGGCGTCATCCTGCTGGGAATCGACCTGTCGCGGATCCATGTCGCGGTGTGGGCGGTCTATGGGCTGCTGGCCGGCGTTGCCGGGGTCTTGCTGGGAATGTTCCTCGGGGTTTCCTCCTACAGCGTCGGTCCCTTGACCGCCAGCGCCTTCTCGATCGTCGTTCTCGGCGGGCTGGGTAGCGTTTATGGGTCGATCATGGCGGCCTATGCGGTGGGGTATCTCGAGACGATGACGGCCTATCTGGTCTCGCCCGCCTATCGTTTCATTCCGGCGCTGCTGCTGCTGGTCACGGTCATGTATGTCCGGCCCCACGGATTGCTGGGAAGACGCTGACATGGCCAAGACGGCTCCCCTTCGGCCTTTCTGGCCGGTCCTGGCGATCCTCGCGCTGGCCGCCTTCCTGCCGCTCGGGGTCTCGGGCTATGTCCTCGGTCTATTGACGCTGGCTTATTATTTCGGCGTTTTCGCCATGGCCTGGGACCTGTTGTTCGGCTTCGCCAACGAGGTCAATTTCGGCACCACCTTCCTGATCGGGGTGGGCGCCTATTCGGCCGGCATTCTCGACAATCGCTACGGCTTGCCGATCTGGGCCTGTGTCGCGGCCGGCACCGCGATCGCGGTGGTCGGCGGGCTGATCCTGGCCTTGCCGGCCTTGCGGGTCTCGGGCCCCTATTTCGGTCTCACCACCCTGGTCGCCGTCCTGTTGCTGCAGAACTTCGTCATCATCTTTTCCGAGGTGACCGGCGGCGAGATCGGCCTGGTGGTGCCCGACGTGATTACCACCGACGCGGCCGGCAATTACTGGATCGCCCTGGCCCTGCTGGCGACCAGCGGCGTGATCCTCACCACTTTGTCGCGCTCGGCGGTGGGGCTGATCTTGCAGGCCAGCGGCCAGGACCGGATCCAGGCGGCGGCCCTCGGCTTCAACGTCACGCGGCACAAGCTCGTGGCCTTCTCCGTCAGCGCCCTGTTCTCGGGCCTGGCGGGATCGTTCATGGTCTTCTATATGGGCACCGCCTCGATCGGCACGCTGATCGACATCACCATCGGCGTGCAGATCATCATCGCCGCGGTCCTGGGCGGACGGCGCACCATCATCGGCGCCGCCTTCGGCGCTATCTTCCTGATCGGCCTGACCGAGATCCTGCGGCCCACCGGCGAAGTGGCCACCTTCCTCGTCTCGGCGGTCGCGCTGCTGGTCGTCATCCTGGCCCCCAACGGATTGACGGGCATGGTGGCCCGCAAGGCGCGGCCATGAGCAAAGGCATGCCTCCGCTGCTCGGCGTTCGCGGCCTGACCAAGCGATTCGGCGGCCTGACCGCGGTCAACAAGGTGGATTTCGCGCTGTGGCCGGGCGAGATCCTCGGCCTCATCGGCCCGAACGGCTCGGGCAAGTCGACCCTGGTGAAACTTCTGATGGGCATCGAGCAACCCACCGAGGGAAGCATTTTGTTCGACGGAGCGGAGATCGCCGGCCTGTCCACCCATCTGGTCGCCCGCAAGGGGATCGGCATCGTCTTTCAGCATTCCCGCCCGCTCGAGCGCCAGACGGTGATCGAGACGATCCTGCTCGGACTGCTGCCCGACAGCCTGTTCCGTCTGTCGATTTCGGCCGAGCACCGGGCGCGCGCCCGCGCCATCGCGGAGAAAGTCGGGCTCGGCGCCGTGCTCGACCGCCGCCCCTCGACCCTGTCCTTCGCCGATCTGCGCCGGCTCGAACTGGCCAAGGCGCTGGCGCGCAATCCGAAGATCCTGCTGATCGACGAGCCCTTCGCCGGGCTGACGGCCTCGGAATGCGCCGAGTTTTCCTCCCTGTTCCGCGAACAGCGAAGCCAGGGCAAGGCCATCCTGCTGGTCGACCACAATGTGCGCACCGTCGCCGCCCTGGTCGACCGGGTCATCGCCCTCTGCCTGGGCGAGCGGATCGCCGAGGGAAAGCCGGTCGACGTGATGCGCGACGAAGCGGTGCGCCGTGTCTATCTCGGCGGCGCGATCGAGGCCGCGCCGAGAAACGGAACTGGGGCAGCCGGTGCGGCGCCGCTGCTCGAACTCCGCGGCGTCGGCGTGCGCTATGGCAAAGCCCTCGCGGTCGACCAGGCCGATCTGGCGGTGGGCGAGAACGAATTCGTCTCATTGGTCGGGATCAATGGCGCCGGCAAGACCTCGCTGTTCAACGCGATCACCGGCTTCGTACCCCATAGCGGCGAGATTCTCTGGCGCGGCCAGCCGGTGAAGGGTCTTTCGGCCGTCCGCATCGCCCGCCTCGGCATCAGCCATTGCCCGGAAACGCGGGAGCTTTTCGGCGATATGAGCGTGCGGGAAAATCTCGATCTCGGCGGCCAGCGCCAGGCCAAGGCGGAGTCCGACGACCGGCTCGCCTGGATGTTCGAGCTGTTTCCCATCCTGAAATCACGCCAGAAGCAAAACGCCTCGACCCTCTCGGGCGGCGAGCAGCAGATGCTGGCGATCGCCCGCGCTTTGATGACCGATCCGCAATTGCTGATTCTCGACGAGCCGACTCTCGGGCTGGCGCCGATCATTCTCGAACAATTGTCCAAGGCGCTCGATGCGTTGCGGCAAACCGGCAAAGTCGGGGTCTTGCTGGGCGAGCAGAATGTGACCTTCGCCCTGCCCCACGCGGATCGCATCCATGTCATGGATCGCGGCCGGCTGACATGGCAGGGAAGTCCTGACCGGTTCGTCCACGAAGCCGGCGCCAATTATCTGATCTAGGCAGCCACCAGCGGATAGACCGCCTCTTCCACATAGATCGGATCGCCCGAGCCCAGCTTGGAGGAGAACAGGGCGAATTCCTCAATCGGGACGGTGTCCTTGAACAGATTGTGCCCCGCCACGAAGGCCTGAAGGCGCGGCTGGGGCACGTCTTTCAGGTGCGCCAGCGTGATGTGCGGGCGAAAGCGCTTTTCTTCCGGAGCCAGGCCGGCGCGCACCGCGGCGCGTTCGACAGCGGCCTGCAGGTCGACCAGAGGCGGCGTCGAGGCGACGCCGATCCACACCGCTTCCGGGCCGCGCCGCTGGGCGAAGATGCCGCAGCCCGACACTTGCAGCTCGAAGGGCGAGCGTTCGATGGTGACCAGCGCCTCGTCGAGCAGGGCCGCTTCGCGCTCATCCACTTCGCCGATGAAGCGCAAGGTCAGGTGCAGGTTTTCCGGCGGCACCCAACGGGCACCCGGCAGGCCGGCCATCAGCGGCGCCAGCCGGTCCTTCAGCGATTGCGGCAAAGCCAGCCCGACGAACAGGCGCATCATGACAGGATCAGCGCCAGCACGCCGGTATAGCCATAGATGCGGTCATGACAGAATTCTCCCTGTCCGATGACGCCGATCAGCGGAAACTCCCCCAAAGACTCACGAATCATATCGATTTCGGCTTCATCCGTCCCAAACATATGCGCGCCGCGGGCGACGCAGGAAATATAGATCCCGCCGAGGATCGGGCGGTCGCCGATTCGGCCGGCGATGTCGGCCAGCATGCGGTGCATGTCGGCGCGGGCGCTGTCGTCGTCGCGCTGCACGAACAGCACCCGGTCGCCCGCCGACAGATGGCAGCCGACCGCAAGCCAGCCCTGCTCCGGGTCGATGCCCAGCAGGGAGCGAACCTGATAATCGGCGCGGTCGGTACCGGAAATCGGCAAGGCGAGATGGATTACACCGGCCGCCTTGTTCAAATCCTGCGCGATTTCCGGCCCCGCCGCCTCTTTCAGCGCGCTCAGCGCCGGCTTGCCGTCGAGCTGCATGAGGATTTCGTCGGTGACCTCGGAGACGCGGAAGGTGCCGGGCAGCTTGCGGCAGCCCTGGGTCAGGCCGGTCACCAGGCTGAGCGGTGCCCCCAGCAGGGCGCCCGACAATCCGCCCGGCTGGCCCGCCGCCATGCCGCCGACCAGGAAGGAGCGGGTGGTTTCGGCCAGATCCTCGATCATCGCCGGCAAGTCATTGTCGAAGGCGTCGCCCTGCATCAGCCCGACCGGCATGTCCTGGCCGGCCAGCCAGGCCTGGTTGCCTTCGAGGAAACTGTCGCGCCGCTCGCGCCAGCTGTCGATCATGCGGAAGGATTGCGCCGGAAAGCGGGCCGCCAGCACGGCCAGGGCCGGGCGGTCGCGCACGGCGCCGACCGGGCCGGCCAGGCCCGAGCCGACCATGATCGACCATTGCTTGATCGGCGTCGTCTCGCGCAGGAAGGTCATGATCGAGGGCAGATGCTCGGCCAGCGGCATGGTGACGCAGGCGATGCCGAAATTGACGTCGTCGGGCAGCGGTCCCAGCGCGGTCAGCGCCGCTTTGACGATGGTGCCCCAATGCTCGCCGCTGGCCTGGGCCGTGCGCAGAAAAGTATTCGTAGTCATGGCGCTCCCAGCCAGGCGGTGATTGCGGGCAACATATTTTTCACCATCACGCCCACGCCTTGAACCGTGGGATGCATGCCGTCGGACAGCTGCAGATCGGGATGGGCGGCGACGCCGTCGAGAAAGAAGGGATAGAGCGGCACCTGGTGCTTCTTGGCAAGCTCCGGGTAAAGCCCGTTGAAACGTTTACCATAGTCGGTGCCGAGATTGGGCGGCGCCAGCATGCCGGCCAGCATCACCTTGACGTTCCTGCCCTGCAGGCTGGTCAGGATGGCGTCGAGATTGGCTTCGGTCTGTTCGGGGGCGATGCCGCGCAGCGCGTCATTGGCGCCCAGTTCGACGATGACGTGATCGGCCTTCGCACCGCCCATCACCCAATCGAGCCGCGCCTTGCCGCCCGACGTGGTGTCCCCCGAGACGCCGCCCTGGATCACGGTCACGTCATAGCCCTTGGCCTTCAGCGCCGCCTCCAGCTGATCGGCGAAGGATTGGCCGGGCGGCAGATTGTAGCCGGCGGTCAGGCTGTCGCCGAATGCCAGCAGCCGGATCGGCGCCGCCCCGGCGGAAAAGCCGGCCAGGTTGACAATCAGCGCCAGCAGGCCATATCCGCAAAGAGCCCTCCCTCGCGCACCGAAGGCCTTCATGACCCCATCCCTCACCGCCGAACCGTCAGTCCTGTTGGAAAAAGTTTCCTTCACACTGGCCGGGCCGGCAGGCCAGGTCAATATCCTGACCGACATCGATCTCAGTCTGCGGGCTGGGGAAACCCTGGGCGTGGTCGGGCCGTCGGGATCCGGCAAGTCGAGCCTCCTGATGGTGATGGCCGGGCTGGAACGCGCCAGCGCCGGGCGGGTGCGGGTGGCCGGCACCGATTTCGCCGGCCTGTCCGAGGACAAGCTGGCCCGCTTCCGCCGCGAGAATATGGGCATCGTGTTCCAGGCTTTCCACCTGATGGGCACCCTCACCGCCTTGGAAAATGTCGCCATCCCGCTCGAACTGGCCGGCCGCGCCGATCCGCTGGGCGTGGCTGCGCGCCAGTTGGAGCGCGTCGGTCTGGGCCATCGCCTGGGTCACTATCCCGGGCAATTGTCGGGCGGCGAGCAGCAGCGCGTGGCGCTGGCCCGTGCTTTCGCCATGCGGCCCCGCATCCTGTTGGCCGACGAGCCGACCGGCAATCTCGACCAATCGACCGGACGCAAGATTATCGACCTGCTGTTCGAGCTGCATCGCGAGGAGAAGAATTCCCTGGTGCTGATCACCCATGATCCAGCACTGGCCGAGCGCTGCGACCGGGTGGTGCGGATCGAGGATGGCCGGGTTTTTGCCGGCGAGATGGTGCCGGCGTGACCGCGCTTACACTCGCTTGGCGAGGATTGCGCGGCGGTCGCTCCGGCTGGTTCACCATCGTCGCCTGCCTGATGCTGGGGGTCGGCGCCATCGCCGCCTCCCTCTCGCTCGACGATTCCCTGCGCCGCGCTTTGTCCGACGATGCCCGCGCCTTGTTGGGCGGCGATGCGGAATTGCGCCTGACCTATCGGGCGCCGTCTGCGGACGAAACCGCTTATTTGCAGGGCTTTGGCGAGCTGTCGCAATCCGCCGAGATGCGGGTGATGGCGCGCAAGAGCGAGGATGGCCGCCAGACCCTGGCCGAGCTGAAGACCATCGACGCCGCCTATCCCCTGTTCGGCAAAGTCGATCTGGCGCCGGCGCAATCGCTGGCCCGGGCCACCGCCAAGGAGGGTCAAAACTGGGGAGCCGCCGCCGAGCAGGATCTGCTTGACCGCCTGGGCCTCAAATTGGGCGATCATTTCACCGTCGGATCGGCCGAGTTCGTGCTGCGCGCGGTGATCGCGCGCGAGCCTGACCGCGCCGGCGCCAATTTCTCGCTGGGGCCGCGCCTTTTGGTGGCCGACGGCGCGCTGGAGGCGACCGGCCTGATCCAGCCGGGCAGCCTGGTGCATCATCTGGTGCTGGTGAAGCTGGCGCCGGGGCAATCGGTTCCGGCTTTCCGCCAGGCGCTCGACGTGCATTATCAGCCGGCGCCCTGGTTGTTTCGCGATGCCTCCGAGGCGACGCCGTCGCTGAAGCGATTGCTCGACAGGACGACTTTGTTCCTGACCCTGGTCGGGCTGACCAGCCTGCTGGTCGGCGGCATCGGCATCGCCGACGGCACCACCGCCTTCGTCGACCGGCGCATCGCCGACATCGCCAAGCTGAAATGCCTGGGCGCCTCGAATGGGGTGATCCTGGCCAGCCATGTGATCCAGTTCGCCTTGCTGGCTGGCATCGGGCTGGTGCTGGGCCTCGCGCTGGGGGCGACCGCGCCCTGGTTGGTGACCGCGACCCTGGGCGAGCGGCTGCCGGTCGAGGCCCATCTCGGGGTCTCCTTCCTGCCGCTGGCCAAGGCGGCGGCGTTCGGCGTGCTGGCCTGCATGACCTTCGCAACCAGGCCGCTGGCGCGCGCCGCCGCCGTGCCGGGCGCCCAGCTGCTGCGCGATCGCGTATCGCCGGCGGCTGTTCGCTTCGGACTCGGATCGCGCCTGCTAGTGGCTGCTTCCGCGTTGGCTTTGGCCGGGTTCACCGTGCTGATCAGCGCCGACCGCAAGCTGGCGGTGTGGTTCGTCATCGGCGGCGCCGTCGCCTTCGGTTTGTTCGCCTTGGGCGGAAAGCTGGTGGTGGACCTGGCGCGGCTGGCCTCGAAACGGCCGATGGCCGGGAAATTGCCGCTGCGCCTCGCTTTGTCGAGCCTGCACCGGCCCGGCGCGCTGACCGAGGGCGTGGTGCTGTCGCTGGGCTTGGGCCTGTCGCTGCTGGTCGGGCTGACCTTGATCGAGGTGGCGCTGTCGCGCCAGATCGACCAGCAGATCCCGGCCAAGGCGCCGGCCTTCTTCTTCGTCGACATCCAGCCCGACCAGGCCGATCTGTTCGACAAGACCGCGCGGGCGGCGGGTGCCACCGACATCACCCGGGCGGTGATGATCAGGGGCCGCATCACTCGCATCAAGGATATCCCGGTCGCCCAGGCCAAGGTGGGCGAGGATGCCGCCTGGGCGGTCAAGGGCGATCGCGGCCTGACCACCGCCGAATTGCCGCCGGCCGACGCCAACATCGTCGCCGGCACCTGGTGGGCCAAGGATTATGACGGGCCGCCTCTGGTTTCGCTCGACGCCAATATCGCCAAGGGCTTCGGCGTCGGAATCGGCGATTCCATCACCGTCGACGTGCTGGGCCGCGAGATCCCGCTGAAGATCGCCTCATTGCGGCGGATCGACTGGGCCAGCCTCGGCATGAACTTCACCTTCGTGCTGTCGCCCAATGCTTTGGCCGGCGCGCCGACCAGCGAGATCGCCACCGTCCATGTGCCGCCCGAGCACGAGGCGGCTGTCGAGCGGGCGGTCAGCGATGCCTTGCCGACCATTTCGGTGATCCGCATCTCGGACGCCTTGGCGCAATTGCGCCGGGTGGTGGACGGCATCGGCATCGCCATCCGCGCCGCCGCTGCCGTCGCCTTGCTGGCGGGCGGACTGGTGCTGGCCGCCGCCATCTCGGCCGGCCAGCGCCGCCGGGTCGCCGAGGCGGTGTTGCTGAAGGTGCTGGGCGCGGCGCGCGCCGATCTTCTGCGCGCCGTGCTGTGGGAATTCGCCATTCTCGGCGGGTCCGCCGGCGTGGTGGCGGCCGGTGTCGGTTGCCTGATCGCCTGGGGCGTGCTGACCAAGGTGCTGCACATGGAAGCGGCCCTGGTGCCGTTGCCGGTACTGCTGACCCTGGGCTTGGGCATCGCCGCGGTGGCGCTGGCCGGACTGGCCGGCACCTTCCGGGCGCTGCAGGCGCGTCCTGCCCCTTATCTAAGGGCGGAATGATCCTTCACGGCTGGGGAACGCCGCCATCGAGGATGAATTTCCACGATCCGTCCGGCTGCTTGCGCCAGATGGTGATGTAGCGGCTTTTGCTCTCCTTGCCGTGGTCGGTGATGGTGGCGTGTCCCATCGTGTAGCCGAGATCGCCGCCCGCCGAGATCACGGCTTCGTCGGGCTCCCAGGCGATCTGGAGGTCGGAACCGAAGCGCTTGCCGAGCTGTTCCGGCGTTGTGTGGGGCTGTGCGGCATTGAGGAGCGTGACGTCAGGAGCGGCAAAAGCCTGGAACGCCGCGTTCGGCCCTTGCTTCGCCGACAAGGCGGCGAAGGCACGGTCGGCTTCCTTCAAAACATCGGCGGGATCGGCGGCAAAGGTCGGGGTGGCGAGGACGATCGTCGACAACAGCAGGCGCTTCATGGACCTCTCCTTGATTATCCGCGGCTTAGTCCGATATCTTGAGCGGGTAAATTCACCCTCTCGCTACTGGGATTTGTCACATGGCATGGGAAACTGAACGCAACGCGTGGGCCGGGGCTCAAGCCTCTTACGAGGTCGACGCCGGCCTGCGTCAATACATGCTCCGAGTCTACAATTACATGGCCTCGGGCGTCGCCTTGACCGGCCTGATCGCAGCCTTGGTCGCCAATTCTCCGGCTCTGACCCAGCTGTTCTTCCAGGTCGGCTATCGCGGTCATCTGGGCATGACGGGCCTCGGCTGGATCGCCACCCTGGCGCCGCTCGGCATCGTCTTGGCCTTCTCGTTCGGCATCACGCGGATGAGCGCCGCGACGGCGCAGACGCTTTACTGGGTCTATGCGGCGCTGATGGGCGTCTCGATGGCCAGCCTGTTCTTCGTCTATACCGGCACCAGCATCGCCCGCGTGTTCTTCATCACCGCGGCGTCGTTCACCGGCCTCAGCCTCTATGGCTATACGACCAAGAAGAGCCTGTCGGCCTTCGGCAGCTTTTTGATCATGGGCCTGATCGGCATCCTGATCGCCGGGCTGGTCAACATCTTCCTGCAGAGCTCCGCGCTCTATTTCGTGATCTCGGCGGCGGGCGTGCTGATTTTCGCCGGCCTGACCGCCTACGACACGCAGAAGATCAAGGACATGTACTGGTCGGGCGACGGCCATGAAGTGGCCAGCAAGAAGGCGGTGATGGGCGCGTTCACGCTCTATCTCGACTTCATCAATTTGTTCATCATGCTGCTGCGCTTCTTCGGCGATCGCCGCGACTAAGCAGCGAAGCATCGCAGATGGAAAGGGCGGCACGCCAAACAGCGTGCCGCCCTTTTCTTTTACCTAATCGTCACCGTTCCTGAGCAGCGCCATCGCCTGGTTCAGCTGGCTCATGCGCTGATGGTCGCCATGGTCGCTGTCCGGGTGATGGATGGTGGCCAGCAGGCGGAACTTGGCCCTGACCGTCCGGCTGTCCGGTTTGGCGCTCGGCGAGAAGCCCAGAACATGCAAAGCGTCGCTGCGCGAGCGCACGCCGTCGGGCAACGGATCGAATGCCAGGGTCGAAATGATGGCGCGCAGCCGGTCCAGCTCGTCGGCCTCCGGCTCCTCCTCGATGACGGGCGTCGGAGCGGGTTCCGGCACCGATCGTTGCACCGGTGCGGAGGGGTCGGAAATGGCCACCGCCAGCTTCCCTTCGGACAATGCCAGGGCTAGGCCGAGGGCGCGGCGGATGAAGGGGATCGTGTGGCCGGGCGGCATGCGGACCTGCAGCCGGGGCTTGCGCCGCCAGGGTCGTCCCTCAGCCGGACCAGATTTCAAGATGACCGTTTCGCGGTCGTGGCTGGGCGGTTCGCCAGGGTCGGGGAACTGTTCGACCCCTTCGGCGGGGACCACCAGCAGGACCGAGCGGGCGAGGTCGCCGACATTGACCTGACGCTGCTCGGCCAGCGCCTCGACCGCCTCGCGAAAGGCGCTCGAACAGGGGACGGTGTAGGAGTGTTTCAGTGGGACGGGCATGGGATCATCGGCGGGAAAATGGACGACGACCGTAACGAATAATCGCTCGCTCCGCCATGCCCTAACTACAAAAGTGGATCATCTGCGGCAATAAGAAGCGACGCCCTTGGCGATCGCTCCGGCGAAGCGGCGGCGGGCGGAATCATCGGCCAAAATCAGTTCGTCGCGGCGATTGACGATGATGCCGGCTTCGATCAGCAGGGCCGGCATGGCGGCGTATTTCAGCACGATCAGGTCGTCATAGCGGTAGATGCCGCGCCGCGTGTCGAGTAGCGGACGATTTTCCCCGAGGATCGGCTCGGCATGATGCAGGCTGGGGATGAGACCGAGGCCGAGCAGCTGGTCTCCCACCGCTTCGGCCAGGGCCTGGCTGCGCTCGAAAGCGGGGTTTTTGGCCGAGACGAACAGGCCGTAGCCGCTGAATCTGTCGCTATAGGACTGGTCGTTCCCCTGCCACTGCCAGGTAGAGAGATATTTGTCCTGCACCGAATCGTGATGGATCGACAGGAAGACCGTGGCACCTGCGGCCGCCGCGTCGGCGGGGCGCTGGCGCAGCTCGATCGGATCGCCGGACGGATTGAGCAGCTGCGCCGCGACACCCTGGCGTTCAAGCGCCTCGGTGACCATCTTGGCCAAGGCCGCGTTGAAGGACCATTCCGGCACGCCCCTGGCACTGGTGGCGCCGGTTGCCGCGCGATGATGGCCGATATCGACGGCGACCTTGCAGGCCGGTTCGGCTTGGGCGAGCGCAGCCAGGATCAGCGGACTGAGCGCCATCCATCCCACGATGCGCATGATCGCTCACTCTCCCTGCAAGAGGAGCAACATCGTGCCGAAAGCCGTGACTTTGTCCAGCCGGGAACTTCGGGTAAAAAAAGGGCCGGTGGAAAACCACCGGCCTGAGCTTAGGGAGGAAACGTCCAAGAAAGGTACTGAATGACAAGTCATTCGGTACAACACCAATATGCCACCGAAGCTTGCTGCGGTGCAACATCAGATGCCCTGTCCAGCTTGCATGGCTGGCATGAGAGGAGTGAACGCTACCATGTCCAAAGACCGCATTTTCCGCCTGGCCGCCCCGTTTGCCGTAATCCTGTCGTTGGCCGCCTGCGGCGGTGGCGGTGAACCGTCGCAGCAGGATGTGCAGGCGGCTCTGGGCGCGTCGAAGGAATTGCCGGCCGATCCCTCGATCCAGGTCGAGGTCCTGCGCTGCGCGGCGTCACCCTCGGACAAGCAGGCTTTCATCTGCAAATACCGCTTCCCGCCGGCCGATCCGATCGAGGGCACCTTCAAGAATGTGGATGGCGCCTGGCGCCATGTGGACGCCAAGCCATAAAACGGAAGAGGCCGGCTCCCGGGGGGTGGGAACCGGCCTCTATGTGGGCTTTCCCGGCTCAGATCGAGCCGGCTGCCTTGACGGCGGGAAAGTCCGGCTCGGGATCGAACGCGTTGTTGATGAAGTTCGTCAGGGTGTACATCGCCACCAACGCGACGATCTCGATGGCGTTCGCCTCGGTGTAGCCGGCGTCGCGGACGGCTTTCACATCGGCGTCGCCGACCTTGCCGCGAGTCTCGATGACCCTGCGCGCGAACCGGATGGCGGCGTCCCGCTTGGGGTCGGTAGCCCGGCCCTTGCGGGCAAGAATGATCTCATCGGCTGGCAGCTTGGCCATGTGCTCGGCCGTGAAGCTGTGAACCGTCAGGCAATAATTGCAGCCATTCACTTCGGAGACGGCGAGACCGATGCTGTCGCGGGTCTTCACGTCGAGCGCCTTGCTCAGCGAGCCGAGCAGGGTGGCCCACGCGTTGAACGCGATCGGGCTCTGCGCGAACATCGCCATCATATTGGGGGTGAACCCGATGTTCTTGGTGAACGCATCGAGGGTCGGCTTTGAATCGGCCGGAACCTGTTCCGGCTTCAGGGCAATGGCTCTAGACATCACAACTTCCTTTTTCAGGCGATTAAACAAAATCCAGCACGTCGGAGACCGGCCGGCGCGGCTTCTGCGACCAGTTGCCCGGACGCTCCGCTCCAATGGACAGCAGCATGACCGGCACCTCGTCTTCGGCCAGGCCGAACTCGCGGTGCACCGCTTCGGCGTCGAAGCCGATCATCGGCGTCGATCCCAGGTCCAGCGAACGGGCGGCATAGATCATCGCCGCGGCGCCGAAGGTGGCGGTGCGCACCGCCTCGTCACGCTGACGCTGCGGGTAGCCCATATAGAGATTGCGGGCGGGGATCTCCCATTCCGGCACCATCTTCGCCGGCATGACGCCCGCTTCGACCAGCGGCGCCAGGCGTCCCGGTATCACGCTGGAATCGGCGAGCTGGCCGATGATGATGAAGGTGACGGCGGCTTCGATGATCGGCGGTTGATTCCAGGCGATCGGGCTCAGCCGGGCCTTGGCTTCCGGGGTCCGGACGGCGATGAAACGCCAGTTCTGCAGGTGGAAGGATGTCGGCGCGGCGGTGCCGATCCGCACCAGTTCGCGGATCTGGTCGTCGCTCAGGGGGGCGGCCGGGTCGTAGTACTTGGCGGCGCTGCGGCTCAGAATGCATTCGATGACGGCATTGCTCATGATGGGTCCTCTGTGGTGGTAGCCGCCTGTAAATGGCGGGCGCTAGGCCACAAAAAAAGCACCAAGAATGCGCAAAAATCGTGTACCACGGCGCCATGACCAAGCCGTTGGACCTGACCCTCGACCGTACGGCGAAGACCTCCCTGGCGGAGCAGATTCGCAAGGGTGTGACCAGGGCTATCGAGGATGGCGTGCTGGAGCCGGGAGCGCGCCTGCCCTCGTGGCAGGATCTCGCCGCCCAGCTCGGCGTTGCGCGGGGCACCGTGCGAACCGCCTACGAGAAGCTGGCGGCCGCGCAGCTGATCGAGGCCTCGCGGTCGACAGGCACGCGCGTCGCCCAGCAGCCCCGCGCCGTGAAAGGCGAGGCGCCGCTGGATGCCGGCCTGTTCATGGAGACCTATCGCGACATGACGCGGGGGCCCGCCTTCTTCAAGATGGGCGTGCCGGCAGTCGAGACTTTTCCGGCGACCTTGTTCGCGCGCATTCGGGCACTCGCCGTCCGGGGCGAGGCGAGCGCTCCACCCGCTTATCCCGATCCTCGCGGCGAGTTCGAGCTGAGGCGCGAGATCGCGGGCTATCTCGCGGTTGCCCGCGGCATCCATTGTTCACCCTCTCAGCTCTTCATAACCGGGGGATTCAGTGCCGGGCTCGGCCTGGCGTTGAGCGTCCTTCGTCTGGGCGGGCAGACCGCCTGGGTTGAAAATCCAGGCTTTCCGTGGTCGAGGAAGGGACTCGAGCTGGCCGGCCTGACCCTCGCCCCGGTTCCGGTCGATGCCGCCGGCATCGATATCAATCATGGGCTGCGCCACCATCCCGAAGCGAAGCTCGCCCTTGTGACCCCGGGTCAACAGGCGCCGCTCGGCCCCACCTTGTCGCTGGCGCGCCGCCTTCGCCTGCTCGACTGGGCTGCGGCGAACCGGGGCTGGGTGATCGAGGATGATTATCTGAGCGAGCTGCAGCTGGCCGGCAGGGCAGCGCCGGCGCTGGCGTCGCTCGACCGGGATGGGCGCGTCATCCATATCGGTTCGTTCAGCAAGACGATCAGTCCGACAGTCCGGCTCGGCTTTCTGGTCGCGCCGCCCGATCTGATCCCCCGGTTCGCGGAGGTGACGGCATGCCTGGCGCCGGCGCCCGCCCCTTCCGTTCAGCTGGCGACCGCCGAATTCATGCGCGAAGGCCATTACATGCGCCATCTCCGGCGCACCAAGCGCGCCTATGCCGCCAAGCGTCAGGCCCTGCTGGATTGCCTTCGCCCCGCCCTCGGCGCCGATCGCGTCGCCGCGCCGGGCTTGTCCGTGCTGCTGAAATTGCCCGAAGAAACATCGGACATCGCCGTCGCGCGTGAAGTCCTGCCGTTCGGCATGATCCCGTCGCCGCTTTCGGCCTGGTACGCATCGCCCGAAACCGCCGAGTCCGGGCTTCTGCTCGGCGTCGCGACCTCGCCGGCGAAAAACCTTGCCCGCGTGTGCGATCAGCTTCTCGACGCGATCCAAAACAAAAGGGGTTAGCCCGCAATCCGAGCCAACCCCTTCGTATTGGATGGTGCCGAAACGCGGATTTGAACCGCGGACCTACTGATTACGAATCAGTTGCTCTACCACTGAGCTATTTCGGCGCCGAGGGCGGGAAGCTAACGGTTTCGGGGGAAAATCGCAAGCGTT
>Ga0213872_10000428_pt1 | contig 34405 bp, 25 predicted proteins | sample VelepicomBERX_R2_FD_160071 | JGI IMG/M metagenome (GOLD analysis project Ga0213872, IMG submission 160071) | Rhizosphere microbial communities from Vellozia epidendroides in rupestrian grasslands, the National Park of Serra do Cipo, Brazil - RX_R2 | ecosystem: Host-associated > Plants > Roots >... | reverse complement strand
GGACGCCATCTGCGAGGCCGTTGCGGCTGAAACCACGCTCCGCATCACCGCAGCCGATTTCGAAGCACTGCTGCGTTTTCTGTACAGCCACCACCTGATCGTCGCGCGCAGCGCGGCCGATACCGCGCAATTGAGCCATCGCCGCACGGCCGGCAAACTGTCGAAGGCGCAATGGCTGCTCAAGCACTACCTGTTCATCCGCATTCCGTTGGTGCAGCCCATGCGCTTCCTGAATTGGGGACAGCGCTATGTGCAATGGGCGTTCGAGCCCTGGTTCTGGGCGTGTATTGTCGGTATCGGCCTGCTCGGGCTGTATCTGGTCTCCCGCCAGTGGGAGACCTTCACCCATACCTTTTCGACCTGGCACGGGCTATCCGGCGTCCTGGGCATCGGCCTCGCGCTGAGCCTTGCCAAGGTGATTCACGAGCTTGGCCATGCTTTCACCGCACGGCGCTTCGGTTGCCGTGTGCCGACCATGGGCGTGGCGCTGCTGGTCATGTGGCCCGTGCTGTATACCGATACCAATGAGGTCTGGAAGCTCGCGTCGCGCACCCAGCGGCTCAAGGTCGGTGCGGCGGGCATCCTCGCGGAGCTCGCGCTGGCGGCTTGCGCGACCTTGCTATGGAACTTCCTCTCGCCCGGCCCCTTGCAGGCCGGCGTCTTCATGCTGGCCACCACCACCTGGATCGCCACCCTGGCCGTCAACGCCAGTCCGTTCATGCGCTTCGACGGCTATTTCCTGCTGGCAGACTGGCTTGATATGCCCAATCTGCACGACCGCGCCTTTGCACTGGGCCGCTGGTGGCTGCGCGAGCAGCTGTTTGACCTCGGGGAGCCGGCGCCGGAATCATTCGCCCCCCCGCGTCGGCGCTTTCTGATTGCCTTTGCCTTTGTCACCTGGCTCTATCGATTGACGCTGTTCATGTCGATCGCGCTGGTGGTCTACCACGCCTTCTTCAAGGCACTCGGCACCATCTTGCTCTGCGTGGAGCTCGGCTGGTTCATCATCCTGCCGCTTTGGCGAGAGCTGCATGCCTGGTGGCAGCGCCGGCAGCAATTACGCTGGTGCCCCGCCACCTATCGTTCTGCCACGCTGCTTGCCCTGGTATTGGCCATACTGATGCTGCCCTGGCAAGGCGCTGTCCGCGCGCCGGCCGTCATCGAATCGGCGCAAGCGCAGGGGCTCTATGCATCGGACGCGGGTTGGATCGACGCGGCACAGCCTTTGCCCAAACAAGGCCAGGCGGTCAAAGCGGGTGAGGCGTTGCTGACCCTTCACTCGCCCGATCTGCAGTACCAATTGGCCCGCGCCGAAGCCGAGCTGCAATACCGCGCACGCAAAGCGGCACAGCAACCGTTTGACCAGCAACTGGCGACGTCCGGCCCCACCATCCAAAAGCAATTGGAAGCCGCGCAAGAAGCCGTCAACGGCCTGCATCGGCAGATCGACCAGCTGACCCTGCGGGCGCCGTTCGACGGCCACGTGACCGACCTCAGCCCTTGGCTGGCCGCACACGCATGGGTGGCGCACGGCGAGCGTCTCTTTGATGTGGTTGGCGGCAATACCGCCCAGGCCACCGCTTGGGTCGATGAAGTAGGCGTACGCAATCTCGCCGCGACCGATGCGGTACTGGTCTCGGACAACCCCGAGCTACCCGCCCTGCATTGCCGCCTCGCCGGGGTCGACGCCGTCAATGCCGCCACCATCGACCAGCCTTATGTTGCCAGCCTGTTTGGCGGCAGCCTGCCGACCGAGCGGCGGGGGAATGAAATCGTGCCGGTCACGGCAACCTGGCGAGTACGGCTTGCACCCTGTTCCGCACCAACACAGATCCACCAGGAAATGCGTGCCGTTGCGGTCTTGAAGGGCGAGCGACGCAGCATCGCGGGTAGCGCGGTACGCTACGCGATGGCGTGGTTACAGCGGGAAAGCGCCTTGTAGACGGCCAGGTCAATCGACGCAAGGGAAGATCGCTTACCGACGGAGCGTCGGACAGTAATGCGAGCGATCCCGGTCGGCGCCTAAGCCGGCGTAAAGGTCAGCGCATCGTCGAGGCGATCATTGCCCCAGAACATCTCGCTGCCGACAAAGAAGGTCGGCGCGCCGAATATCGCCTTTCGGCGCGCGAGCTCAGTCCGCTCGCGCAACAGCAACTTGTTCTGGTGCGATTCGGCCGCACCGATCAGGTCCAGCGCCGGCAGGCCCAGCTCATTGAGCACGTCTTCCACCACATCGACCGAATCGACATCACGATCTTCGGCGAAATTCAGCTGCATGATCTGCTTGCAGAAGGCAGGACCCCATTCGCGGTCGCAGCCGATCAAAGCCACCCGTGTCGGCAGCAACGCACGGCGCGGGAAGCTGCTGGGCTTGACCCAGGGCAGCCCATACTTGCGGCACAGGCGCACCATGTCGTGCCAGACGTATTCGCCTTTTTCCTTCTGCAGGATAAAGGGCGCATCGGCCCAGCCCAGCGCCTTGAATACCGGCCCGAGCAGAAACGGTCGCCAGATCACACGCTTGCCGTGCGCCGCAGCAGCCGCCTCAATGCGCATCACGCTCAGGTAGCTGTAATTGCTCGACAAGTCGAACCAGAATTCGATGGTAGAAAGTTCCGGTGTCGCGCTGGGGTGGTCGGGCATGTAAGTCAGTCCGCTATGCAAGCCAGCCATGCAACAAACGGCAGGCGAGTCTGCCTGCCATCCGATGGCCTCGGGAAGCCCTGCTTCCCTGAGTCCATCATAGCTGTTTATCGGCGTGCCCGGCAGCTCAGCCCTGCAAGAGCGCCACGCTGATGTTGTCTACGCCACCCGCAGTATTGGCCAGATCGACCAGATGTCGGCTTCGCACGAGCGCCGCCTCGTCGGCACCGCCCGATTGCATCGCTGCCGCCAGGTTGTCGGGCGTCGGCAGGTAATTCCATAGCCCATCCGAACAGAGCAGCAAGATGGCGCCAGCGGGCAGGCTGCAGTGACCCAGATGGATATCGGGCGCAGCTTCGCGCATGCCGAGACACTGGGTGATGCAATGCGCGTAGGCTTCCTGTTGTGCCTCTTCGCGCGGCAGGCCGGCGGCGATCGCCTCATTGGCCCAGGAGTCATCGAGCGTCAGCTGGCGGTTACCCTCTGCATGCAACAGGTAGATGCGCGAGTCGCCGAGCCAGCCAAACCAGACCTCCCCCGCGCGCACCACCGCCACGACAATGGTCGCCTGCGGGTCATCCTTCGCTGGATTCTCGCGCGTCATCGCCTGGAGGGCCTGGTGGGCCGCATCGATCGTAGCTTCGATCCAGGCGGGCGGTGTGGCAATACCACTGACGGCGCGATCCAGTACGGTCTGCACGGCAAGTTGCGAAGCCTCCGCCGCGCGGTCCGCGCTTGACACTCCGTCTGAGACCACCAGCAGCTGAGTCCCATCTGCCAGCCGCAGTATCCCTGCAGCATCCTGGTTTTCAAGATGGACCCGGCCCCGGTCAGACGCCCAAGCCAGATTGGCGTCGATCTCGGCGAACGTCACATCTGTCGGTACTGCAGACTTCCTACCACAGCCGAGGCAATAGCCCGACGCATCGCGTTGTGTGTCCCCGCAGGGGCAGCGGTTCAACTCGGTATCGGGCCTGCTTGCACCCTCCGCAAGCCGCCCGCCGCAGCTTTCGCAAAACACATCGTCAGGCCCTGCGGCAAAGCCGCATGATTCGCACTGCATGCCATGCTCCTTAAAACAAGGTCACCGGGCGCACCCGGTTCGCTTCGGTCACCCAGTGAATCCGCTCGACGACGTCGTCAGCGAGGTTGGCGGCCTTGCGATACTGCGCCTCGGCCGCCTCGCGTAGCGCCTTGTCGGCAAACGCCAAGCCCAGAAACGGCTTGCCCTTGGGCCAGTCAAGCGGCTGGCGCTGCAGCCGGGTCACCACGAAATTCAGCAGCCGCGCGGCGAGTTGATGGCCTCGACCCCCTTCGGGCAGAGCCGTCGCCACGGCGGCTTCGGCAGCGGTGACCAGGGGCAAGTCGAGCCGGTCCGCCTTCTCCAGCAGCTGCTCGCAGATGGCATGCATGGCAGCAGTACGCAGGCTGTGAGTGGTGGGCACGCGCAACAGAGCCTCGACCATCTGCGAGAGCGCGCCTTGCGCCGCATGACTTCGCGCAAGTCCAAACGCAGCCGATACATAGGCCGGGTCCACTCGGCTCACGCGGTCGTAGTACTGGATGGCCAAGTCATGGAGGCCGGCCTGCTCGGCCGCCACCCCCATCGCCAAGCGTGGCGCAATCTCACCCGGCATTTCGAAATACACACGCTCGAAGCTCGCCATCGCCTCACGCGGCGAACCAGTACGCAGCTGAAACAGACCGCGCAACCATTGCACGCGCCAGTCAAATGGGTCCTCCGTCTCGCGCTGCTGCAACCAGCCTTCGACCTGCTGGCGCGCATCTGCACTTATCTCGGCAGACAGCACATAGGTCTCGGTCAGGCGCAGAATGGGTTCCGCAGCACGACCCTTATAGCGCTCCATCACTTTCTTCAGTTCAGCGATCCGTTGCGACAGGGTGGGCAGGCCCTGTGCGCGCAGGACTTCGCTGGCGGCTCGGTCGCCCATATCGAGCCGGATGCGTGGCAGCGCCAGGACCGCCTCTTGGTCGCCCAGCGCCTGTGCATTGCCTTCGAACAGGCTGTCGCCGGTGAACACCTTGCTGTCGGCAGGCTTGGGCTCGGTCTTCAGCGCCACGATTTCGCGCAGGACGCCGAACAGCTGGTCGGCCATTTCGTCGGCCGTCTGGAAGCGCTCGTCGGGGTCGATGTGCGTCGCCCGAAGCAGGAAGCGATAGAACGATTCGTGCTCAGCCAGGATGGGTGCTTCGTCCGGTGTCGGCAAGGCATCGACGTAGTCGGATGCGAACTTGAAATCCATCACCAGCGTAGCCAACGCGCGCCCGATGGTATAAAGGTCGGAGACCGCACGCGGGTCATCGTCGGCCTCGGGCGCCATGAAGCCAACGGTGCCGTAGATATCGCCGTTGATATCGCCGATCTTGCGCACCGCGCCCATGTCGATCAGCTTGATGTCGCCGCCTTCAAGCATGATGTTGTCGGGCTTGAAGTCGCAATAGACCATACCTTGTGCATGCAGGTAGGCCAAGGCAGGTAGCACGCCGAGTATATAGGCGATCGCCTCGTCCACCGGCAAGGGGCCACGCTGTTTGCGCAGGCTGTGGACGGTGATGCCGCCCACGTATTCCATGATGATGTAGCCTTCACCCTGGTGGTTCACAAAGTCGTAGATCCCTACGATCTTGGGATGCTTCACGGCCGCCAGGAACTGCCGTTCAGCCACCGCAGCATTCGCACTCGCTTCGTCATTGGCGTTCAAGAGCCCCTTGAGCACCACCCAGCGCGACAGCACGGTATCCCAACCGAGATAGATCCAACCCAGGCCGCCAAAGGCAATCGGTCCCTTGACCTCGTATTTGCCGGTGACCACGTCACCCGGCTTGAGCTTGGGCTCAAAATCGTACTGAGTGCCGCAGGCGGGGCAAAAGCCCTTGGTGCGGTTCACTTTGGCATCGCACTTTGGGCAATGCCGCTTGTGTTCTGGCACCTCGGGTACCGCCATCAGCAGCTTGAGCGGGTCCTGGCTCGGCATGTCGGGCAGCGAGAGCAGGCCGCCCCCCAGCGCCGCACGGCGTGCACTGGTGTGCGTGCTCTTGCCCGCGATGCGTCGCGAGGTCTTGGTCGTGCCGCCGGACGCCTTGCGGCTCGGGTAATTCACGGTAAACCGCACCGAGTTGCGCGCGGTCGGCACGGTGCGCGCCGTGGTCGCGACATCGCCATCGACCGCGGTCGCCGCTGCGAGCGGCTCACCGCTCAGCAGCGATTGATTCCCTGCGGCCCGGCCACAGTCTTCGCACACGGCATCGACGATCTGGCCGCCGCAATGCTTGCATGAAGTCTTCATGATCATTCCCTTGTGTTCACATCCGCGAGGCCTACGCGTGCTGCGAGGCCATCAGCAATTGGTGTTCGAATTCGGCAACGCGCTGCGACAGAGTCGGGAGATCGGCCGGCCGGGCGCGAAACGCGTCGGCAATCGCGGCCTCAGTCTCGTCGCTGCCGTCTAGCTGACCCCGCTCACGTAGTGTGGCCGCCTTTGTACGGAGTACCTTGAAACGCGCCTTGAGATCGGCATAGGCATTCACCGGGGCCTGCACAGCCTGGATGAGCTGGTCAGCGAGCGCCAGTTGCGTGGCGAGCGCTGGCGCAAAGCGCGTCAGGCCGGTTGCAGCGGCATGCCAGCTGCCTGCTAGTGCCGTCCGCTCCAGATTGCCTAGCCAGGTCGCCAGCGTCTCATGCGCATCAGCCAATGCTGCGGCTTCTGCCTGCTCGGGCACCTCGCCGAGTAGTTTCCGCAGCAGCGCCCGCGCTTCCGGCCGTTCAGCAATGCGCGTGTGGAGCAGACCCAGGCGGTCTCTCGCCTCGGTGAGCGCCTGCTGTACCTGATTGCGTTCGTGCTCCGCCGCGTCAACAGTCGCTCGCCAGGCTGCGATCCGCGCTTCAAATGCACGCAGCGCCCCCAATTGGGCGAGCGGGTCTTGCTGTATCGCATCAGCCTGCTGCCAGACAGGGGCAGGTTCATCGATGCCAAGCCCGGCGGCTCGTGCCGCGAGCTCCGCCAGTGCCAATCGGGCTTTCGCCAAACCGGTGTCAACGCCTTGCTCTGCCTGGTCGATGGCAGTCAGCCCGTCACGCGCCTCGCAAAATGCAGCCTGCATCGCGTCCAGTACGGCGGCGGGCGTGGTCATGGCGACCCGGCTTGCATCGGTGAGCAGGTCGCGCTGCTGTAGCGGCACATGCACGGCCGGCAGGGCGACGGAGCTTTCTTCCAAAAGGGCACGTACGCGGGCGTCCGTGGCATCGCGCGATTGGAACAAGCCGCCACGCGCCGCCTCGGCGGCCTCATCCACCACCCGCGCCAGAATCAGGTAGTCGTCCATCAGCGCGGTCAACCCGGCCAGTGCACGGCCAGCCCGTTCCAGCGTCAGGCCGGTATAGCGGCCGTCCCGCAGCCGATTGCGAATCCGTGTGCTGAATTCGGCATCGTGCAAGGCATTCGCATTGGCCGAAATGGTCGCCAGCCGCTGTTGCCAACGGGCCAGCAAAGCGTCGGCGTCGCTCATGCGCGGAACTCCGCGATACGACGGCGCAGGCCCCAAAAGCCCGCCAGCAACGGTACCAGTAGCATGGCCAGCGCCAGATAGCGCATCCGATCGACCACGGTGATCGCACGCTCGCTGTCCTGATCAAAGGCGGTCTGGTTGATCTTCAGCGTATCGCTCAGGGCATCGTTGAATTGCCCAAAAGCCCAGTCGGATTCGCCTTCGCGGGTGCCGATGCAGAGCGCAACGGCTTCGGCATGGTGGCCCTCGGACTCCAGCTTGCGGATGCGCGCATCGATCGCAACATAGTTGCGCCAGCCATTCAGCGTCCGCGTCGCTGCCGCCGCTTCACCCTCGAACGTGATGTTCGCCAGCTCATCGCCCAGCATGCCCTCGCCCTTCAGTACGCTCAGGTCGGCCGGCAGGTTGCCCTCAGCGCTGACCGAGCCGTGCCAGATGGCATGCGCCGCCGCGTTGAACTGTGCGGTCAGCTTGGTTTGGTTGTCTGGGTGCAGATTCTCCAACAGATAGAGCGTCTCGAGTGCATTGGCGTCGTACGCCACCGACCGGGCGCGGGTCAGCGCATGAACCGAATCGAACGCGTCTTCCTTGGCCGAACGGATGGACGACATCGCCGCGCCGTTCATGTTCAGATAGCTGCCGATCAGGGCCACCAGCACCAGCGTCCCAGCCAGCAGGCTTGGATTGAAGACGCGCCGATAGTGTCGGTACAGATGCCATTGGGTCTCGATAAGCGCGAGGCTGAGCAGCAAGGCCAGGCCGATCACCAATAGCTGGCGTACACGGGCCTCAGCCCCAAACTGCCGGTAGGCGGCGTCGAGATGGCTGAAGTTGGCCTGATCGAGCGCGCTGGCCGCGGGTAGGATGCGTGTTCGCATCAGCACATCGGCCTGCACCATGGCATCGCCGTAGTGGCCGACCATGGAGGCGGCGCCAACCAGCCGCTCGTACTCGGCCAACAGGGTCATCAAGGCCAGGATGGGTTTGCGCTCCTCATCGCCATAGGTGATGTTCTGCGCCGCAGTCAGCAGGCTGTCGTGCGCCTGCTGCATCGCCGATGTATAGGCGCGCATGGCGGGACCATTCTTGCCTTCGTTGGTCAGAAAGGCGTTCGCCAGCTCGGTATGCGCATAACCCAGGGTCGTGCGGATCTCCTCCGCCGCGACAATGGACGGTACCGCGTCGTGACCGATGGTCTGCGCAACGTGATTCAGGAAGGCGTAGCCGTTGTAGGCTGTCAGTGCGAGCACCAAGGCCAGCAGGGCGATGATGCCTTGCCGCAGCCGCAAAAGACCGGGCGCGGTGTGCAATGCGCGCCGCATAGGTAGCGGCGCAGTCATGGTCTGAGACATGATGGTCCTCTGAAATGGGGAGGGATTGGACGAGCCAGCCCGATCAGCGTGCTTCGATGCGGATACGCGTCCACATTCCAAGCGTGATCTCGTCACCCGGCTGGACAGGCGTCACCACGCCGGGCTCCAGCACCTGGCCGTTGAAGCCGGTGCCATTGGCAGAGCCAAGCTCCAGCACCGTCACCCGGCCATCGGCACCCCGCAAGAACTTGACATGGCGGCGCGAGATGCCCGGGTCGTTGACCACGATTTCCGGGTGCACGCCGCGGCCCTCATACTGTCGGCCGAGCGTGTTTTCATCGAGGTCGATATGGAAGATCCGGTCGACCTGTCCAACCGGGCAGGGCGAAGCCGGGTCCGGGTCGGTATCGAGCGATGGGTCGACCATGATGCGCAGCTGCAGGCGCGCAGGGGCCGCGATCGGCGTAGAGGTCGGTATTGCCGCGGCTCCGGCAGGTGCAGGGTCAAAGATCACCTCGACCGCCGGTAAGGGTGGCGGCATATCGGTGGACAGCGTTGGGGGCGCCAACGGCTTGGCCGGCGGCGTCGCGTTCAGACCCGCAAACGATGCCCGATTGGCGAAATCGTAGCGGCACACCTCGCAAAAGCGGGCGCCAGCCGGTCGTGCCGTCGCGCAATCCGGGCAGAGGTCGCCGTTGGTAGCCTTCGGCGCTGCCGCCGGTGACACGGAGGGTGCAGCCGGACTGGCATTCAAGGCCTGCGCCTGGATACGGGCACCGCACTCTGAACAGTAGTCGGCATCCGTCGATTGATGTGCCCTTGGGCAGGTATACAGCATGATGGGTTCCTCAAACCTCGGCGGCCGCACCGGCCGGACGGCGGCGTACCGTCCGCGTGCCACCCATTTCCAGTTCCAGCTCGGCCGCCTTGTCCGCCCGCTTGAGCCGGACGGTGCCTGCGGCGGCATCCACCACGTCGACCACCTTGCGAAGCCGGCGGGTGACCTCCTCATTACCTGTTTCGGCGGCCAGCTGTGCGGCCCGACCGAGCAAGTGAGTCGCGCGGTCCTCCTCGCCACGCGCCTTGGCCTCCAAGCCTTCCTGGATAGACTCGGCCAGCTCGGACTGGCCGGTGTAGTGGGCGACCTCGCGGTTGATGCGCGTGGTCAGGCTGTCATCGGCCGACCAGGCTGCAACGATGGGGTTGGCCGCAACCTTCTGTGCGTTGCTGGCCGGGCCATAGACGACGGCGGCACGGCAGGCCAGCACTTCTTCGCCGACCTGGCCCGCGGCCAGTTCGAACGTCAGCTGGTAGTCGCGTGCTTCGCTGCCCCAGGCACCGATGGGAATATCCAGCGTCTTATCGTCGACACGCTGGCCCAGCGGCAGCAGATCCACAATCTCGGGGCTGACCTGCTTGATAGCTAGGAGCTTGACGGCCTTGGGCGACCAGAGCCGCAGCGTTGCCGAGGCAATGCCTTTTGCCAGCGAGCGACCGAGGAACTGGCGGAAATCCTCTTCCAAGGCGGCCGGATCAGGCACCGCATCGGCATTGCCGAGCAGAGCGGCGGCAATCGCACGCAGCTCCTTGGGCTGCCAATCGGTCCCCACGCCGCGGCAGTCGCACTGGAACACGCCTTGGCAATCATTCATCGCCTTGGGCAGCAGCTCGCGGTCGTCGCTGCCATTCTGGCCATCGGTCAGGAAATAGACGGAGGCCATCGCTCCCGGCACGCGCAACACCTCCTGCCTTGCCGCCATCAGGCCAGCCGACAGGGCCGTACCGCCATTGGCCCGCACCGACTGCACGGCGGTGTGGGCGGCGTCCTTATGCGCTTCATCGGCGAGCCCGACGGGGACGAGTACCTTGGCCGTCGCGTTATAGGTCACCACGAAGAACGCGGTCTGGCTATCGAGCAGGTCAATACAGCGACGCAAAGCAATCTTGGCCGAGGCGATCTTGTCGCCGTCCATAGAGCCCGACACGTCGAGCACGAAGCCAACCACACGTGGGCCACTCGCCACAGGCACAACGGAATCCTGTTGGGACGAGACCGTCACCACCGCATCCATTCGTTGCTGCCCGCGTGGCAGATAAGGGTTGAAAAAGCTTTCAATCTTGAACATGGCATCCGACTCCTGATTCGGTCCGTATGACTCAGCCGCGCGCAGCGCCCGCTACAAAGGCATCGCCACTGGCGATCAGCCCGTCGACAAACTTGTGCTTGAGCGCCGTGACATCCTGGATGGCCTGTTCACGCTTGCGTGCGTTCTCGGCATCGAGCTTATGGCCGAGTGCGATGGTCTCGAGCAGCTTGTCGGCGCTTTGTGCGAGCAGGGCGATATCCTGTTCGCTGCTGCCCTGGCTGGCCTTGGCCTTCAGGTACACCTCCTGCAGCTGGTCGGCACCGATGCCGGAAATCTGCCGCGTGAGCTCACGGCGCGCAGCGTTGGCTTTCGAGGCCTTGCTGGTCTGAGCCAGCGAAGCCACCTGAACGATAGCGCGCTTAAGGTGCGGCAGGTCGAACAGCATGGTGTCCATGATGTTGCTGATCTCGATCCGCGACGCGGTCTGGCTCGCACGGATCTGCGGGATCGACACCATGGACTCGGCATAGGCCACATGCATGCGCACGGCGCGTGTCTCAAAGGCGTTGATCTGCTCCATGTAGTCACGCAGGCGTGCGATCTCGACCACATCACGCGAGATGGCTGCGGCTTGGCGGCGCTGCTCGAAATCGACGCGGGCACGCTTGATGACGACCTGGGCTGCGGCGAGGTAGTACTCCAGCTCGCGCATGTTCTCGATACTGGCATCGACCATACGGTCGAGCTTGGCATTCATGGCGGCGAGCTTGGCCTTGTCTTGCTCGGCACGCGTTTCGATGGTCTCGAGATGCTTGGTGATCTGTTTGTGCGACAACTGGAAATAGCGCAACGCAGAAGCCCACTTGCCCACCACCGGCAGGCGGCCAAAGGTGGATGCCACCCAGTCTTCACCCTCCACCTCGCGCTTCATCTTCTGCAGATGGATCGCCTTGATGGTGGTGGCGAGCTCGATGGTCAAATCCCCCGCCGCCCCGACATCGCTGGTGCGAATGCCATCCAGCAATTGGTCGAGGTAATCGTTCAAGCGACGCTGCGGCTCCGTACCGAAGCTCAAAAGACTGTTGGTGTCGGCGAAGGACACGCTGGCCGCGATCTGTTCCACGCGGGCCATCTGGCCAGCGTCGAACTTGCTGAGGTCGGTCTGCCGCTCGGTCGGGAAGATGTATTCCAATGCAGGAACCGTCGCGGCCTGGTCCACAAGGACCGGCGACGCCGTAGCAGTGACGGGAAGGGCGGAATTGGACGAATCAGTTGTCATGATCATGACCTGGCAATAGGTATAGAAAAAGAGGGGTGCGTGCGCCGCGTGGTAAACCTCACCAAACGGTGGGAGTAGTATCTGGCGGGCATTGAGGTCGAGTTGACATGCTGGGTTGCGAAACACTGTGGCCCGGTTTCGGGCTGATTCAACAGTGGCAGCCGCCGTGTAAATTTTGTGTAAAGGTACAGTGTGCAAATTGCCGGCGCCACGGGACGGGGCGCTTGCGATGGCGTGCATGATAACCAGTTAGGCGAGGTGACCGGCAGGGTTTGAACAATATAAAAAAAACAAACCGCCTTGCGGCGGTCTGTCGAGAAGCTGGGAGAAGCAACGATTACTTCTTCTTTGCCTTGCCCTTGCCCTTGGCCTGTTCTGCAACCAGCGTCTTGAACGTTGCGCCGGCAGTGAACTTCGGTACAGTTGTGGCTGGAATCTTGATCTTTTCGCCGGTACGTGGATTCTTGCCTTCACGTGCTGCGCGAGGTGCGGACTTGAAAGTGCCGAAACCGACCAGCGTGACGGAACCACCTTCTGCCACACCGCTGACCACGGCTTCAATGAATGCATCCAGCGCGTGGCCGGCTGCCGCCTTCGACAAGTTAGCCTTGTCGGCGATGACGTCGATTAGTTCGCCTTTGTTCATACTGAGTACTCTCCCGAAGGTTGTGAACGACCCTGAGCGTCAGGGTTAAAAGCATTCTAGGAAATCACCGCGCAAGCAAGGTACTTTCTGCAAAGAAAATATCGACCTGGCGATGATCGTCGTACCGCCTCAACGCTGCCGAGGGCGAACTCTGCGCATACCCTCTTCAACGAAGGTGATCGTCCCGCCTCATCCGGATAGCCGGTGCGCAGCCCGCTACTGGCGACATGCCGGACTGAGACAAGCATAGACGATGGCATCGCCACCGCCAGTCTTACCTGCAGTCAAGGCACTGCTACGCGCCAGCCTCCAGCATACGGCCCAAACAACCGGAGACCACGAAGACGGACGATACACCCATTTATGGTGTATCGCGCAAGCCCTTTGCAAGCAGTGGCTTTCAGGCCACAGCCTTTGCAGCACGGGCCTGTCAGCGAAAAGAGGCGGAATTTTCCTCCTGCGTTCTCAGCGCAGAAATTCGCGCAAATCAAGATATTCACCTGAAATCCGCATCCAGAGCGGCTTTCAGCGGATATCACACTCGCTCAGCAGCGACTACCCCCGCAACGGGTATCACCTGTAAGCCGCCCACTGTGCGCCTTGCCAGCGTTTTTTATGGCAAACAACGAGCCGACATGCGGCAGGGCAAAACCGTCGAAAACGTTGCTTCATATACGCAACGAATGCGTCGAAACCTGCATTTGCCGGCCCATATACGTCGCTGACCTGCTTCGGTAACGGCGCTTTCGCGGGCCACAGCGCATGGCATTTTTACCAAGCACCATACCTTCTCCACGATCGCTCCACATTTGCCGCGCAGGGTAGCCACTGGGCGCGTGCCACCGGCTCGTCCGTCATCAAGGAGATCAGCATGAGATTCAGAACGCTACAGGTGCGCTTGCGCCAATGCGCCGTGCCTATGAGCTGCGCACTCGGTCTGGCCTTCGGGTCGGCGACGGCCATGGCAACCCCGCCCCCTCCACCGCCGCCTGCCCCACCCGTTGCGGGTACGCTGTCGCCAGCGGCAACACTCGGTCGCGCGCTTTTTGGCGATGCAGCCCTGTCTGCCTCGGGTCGGCAATCCTGTGCCAGTTGCCACTCACCCAACAACGCGTTCAGTGCACCGAATACCTCGCCAACACAGTTTGGCGGTGCGAGCCTGACGTTGCAGGGCCTGCGTAATTCGCCGAGCATCCTTTACGCTAGCCTCACGCCACCTTTCACACTCAGTACCACCCCTCCACCGCCGGGCCGACCACCCCGCGCGGTCGGCGGCTTGATGCTCGATGGACGGGTCGCCACGCTGGCTGCACAGGCCCAGTTGCCCTTCATTACGTCCTTTGAAATGGGCAATGCGAGTGCCGCAGAAGTGACCCAGCGTCTCAAGCAACGGCCCTACCTCGCCCAGTTCACTCAGCTCTATGGTGCGGCAATCCTGAACAACCCCGATGCGACCTTGCAGGCCATGGGCCAGTCTATTGCGGCGTTCGAGACGGAAAGTGTCGGCTTTCATCCGTTTACCAGCAAATACGACGCCTACCTGGTCGGGCAAACCAGCCTGACGGCCAATGAAGCGGCAGGCCTCAGGCTCTTTACCGACCCCAAGAAGGGCAACTGTGCGGCCTGCCACAGCGCCGCCCCGGTAAACGGCCAGCCCGCACTCTTTACTGACCGCAGCTACCACGCGATTGGCGTGCCGCGAAACTGGGCCATTGCCTATAACAACGACAATACGCTGCTGCCCTCGTTTGTGCCGGCCAACGGCAGCAACCTGGGGGCGCCCGGCCATAACTATTACGATATGGGTTTGTGCGGCCCGGTCCGGACTGATCTCGCCAACAATACCGGCCTGTGCGGCATGTTCAAAGTGCCGAGCCTGCGCAATGTGGCCGTTAAACAGACCTATTTCCACAACGGCGTCTTCAATAATCTGCCCGAAGTCCTGGCCTTTTACACCACACGTAACAGCAACCCGGCACGCTGGTACAAGCAGGCCAATGGTAGCCCTGACCAGCTCTATAACGATCTGCCCAAGACGTACGCCCAAAACGTGGAGCCGCGCGGCGCGAATGTCTCGCTGATCCCGAGCTTGAGCCCAGCCGAAATCAAGCAGGTGATCAGCTTCATGTGTACCCTGACCGACGGCTTTGACCCCAAGCACCCTGCTGCCTACAGCAACCCGGCGCAATGCCAGGCGGCGAATCAATAGATCTTCCTCATTGGCTGGATGCCACGCCTGCAACGGGCGTGGCATGCTTTGCTTAGTCGCGGTAAAGTGCGGCTCCCTAGGCCGCTTTCGTGACCGATGAAACGCCTCGCCCCTATCTTCGCTTGCCTGTTTGCCCTGGCTGCCGATGCCTTGGGCGTCGGCCAGCCCGCACCCAAGCTGACGGCCACCACGTTCGATGGCCAAACCTTCGATTTGGCCCGCGAGCGCGGCCAGGTAGTCATCGTCAATTTCTGGGCCACCTGGTGCGAGCCTTGCCGGGCAGAGATGCCTGCCTTGCAGGCGTTCTACACCCAGCATCGGAGTGAAGGCCTGCGCCTTTTGGCGATCAATCTCGATGCGCCCGAGGATGCGGCCAAGGCACGCGCATTTGCCGGTCAGTTCAGTTTTCCTGCGGCCTTCGCACAAGACGCCGATTATCGGGGCTACGGTCGCATCTGGCGTATGCCCATGACCTTCGTGATCGATCGTGCGGGGCGCCTGCAACGGGATGGTGGCCAAGGTGCGCCGACGGTAGACGCGACCGTCTTGGACCAGGAAGTATTACCCCTACTCAAAGTCGACGCCCCCTCACGCACCGACACCCCCTGATTTTTACCCTTAGCACTGGAGACAGCATGGCCCGCACGCTCATCAGTTCAGGTTCTACCTTTGAAGCAGAAATCGGTTATTCCCGCGCAGTGGTCGATGGCGATTGGGTATTCGTCTCGGGCACAACGGGCTTTGACTACAGCACCATGACGATTTCGGACGATGTCGCCACCCAGACCGAACAATGCCTCAAGAACATCGAAGCCGCGCTCGCCCAAGCCGGTGCCAAGATGGCCGACGTGGTCCGTGTCCACTACCTGCTGCCAGACGCAAAGGATTTTGAAGCCTGCTGGCCGGCCTTGCGCAAGTACTTCGGCGCTAGCCGCCCTGCCGCCACCATGATGACGGTCGGCCTGCTCGACCCTCGGATGCGGATCGAGATCGAAGTCACGGCGCGCAAGCAGGCTGCTTAGTTTTTCGAGCAGGCAGCGCGCAGCAAAAACGGGAGGGGTTTACCCTCCCGTTTCCCTTTCAACCATCCTTGACGAGAATCAGAAGTTGAACCGCGCGCCGACCGATGCGGTATAGCGTGGCGCCAGTTGCACGCCATTCACGTTCTGGTAGATCGGCACCTGCACAAAGCCATAGACCGATGTGCGCTTACCCACCGGTACCACGACGCCAGGGCTGAGATAAGCGAGCGTCCCGCCCGTACTCACCTGATCGGCGTTTTCGCCGCTGTCGCGCGCCACATGGCGGATATTGAGCTGCAACTGCGGCACCACCCGCTCAAAGCCTTGGTAACGGAGGCCGAGGTTGACATTCTCCCCGTCGCCCGGCTTGTACTGGTCCTTGCTGTCGAGCGCGGTCTGGTAGGTGGCTTGCGCAAAATAATCCCAGTCGCGGTTCAATACATCAAAGGTGTACACACCGAGGATCAGATCGGTCGTTCCCGTACCCGGTTGCAGCCCGCGATCGATCGCGACCAACCCAGGGCTGGTCGGGTCGGTCGAAATGCCTGTTTGGGTATGGCTGCCGGTCGGCAGCTTCAGGCCAAAGCTGATACCGATATTATGTTGCGCGTTGAAGCCCTGGTAGCGGCCGATCACGCGCACATCTCCGAGGTTTGAGGTATTGGAATCATATTGCCCGCCACCCGGCCCGGCGGTGCTGCCGTCCGACGCCGTGCCGAGCGTGCTGTGACCGCGGTTGATGTAGGGAACCTGCACAGACACACCCCAGGATGCGTTCGGGCTGTAGTCGAGCGAGGCAGTAACGTAGTCGTTGCGTGTGTAGCGTTCGACTTCCTGGTTGCCGTTCGATGTCATCAGCGCACTGGCGGTAGCGGCCGAAATGGTATGGGTGCCACTGCGCAGTTGGTCTTGGTTCAGGTAGTCGTAACGCAGATCGAGCTTGAAGCCCGACGAAGCCGACAGACCTTGGCTTTCCCAGTCCGAGCTGAGCGTGCAGCCACAACTGGCACAGGCGAGCGCCGTCGCAGGCGATGTGATCAAGGCGGCAAACAGGCAAGCCTGCACCGCAGATACAGTACGGTAGTTCATGGTACGTCCGTTCGTAGTCATATCGCGCGCGCCGCTGTCAGACAGCAGGGCAGCGCGTGGGCAATCAGAGAGCCAAGATGCGACCGAGGTCACGCTTGGCCAATCAAGGAAGGACTACGCCCGAAACGGTGGGGCGCGCGGTTGTGCCGGCTGATATACCGGTACCCGCGCCGCGACGGAGGTCGATACGACAGGTTGAACCCACCCGGCCACCAGGATAGGCAGGTCAAAAGCCGTTGAGCCAGGCGGCAGATCGCCCGGCGTGTGCACCGCGCATTGCAGGCAGACGCACGATGCGTGGCTACCCTTGCCTTCATCCTGTGCGGGCTGGCTACGGGGCGTGGGCTGCGTGGTACAGAGGTCGCCCTGACCCAAGGTCATCCACTTCGGCAAGTCCATGCCGTGCATGCGCGGTGTAAGCGCGCTCAGCACGATGGCTGCGACAAGCAGCCAGGACAAGAAGGGACGAGGGAAGGGTCGCACGGTCACAAATAATAGACAGTTGCCCGAATTATAACGGGGGTTGTCACAGTCCCAGTCCAAAATCGTGCTGCCGCCAAGAGAAGGAGCCAAGCAAGACGAACTGTCAGCGACGGGTCTTGTGCTGTGCTATCGTCGCTGATGCCTTGGGGTGTTGCAACGGGCGAATAAGCGCAGGGTAGCTAAACAAACAATATGCATGGAGCTTGAGGAAAATTGAGTCGCGTCCCAGGTTGGTGTTTTGCAGGTCTTGCGGGTCTTCTGGTTTGCCTATCCCACGCTACGTTCGCCGCCAGCCTCCCGGCGCAGTCAGGTAGCGGCTCGACCGCCAAGGAAGTGCGCGTTGCAGATGATGCGTTCGAGCGCGCGGCACCGCTCCCTCCGTGGTCGCAACCGCTTTCCGACGTACCCGACACCCAGCGCGATGCGCCTGTGGTTACACGCCTGAGCGAATCGCAGTTCTACGCCGCCGCCCGCCCCGCCTATCTAGTCCACTCCGTGCGGCAGGTCAACGATGTATCGTCGCTCGCTGTCGTCGGTCAGATCGCGCTCGAATTCATCCCCGAGTACCAGAAGCTACGTTTGCACAAGCTGGTCGTGCTGCGGGGTCATCAGCAGATCGATCACACGCAGGACGTCGATATCCGCTTTTTGCAGCGTGAAGCAGGTCTCGAAGCAGGCCTATACAGTGGCGCGGTGACGGCCACGCTGCTGCTGGACGATATTCGTGTCGGCGACGCAGTTGAGATCGTCTATTCGATCGAAGGCGCAAACCCGGTCTTCGGTGGCAAGTATATGCATTCGGCCTCGTGGGACTTGGCCATGCCGACCGAACTGCGACGCGTGTGGTTGATGGTGCCGACGACCCGCACCGTGCACTGGAAAATGCTGGGCGACTACCGGGCGACCGATGTGAAGCCCGAGATGACCGAGCGCAATGGCATGCGCATCTGGAAATTTGAAGCGCGCAAGCTCGAACCGATCGACCCAGAGTCGTATACGCCACTGGATTTCGTCCCCTACCGGTTTATCCAGTTTTCGGAATTCGACGATTGGGCAGGGGTCGCCCAATGGGCCACCGGGCTCTTCCCGCCCGTGACATCACTGCCGGAAGAGGCCAAGGGGTTGATTACGCAGTGGCGTCGCCTACCGACCCAAGAAGCCCAGGCCGTCGCCGCGCTGCATTGGGTACAAAACGAGATCCGCTATTTTAGCGTTTCCATGGGCGAAAGCTCCCATCGCCCATCGCCGCCACAGGACGTGTTTCAGCGACGCTTTGGCGACTGCAAGGACAAGACCTATCTGCTCGTGACCTTGCTCAAAGCGATGGGTATCGAAGCCCGACCGATGTTCATCGACAGCAGCTCGCCTCGCATGCCCAACAAATACCTGCCATCGGCGCTCGATTTCGATCATGTTGTCGTGGAGGCCCATGTTGACGGCAAGACCCGCTATCTGGACGGCACGCGTCTTGGGCAGGATGGTCAATTGGACAGCATGGGGTCGGTCTTTCCCGGCGCGTATGGCTTGGCGGTCGACAAAAATACGACTGCGCTGACGCACCTGGAAAACGACAAGGTGATCCAACTCTCCACCGTCGACCTGTCGGAATCCATCGTCGTCAAACGGCTGGCAGAAGACGCAGACGGCGAATTGACCACCACCCAGACGTGGCGCGGCTCTGCAGCGGAGTATATGCGCTTGCAAGTGGCCCGCTTGAGCCCTGATCAACGCCGCAAGATGGTCACAGCAACCTATGAAGACCGCTATGTGGGCATCGACCTGCTCGATGACCCGGTCTACAAGGACGATGTCCAAAATAACGTGTTTACGCGCACCAGCCATTTCAAGGTGCCCAAGCTCCTGACCCTGCGGAGCGGCGCCTGGGTCTTGCGGTATTTCCCCACCAATATGAGCGGTGTGTTCAATTTGCCCAAGGTGCTCAAGCGCAATTTCCCGCTAGAGGCCACGACTGTTCCCTACGTCGCGAATTATCGCCTCGACATCCAGTGGCCGTCTGATGTGAGCGCGCAGCGCGACCCGCTGTCGCAGCATCTCGACAACGCCTACTTCAAGCTGGCAACGACGCAAAGCTTCCGGGGTGACCACACCGCGATCGAAGCCCGGTTGGAAACCGTCGCGGAACAGATTCCTGCATCCGAGCCGCCGGCGCTCGCCACCGAGATGAAGAAGATCGCCGACATCTTGCCCGGCCAGTTTGTGCTTGCGGCGAGCGAGGCGCGCCAGGGGGGTACGTCGGCGACGGCCAAGATGGCGACAGCGCTGCAGAACCTGCAGCTCAAGACAACCCGCCAGATCGAACGGACGACCAAGGTATTGGCCTCGGGCGTCTTGCAAGGCGAAGATCGGGCCCAGGTCTTGTGTCAGCGTGCGGATGCCTATTATGACAGCGGTAAGGTCACCGAAGGCATGGCAGATGCAGAAGAGGCCGTGCAGATCGCGCCCAGCCTTGGGCGCGCCTACCTTTGCCGGGGCGATCTGCAGATGCTGGCGGGCGCTTACAGCAAGGCAGAAGCGGACTACACCGCAGCGCTGGGTCTGGGTGCCGATGTAGCCAACACCTACTACGCCCGCGGCCGGGCACGCTTCTTTGCGGGTAAGCTGGATACGGCGATTGCAGACTTCGTCAAAGCCCGCCAAGCGGCCAGCGACGACGCACTCTACCCCGCCCTCTGGGAAGCCATCGCATCGCTGCGAAGCGGCCATGCCCTATCGGACAAGCTCGTCAAACTGTCGACCCAGCAGCCTACCGGCAGCTGGCCACGGCCTGCGTTGGCGATGCTGCAAGGCGCGCTGACGCCCGAGCAGATGCTGGCGGAAGTGAATCGCAAACATGGCGATGAGCTGCAGCTGACGCTGGTCGAAGCGCGCTTCTACCTGGGCGAGTTGTATCTGGCGCAGGGGCGATCGAGAGAAGCCCGTGCTCTATTCCAGCAGGTACTCGACTCCGGTATTCGCAACTACAACGAGTACCTTGCATCGACCATTGAACTCGGGTCAGTCGTGCATGCCGCGGAGTAGCACGGGCGGCATGCCCCCCGAGTCGCCCCCCCACAACACCTTGATACCGCCGCCCGGGCGCGGTCGTTCAAAGAGGGAACAAAGATGACGCGTTGGCTACAGTGGCTTGCCTTGGTCGCGGGTTTATCCGCGCAACCTGTCTGGGCCGATCTGCCGGCGGATCAATCATCGGCCGCACAAGGCGAAACTGACGCCATGGGGATCGACTCCGCACCAGATCTACGCCAAAAGGCGGAACAAGGCGATGCGGCCGCGCAGTTCGCGATCGGCTACCAGTATGAGCAGGGCATCAACGGCAAGCGCGATATGACCGAGGCTGCCAAGTGGTATCGCAAATCGGCAGATCAGGGATACGCCAGTGCACAGGTCAACCTGGGCGTGCTCTATGCGCATGGCGATGGCGTCCCCCATGATGACGCCGAGGCCTTGCGCTGGTATCGACTGGCAGCGAGCCAGGGGGAGCCCCATGCGCTGGGTAACGTCGGCTATATGTATGCCAAAGGACGCGGCGTGCCGCAAAGCGATACCGAAGCCGTCGCCTGGTACCGCAAAGCGGCAGACAAGCATGATGTGAGCGCCACGAGCCATTTGGGGTATATGTACGACAATGGACTGGGCGTCGCACGTGACGAACAGAAGGCGATTGAGCTCTATCAGACGGCAGCCGATGCGGGCGATGGTGCCGCTGCGGTCAACTTGGGCATCAAGTACTACGCTGGGCGCGGGGTTGCCAAAGATATCGCCAAGGCGGCGTCCTTGTTCCGCCAGTCTGCCGAAAAAGGCGTAGCACTGGGCGAGTTCTGGCTGGGGACCGTCTATTACGCTGGCGAAGGTGTAGCACGCGATTACAACGCGGCCATCCAATGGATGCAGAAATCGGCCGACCAGGGCTATACCAACGCGCAGCTCGCGCTGGCCTACTGGTACGAGTCGGGTAAGGGCGTCCCGCAGAACGCCGCGAATGCGGTCAGCTGGTACAAGAAGGCGATCGACCAAGGCAATATGTGGGCCGCCTGGAATCTCGGGCGCATGTACGACCGCGGTATTCTTGTCGCCCGTAACGATGCAGAGGCCAAGCGCCTCATCACCCTGGCGGCAGAAAACGGGAACCTCGCCGATGCGCAGCTGGAACTGGGCGTGCTCTATAGCCTGGGGCGCGGCGTGCCGCACGACGAGGTTGTGGCGTTTCAGTGGTATAGCAAGGCCGCCGCCCAGGGCAATGCAATCGGCCAATACGATGTCGCCAATGCCTACGCCAACGGAAAAGGCGTCCCCGTTGACTACCAACAGGCCGTCGCCTGGTACCACAAGGCGGCGGATCAAGGCTTGGCTGCCGCACAACTCAACCTTGGCAATCATTACGCGAGAGGCCTCGGCGTCGACAAAGACCCAGTCGAGGCGATGAATCTCTACCTCAAGGCCGCGAACCAGGGTTTGGACGTCGCCCAATACAATGCCGGGCTCTCGTATTTCAAAGGCTTGGGCGTCGCGGCCGACCCCGTCGAAGGCGCCAAATGGTGCCGCAAGGCCGCCGAGCAAGAATACGCCCCGGCACAAAACTGCACCGGCGTGAGCTACAACGGTGGCAAAGGGGTCGCCAAAGACCCGACGGAAGCTGTGCGCTGGTTCCAACGCGCGGCCGACCAGGGAGAACCGATCGCACAACTCAACCTGGCGCTGAATTTGTTGAAAGGGCAAGGCGCGCCGCGTAACCCGCTTGAAGCCTATAAATGGTTGAAAATCTGCGCAGACACGCCCTTGCCCGCCATGCAACTGACCGAGGAGGTCAAGCAGGCGCAAGAAAATGCGCGCCTTGCCTTGCAGATGCTCGCCAAAACGCTGACACCGGCCGAGATCGCACAGGCGTTACAAGATGCGACGCAGTGGCGGCCGACTCGGGCAAAGCGCAACGAGGTGTCCGAGTTTGGCCGGCTCAGTACCGCGAACTGAAGACCTCAGCCAGATCGCGAGCGGCCAAGTGAATGGCGATATGGCCGCTCAGCGCTTGAGCAGCAGATTGAGCGTCACGATGCCGAGCCCAGTCATGATCAGGGAGCCAAAAAGGTGGAGGCCCGCCGTGCCGAGCGCCCAGAGCAGCTGACCGTTACGGATCAAGCCGACCACTTCGGCTGAAAAAGTGGAGAAGGTGGTGAGCCCCCCGAGGAAGCCGGTGACCGCGAGGAGGCGCCACTCGGGCGGCAGGTTCGGGTACTGCGCGAAAAAGGCTGCCGCCACGCCGACCAGATAACCGCCGATCAGGTTGGCCGCCAGCGTCCCCATCGGTACGGTGGGAAAGACCGGATTGAGCATCAGGCTCAGGGCCCAACGCAGCAGGGCACCCAGCGAAGCACCCAGTGAAATGGCGAAGATCGACAGCAGCATACATGGTTCCAACAGTTGATCGCGGTGTGGCGCCGACCGGTGCGCCCAACCTTACCCGCAGAAAAGCAAAAGGGGCAGCTTGCCCCCTTTTGCCCTGATTCCCCTACCTGACGCTCAGCTGCGCTGGCGCTTGATCACCTGCACACCCAGCTGCTTGAGCTTGCGGTACAAGTGGGTTCGCTCCAGGCCAACTGCATCGGCCACGCGGCTCATATTGCCGCCTTCGAGCCCAATGTGGTGTTCGAAGTAGGCACGCTCGAATTCGTCGCGCGCTTCACGCAGCGGCTGGTCGAAATTGAACTGCGGCCCGGCCACGAGGGCGGCAGAGCTGCGCTGCGGCACAAACTGCGCCAGCACGCGTTGTACCGGCGTGGCGTCGATGTCGGTCTCGTTCGAGGTCAGCGCCAGGCTCTTCACGATATTGTGCAGCTGTTCGTGATTGCCCGGCCAATCGTGCTGGCGCAGCGCGTTGAGCGCAGCCGAGGTAAAGCGGCGCGGCCCCGTGCGATTGGTTTCCACCACACTGGCGAGGATATGCTCGGCGAGCTCCGGAATATCATCCCGATGATCGCGCAGCGCGGGCAGCGGTACCACAAGCTGCGACAGGAAGGTGAACAGCGCCGGGTCGAAGCGATCGATCAGCTCGGGCAAGCCACGGCTGGTCGCGCAGATCAGGCGTACGTTGAATTTTTCGAGCTTGGGCAAGAGACCGACCAAGGCGGTCTGCGCACGGCGCTCGTAGTGACCGACGTCGCGCAGAAAGAGCACGCCGCCTGCCGCCTTGGCGACCAGGTCAGCGCCCGATTCAACCAAGGCATCCTGGCTATCCGGCGCCACAAACGGGGCGGTCGGCTGCGACAGGTAGCGCGCGCAAACGAGAAAGCCACTACCGGGCTCGCCGGTCATCAAGAGCGGCAGCGACAGCGCTTGCGCCTGGTCGAGCTGCTTTTTGAGGATCAGGATCTGCGGGCTCTTGCCGAGCGCCGACAGGGTGTTTTCCGCCACCTTCGGCTGGACTTCACCGTGCTTCAGCGCGCGCTTGACCGTCGCCAGCAGCTTTTGCAGACCAATCGGCTTTTCGAGGAAATCGAAGGCGCCGATGCGCGTGGCTTCCACTGCGGTATCGATCGTGGCGTGGCCCGACATCATGACAACCGGCATGGTGAGCTGACCATTGCTCGCCCATTCCTTGAGCAAGGTCACGCCGTCCGTGTCGGGCATCCAGATATCCAGAAGGACCAGTGCCGGTCGGCCCTGGTTGCGTTGCTGACGTGCTTGTGCGGCGTTTTCTGCCACCACCACCCGGTAACCCTCGTCCTGCAGGATTTCCGACAACAACTCGCGAATGCCGATTTCGTCATCGACAATCAGGATGTCGTTACTCCCCACGCTATCTCCCTTACGCTCTCAGGCGTGCTACTTGTCTTCCCATTCCACCGCGGGCAAATCGATGCGCACACATGCACCGTGTGGCTCGACATTGAACGCGGAGATTTGGCCGTGGTGCTCGTCGATAATCTTTTTTACAACAGCGAGACCCAGGCCAGTTCCCTTTTGCTTGGTTGTAGCATATGGCTCGAAGATGCGTTGCAAAATTGCATCATCAAAGCCTGGTCCGTTGTCAGATACAGACAATCGTACGCCTTTTAAGCGTCTTTCGGTACGCAATTGAATATGACCAAACATATCACCTGCGATGGCTTCCTGCGCATTCTTAAGCAGATTGTGCACGACCTGCCGCAAACGGGTGACATCAGCCGTCACGATCATCGGGCCATTGCCCACATGCAGGCGCTCGATCGGCACGTTTTCGTACAGCACCATCACCTCGTCGAGCAGGGCCGAGAGATCGACCTCGGTCAGCTGGGCGGACGGCTGGCGGGCGTATTCGCGGAACTCGTCCACCATGCGCTTGAGCGCGCCCACCTGCGCCACAATGGTCTGGGTGGAACGCCCGAGGACCTCCGCATCGTTGGGCTCAAGCTTATCCGCCAGCTTGTGCTGCAGGCGCTCGGCAGCCAGCTGAATCGGCGTCAGCGGGTTACGGATCTCGTGGGCCAAGCGTTTGGCGACCTCGCCCCAGGCCGCGTCGCGCTGTACGCGCAAAAGATCGGTCACATCGTCGAACACCACCACCGCACCACCGGTGCCCTCATCGGTACCGGGCAGGCGCGCGCCACGCACCAGTAGCATGCGGGTCATGCCCTCGAACGGCAGCTCCAGCTGGCGCTGCCAGTCGCTGGTCGATTCGGCAAACGCGGTCAGCACGCCGTGCGCGAACCCTTCAAGGTAGGCATAGGTCTCTCCCCAGGCCGGCAGGCGCAGGCTATCGAGCTGTTCGATTTCAGCATGCAGGATACCGACCGCGCTAAAGTTGGCCGCGCGCAGGCGCCAGCGCTCATCAAAGGTCAGCACGCCGGCCGACAAGCTGGTCAACACGGTTTCAAGATAGGCCTTGGCGGCGGCCGTTTCGCGCTGCTCGCGCTCCACCTGTTCGCGCGCTTCCGAAAGCTGGCGTGTCATGCGGTTGAAGCTATGCGTCAGGATACCGAGCTCATCGCGGCTCACCACGGGCTGTACCTGCGAATAGTCACCCTGCGCCACAGCGCGCGTACCGGCTGCCAGCACAGTGAGCGGCGCCGCCAGCTTTTCGGCAAGGTACATACCGATCACCACGGCAGCCAGGAGCGCCAGCAAGAGGGCAAGTGTCAGCGTCAGGCTGTAGCTTTGCTTGAGGCCCGATCGCGACAGTGCCAAGAGCTTGTAGGCATTGCGCACCTCCACCACTTTTTCCGCATCGCGCGCCAATTGCTTTGGTACCGGCTGGATCAATTGCAAGGCGCGGGTTTCGGTCGTCAGGCTGTCGCCAGCCGTATAGCTCGGATTCACCGGCACGATCACACGGAGGCTCAAGCCGTAGCTGGGTGTGGATTCCAGCGCGCTATAGGGAATTTGCGTCACCACCTGTTTCAGGATGGCCCGATCGGGCACCAGCGGCACCGGGTTGGCGTAATCGTCGGCGACGTGCGCGAGCACCCGGCCACGCAGGTCAAAGAGACTGACCTCTTCAACGTTGTACTGCTCTCGTAAGCGGCCCAGGCGCGTAAGGGCGGCCGCATCCGATTCGCCAGCCAGTTCGCTTGCCAGGAACTCCGCCTTTTTGCGCAAGTCGCTCAGTGTGTAGTCGAGCGCCTGATTGCCAAGGTTCAGACCGCTATCGAGCGCGTTATCGACGCGCACGTCAAACCAGGTTTCGATGGATTTGGTCAGAAACTGCACCGACAGGGTGTACACCAGCGCACCGGGCAGCACGGCCAGCATGGCGAACATCAGCGTCAGTCGCCAGGCGAGGCGTGAACCGAATACCCGGGCGCCCACCTGCTTACGCAGGCGCAACACCCGCGTGATCACGAGCACCGAGAGGCCGACGGCCATCAGGATATTGAGGCCAAGCAGCCAGCGATAGTATTCGCCGAAGACCGTGGAATTGCCATTGGCCGTAGCCAGCAGGAACAATAGGATGGTGGCGAGCGAGCCCAACAGGATCAAGGTATTGCGCATGGTCACTTGCTCTCTTCGAACTCGACCTGCGTCATGCCCGATTCGATCTTCCAGTCGCTATCGCCCAGGAGTCCAAGCTGCAAAGGCTTAGGCAGCTTGGCGGTATCGAGCCGCATGCTGATCTCACCCGCAAAGCGGCTGTCGAGCTTACGGGTAACGGAGCCACGTTCAGCGACTTCCCATTCGCGCACCACGCCGAGCGAATTCAGTGCGGCGGACAAGGTGTCGAAACTGCGATAAAGCGTACCCACGCCGACGCGATAACTGCGCGTCAACGCATGGTAGGAAAGCTTGTATTCGATGCGCCCGGTCGGGCTGAACCAATCGGCCATACTGCGCCAGGCCCAGTACCAGCGCGGCTTGGTCAGTCGAAATTCGACGGCGAAGGTCAGCGGCACGCCGTCGAGCAAGGCGTTTTCGTGCACGCTGTCGAGCTGCACATGGTAGCGCGCGTCCACCGAGAGCTTGCCCTCGTGCTCGACCCCCTGGGCGGATTCCAGCTGGATAGAGGCCGCCCAGCACGGCAGGCATAGCAAGGCGGCCGCCAGCATCAAGCTGAAGCGGCGCAGGTCAATCCTTGCAAAGCAGCGCGTAAAAAAAGCCATCGAGGCGCTCATTGGGCAGCAATTGTCCGTCGGCAGGAAGTGCGTCGGGCAGGGCTTGCAGCCTGGCGTCGGCGTGACGCGCAATAAATTGGTTAAGTTGGGTTTGATTCTCCTGCGGGAAGACCGAGCAGGTGACATAAAGCAGTTTACCACCCGGTTTGAGACACCCCCACAATACGTCGAGCATCTGACCCTGCTGCGTCGCAAATTGTGCAAAGTCTTCCGGCCGCCGCAGCCACTTGATGTCGGGGTGACGGCGCGCCACACCGCTGGCCGAGCAGGGCACATCGGCGAGGATGCGGTCAAAGGCTTCGCCATTCCACCAGGTCGCAGGGCGCGCGGCATCACCCGCCACAACCGTTGCGGCGAGGCCGAGTCGATCCAGATTGCTGCGCACCCGCTCCAGCCGTGCCGCTTCGACATCCAGCGCCGTCAGGTCGATATCGGCCAGCTCCAAGAGATGCCCTGTCTTGCCGCCTGGCGCGCAGCAGGCGTCGAGTACACGCATGCCATCGTGCACGTCGAGCAGCGGGGCGGCCCACTGCGCGCCAATGTCCTGCACCGAACAGAGCCCATCGAAAAAGCCCGGCAACTGCTCGACTGCGACGGGGTGCGCAAGGCGGATGCCGGCCACACCATCGACAGTCGCCTCAATGCCCGCTTCGCGTAAAGCAAGTAAATAAGCTTCTGGCGTCGATTTGCGTCGATTGACCCGCAAACTCATCGGCGGGTGAGTGTTGTTAGCTTGCAACACTCCTTCCCAGGCAGTCGGGTAGGCCTGCTGCATCGCTTCGACCCACCAGCGCGGGTGATTCCAGCGTGCCACCGGATCGGCCGCGGCGGCAGCCAGGAGCTCGTCACGCCGACGCTGGAAATTGCGCAACACCGCATTGACGAGGCCTTTTGGCCGGCCGCCATTCATACGGCTCGCCACTTTGACAGCATGATCGACCACGGCATACGGCGCAGCGCGGCCCCAGGCCAGCTGTTGGATGCCGGTAGCCAGCAGGGCATGAACTTCGGGGTCGGTATCGGGGCGGCTCAAGAGCTGGCCCAGCATGTGGGCAATCTCACCGTAGCGACGCAGCGTGCTGTAGGCGATGTCCTGAATCGCCGCGCGCTGGCGCGGTTCCAGCTCTGAATTGGCGCGGCGCTGCGCTTGCAGTACCTCGGTCAGGTTGCGGCCGGACAAAACGGCGGCGACCGCCTGCGCGGCAAGACGTTGGGTAACGAACATGATTATTTTCCAGCCGTAATCGGCATATGGGATGCCAAGCCTACTGCTCAGCTCTGCGGCGTAAATCGCCCGCCCGATTCCAGCTTAGTGCCCGCAAGGAAGTCGCGCACAACCATTCGACGCGCACCAGGGCGCTGCAGCTCGGTAAGGCGCAACAAGCCGTCCCCTGTACCCACCACGACGCCATCCACCCCCACAGAGACAATCTCCCCGGGCTCAGCGCGACCAGCCTCGGCCCACCCCGCCCAACACTTCAATGTCTCACCCTGCCAGTAAGCGACACACCCTGGAAAGGGGTCGAATGCCCGTAAGGCGCGCGCAATGGTCTCGGCAGGTTGTTGCCAGTCGATCGGGGCTTCGTCTTTGCGGATCTTCTCTGCATAGGTCACGCCCTCGACCGGCTGGGGCGTGCGCGCTTGTTGCCGTGCAGGCAGATCAACCAACGCCTCGACAATAGCCTGAGCACCCAATACCGCCAGATCGTCGTGCAAGCTGGCAGCGGTATGGTCAGGACGGATCGACAAGGCATGTCGCGTCAGCATATCGCCGGTATCGAGCCCGGCGTCCATCTGCATGATGGTGATACCGGTCTCCGCATCGCCCGATTGAATGGCGCGCTGGATCGGTGCGGCGCCACGCCAGCGGGGTAGCAGCGACGCATGGATATTGAGACACCCTAGGCGTGGCATATCGAGTACCGCTTGCGGCAGGATGATGCCGTAGGCCGCGACGATCATCGCATCCGCCTCGATGGCCGCGACGGGGGCTTGTTGTTCGGGTGTACGCAGGCGTTCAGGCTGATAGATCGGTAAGCCATGCTGCAAGGCGAGCTGCTTGACCGGAGAAGCCACCAGCTTCATGCCCCGTCCGGCCGGGCGATCTGGCTGAGTCAGCACCAGGACGATTTCATGGCCCGCCTGGATCAAGGCATCGAGTGCCGCAGCCGCAAAGTGAGGCGTGCCTGCAAATATCAGTTTCATCGTATTTCAACCAGGTAGGCAGAGCGGTGAGTGCCGCGCCAACGGGGCACTCGACCGATCACAGCGTCTTGCGTTGGTTCTTCTTCAACTTGGCCAGAATGCGGCTGAGCTTGAGGCGGGAGAGCTTCTCGACGAACACCTTGCCGTCCAGGTGATCGATTTCATGCTGAATACAGATCGCCAGCAGCTCGGTGGCTTCGATGCGTTGCGGTTTGCCATCACGGTCGAGCGCTTCGACCACGATATGCTCGGCACGCTCGACTTCCTCGTAGATGCCGGGCACCGACAGGCAACCCTCTTCGTATTTGGTCTTGCCGTCGGCCTGGACAATGCGCGGGTTGATCAGCGCCATCGGAGCCGATTTGTCTTCGCTCACGTCGATCACGATCAGGCGGATATGCTGGTCGACCTGGGTGGCGGCAAGGCCGATGCCCGGTGCCGCGTACATGGTCTCCAGCATGTCGTCGATCAGCTTTCGCAACGCGTCGTCGACTTTTTCAATGGGCTTGGCAACGGTGTGCAAGCGCTCGTCGGGGTAGTGAAGAATGTTCAGGATTGCCATGTTTTCTTGCTAGTCCAGATATTTGGATGCAGAATTTGATTAATTGGTTTAAATGCCCATTGCATATTCCGGCGACTTTTCGATCCGGAAACGAGGAAATGACCATGCATCTGCCATCCAGATTGTCCGAAAAACCGGTTCGTCGCCTGTCGCTGGCCGCCATTATAGCGCTCGCGCTCGCCGCTGGCCCGCTTATGGCGGACGAACTCAAGCTACAGGACAACGCGCCTGAACGTTATGTCGTCGTCAAGGGCGATACTTTGTGGGGGATTTCGGGCAAGTTCCTGAAAGATCCGTGGAAATGGCCACAGATCTGGAATATGAACAAGGAAGAAATCGAGAACCCGCACTGGATCTACCCCGGTGACGTGATCGTCCTCGACCGGAGCGGCGGCGAACCACGCCTGCGTCTCTTGGGTAACGCCGCCAATGACGCCGCGCGCGCCAAGGTATTGGCCGCCGGCCCCCATGTGCGCGTCACGCCGCTTGAAGACAGCGCCTCGCCCGCCATCCCTCGCGAACTTATTGAGCCGCTGCTCGCCGAGCCGCTGGTGGTCGACGCTGCCGATTTCACCAAGGCGCCGCGCGTCGCGCAGCTGCCCGATGAGCGTGTCACCGCCACATTGAAGGACAAGTTCTACGCAGTCGGCGTCGCAGGCGCACCGGGCGACGACTGGCAGGTCTTTGAAGGCGGCAAGGAAATTCACGACCCTGACACCAAGGAGCTGCTGGGTTACGAAGTGACCTATGCTGGCGACGCCTCGACCCAGATCGTGGCCGATGTCAGCACTCTGGTGGTCACCAAGACCACGCGAGAAGTCACCATCGGTGACCGGCTGATTCCAAAGTTCCGCCACGTATTCACCAACTATGTGCCGCACGTGCCGCACACGGGGATCGAAGGCAAGGTCCTTTCGACCTACGGCGGTGTGGGCGATGCAGGTGCCTACACCACCGTGCTGATCAACCGGGGTGAACGCGAAGGCCTGCACCCAGGCCACGTGCTGTTCTCCTACAAGGCGCCACGTGCCGTGCTGACTGAAGCCGGCAAGCCCGATAAGGTGCTCAAGGCCCCAGCCGAGAAGAGCGGCACCATCTATATCTATCGCGTCTTCCCGAAGCTCGCGTATGGCCTCGTGGTGGAAAGCTCGCAGCCGATCGTGCGGCTCGACGAGGTGCACACGCCTTGATCTGTTGTTGAGTGAAGCCGTCCGTTTCCCCCGCGATTCGCGATACCCAACCGGTCGATCGTGATGCCGAAGCTTGGCTTCGGCTCACGCTCGTGCCGGGTATCGGTACCGTCACGACGCTCCGCCTGCTGGCCGCCTTTCGTACACCTGAAAATGTGCTGGGCGCCACTGTCTCTGCGCTGAGCGGCTATCTCACGCAAAAGCAGGCGCTGGCGCTGCAAGCCGGGCCCGCGCCCGACGAGCTTGCCCGCACCCTTGCCTGGCTGGGCGAACCCGGCAACCGGCTGCTCACCCTCGCCGACAGCGCCTACCCGGCCAAGCTGCTTGAAATCACCGATCCGCCACCCGTTTTGTATGTGAAGGGCGATGCCGCGCTGCTGTCGGCCGCCTCCGTCGCTGTGGTCGGCAGCCGCAATGCCACGCCGCAAGGCATCCAGAACGCCGCCGCGTTTGCACGCGACCTATCGAAGCGCGGCTGGACCATCGTCTCGGGCATGGCGCTCGGCATCGACACCGCTGCACACGAAGGGGCGCTCGATGGCCCGGGCAGTACCGTCGCTGTCGTCGGCACCGGGCTCGACATTGTCTATCCCGCGCGCAACCATGCGCTGGCCCATCGCATTGTCGCAGGCGGTGTCATCGTTTCGGAATACCCGCTCGGCACCCCTGCCAAAGCTGCCAATTTCCCGCGGCGCAATCGATTGATCTCGGGCCTCGCCCGCGGGGTACTCGTGGTCGAGGCCGCACTACAAAGCGGCTCGCTGATCACCGCACGCGAGGCGGCCGAGCAGGGGCGCGAGGTGTTTGCCATCCCGGGCTCGATCCATTCGCCGCTGGCCAAGGGCTGCCATCAGTTGATTCGCCAGGGCGCGAAGCTGGTCGAGACCGCGCAGGACATCCTTGAGGAACTGGGTGCGCCACCCAACGTCCAAACGGCACCGACCGCGCAAACCGAAATTGCGCCGCCGGTCGACGAAGGCGAAATCGCGATTCTTGAGGCCCTGGGCCACGATCCGGTCGATGGCGACACCTTGCTGGCAAGAGCCGGCTTGACGCCTGACAGGGCTTACGCGATCCTGTTGACACTGGAACTCGACGGTCGCGTGGCAAAACTGCCCGGCAATCGGTACCAGCGACTCGCGTAACTGATCCTGCAGCCCTGGCTTGCTGTATATGTAAAGGCACTACCCGCAATGTTCGATATTCTCGCCTTCCTCTTCGAGCAGTATTTCACGCTCGACAACTGTCCAGACCGGGGCACGCTTGCCAAGCGCCTCTCGGCGGCCGGGTTTGAGGAACAGGAGATCGACGAGGCGCTGGACTGGTTGAACGAGTTTGAAGAGTTGGACGCGACGCCGTACATCGCGCTGGACGCCTTGCCGTTGCTCCCGCGCGTATTGCACCCCCGCGAGGCGGCTCGGTTGACGCCGGACGCCCAAGCGTTCTTCCACTACCTGTCGAGCTCCGGCGCGCTGGGTACGGGACAACGTGAACTACTGGTCGACCGGCTGATGCAGTCGACCTTGCTGCAGCTGGACGAAAGTGCGGTCAAGCGCGTTGCATTGATGGTGCTCTGGCGCCATGGCGACGACTTGGCCAACCTCCTCATCGAGGAACTGCTGTTCGCAGGCGATGCCGCACCCATGCACTGATATGCCCCCCGGGCATGCAGCCTGTCGGCGGCATTGGAAAAACGCCGAGCAGCACCTACATTACGCCTGATACCCGACCCAGCCGACTGATGTCGGTTGGTTGCTTATTACCGCCTGCGCCGCATGCCGCCCCGTGGCATGCGCCAGCCAAAGAGACCCGCAACGCGCGGAGCCCGCATGGCCGAAAACCTATTGATCGTCGAGTCGCCTTCGAAAGCGAAGACACTGAAGAAATATCTGGGCAAGGATTTCGAAATCCTCGCTTCCTATGGCCACGTGCGTGGACTGGTACGCAAGGACGGTTCGGTCGACGTCGAGCATGACTTCGCGATGAAGTACCAGGTGATTCCGAAGAACGCCAAGCACGTCGACGCGATTGTCACTGCGGTGAAAAGTGCCAAGAACGTGTTTCTGGCAACTGACCCGGACCGCGAAGGTGAGGCGATTTCCTGGCACTTGATGGAAATCCTGAAACAGAAGAAGGCGCTCGACCAGAAGCTGGTGAAGCGCGTGGTCTTCCATGAGATCACCGAGCCGGCCGTGCTGGCCGCTGTGGCCCACCCACGTGATGTGGACAGCCACCTCGTGAACGCCCAGCAGGCGCGTAGCGCGCTCGATTACCTGGTCGGCTTCAACCTCTCGCCGCTCTTGTGGCGCAAGGTGCGCTCGGGCCTTAGCGCGGGCCGTGTGCAGAGCCCGGCACTGCGCCTGATCTGTGAACGCGAAAACGAAATCCGCGCCTTTACCGCGCAGGAATACTGGACCGTCCACCTCGACAGCCACAAGGGCAAGCAGAGTGTGACGGCACGCCTCAACGAGTGGCGCGGCAAGAAGCTTGAGCAGTTCGATATCCCCAACGAAGCCGAGCAAGCCAGCATCCTCAAGGCGCTGGATGGCAAGCCCGCCGTCGTCGGCAATATCGAGAAAAAGCGCAAGAGCCGTAATCCGGCCGCGCCCTTCACCACCTCGACCATGCAGCAGGAAGCCGTGCGCAAGCTCGGCATGACCACCGACCGCACCATGCGGACGGCGCAGCAACTATATGAAGGTATCGCGCTGTCGGACGGCACCACCGGTCTGATCACCTATATGCGTACCGACTCGGTGGCGCTCGCCAATGAAGCGCTAGGCGAGATCCGCGACTACATCGGCCGCACCTTCGACGCCGAGAGCCTGCCGGCCAACCCGGTGACCTACAAGAACAAGGCCAAGAACGCCCAGGAAGCGCACGAGGCGATCCGCCCGACCTCGATCACCCGTACGCCGGAATCGGTCAAGGCCTTCCTCAGCGCCGAACAGTTCAAGCTCTACGAAATGATCTGGAAGCGGACACTGGCCTCGCAGATGTCGCCCGCCAAGTTCGACACCACCAGCGTCGACATCAATGTCGGCGAGGCGGTCTTCCGCGCCAGCGGCCAGGTGCTGGTGTTCGCAGGCTTCCTCGCGGTATACGAGGAAGACGTCGACGACGCTCAGGACGAAGACAACGCGAAGCTGCCGGTGCTGGAAACAGGCGAGTCGCTGCCGGTCGACAAACTCTACGGCGAGCAACACTTCACCCAACCGCCGCCACGCTATTCGGAAGCCAGCCTTGTGAAGGCGCTCGAAGAGTTCGGCATCGGCCGCCCGTCGACCTACGCCTCGATCATCTCGACCTTGAAGGATCGCGAGTACGTGATCCTCGACAAGAAGCGCTTCTTGCCGACCGATACCGGTGAGGTGGTCAACAAATTCCTGACGGAGCACTTCGGCCAGTATGTGGACTACCAGTTCACCTCCAAGCTCGAAGATAAGCTCGATGAAATCTCGAACGGCGAGCGCGACTGGATTCCCGTCATGGAGGAATTCTGGGGCGGCTTCTCGAAGCAGGTGGAAGAGAAGAAATCGCTCAAGCGCAGC
>Ga0213872_10000427_pt1 | contig 34434 bp, 35 predicted proteins | sample VelepicomBERX_R2_FD_160071 | JGI IMG/M metagenome (GOLD analysis project Ga0213872, IMG submission 160071) | Rhizosphere microbial communities from Vellozia epidendroides in rupestrian grasslands, the National Park of Serra do Cipo, Brazil - RX_R2 | ecosystem: Host-associated > Plants > Roots >... | reverse complement strand
TGGGCGCGGCGGCCTACATCATCTACCTGCTGAAAAAGCACGGCGGCCAGCGCATGTTCAGCTGGGCCCTGTCGCTGATCCTGGGCGGCGCCATCGGCAATGTGATCGACCGCCTGCTGTACGGCCATGTGATCGATTTCCTGGACTTCCACCACGCGGCATTCGGCCACTTCCCGGCGTTTAACATCGCCGATTCGGCCATCACCATCGGCGCCGGCCTGTTCATCCTGGACGAACTGCGCCGCGTGAACCGCTAAGCTTTCTGGAGCAGCACCATGGAACTGACTGGTAAAAAAATCGTCCTCGGCCTGTCCGGCGGCGTCGCCTGCTACAAGGCTGCGGAACTGTGCCGGGCCCTGACCAAGGCCGGCGCCAGCGTGCAGGTCGTGATGACCGACGCCGCGCTTCACTTCATCACCGCCGTTACCATGCAGGCGCTGTCCGGCCAGAAGGTCTACAGCAGCCAGTGGGATCCGCGCGTGGACAACAATATGGCGCACATCGACGTTACCCGTAACGCCGACGCCATCATGATCGCCCCCTGCTCGGCGGACTTCATCGTCAAGCTGGCGCACGGCGTGTGCGACGACCTGCTTTCCACCATGTGCCTGGCGCGCCCGCGCCATGTGCCGCTGCTGGTGGCGCCGGCCATGAACGTGGAAATGTGGACCAATCCGGCCACCCAGCGCAACGTGCAGCAGCTGCGCGACGACGGCATCACCATCTTCGGCCCGGCGGCCGGCGACCAGGCCTGCGGCGAAGTGGGCATGGGCCGCATGCTGGAACCGCAGGAACTGCTGGAAGAGCTGATCGCCTCCTTCCAGCCCAAGCTCATGGCGGGCAAGCGCATCCTGGTCACCGCCGGTCCGACCTTTGAAGCCATCGACCCGGTGCGCGGCATCACCAATCTGTCCTCGGGCAAGATGGGCTACGCGGTGGCGCGCGCCGCGCGCGAAGCAGGCGCGGAAGTGGTGCTGATCTCCGGCCCCACCGCCCTGCCGACGCCGCACGGCGTGACCCGCATCAATGTGCAGAGCGCGCAGCAGATGCATGATGCCGTGATGGCCCACGTCGACACCCAGCATGTGTTCATCGCCGTAGCGGCGGTTGCCGACTGGCGCGTGGCCAACTCCAGCCAGCAGAAGCTCAAGAAAAAAGGCGACGGCACCGTGCCTGACCTGAAGTTCGAGCAGAATCCGGACATCCTCGCCACCGTGGCGGCCCGCACCAACCTGGCCGGCCATCCTTATTGCGTGGGCTTTGCCGCCGAATCGGAAAACCTGATCGAGTACGGCGCCGTCAAGCGCGAGAAGAAAGGCATCCCTCTGCTGGTGGGGAATATCGGCCACCACACCTTCGGCCAGGACGACAACACCATCATCCTGTTCGACGAAAACGGCCACACCATTCTGCCGCGCGCCGACAAGCTTACGCTGGCGCGCCAGCTGGTATGCGAAATCTCGAAACGTATCTCAACCCATTCGCTGTTCAAATAATGAAGAATATTGACGTCAAAATCCTCGACCCGCGCATGAAAGACCAGATGCCGGCCTACGCCACGCCTGGTTCCGCCGGCCTCGATCTGCGCGCCTGCATCGACGCGCCGCTGGTAATCGAACCTGGCCAGACCGTGCTGGTGCCGACCGGCCTGGCGATCCACATCGCCGATCCGGGCTACGCCGCCATGATCCTGCCGCGCAGCGGCATGGGCCACAAGAACGGCATTGTGCTGGGGAATCTGGTAGGCTTGATCGACTCCGATTACCAGGGACAGCTGATGGTATCGACCTGGAACCGGGGCCACAGCACGTTCACCCTGAATCCGATGGAACGCCTGGCGCAGCTGATTATCGTGCCGGTGCTGCAGGTTGGGTTTAATATTGTGGACGAATTCGACACCAGCGAACGCGGCGCCGGAGGTTTCGGCAGCACCGGCAAACAATAAGGATCAAAATGGCCCGTCATGCCACCCATCTGACTATCGCTGCGGCAGCCCTGCTGCTGTCGGCCTGCTCGACCTTCCAGTCCAAGCCGATGCCGGCGTCCGCGCCGGAGCCGGTTCGTCCGGCCGCGGAGGAACCGCCCGTCATCACCGCCAAGATGGCGGCGGCGCAGGGAGCCTTGAGCCAGATGGTGGCATTGCAGGACCGTCTTTACCGCGTCGCTGCGCCGCTGTTGATCAATAATGCGGAGCTGTGCCGCAACCAGGCCCGCAACCTGCTCGGTTTCACGGCCAAGAACCAGTTTTCCTATTCCGGCGAATTCGTCGAAGCGGCCCACGATGCGCTGGGTTATGGCGACCGCCTGCAAGTCTCAGGCGTTCTTCCCGGCAGCGGCGCCGCGCGCGCGGGCCTGCGCAAGGGCGACGGCCTGATCGCCGCCGAGGGCAAGAACCTGCCGACCGGCGTCAACGCCGAGACTCAGGCCGCCGCCGTATTCGGCCCGCTCGTGTCCAGCCACCAGTCGCTCAAGCTGACCGTGTCGCGCGACGGCGCCACCCAGGTGATCAATGTGCCGGTCACGCGCGCCTGCGCCTTCAAGGTTGATATCGGCAACGCCGACAACGTCAACGCCTATTCCGACGGTTCGCGCGTCATGATTACCCGCGGCATGGTCAACTTCGCCGGCAGCGACGACGCCATCGCCTACGTGCTGGCCAAGGACATGGCGCACAATGTGCTGGGCCACGCCAACGTGATGCGCTCCGCCTTCACCGTCAGCAGCATCATCGACAACCTGGTGACGGTGCGTCCGGATCTTTCCATGCTGATCGGGACTGCCGGTGTACGTCCGGTGCCGCAGGATCTGGACGCCGCAGCCGACTACCTGGCGCTGTACATGCTGGCCCGCGCCGGCTACGACATCAACCACGTGCACGCCTTCTGGCAGCGCCTGCACACGCAGTATCCGCCTTCGGTCCTGAACGGCTACACCGCCATTCATCCGTCGACGACGTATCGCCTGACCGTCATCGACAAGACCGTGGCCGAGATCAAGGCCAAGGAAGCCGCCCGCAAACCGCTGCTGCCATGATCCCGCGCGCCGTCCTCTTGCTGCCCTTGCTGTTCGCCACGCAGGCGGCATGGGCGGCAAAGTGGATGCGCCTCGATAGCAGCCGCGCCGGCGCTTACTACGTCGACCGCGCCAGCATCGTCAAAGTCGACAAGACCACGCGCAAAGCCTGGTCCATGCAGACCTTCCGCAAACCGCAAACCACACCGGAAGGCCGCGCCTACCGCTCCGTCAAGGCGCTGCACCTGTACACCTGCAACGAGCATACCGCCACCCTGCTGGCGCAAGTGTTCTACCCCGAGCCGCTGGGCAAAGGGGAACCGGTCGAAAATTACAAGTACGAGAAATACAGCCCGGAAGATATCGTGCCGGACAGCGCCCAGGAAAAGGTGCTGTCGGCCGCCTGCAAGCGCTGAGGCTTATTTAAAACGTTATTTAAAGTTCGGGAAATCGGGGAAGACTTCACCCATCACCCAGGTCAACGCCACGCAGAACAGGACGGCCAGGATCAGCACGATCAGCAGGCGGCCAAACTTGGGGTTTCCATCATCGTTGGGAGAAGTCATACCACTTTCTGCAAGATTGTGAATCCCATAGTATAGTCTAACAATGGATAGCATCGACCTGGAAGTCCTCAAAACCAGCGCCCGCTGGATCGCGGAAGGACACCGCGCGGAACTCATCACCGTCATCAAGACCTGGGGTTCCAGTCCGCGCCCGGTCGGCGCCACGCTGGCCATCTGCGACAACGGCACGGTGGTCGGATCCGTGTCCGGCGGCTGCATCGAGGATGACCTGATCGAGCGCGTGCGCGCCCACGGCATCGTACGCACCGCGCCGGAGATTGTCAGCTATGGCATCACCGCTGATGAGGCGCACCGCTTCGGCCTGCCCTGCGGCGGCACCATCGAGCTGGCGATCGAGCCGCTGTCGGCCCACAGCCGCATCGACGAGCTCCTACAGCGTCTGGAAACGCATGAACTGGTGCAGCGCCGCGTCGATATGAAAACCGGCGAGGTGATCCTGTCCAAGGCCGCGCCAGGCGCGCAAATGCAGGTCAGCGAACGGGCTTTCGTCAGCATCCACGGCCCGCGCTGGCGTTTGCTGGTGATCGGCGCTGGCCAGCTGTCGCGCTTCCTGGCGCAGATCGCCACCGCCATGGACTACCACGTGACCGTGTGCGACCCGCGCGAGGAATACCGCGCCGGCTGGCAGCTGGATGGCGTTGAGCTGGTGCACGCCATGCCGGACGACCTGGTGCAGGAAATGAAGCTGGATCACCGCAGCGCCGTGGTGGCTCTGACCCACGACCCCAAGCTGGACGATCTGGCCTTGATGGAGGCGCTCAAGTCGCCCGCCTTCTACGTCGGCGCGATCGGCTCGCGCCTGAACAACAGCAAGCGGCGCGAGCGCCTGCTGCAATTCGACCTGACCCAGGCCCAGATCGACAAGCTGCATGGCCCCATCGGCCTGTACATCGGCAGCAAGACGCCGTCCGAAATCGCCATTTCGATATTGGCCGAAATGACGGCGATTAAAAATGGCGTACCATCCGCACTGCAGATCCGCCATGCCGCCACGCCCAAGGCGCCGGGCGAAAGCGAATGTGCGGTCGAACTGACCAAGCCTTGAATTCAAAAGCAAGAATTGGATAGCGCCCGCCACCGCGCGTGCTCGATAATGGCGCCGCCCCGTAACCTCCATCAGGAATCAAACGCATGAGCTCCGCCAACCTGTTCCGACTGATCCTCCTGGCCGCCATCTGGGGCGGCTCCTTCCTGTTCATGCGGATCGCCGCGCCGGTGCTGGGCGCCGCCGTTCTGATCGAATTCCGCGTGCTGGCCGCCGCCATCTTCCTGGCCGTGATCGGCGTGTTCCTGAAAAAATCGCTGGACTGGCGCCAGCACTGGAAGCACTACTTCATCCTCGGCCTATTCAACTCCGCCCTACCCTTCCTGATGTTCGCCTTTGCCGCGCGCACCCTGTCGGCTTCCCTGCTGGCCGTGCTGAACGCCACCACGCCGCTGTGGGGCACCCTGATCGGCGCCATCTGGACCCGCCACATGGTCAGCCCCAAGGTGCTGCTTGGCCTGGTGATGGGCGCTTGCGGCGTGGCGCTGCTGGTCGGCTTTGACCACATCAGCAGCAAGCCCGGTGCCGGCATCGCTATTGCGGCCGTGCTGTTCGCCTCCTTCAACTACGGCATCGCCAGCAACTACGCCAAGCAGGCCAAGGCGGTGGAGCCTTTCGCCAATGCACACGGCTCGATGTGGACCTCGTCCATCCTGGTGCTGCCCGCGCTGGCCTTCTTCCCCATGCAGGGCGAGCCGACCATCGGCATCGCCGGCGCCGCGCTGGCACTGGGCATTCTGTGCAGCGCCATCGCCTACCTGATCTACTTCCACCTGATCCAGGAAGTGGGTCCGTCGTCGGCGCTGACCGTCACCTTCCTCAGTCCACTGTTCGGCATCCTGTGGGGCATGCTGTTCCTGAACGAGACGGTGGGCTGGTACACCTTTGTCGGCGCCGCCATCGTCATTACCGGCACCGCGCTGGTGACCGGCTTCCGTCCCAGCTTCGGTTTCCTGCGCAAGGCCAGCGCTGCATGACCTTGAAATTTGACCTGCCGCTGCCCAAAGGCTACCGGCTGCATGACATCCTGGCCTTCCACAGCCGCGACGCCGAAAGCGTGGCGGAGCAGGTCAGCCCCGAACGCCTGCGCAAAGGCATGCTGCTGGATGGCGTGCCGCTGGTGCTGGACATCGACTGGGGCAGCGATCCCGCCAGCGCGAAAGTCCGCATTGAAGCTGACGGCAAACTGACCAGGGCCGCCGAAACGCAGGCGCGCGAAGCGGCGCTGAGCGTGCTGGGACTGCGCCTCGATCCCGAGCCCTTCAGCGCTTTCGTCAAGAAGGACAAGCTGTTCGGCCCACTGGCCAAGCGCCAGCCCGGCCTGCGCGTGGTGCAGTCGGCCACCGTGTTCGAGGCACTGACCTGGGCCGTGATGGGCCAGCAGATCAACCTGACCTTTGCCATCGCCCTGCGCCGCACCTTCATCCAGCACGCGGGTCGCCAGCACAGCAGCGGCTTGTGGTGCTATCCCTCGGCGGCCGATGCGGCGCGGCTGGATATCGATGAACTCCTGAGCCGCAAGTTTTCGCGCGCCAAAGCGGAGACCCTGCTGCGGCTCGCGCAAGCGGTGGACAGCGGCGCGCTGCAGCTGGAACTCGCGCCCGCCAACACCATCGAAGACATCTCCGCCGCGCTGCTGGCGGTAAAAGGCATCGGCCCCTGGACCGTCAACTACGGCCTGTTGCGCGGCTATGGCTACGCCGACTGCTCGCTGCATGGCGACGTGGCGATCCGCAGCGCCGTGCAGCTGCTGCGCGGCGACGAGGCGCGTCCCGATATTCCGCAGACCGAACAATTCCTCCAGCAGTACAGCCCCCACCGCACCATGGCCGCCGCCCACCTGTGGGCCAGCCTGCATCCGCGCGATGCAGAAAAGGCTTGACCCTCACGCAGCGTCAGGCTCCAAGCTGTGTTCACGTTTGAAGAACAGGAGCCATCCATGATGCTGAAAGTAGGAGAACTGGCCAGGCGCACCGGCCTCACCGTACGCACCCTGCATCACTACGACAGCATTGGTTTGCTCAGTCCTTCGGCGCGGTCCGATAGCGGCTACCGGCTTTACCAGCGCGACGACATCGCCCGCCTGCATCAGATACAGGCATTGCGTCGCTTTGACATGTCGCTGGCCGATATCGGCACCTTCCTGGCCAACGAGGACACGCCCTTGGGAGAGATTGTGCGTCAGCAGATCGCCGCGCTGGACCGGCAGATCACGCAGGCCACCACGCTGCGGCATCAGCTGACGCAGATGCAGCAGCAACTCGACAAAGGCGATCAACCCGCGTTGGCCGATTGGCTAACCACACTGGAGTTGATGACCATGTACGACCAATACTTTAGCAAGGAAGAACTGAGCCGCCTGCCCTTCGCGCAGCCTGACGCCAAACGCAAGCAGGAGTGGGACACGCTGACGTCACAGGTACGCGCGTTGATGGAAAGCGGCGCCGTACCAGATAGCGCCGAGGCGCAGCGCCTGTCGCACCAGTGGATGGTGATGCTGGAGCGCGATACTGCGGCCGATCCCGATTTCGCCGCGCGCCTTAACGCCATGCTGACCAAGGATCCGGAGGTCCGCGCGCGCAGCTTCATCACGCTGGAAATGCGCGACTATGTGCAGCAGGCGTTTGGCGCGTTCAGGCTGGCGCTGTACGCGAAATATCTCAACGAGGAAGAACTGGCGCACATCCGCGCCCACAGCGGTAAGCGCACGCAGGAATGGGCCGCGCTGGTGGCGGACCTGCACCGCCAGATGCAGTCCGGCGCCAGCGCAAACAGCCCTGCCGTGCAGGCGCTCGCGCGCCAATGGCTGTCGCTGTTCCAGTCCTTTGCCGGCAGCGATCCCGCCACGCGCGAGAAGATCCGTTTGGCGCACGCAAAAGAGCCAGCCCTGCTGACCGGCACCTGGATGAGCGAAGACATGCTGGCCTTCCTGCGCCAGTCGCTGGCCGCCCTGCCGGTTCACTAAATCGCTGTTCAAGCGACGCGCTGCCCCTGATCCAGGGCGTAAGTCTCGAACTGGGCGGCGCTCAAGGGGCGGCTGTAGCAAAAGCCCTGCACCTCGTCGCAGCCTTGTTCGCGCAGGTAGTCCAGCTGCGCGGGACGTTCGACGCCCTCGGCGATGGTGCGCAGTCCCAGGCTGCGCGCCAGGTTGATGATCGCGGCGACAATGGCGCGGTCTTCCGGATCGGTACAAATGTCGCGCACGAAGGACTGGTCGATCTTCAGCTTGTAGATCTTGAACTTCTTCAGATAGCTCAGCGAGGAATAGGCCACGCCAAAATCGTCGATCGCCATGCGCACGCCGCGCTCGTACAGGCGGTCCATCACGGCGATCGCCTGCGGCGGGTCGTGCATGGCGGTGCCTTCGGTCAGCTCCAGTTCCAGAAATTGCGGCGCCAGCTGTTCCTGTGCCAGGATGCTGCTGACCAGCTGCGGCAGATCGGGGTGGCGGAACTGCGCCGCCGACAGGTTCACCGCCATCACAAACGGTTCCATACCCTGGTCCAGCCAGCGCTTCATCTGCCGCGCGGCTTGGCGCAGCACCCATTCGCCGATCGGCAGAATCAGGCTGCTGTACTCCGCCGCCGGAATGAACTCGGCCGGCGACACCGCGCCCAGCACCGGATGCTGCCAGCGCAGCAGCGCCTCCGCGCCAACGATGCGGCCATCGCGCGCATCGAACTGCGGCTGGTATACGATGCTGAGTTCTTCGTATTCCAGTGCATGGCGCAGCGCGCTGACGATCTGCAGGCGCCGCACCGCTTGCGCTTCCAGGTCGCTGGTAAAGAAGCAGGAGCGGCTGCGGCCATTCTGCTTGGCCTGGTACATGGCCGCGTCGGCGCAGCGCACCAGCGTTTCCAGGTCGCGTCCATCCTGCGGAAACACCGCCACGCCGATCGAAGCGGTCACGGATAGCTCATGCTCGCCGATGGCAAACGGTTCCGCCACCATGTCGAGAATCTTTTGCGCCGCCGACTGCACGGTAGCCGGATCGTCGCCCCGCATCAGGAAGATGAACTCATCACCGCCATGGCGCGCCAGCAGGTCTTCCCCGCTCAGCGCCTGATGCAGACGGCGCGCCAGCCGCACCAGCAGCGCATCACCCACGCTGTGACCGAGGCTGTCGTTGATGTCCTTGAAGCGGTCCAGGTCGAGGAACAGCAGCGCCAGCTGGCGTCCCGCGTCCTGCGCCTGCGACAGCGCCTTGCGTGCCCGTTCCTCCAGCTGCACGCGGTTGGGCAGGCCGGTCAGCACATCAAAGTGCGCCAGATGCTCGATACGTTCCTCAGCCAGCTTGCGCTCCGTGACATCGCGCGAAATGCCGAACATGCCCATCGCCCGGCCGGCGCCATCATAGATCGGCCCTTTGGTGGCCAGGAACAGCGCCAATCGGCCATTGGGCAGACGCAGATGCTCTTCGTGGGTCTGGGTGTAGCCGGAAGCCATCACCATGCGGTCTTCCTGCCGCACCCGCGCGGCCGCCTCGGGCGGAAACAGTTCCTCGTCGCTACGGCCCAGGATGTCTTCCGGCGACTTGCTGAGAAAGTCCGCCGTGGCGCGGTTGACCAGCAGGTAGCGGCCTTGCAAATCCTTGACGAAGACCGCATCCGAAGTGCCGTTGATCACATTGCTCAGCAAGCGGCGGTCGCTCGCGCTCTTGCGCAAGGCGCTGCGCATGAACTCGCTCAGCACGCTGACCACGGTGCCGTTCGCCATCAGCAGGCCCCACTGGATCAGTTCATAGGGATTCTGAAAGTGCAGGCTGTACAGAGGTGGCAGCACCGCCAGCTTGACGCCGAGAGCGGAGGCGCCGGTCGCCAGCAAGCCCGGCCCCAGGCCACCCAGCAAGGCGCTGATCACGATGGGCAGCATGAACAGAATCATCAAGGGCGGCACGTCGGCGCCGTCCAGATGGGTACGCACCAGCAGCATCGCGCCCACCAGCAGCAAGGTCAGCGGATAGTTGTACCAGCCGCTGCCGGAAACCGGATGCAGGCCGCGCACCGCCAGCTCCTGCATCGGCTGGCGCATGGCGCCGCCGCTGGCCACCGCGCGCAGCGCCAGCAGATAGCCCACTGCCGTGGCCAGCACAAAGAATACGCCCTTGGAACTGGACAGCCAGACGGCGGTATCGGGATGCACCAAAGGCAAAATCTGGTCCGACAACAAGACCCAGGCCGCACCCAGCACGATATAAGCGATGGTGACCAGCGCGATAAAGCGGGTGTGATGGGTGGTCATGGTGGCGGCTTGGCTGGGGTGGTTACTCGACAGTAGCATCCGCCCTCTGAACAACTCCTTGATCCAAGTCAAAATGCCCGGAAAGCATGGTGCTAGCGTCAACAGATGTTCCCATTTCGCCACCGTGAGCAAAAACGAAAAAGCCGCTGATCCCTGACGGTATCAACGGCTTCGAATTTGGTTGCGGGGACAGGATTTGAACCTGTGACCTTCGGGTTATGAGCCCGACGAGCTGCCAGACTGCTCCACCCCGCGTCTGATATGAGTATTATAGGGCACTTCGCCAGTTTAGGCAATATTAATCCCCCACCTTCTGATGATAGCTCGAATAAATGCCTGTATATACTCGCCATACCCGCCTCCGTAGCGGCCGCAATCGGTGTAAAGTAAGCATTAAACGACTTGAGCTATCTTCTCTATGAAATTTTGTTCCGAATGCGCCCATCCGGTCGAGCTGACCGTGCCCGCCGGCGATAACCGCCCGCGCTATGTCTGCGTCAGCTGCGAGACCATCCATTATCAGAATCCCAAAATGGTGCTGGGTTCCATCCCCGTGTGGGAACAAGATGGCGAATTGAAAATCTTGCTGTGCAAGCGCGCCATTGAGCCGCGCTACGGCTACTGGACCTTGCCCGCCGGTTTCATGGAAAACAATGAAACCACCGCCGAGGCCGCCATGCGCGAAACCCAGGAAGAAGCGGGCGCGAATATCGAGCTGGGCAATCTGTTCACCCTGCTCAACGTGGCGCGCGTGCACCAGGTGCATATGTTCTACCTTGCCACCCTGCGCGATCTCGACTTTGCGCCCGGCGAGGAAAGCCTGGATGTCAAAATGTTCACCGAGTCGGAAATCCCCTGGGACGACCTGGCCTTCCCCACCATCCGCACCACGCTGGAACTGTTCTTTGCCGACCGCGTCAAAATCCGCGAGGGTGGCAGCTATGGCTTCCACACCCAGGACATCAACCGTCCCATGCGTTCTGACGTATAAGTGCAATGATTCCCTGGCTAGAAGCGCACACGCCGTTTCCCGACGTGTCCGAGGCGCTGACCACGGACGCGCCGGGCTTGCTGGCGGCCGGCGCCGACCTGTCGCCGCAGCGCCTGCTGCTGGCATATCGGCACGGCATTTTCCCCTGGTTTTCCGAAGGCCAGCCCATCCTGTGGTGGAGCACCGACCCGCGCATGGTGCTGATGACCGACCAGTTCCGCATTTCCGATAGCTTGAAGAAAACCTTGCGCAAAGTGCAGCGCGATCCGCGCTATGAGGTGCGCTTCGACAGCGCCTTCGAGCAGGTGATGCGCGCCTGCGCCGCGCCGCGCAGGGACGGCCCCGGCACCTGGATCTCGGAAGACATCATCAAGGGCTACAGCGGCCTGCACAAGCTCGGCTACGCCCACTCCTCCGAGCTGTGGCTGGATGGCCAGCTGGTGGGCGGCGCCTACGGTGTCTGCATCGGCCGCATGTTCTATGGCGAGTCGATGTTTGCCCGCGTCAGCGACGGTTCCAAGATCGCGCTGGCCTGGCTGGTGCACTTCCTGCGCCAGCACGGCGTGGCGATGATCGACTGTCAACAAGAGACCGGCCACCTGGCCTCGCTGGGTGCCGCACCCATTCCACGTGCGCAATTCCTGGCGCATCTGCGCAACACAATCGAATTGCCGCCAATCACGCGATGGGAAGCAATTGCACCACTGGCGCAGGCCAGTTAAGCTAAAGGCGTAAGCGTTCTAACTTGATAGGCCGTACATGACGCAGCTGAACGATCTGCCATTTGCCACGCTCCAGTTTTACACCACGGCACCTTATCCCTGCAGCTACCTGGACGCGCGCCAGGCACGCTCGCAGGTGGCGACGCCTTCGCACCTGATCAACGCCGACGTGTATTCGGAGCTGGTGAAAAACGGCTTCCGCCGCAGCGGCATCTTTACTTACCGTCCATATTGCGATGGTTGCCAGGCTTGCGTGCCGGTGCGCGTGGTGGCCGACCTGTTCGCGCCCAGCCGCGGCCAGCGGCGCGCCTGGAACCGTCACGGCCACCTGCGCGCGGGCGTGGCCACACTGTCCTTCTCCGACGAGCACTACGAGCTGTATCTGCGCTACCAGAGCAAGCGCCACGCAGGCGGCGGCATGGACCAGGATTCGCGCGACCAGTACGCCCAGTTCCTGCTGCAAAGCCGCGTCAATACGCGCCTGGTGGAGTTCCGCGAGCCGGATGGCACGCTGCGCATGGTCAGCATCATCGACGTGCTGTCGGACGGCCTGTCCTCGGTCTATACCTTCTTCGATCCCGATGTGGATGGCGCCTCCTTCGGCACCTTCAACGTGCTGTGGCAGATCGCCCAGGCGCGCGAGCTGGGACTACCCTTTGTCTACCTGGGCTACTGGATCAAGGAAAGTCAGAAAATGTCCTACAAGACCAACTTCCGCCCTCTGGAGGCGCGCATCAAAGGCGTATGGAGCGTGCTGGACGCCTGATAAAATACGGGCGAACTTAAAAAAGAGCGCCCACAATGTCCGAAAAATTCCTGTACTCCCTGGCCCGTCCGCTGCTGTTCTCGATGGACGCCGAATCGGCCCACCACTTCACCCTGCCCGCTCTCAAGCGCGCCGCCGCACTGGGCCTGACCAAGCTGGTCAAGCAGCCCAAGGCCGATCCGCGCACCGTCATGGGCCTGACCTTCAAGAACCCGGTCGGCCTGGCCGCCGGTCTGGATAAGGACGGCGCCTTCATCGACGCGCTGGCCGATATGGGCTTCGGCTCGATCGAAGTGGGCACCGTCACGCCACGCGCGCAGCCGGGCAATCCCAAGCCGCGCATGTTCCGCATTCCGGCGGCGCACGGCATCATCAACCGCATGGGCTTCAACAACGGCGGCGTCGATGCCTTCGTGGACAATGTGCAGAACTCGCGCTTCTACCGCAACAAGGAAGGCATCCTCGGCCTGAACATCGGCAAGAACGCCGACACCCCGATCGAGAAAGCCACCGACGACTACCTGCACTGCCTGCAGAAGGTCTACCCTTACGCCAGCTACGTGACGGTCAACATCTCCTCGCCCAACACCAAGAACCTGCGCCAGCTGCAGGGCGGCTCGGAACTGGACGGCCTGCTGTCGCAGCTGAAGGACGCCCAGCTGCGCCTGGCCGACCAGCACAAGCGCTACGTGCCGCTGGCCCTGAAGATCGCGCCGGACATGGATGGCGACCAGGTGAAGAACATCGCCGACGCCCTGCTGCGCCACAAGATCGACGGCGTGATCGCCACCAACACCACCCTGAGCCGCACCGCTGTTGAAGGCATGCTGCATGGCGCGGAAGCGGGCGGCCTGTCGGGCGCGCCGGTATTCGAACTCTCCAACACGGTGATCCGCCTGCTCAAAGCGGAGCTGGGCGACGAGCTGCCGATCATCGGCGTGGGCGGCATCATGCGCGGCGACGATGCGCGCGTGAAGATGGAATGCGGCGCCAAGCTGGTGCAGCTGTACAGCGGCTTGATCTACGCCGGTCCAGCGCTGGTGCGCGATTGCGCGGATGCAGTGCGAGGCAAATAAGGAAAGCACACATGCAAAAGATCCAACTGGGTGACAGCAAGCTCCAGGTGAGCAAAGTCTGCCTCGGCACCATGACCTTCGGCGAGCAGAATAGCGAAGCCGATGCGCACAGCCAGCTCGATTACGCGCTGGAGCGTGGCATCAACTTCATCGACACGGCGGAGATGTATCCCGTCATGGCACGTGCCGAAACCCAGGGATCGACCGAACGTTTCATCGGCAGCTGGCTGAAGAAGTCGGGCAAGCGCGATCAAGTGGTCATCGCCAGCAAGATCTCCGGCCCCAATGCAACGGCAACCTGGGTCCGCGGCGGCAAGAGCAATTTCGACGCGGCCAACGTGCGCAGCGCCGTCGAGACCAGCCTGAAACGCCTGCAGGTCGAGCATATCGATTTATACCAATTGCATTGGCCCAGCCGCAATGTGCCCGTCTTCGGTAACAATGTGTTCAAGCCGGAGTCGGAGCGCAAGCATGTGCTGATCGAAGATACACTGGCCGTACTGGGTGAGCTGATCAAGGAAGGCAAGATCGGCGCGATCGGCATCTCCAACGAATCGAATTGGGGCGTGTGCGAATTCATCAAGCAGTCCGAGATGAAAGGCCTGCCGCGCATCGCCACCATCCAGAACCTGTACAACCTGGCCGCGCGCGGTTTTGAAACCAGCCTGCTGGACGAGACCTGCTACCGCGAGAACGTCAGCCTGCTGGCCTACAGCCCGCTGGCGTTTGGCCAGCTGACGGCCAAGTACCTGGACAATCCCAAGGCGCACGGCCGCCTGAACATCTTCCCGCACAACTGGAGCCCGCGCTACGTGCGTCCCGCCGTACTGGAAGCGACCGCGCAATACGCCAGGCTGGCGCGCGACAACGGCATGACGCCTGCGCAGCTGGCGCTGGCCTGGGTGTACTCGCGCTGGTTCGTGGCCTCCACCATCATCGGCGCGACCACGCGGGAACAGCTGAAGGACAATATTGACGCCTTCTCCATCAAGCTATCGCCGGAGGTGGTGAAGCAGGTGGATGCGATCCACGCCCGCTTCACCAATCCCGGCCAGTAATCAACGCCAGCCGCCGGCCGCATCGATCAGCGAGCCGGTGACCCAGCCTGCTTCGTCCGAAGCCAGGTAAGCCACCACGCGGGCGATGTCCGCCGGTTCGCCCATGCGGCCCAGCGGCGTCGCGCTGATCATCATGTTGGCAAAGTCACCGCTGTCCATGCCTGCCGATTTCAGGCCTTCGGTCAAGGTCATGCCTGGATTGACGGCGTTGACGCGGATCTTGCGTGGCCCCAGTTCCTTGGCCAGCGAACGGGTGATGGTGTTCACCGCGCCCTTGGTGGCGGTGTAGACAGAGGCGCCTGCCGGTGGCATCTCGCCCACCACGGAACCGATGTTGATGATGCTGCCGCCCAGCGCAGGGAAGTGGCCCAGTGCAGCCTTGCTGGCCAGCAGAAGGCCAGTGACATTGATGTCGAACATGCTGCGGATGCCTTCCGCCGTCAGCTCTTCCAGCGCGCCGAACGCATACACGCCGGCGTTGTTGACCAGGATGTCGACCTTACCGTAAGCCAGCTTGGCGGCATCGAACAGGCGGTCCATATCGGCCTGCTGCGCCACGCTGCCTTTCACCGCGACGGCCTTGCCGCCAGCAGCGCTGATGTCTGCCACCACCTTGCCCGCATCCGCTTCGCTCGATGCGTAGTTGACCACCACCGATGCGCCGCGTGCAGCCAGCTCTTTGGCGATGGCTGCGCCGATGCCTTTGGATGCGCCAGTGACCACAGCGACTTTACCGATCAGATTTTTGTGCGACATGATGAACTCCTTGGGTTGTGGCCTGCGATATGCCTGCCGATGGAGACATCTTCATCCATTCATGGTTGATGCGGTAGCCAGCGGTTTGGACTATCATTTATTCACCAGATGAATTAATTAGCTCCCATCATGCACGACCACCTGTTTGCCCTGCGCCTGTTCGTCCGCGTCGCCCACAAGGGCAGCTTCTCCGCCGCCGGACGTGAACTGAAAATCCCGCAGCCCACCGTCTCGCGCCTGATCGCCCAGCTGGAGCAGGAGATCGGCGCGGCCCTGCTGACGCGCACCACACGCGCCGTCACACTGACCGAGGCGGGGCGTGAGTTCCTGTCCCGTATCGAGTCCGTGCTGGCCGCGCTGGACGATGCCGAGCAGACCGCGCGCGGCGTGGGCAAACTGCGCGGCGTGCTGCGCGTAGGCCTGTCGTCCTCGCTGGCGATACGCGGGCTGATGCCGCGCCTGCAACGCTTCATGGAGCTGCATCCGGACCTGCGCGTGGAGCTGCTGCTGGACGACGCCCGCCAGGATCTGGTCACCGAAGGCGTCGACATCGGCCTGCGCTTCGGTCCCCTGCCCGATTCCAGCGCGGTGGCGCAGCGCCTCGGCGCGGTGGAGCGCGTGATCGTCGCCTCGCCCGCCTACCTCGCGCGCGCAGGCACGCCGCGCACGCCCGATGAGCTGGCGCAGCACAGCTTCGTCGCGGGACCGGGCGGCAAGGCCACCAGCTGGAGCTTCAGCAAGGACGGCGCCAAACACACCGTGCGGGTCGATGGCCGCCTCGCGGTATCGCAGAACGAAGTCGCTACCTCGGCCGCCATCGCGGGCATGGGCATCGTCTCCATGAGCCTGGGCGCCTGCCTCAAGGAGCTCAACGAAGGTGCACTGGTGCGCGTGCTGCCCGGCTGGGACATGGGCCGCATCGAACTGCACGCCGTGTTCGCCGCCGGCCGCGCTGCCAAGCCGTCCGCGCGCGCTTTTGCCGCCTATCTGTCGCAAAACCTGCAACACATGGGCGTGCAATGAAGCACATTATCCGAAACTTGAATATGATTAGTCATAACCATTCGTGGGCAGCTGGCAGGCCCACTGATAAGCTTTCCGTGTTCATGACAAGAGAGAGAAGCCGCCAATGCATCCACATCCCACCCGTACCCTCATCGCCGCCAGCCTGATCGCCGCCTTCAGCGCTCCCGCCTTTGCACAAGACGCCGCCGGAGGCGAACTACAGTCCGTCATCGTCACCGGCACCTACGCCAAGAACCGCCGCACCATCGATTCCGAATCCCCTGTCGACATCATCGGCTCGAAAGAACTGCAGGCGACCGGCTCGACCGAACTGGCCACCGTACTGGCACGCGTACTGCCGTCGGTGAACTTCCCCCGCCCTTCCGGCGCGGACGCCAGCGACGCGGTGCGTCCGGCCCAGCTGCGCGGCCTCTCGCCCGACCAGGTGCTGGTTCTGGTGAACGGCAAGCGCCGCCACACCTCGGCGGTGGTGAACGTCAACGGCACGCAGGGCCGCGGCTCGGCGCCTGCCGACCTGAATGCGATTCCGGTGGAAGCCATCGACCATATTGAGGTGCTGCGCGACGGCGCGGCGGCGCAATACGGCTCCGACGCGATTGCGGGCGTGATCAACATCATTCTGAAAAAAGGCGCGCAAGGCGGCGACGTGGAAGTCGGCTTTGGCGAGTATCAGCAGCATGACGGGCGCCAGCGTTCAGTGAAAGCCTCGACCGGCTTCGACCTGGGTGACAAGGGCTGGGTGCGCGTGGCGGTGGAAGCGGAGAACCGTGACGCCACCAACCGCGCCGGCCCCGACTTCCGCGATCCGAAAGAGCCGCGCTACGGCCAGGTCAACCAGCGCCTGGGCGATCCCGATTCGGAGCCGCGCACGGTCTTCCTCAACAGCCAGTACAACATCAACGACGACCTGGAATGGTATGCCTTCGCTGGCTACAGCGAGCGCAATACCTCGGCCGCCGCCACCTGGCGCACGGCGTACAACGGCGGCGTTCTGCGCACGCCACTCTATCCGCAAGGCTTCCTGCCGCTGGAAGACAGCACCACCACCGATGAGTCATTGGTGACGGGCCTGCGCGGCGAGTGGGATGGATGGCGCTGGGACGCCAGCCTCAATTACGGCAATAACCAGTTCCACCTGGAGCTGGACCACACCGTCAACCAGGACATGGGCGCCAACAGCCCGACCCACTTCTACGCGGGCAAGCTGACCAACACCCAGGGCGTGGTCAACCTCGACGTCGCGCGCGACTTCCCGATCGAAGGCTTCAGCGGCCCGCTGACGGTGGCGCTGGGCGCCGAAGCACGCAAGGAGAAGTATGAGATCGCACCGGGCGACGTCGCCTCCTACAGCGGCAGCGGTGCGCAAGGATTCTCCGGCTTCCGTCCGGTGAACTCGGGCAGCAACTCGCGCCACAATGAATCGCTCTACGCCAATCTGGAAGCGGACATCACCAAGGCCTTCTCCGCCTCCGGCGCGCTGCGCCATGAACGCTACAGCGACTTTGGCAGCACCACCTCGGCCAAGGGTTCGGCGCGTTACGCCTTCAACGACGCCTTCTCGCTGCGCGGCACGGCATCCACCGGCTTCCGCGCACCGTCGCTGGCGCAGGAGTTCTACACCATCACCACCACCAACTTCTCGGTGATCAATGGCGTCAACACGCCGATTGAAACGGGTACTTTCGCAGTCAACAGCGCCGCCGCACAAGCGCTGGGCGCGCAGCCGCTCAAGGCAGAGAAAGCCCACAACTACAGCCTGGGCTTCCAGCTGCAGCCGCTGCGCGAGTGGACCACCACCGTCGACGCCTACCGCATCGACATCGACAACCGCATCCTGTTCTCGGCCAACCTGATCCTGCCGGATGCGCTCAAGAAGACGCTGGCGGCGCAAGGCTATCCGGTCGGCGCGGCGCGCTACTTCACCAATGCCATCGACACCCGCACCACCGGCGTCGACGTGGTCAGCACCTACCGTCTGAATCTGCATACGGATGGCCGCGTCGACTTCACGTTGGCCTACAACCACAACAAGAACTCGGTGGAGAGTGTGGCCGCCAACCCGGCAATCCTGACGGCGAATAACCTGACCCTGATCGACCGCCAGACCATCCTGCGTACCACGGTGGGTTCGCCCAAGGATAAATTCAGCCTGGCCAGCGATTACACGCGCGGCATATGGGGCGCGCGTGTTGCGGTGACGCGCTACGGCAGCTTCATCGTCCCGCAGAACAATCCGGTACAGGACCAGGTCTACAGCCCGCAGTGGGTGCTGGACTTGTCGGGCAGCGTCAAGCTGGAACGTAACTGGCGTATCGCGGCCGGCGTCGACAACGCCACCGACCGCTATCCGGACCAGGTCACCTCGGTGGCCAACCTGAACGTCAACGGCATCACCCGCTACAGCGGCTTTGCGCCGAACGGCTTCAACGGCCGCTACTACTACGCCAAGGCTTCCTACACCTGGTAAGCAGGCCGACGCCGCGGGGCTCCCTCAACAAGGAGGCTCGCGGCAAGCCAGCAGTTCAAGATCGGCGATGCCCAATGAAGGTTCCGCGAGTGCCTGGTCGCGTAGTGCGGCCAAGGCATCGACGCCCGGATCAGTGGCAATCAACAGAAGGTCACGCCGCTGCCGTCCCAACTCTTGCTGCACCAGCGGGTGCTCAAGGATCGCCTGCTCTGCTTCCTGTGTTCCAGGATGGATGCCCATCAGGCGAATGGCTGCCTGATCGACGGCCTCGTATCCCCGCCGTGCGGCCCAGGCAGCTTCCTGCGGATCCGCCGTCAATAAAGCGCGCACCGCATATGCCAATGATGCCAGCGCGTCTTCCGCAAGCGAATGAAAGACGGTCCATTCATTGCTTTCCTCTGGCATTAAGCCTAGCACCTCTGCCAGACATTCAGCCCAATCGTGGCGTTCATTCGACGGTTCGCTCCAAAGCATCATGGCGATTTCGCGCGGACGTGCTATCGCGCCAGGGCAAAACCGCCGCGCATACCATTCATAGCTTTCGAGCTGACGGGTAGCGACAGCTGCGGCAAATGCCAGCTGATGCCCGGCCGGCATCGTCGCCAATTCGGCGACCAAAACAGCTTCATCGTAACCGTGCATATGCTAGTCAGCGGCAATCGCCAAGGCCGGAGGGCGGGATGAGCGCACAGGATGCGCCGCAGGCTGGTGGGTCAGTTTGAATACGCTCACCGCCTGCGCCAGCAATTCGGCCTGGTCGCGCATGCTCTGCGCGGCCGCTGCCGCTTCCTCCACCAGCGCGGCGTTCTGCTGGGTCGCATCGTCGATGGTGACAATGGCCTGGTTGACCTGCTCAATACCACTGCTCTGCTCCGTGCTGGCGGCGCTGATCTCGGTCATGATGTCGGCCACCTGGCGCACTGCCTTGACGATGCCGTCCATGGTGGCGCCGGCTTCATCGACCAGGCGCGCGCCCGTTTCCACTGTTTCCACCGAAGCGCCGATCAAAGTCTTGATCTCCTTGGCCGCGCTGGCCGAACGCTGCGCCAGTGTGCGTACCTCCGATGCCACCACGGCAAAGCCGCGTCCCTGCTCGCCCGCCCGCGCCGCTTCCACTGCCGCATTCAAGGCGAGGATATTGGTCTGGAAGGCGATGCCGTCAATGACGCTGATGATGTCGACGATCTTGCCCGAGCTGTCCTTGATGGCGCCCATGGTGGTCACCACCTGGCCCACCACCTCGCCGCCCTTGGTGGCGTAGTCGGAGGCAGCCAGCACCAGCTTGGTGGCCTGGCGCGCGTTCTCGGCGTTCTGGGTGACGGTGGAAGTCAATTCTTCCAGCGAGGATGCAGTTTCCTCCAGCGAGGAAGCCTGCTGCTCCGTGCGGCTCGACAGATCGAGGTTGCCGCTGGCGATCTGGCTGGAAGCGGTGGCGATGGTGTCCGAACCGCTGCGCACCTGGCCCACGGTGCGCGACAGGCTTTCGTTCATGTCGCACAGGGCGCGCAGCAGATCGCCCGTTTCATCCTTGCTCTCGCAGTTGATGCGCACGGTCAGATCGCCACCCGCCACTGCCTGCGCCATGCTGACGGCATTGTTCAGCGGCTCGGTGATGCTGCGCGTGACCACGTACAGCACCCAGGCCGCCAGCGCTGCCGCGACGGCGGTCAGCATCAGCATCATGTTGCGGGAGCTTTTGTAAGCCTGCTCCGCATCGACGCTGGCCTGCTTGACTGCTTCGGTCTGGAATTTGACCAGCTCCGTCAAAGTGCCGAGGAATGCCGTCTGCTCCTTGCGCACGGTGGTCAACAGGTAGCTGACCGATTCATCGCGCTTGCTGTCATCGGCCGACATCTGCAGGAATTTGTTCTGGACGACGAGGTATTTTTCACGCGCCTCCATCACTGCTTTGAACCTGGCCTTGCTTTGCGGGTCCGGATCGTCGGCGATCATTTTGGACAGCTCTTCGAGCCGCCCCGCGTTTTCCTTCTTGCGCGTCTCGACCCGTTCCAGCTCTTTCTTGACGGTCTCCGCATCCTTGGACAGCATGGCATTGCGCATGGCGCGCGCGATGTCGTTCAAGCCGCCGATCACTTCATAGGCCAGGATCACCTTGGGCACCTTGTCGTCCGCCAGATCCTTGGTATTGTCATTAACCTTGCCAAGATTACTGATGCCGATGGCCGATATGCCCAGCATGAACGCCAGCGAAATGCCCAGGCCTGCTGCAAGCCTGGCGCCGATCTTCCAGTTCCCGATACCCATGACACGCTCCCCCCAGAGTGGATCAAACGTCGTTATGCCGGATGCGGTATTGCCGGATTTATTCTACTCGTTGGCGCTGCTCAAAGCGGCATCAATTTCGGCCCGCGTCAGTTCCGGCGCGAACTGCTGAATGAAGTGATAGGCGTAGGAGCGCAAATACGCACCACGCCGCACCGCCAGACGTGTTGTATTTGGCGCAAACAGGTGCGAGGCTTCGATCGCGCGCAGGCCTTTGTCGCGGCCATGATCGAAGGCCATCGACGCGACAATGCCCACGCCCAGGCCCAGCGAGACATACTGCTTGATCACGTCTGAATCCATCGCCGTCAGCACGATGTCCGGCTTGACCTCGGCCTTTTCGAAAGCGGCATCGATGTGGCCCCGGCCGGTAAAGCCGACGTCATAGGTAATCAGCGGGAACTCGGCCAGGTCCGACAGCTTGATCGGCGTGCGGCCCAGCAGCGGATGGCCATCCGGTACCACGATCAGGTGGCTCCAGCGATAGCAGGGGAAAGACACCAGCTCGGGGAACTGCGACAGGCCTTCGGTGGCGATACCCACGTCCGCCTTGCCCGACAAGACCCACTCGGCGATATGATCCGGCGCGCTTTGCTGAAGCGCGATGCGCACGTCCGGGAATTCGCTGCGGAAGGACTGCACCACTTTGGGCAGCGCATAGCGCGCCTGGGTGTGGGTGGCCGCCACCGTCAGCGTGCCGCTGCTCTGGCCCGCGAACTCCTGGCTGGCCTGCTGCAGGTTCTCCGCCTCGATCAGCAGGCGGTCGATAATCTTCAGGATGCCCTTGCCGGGCTCCGTCATGCCGGTCAGGCGCTTGCCGTTACGCTCGAAGATCACCACGCCCAGTTCATCTTCCAGCTCACGGATCTGGCGGCTCACGCCAGGCTGCGAGGTGTACAGGGCATTGGCCACTTCGGTCAGGTTATAGCCACGGCGGGCGGCTTCGCGGATGGACCGCAGCTGTTGAAAATTCATATTGCGGCTCCTTCATCCACAAAAACGTGCAGGCGCTTGGGTCGGACGACCAAAGTCTCGCCCTCTTTCAGTTGCAGGTTGCCGAAACGTTCGTTCGGAATCACCGCTTCGATCAGTTCACTGGTATCGCTGCGCTCCAGGTCCAGCTGCGCCAGCGGGCCAATCGCATGCGCGCGGCGCAGCTTGACGACGATGCCTTCCGCGCCGGGCGTGTAACGGTCGATGTCCAGGTCATGCGGACGCACATAGGCGGTGCCCTTGCCTTCCGCGCCCGGCTGGCCCGGCACATTGAAGTTCGCTGCGCCGCTGGCCAGCACGCCGTCCTGCACGCGACCATGGAACACGTTCACATTGCCCAGGAAGCCGTAAACGAAAGGCGATGCGGGATGGTTGTAGACCTGGTCCGGCGTGCCGATCTGCTCCACATTCCCCTTGTTCATCAGGACCACCTGGTCGGCCACTTCCAGCGCTTCTTCCTGATCGTGAGTGACGAAGATGGAAGTCACATGCAGATCATCGTGCAGGCGGCGCAGCCAGCGGCGCAGTTCCTTGCGCACCTTGGCGTCCAGCGCGCCGAAGGGCTCATCCAGCAGCAGCACGCGCGGCTCCACCGCCAGCGCGCGCGCCAGCGCGATACGCTGACGCTGGCCACCCGACAGCTGCGGCGGATAGCGGTCGGCCAGCCAGTCCAGCTGCACCAGCTCCAGCAGCTCCTTGACCTTGCGGCGGATCTGGTCTTCGGAAGGACGCTCGGCGCGCGGCTTGACGCGCAGGCCGAAGGCGACGTTCTCGAACACGGTCATGTGCTTGAACAGCGCGTAGTGCTGGAACACGAAGCCGACCTGGCGCTCGCGCACATGGCGGTGCGAAGCATCGTTCGAATCCAGCAGCACCTGGCCCGAGTCAGGATGCTCCAGGCCCGCGATAATGCGCAGCAGCGTGGTCTTGCCGCAGCCGGATGGTCCCAGCAGCGCGGTCAGTTCACCGGACGGGAAATCCAGCGACACATTATTCAGCGCGGTGAAATCACCAAAGCGCTTGTGGATGTTTTTAACGGCGATGGTCATGTTACAGCTCCTCGGAACGGGGTTCGTCGGCGACGTCTTCGTTCAGGCGCCAGGCGATAAAGGTTTTCAGGGCCAGGGTCACCAGCGCCAGCAAGGCCAGCAGGGACGCCACGGCAAATGCGGCGGCAAAGTTGTACTCGTTGTAGAGGATCTCCACCTGCAGCGGCATGGTGTTGGTCTCGCCGCGAATATGGCCGGACACCACCGATACCGCGCCGAATTCGCCCATGGCGCGGGCGTTACACAGGATCACGCCATACAGCAGGCCCCATTTGATGTTGGGCAGCGTGACACGGCGGAAGGTGTCCCAGCCGGAGGCGCCCAGCACGATGGCCGCTTCCTCCTCCTCGTTGCCCTGCGCCTGCATCAGCGGAATCAGCTCGCGCGCCACGAAGGGGAAGGTCACGAAGACGGTCGCCAGCACGATGCCCGGCACGGCGAACAGGATCTTGATGTCGTGCTCCTGCAGCCACGGGCCAAACCAGCCCTGCGCACCAAACAGCAGCACGTAGATCAGGCCCGAGATCACCGGCGACACCGAGAACGGCAGGTCGATCAGCGTCAGCAGAATGCTCTTGCCACGGAATTCGAACTTGGCGATGCACCAGGATGCGGCCACGCCGAACACGAGGTTCAGCGGCACGGCGATCACCGCCGTCAGCAAGGTCAGCTTGATGGCGGACAGCGCATCGTCTTCCGTGATGGCGGCAAGGTAGGCATCCCAGCCCTTCTTGAAGGCTTCGGCAAACACGGACACCAGCGGCACGAACAGGAACAGGGTGAGGAACACCAGGGCCACGGCCAGCAGCACGCCGCGCACCCATTTAGGTTCCATCACATCAGGAGCGGATGGCAGCTCGCCACGGCGGATCGGAGTAGGAACAGAAGCGCTCATTTATTTCCCCGACTTTCCACGGGCCCAGGCCTGCAGCAGGTTAATCGACAACAGCATGAGGAAGGACACCACCAGCATCACCACCGCGATCGCGGTAGCGCCGGCGTAGTCGTACTGTTCCAGCTTGGTGATGATGAACAGCGGCGTGATCTCGGACACCATCGGCATATTCCCGGCGATGAAAATCACCGAGCCGTATTCTCCAGTGGCGCGCGCAAAGGCTAGCGCAAAGCCGGTCATCAGAGACGGCAGCACGGTCGGGAACACCACGCGGGTAAAGGTCTGCCAGGCGCTCGCGCCCAGGCTGGCCGCCGCTTCTTCCAGTTCGCGCTCGGCGTCTTCCAGCACCGGCTGTACGGTACGCACCACGAAAGGCAGGCCGATGAAGGTCAGCGCCACCACCACGCCCACCGGCGTAAAGGCCACCTTCAATCCCAGCACGCTTTCGACATACTGGCCGATCCAGCCATTGGAGGAATACAGCGAAGTCAGGGTGATGCCCGCGACCGCAGTCGGCAGCGCGAACGGCAGGTCGACCAGGGCATCGACGATGCGCTTGCCGGGGAACTGGTAGCGCACCAGCACCCAGGCCACCAGGAAGCCGAACACGGCGTTGATGGCCGCGCCGATCAGCGAGGCGCCAAAGGTCAGGCGATAAGAGGCCATCACGCGCTCGGAAGTGACGGCGGACCAGAAGCCTTCCCAGCTCAGGGTAAAGGTCTTGAGGAAGACGGCCGACAGCGGGATCAGGACGATCAGCGCGAGATAGAACAGGGTAAAGCCCAGCGACAGCTTAAAGCCCGGCATGACGCGGAAAGGCGCGCCCTGTGCTGCCGGGACTGCGGTCGCGGGTGCTGCAAGTACAGCCGACATGAATAGCTCCCTTATTACAAATACTTCTATAAGGGCTGCATATTCGCATCAAAACTTCATATCACAAACGAAGGATTTTTCATTTGGTTAGATGATTCCGCTATATGGCTCAGGAAATCAGCTTGGCCGCCACACTGACCAGGGTAAAGGCCAGCACGCCGCGCAGGATGCGCTCAGGAACGGCACGGGCGGCATACGCGCCCAGGGTGATGCCAGGCAGCGAACCGATCAGCAAGGTGCCCAGCAGCTCCCAGTTGATCGAGCCCAGCCACCAGTGGCCGACGGCGGCAATGGCGGTCAGCGGCACGGCATAGGCAATGTCGGTGCCCGCCACTTCGGCGGCGGTCAGGCGCGGATACAGCATCACCAGCAGGGTCGCGCCGATGGCGCCGGCGCCGATGGAGGAAATGGTCACCAGGGTGCCCAGCACGGCGCCGGAAACGATGGTGGCAATGGCCAGCGGACGGCCGTGCAGCTGGCGGTCAGGATGGGCCGTGATCCACGCCAGCAGCTTGCGCTTGAACAGCAGCGCCAGCACGGTCAGCAGCACGGAGCAAGCAATGGTGTAGCGGATCACCTGGCCGATGTCTTTGTTGAGCGCACCGAATTGCTTGAGCCACAGGCTGGCCAGCAAGGCCGCCGGCAAGGCGCCCATGCACAGCAGGCGGACAATGTCCCAGCGGACGGTGCCGCGCAATCGATGGGTGAAGGTGCCGGCGCTCTTGGTGAGCGAGGCAAAGGCGAGGTCGGTGCCCACCGCCACGGACGGCGAGACACCAAACAACAAGGTCAGCAGCGGCGTCATGAGCGAACCGCCGCCGACGCCGGTCATCCCGACCAGAAAGCCAACCGCAAAACCGGACACCACAAAAGACAAGGTCATCACAATCCCCTTTTAACAGGCGACAGCGTAATGAACCTTGCTGCAAATCCAAAGAACGGATTCCTTATTTGCTTATGCACTCACCGTAGTAAGTTGCTAGTCGGCAAGTCCTCACTTGTTCGGCTGAGGGGTCAGGCGCAGGTAAGGACGCTCGGCCTTGTAGCCTTTTGGATATTTTTGCTTGATCAGGTCAGGATCCTGAACGGTCAGCGGAATGATGACATCATCGCCATCTTTCCAGTTGCCCGGGGTGGCCACGGTGTAGGCATCGGTCAGTTGCAGGGCGTCGATCACGCGCAGCACTTCGTCGAAGTTACGGCCGGTGCTCATCGGGTAGGTGATCATCAGGCGCACTTTCTTGGCCGGGTCGATCACGAACAGCGAACGCACGGTCGCGGTGGCCGAAGCTTCCGGGTGGATCATGTCGTACAGGCCCGATACCTTGCGGTCGGCGTCGGCGATGATGGGGAAGCCCACCACGGTGTTCTGGGTTTCTTCGATATCCTTGATCCAGGTCTTGTGGGCGTCAGCCGGGTCCACCGACAGCGCGATGGCTTTCACATTGCGCTTGTCGAATTCCGGCTTGAGCTTGGCGGTCAGGCCCAGCTCGGTGGTGCAGACCGGGGTGAAGTCGGCAGGGTGCGAGAACAGCACCACCCACGAATTGCCCGCCCACTCATGGAAATGCAGGGAGCCGATGGTCGAATCCTGGGTAAAGTCTGGCGCGATATCGCCGAGTCGTAAGGTCATTGTAGTCTCCGCTAATTTAAGGTGGACAAGGTGGCAACACCTCATTGTCCACCCATTCAGCTCAAAATGGCAACCAGGTCTTAGCGGGTCTGATAGATCTGGTCGAACACGCCGCCGTCGGCAAAGTGGGTTTTCTGCGCCTTGGTCCAGTCGCCCGCCACCTCCGACAGGGTGAACAGCTTCACGGCCGGGAACTGGGCGGCGTATTTCTTGGCCTCCTTCTCCACCGCCGGACGGTAGTAGTTCTTGGCGATCAGCTCCTGCGCCTCATCGGTGTAAAGGAAGTTCAGGTAGGCTTCCGCCACTTTGCGGGTGCCGTGCTTGTCAGCCACCTTGTCGACGATCGCCACCGGCGGCTCGGCCAGGATGCTGGTGGACGGCGCCACCAGTTCCACCTTGCCCGGACCCAGTTCCTTGATGGCCAGCAGGGCTTCATTTTCCCAGGCGATCAGCACGTCGCCGATGCCGCGCTCGACAAAGGTGGTGGTGGCGCCGCGTGCCCCGGAATCCAGCACCGGCACGTTCTTGTACAGCTTGCGCAGGAATTCCTTGGCGCTCGCTTCGTTGCCGCCCGGCTGACGCAGGGCGTAGCCGTAAGCCGCCAGGTGATTCCAGCGGGCGCCGCCGGAAGTTTTCGGATTCGGGGTGATCACCGCCACGCCCGGCTTGACCAGGTCGTTCCAGTCCTTGATGCCCTTGGGATTGCCCTTGCGGACCAGGAACACGATGGTCGAGGTGTAAGGCGAGCTATTGTGCGGCAGGCGTTTCTGCCAGTCCGGCGCCAGCAGCTTGCGCTCGGAGATGGCGTCGATATCGTAGGCCAGCGCCAGGGTGACCACGTCGGCTTCCAGGCCGTCAATCACGGCGCGGCCCTGCTTGCCCGAACCGCCGTGCGACTGCTTGATCTTGAGCGTATCGCCGGTCTTGGCTTGCCAGCTCTTGGCGAAGGCGGCGTTGACATCCTGGTACAGCTCGCGGGTCGGATCGTAGGAGACGTTGAGCAGCGAAACTTCGGCGGCCAGGGCCGGCAGAGAGGCGGCAGCCAGCAGCGCAGCCGCGAATACTTTTTTGGACAGCATCAGGATTCCCCGTGGGTTGTGTGTTCAGAACCCACAGACTAAATGCCGTCTTTATATTTGAGAACGAAGCATTCCGAGCATTTATATGCCCGAAATGCATAAGAACTCAGAGAAAGCGGTTGGTCAGCACCACCGCCCAGCTGGCGATGGCCAGCAGGAAAGTCAACAGCACGGCCGCGCTGCCAAAGTCCTTGGCGTTCTTGGACAGCGGATGGCGCTCCAGCGACACCCGGTCCACCACGGCTTCGATGGAAGAATTGATCAGCTCGACAATCAGGATCAGGGTCAGGGTGCCGATCAGCACCAGCTTTTCAAAGGCCGAGACCTTCAGCACCAGCGCGACGATGGCGCCGACCACGAACACGGCCAGCTCCTGGCGGAAGGCATGTTCATGGCGCCAGGCCGACTTGAAGCCGTCGATGGAGTACAGCATGGCCGAAAAAATACGCTTGAGGCCGGATTTGCTCTTGAATTCGCTGACAGGTTCCATGAAGCGGCGGTGGAGTGAGTGATGCTCTGCATTATGCCTGCGCCGCCCATTCTGTTGCAGGGCTTTTCGAGTATGTACTCCACATAATTCCCATTTTTTTCACATCATGGTATAAATACAGAATCGATTTACCGCACTGCACAAACCACATCATGAAAACCGAACCGGTCCAAGAGCAAAAAACCACCATCCAGGTCATTGAGCGCATGGTGGCGCTGCTGGATGCTCTGGCAAAATATCCCGACCCGGTGAGCCTGAAGGAATTGTCCAAGGTATCCGGCCTGCACCCGTCCACCGCGCACCGCATTCTCAACGACATGGTGCTGACCCGCTTTGTCGACCGCATCGAACCGGGCACCTACCGCCTCGGCATGCGCCTGCTGGAACTGGGCAATGTGGTGAAAAGCCGCCTGTCCGTCCGCGAAGCGGCACTGGACTTCATGCGCTCCCTGCACAAGAAGACCCAGCAGACCATCAACCTGTCGGTGCGCCAGGGCGACGAGATCGTCTACATCGACCGCGCCTTCTCGGAGCGTTCCGGCATGCAGGTGGTGCGCGCCATCGGCGGCCGCGGGCCGCTGCACCTGACCTCGACCGGCAAATTGTTCCTGTCGGTGGATGAGCCGAAAGCCATCCGCGCCTATGCCACCCGTACCGGACTGGCGGGGCATAACAAGAATTCGATCACGGATCTGAGCAAGCTGGAGCAGGAGCTCAGCCTGGTGCGCGCGCGCGGCTATGCGCGCGACAACGAGGAACTGGAACTGGGCGTGCGCTGCATGGCGGCCGGCATCCACGACGACAGCGGCAAGCTGATTGCCGGCCTGTCGATCTCGGCCCCGGCCGACCGGCTGCAGGATGACTGGCTGGAAGACCTGGTCAACACCGCCAACCAGATCTCCGCCACCCTGGGTTACATGCCCGCGGAATAAGCCGAACCGGCGCCCGGCTTGAGTGCCTCCAGCCACTTGCGGATACGGCCGGCGTCGGCCGTCCGCGACAGCTTGCCCTTGGAATCGAGGAACACCATGATCACCGAGCGGCCTTCAATCACCGCCTGCATCATCAGGCAGCGCCCGGCTTCGTTGATGAAGCCGGTCTTTTGCAGGCCGATGGTCCAGTCCGGGCTGGACGTCAGGTGGTTGGTGCTGCCAAAGGCCATGGGATGGCCGCTGACCTCCACCACCGCCTTGGGATCGGTGGAGAACTGGCGCAGCATCGGATACTGGTAAGCCGCCACCGCCAGCTTGGCCAGATCGCGCGCGCTGGCCACATTCATCTTGGACAGGCCGTTGGAATCGACGTAGTGGGTATCCAGCATGCCCAGTTCGCGCGCCTTGGCGTTCATCGCTTCCACGAAAGCGGGACGGCCGCCCGGATAGTTGCGGCCCAGCGCCGAAGCGGCGCGGTTTTCCGAACTCATCAGGGCGATGTGCAGCATATTGGCGCGGGTCAGGCGCGCGCCCACGCGCAGGCGCGAGCTGCTGAACTTCTCGCGGTCCACGTCCTCATCGGTGACGGTGAGCACTTCTTCCATGTCCTGATTGGCTTCCATGACCACCACCGCCGTCATCATCTTGGTGATGGAGGCGATCGGCAGGGCCACTTCGGCATTCTTTTCAAACAGTACCTGGGAATTGTCCTGGTCGAGCACAAAGGCCACATTGGACTTGAGGTCGAGCGGATCGTGGGTCTGGCTCAGGCCAGCCAGATCGCCCATGGTCGGCACGGCGGGTGCGGCAGCGTACATGCGCTGGTACACCACCTTGCGGCGGCCGTGCTGGAACACCACGCGGCGCACCAGCTTTTCTTTCGGTTCAGCGGCAGCGGCGGCCTGCACGGCCTGGCGCTTGGCTTTCTTTTTGACGAGATGCTTCTTGGGCGCGGTGGCGCCGGCATCCTCGGCGAGCGCAGGCACCGAGACCATCAACAGCGACACCAGCGCGGCTAAGGCAAATTTAGACATGGCTTCCCCAACACAGATACGGTAACTATCGTTGCAGTTTAGCAAAACCGTGTCACGGTGCAATAGCAATCAATCCACGAAGCGCACAAATTCCTGCAGGGGCATACGTTCCGTGACCAGACTGTTCTCGATCTTGCTGAGGTCGGCATAGCCCAGGGCCATGCCACACACGACGGTTTCATTGTCCGGCAATTCGAGGATTTCGCCAATGATCTTATGGTACTGTGTGAAGGCCGCCTGCGGACAAGTATCCAGGCCGCGCCCGCGCGCCGCCACCATAATGCTCTGCAAGAACATGCCATAGTCCAGCCAGGAGCCCTGCTCCATGATGCGGTCGATGGTGAAGATCAGGCCCACCGGGGCGCCAAAGAATTCATAGTTCTTGCCATGCTGGGCCGCCATGCCGGCCTTGTTTTCGCGCGTCAGTCCCAGCAGCGCGTACAGATCCCAGCCCACCTTGCGGCGGCGGTCGATGAAGGGCGACACCCACTGGCGCGGATAGTAGGCGTATTCCTCGGTGTGCTGGCTGGAAACGGCCGGGTCGTTGTGCGCGGCCAGGATGGCGGAGGATAGCTGCTGCTTGAGCTCGCCCGTCAGCACATACACTTTCCACGGCTGGGTATTGGTGCCGGATGGCGCCCGGCCTGCCACCTGCAGGAGCTGCTCGATATCTTCGCGCGCCACCGGCTGGTCGAGGTAAGCGCGGATGGAACGGCGCGAAGTGATGGCGGCATCGACCGCTTGTTGTTCTGGGGTGGAAATCATTCGGTCTCTCATTTATTTGCGGGTTGAACGACAAAGGCGACACCCAGCACGGCCAGCGCCATGCCGGCAATTCCGGCGGCGCTGAGCGCTTCACCGAACATCAGCCAGGCCATCAAGGCCGTGGTGGGCGGGGTCAGGTACATCAGGCTGGTGACCTGGGTGGCGTTGCTGCGGCGGATCAGGGCAAACAGCAGGAAGATGGCGCCGATCGACAGGCCCAGCACGGACCACAGCCAGGCACCAATGAAGTTGGCGCTCCACTGCACGCTGGCAAAGGCCGGCGTCAGCCCCTCAAAGGCGATGGCCAGCGGCACGATCACCAGCAGCGAGGCGCTGAACTGGATCAGCGTGCCGGTGCGCAGGTCGAACTGGGGACAGTAGCGTTTCTGGTACAAGGTGCCGATGGTCATCGACAGCAAGGCCAGCACGCAGAGCAGAATCGCGGCGGCGGACAGGCCGCTCAGGCGGATCCTGGCGGCCACCACCAGCGCCACGCCGCCCAGGCCAAACAGCAGACCCAGCCATTGACGCGGCCGCACCTTTTCCCCCACCAGCGGTGCGGCAAAGGCAGTCAGGATCGGTTGCAGGCCGACGATCAGCGCGGTGGTCCCGGCCGGCATGCCCAACTTGATGGCGCACCACACCCCGGCCAGATAGCCCGCCTGCAGCAGCAATCCCGCCACGGCAATGTGGACGATACGGCCATGCGGCCAGGGCGCCCGCAGCACCAGCACGGCCGGCAGCAGCACCGCCAGCACGCCGAGGAAGCGCAGGATCAGGAAAGTCAGCGGCGGCGCATACGGCAGGCCGAAGCGGGCCACGATGAAGCCGCTGCTCCACAGCAACACAAATACCAGCGGCATGGGCGATAAAAACGAGGCAGACGCGGGCGGCGCCAGGGTACGGCCATCAGACATAGTATCCGTAACTATTTAACTGGAAGTAAAGGTTGCGGCGCACCAAGCGCGGCGCAGTACAGCACATCAGAGCGCAGTCTAGCATGTCGCCCCGGCAAGCCGCAGAGCAGCGTCGCTTCCCCATTTAGTTCTATTTAGAAATGCTTCTTTTGGGAGAGGATTGGTTCTTTGATGCAATGCACAAAAATCGCTTGACTTAATTTTGGAAGCCCGTAAAATCGCCATTGTTGCGTTGCACAATTTGTGGTCTGGTCTGAAACGAGGCATTTTAAAGCGTCCCCTGTTTCTCACCGCCGGTAGAAACAGCAGCAATCAATCATCGACTTACTATTTTCTGGAGAGTTATATGTTTTCGATTCCTGAGCAATTTTCCAATGCGACCAAGGCTAATTTCGAAGCCCAGTTCGCTATCCTCTCGACCCTGACCAACAAGGCGTTCGAAGGCGTGGAAAAGTTCGTTGACCTGAACCTGACCGCTGCCAAGGCATCGCTGGAAGAAACCTCGGTCGCCACCAAACAGCTGCTGGCTGCCAAGGATCCACAGGAGTTCTTCTCGCTGTCCGCCGCCCAGGTGCAGCCGACCACCGAAAAGACCCTGGCTTACGGCCGTCACCTGGCCAGCATCGCTTCGGGCACCCAAGCTGAATTCAGCAAAGCCGCTGAAACCCAGATCGCTGAAACCAACCGCAAAGTGATCTCGCTGGTGGACGAAGTGAGCAAGAATGCGCCTCCAGGCACCGAAAACGCCGTGGCCATCCTGAAGACCGCCATCGGTAACGCCAACGCCGGTTACGAGCAGTTCGCCAAGACCGCGAAGCAGGCTGTTGAAACCCTGGAAACCAACTTCAACGCCGCCGTGAACCAGTTCTCGCAAGCTGCCTCGAAGGCCGCTCCTGCGAAGAAGTAATCAAGGGCCAGCTGGCGCGGTAGGGCGCCGGCTTCCCCTGAACAGGTCTCCTCGGCATCCGTGGCGTCCTTCTCAGCGGGTGTCCTTAAATGCCCCAGCAAACGCTGGGGCTTTTTTTATGGAAATTCGGTGTCAGACGTGACACCGACGTTTTACTCGCCCAGATAGGCGGCTTTGACGCGGGGATCGTCCAGCATGTCCTTGGCTGGTCCGGTCATGGTGATATTGCCCGAGTCCATGACGTAGCCGCGATGCGCGGCCTGCAGCGCCAGCTTGGCGTTCTGCTCCACCAGCAAAATGGTCACGCCCTGTGCCGACACGCTGCGGATCACTTCAAAAATCTTGTCCACCATGATGGGCGACAGGCCCATCGAGGGCTCATCCAGCAGCAGCAGATTCGGATGGCACATCAGCGCGCGCGCCATCGCCAGCATCTGCTGCTCGCCGCCCGACAGCGTACCGGCCAGCTGCCCTGCCCTTTCCTTCAGGCGCGGGAAGGTGTCGAACCACTTGGCGATATCCGCCTCGATGCCCGCCTTGTCGTTGCGGGTGTAGGCGCCCATCATCAGGTTTTCCTGGATGGTCATGCGGGTGAAGACGCCACGGCCTTCCGGCACCATGGCCAGCTTCTTCTCCACCAGATGGAAGGACTTGCTGCCCTTGAGCGATTCGCCCATGTAGCTGACGGTGCCTTCCACTTTGCAGGGCGGCAGCGTGCCGGTGATGGCTTTCAGCGTGGTGGTCTTGCCCGCGCCGTTGGCGCCGATCAGGGCGATCAGCTCACCCTTGTTCACTTCCAGGTCCACGCCCTTGACTGCCTTGATGCCGCCGTAAGCGACCTTCAGGCCCGACACTTTCAATACATTGTCGCTCATTAGTGCGAACCTCCCAGATAGGCGTCGATGACGGCCTGATTGCTTTGGATTTCGGCCGGCAGGCCTTCGGCGATCGGTTTGCCGTACTCCAGCACCATCAGGCGGTCGCACAGGCCCATCATCATCTTGACGTCGTGCTCGATCAGCAGCACGGTCTTGCCTTCGTTCTTGATCTTCACCAGCAGCTCGCGCAGGGCCAGCTTCTCGGTGGCGTTCATACCGGCGGCCGGTTCATCCAGCGCCAGCAGGGTCGGATCGGTGGCTAGGGCACGGGCGATTTCCAGGCGGCGCTGGTCGCCGTAGGACAGGAACTTGGCGGTGCGGCTGGCGAACTGGCCGATGCCGACAAAGTCCAGCAGCTCCTGCGCGCGCGCACGGATCGCCGCTTCCTCTTCGCGCGCGGCCTTGTGGCGGAACACGGCGCCGAACACGCCCTGCCTGGTGCGCACGTGGCGGCCCACCATGACGTTTTCCAGCGCGGTCATCTCGCCGAACAGGCGGATGTTCTGGAAGGTGCGGGCGATGCCGGCCTTGGCCACTTCATGCGGCGCCGATGGCGAGTAGGGTTTGCCATCCAGCTCGAAGGTGCCGGTGTCCGGCTGGTACAGGCCGGTAATCACGTTGAAGAAAGTGGTCTTGCCGGCGCCGTTGGGACCGATCAATCCGTAGATCTGGCCCTTCATGATCTTGATGCCGACATCGGTCAGCGCCTGCAGGCCGCCGAAGCGCTTGTTGACGCCAGCGATGTGGAGAATAACTTGTTCGCTCATCTGTGTTTCCTTACGCTGCCATCACGCCGGACGATTGTTCTTTGGTGTCGGAGTCCGCATCGGGACGGTCTTCATGCTTGGGCGCGGGCCACAGGCCGGCCGGACGGTTCAGCATGATCAGCACCATGGCCAGGCCGTACAGCAGCTGGCGCAGCACTTCCGCTTCGATGATGACGTGGCCGAACAGCTTCT
>Ga0213872_10000426_pt1 | contig 34455 bp, 26 predicted proteins | sample VelepicomBERX_R2_FD_160071 | JGI IMG/M metagenome (GOLD analysis project Ga0213872, IMG submission 160071) | Rhizosphere microbial communities from Vellozia epidendroides in rupestrian grasslands, the National Park of Serra do Cipo, Brazil - RX_R2 | ecosystem: Host-associated > Plants > Roots >... | reverse complement strand
TGTCGGTCAGGTAGCCCGTGTATTTGAGGATCGTCAGGTTGTCGCCGGGCACGCAATAGCTGTTGTTCGGGCAGCTGTTGACGTCGGTCTCGCCGCTGTTGCCGGGCACGCCGGTCTGATGCAGCGCGCCGTAGTCGAAGCCGAAGTCCTGCGACCGCTTCGTCGTGCGGTCGAACATCTTCGTGAGCTCGAGGTGGTGGTCGTCGCTGAGGTTGTAGTCGAGCTTGAGCAGGTAATGGTCGACCGCGGTGTTCGACACGGCCCAGCCGGTCGGCGACGTCGTTGTGTCGCTCGAGGCGTTTACACCGGCCGCATCGGTATGGGTCTGCTCGGCCGCGAGGAACACGAACAGCTTGTTGCGGATCAGCGGCCCGCCGACGTAGACGCCGTAGGTCTTGCTCGAGCTGCTGTTGTCCTGGTTCCAGTAGTACAGCTTGCCGTCGGTCTGCGGGTTGACGCCGGTGTTCGGGTAATAGGTGTTGGCCGACGTGCCGCGCAGCGAGTTCGGCGTGTACGAAACCTTGCCGCCGACCTCCCAGGTGTTCGTGCCGCTCTTGGTCGTGATGTTGATCACCCCGCCGGTCGAGCGGCCGAACTCGGCGCCGTAGCCGCCCGTGAGCACCTGCATATTGCCGATCGCGCCGAACGGCAGCTCGGCCGCGCCGACCTGGGTCAGGATGTTCGTGACCGGGAAGCCGTTCACGTAGTATGCGTTTTCGGACACGCCCGAGCCGCCGATCTGCGGGGCGCTGCCGTACTGGCTGTTGGTGTTGTGCGTGACGCCGGGCGTAAGCTGGACGACCGACATCATGTCGTTCGCGACCGGCAACTGGGCGAGCTCCCTGGCCGTGAACACGACGCCGTTGTTCGTGCTCGAGACGTCGATGCGCTTGGCCGTGCCGACGACCTCGACCTTGTCGAGCGCCTCGGCGCCCGGCGCGGCCGTCGTTGCGGCAGCCGCGGCCGCGAGGCTCGCGAAGTTCGCCTCGGCGCCGCTGCCGACCTTGGCCTCGACGTCGATATGCGCGGACTCTGCGCCGCCGTGCATCAGGTGGACGCGGTAGCGCCCGGGCGGCAGCGAGCTCGCCTGGTAGTGGCCTTGCGCGTCGGGCGTCACACTGCGCTGCACGCCGGTGTCGAGGTTCTCGAGCAGCACGCTCGAGCCGGCCTCGGCCGGCACGTCGCCGAAGATCAGGGTCGTCGCGTTCGACTGCGCGAACGCGACCGGGGCCAGCGCGATCAGCGCCACGGCCAGCGAGGCGGCCCGCGCGGTCGCGCGCAGACGCGGGGAAGAACAGTTGCGGTTCATCGGTGAAGTCCTCTCGGGGCCTGGTTTCGGGCAACAGCAATCCCTGAGCACCGGCTCATGCATCGGGTTCCGGGGGTGACGCGCAGCGCGCAGCGGCGCCGCGGGCGGCTTGGGCTAGCCGCTCACGGCGGCACGGTCGGGTGCGGCGTGGCCATGATTCAGCGCGCGGCCGGGCTCAGCTCGAGCACCTGCACTTCGAAGGGTTTGAGTTCGACCGCCGCGACGGCGCCCGCACGCAGCGCGAGCGCGGCGCCGGCACCGAAGGCCGGCTTCGCGACCCACGCGCGCGGCTCGCTCGCGGGCAGCTCGAGCGCCTGTGCGAGGTCGAGCGCGAAACGCTGCGGCGCGGCGCCGGGGTTGCGCAGCGTGACGATCGCGTGGCCCGGACTCCACGAGGCCCAGCCGTAGACCTCGCCGCGCGCGGGGTCCCCGCCGATCCAGTGGCTGTCGCGCAGCGTCGCCGCGTTCGCGCGCGCCCATTTCGCGGCGCCGGCCAGGGTGTCCCAGTCCTTCTCGCCGAGCAGGTCGGGCGAGACATACATCTCCTGCAGGCCCGTGCCGGTCGCGAAGTACGAGTGCACCTCGTCGGCGAAGTCGCCCTGCGGGTCGGTGTTCAGGCCGCGCGCCTTGCGCGCGTAGATCATGCCGTGCAGCATCAGCGAGTTCAGCGGGAACAGCGGGCCCTGGCGCACGATGCCGCCGTAGGTGTCGCTGTCGCGGTAGGTGATCCAGCGCTGGCGGTTCGTGCCGACGCCGGCGAAGCTGTGGTCCTCGCCGCCGCGCCAGATCGAGTCGGCGGTGCGCAGCCAGAACGGCGACGGCCAGGTGCCCGTGGTCAGGTTGATGAACAGGTCGGGCTTGACCGCGCGCAGGTCGCCGATCAGCGCGATCGCGGCCGCGAAGTCGCTGTCGAACTCGCTGCCCGGCGTCACCTTGTCGGGGCTGCCCGTGCCGTCGAGCTTGAACTGGTTGATGCCGTATTTCTGCAGCAGGCCCAGCGCCGCGTCGTGGAACAGCGGGAAGTACTTCGGGCCCGACAGCGCAAGGCCCTGGTCGTCGACCTCGTAGCCGCCCGCGCGGCCGGCCGCGAGGCGCTCCTCGCGCGGGTCGCCGTAGCCGCCCCAGGGCGACAGCCAGACGCCGGGCTCGGCGCCGATCGCCTCGGCCGCCGCGCGCACCGGCGTGAAGCCGTTCGGAAAGTCCTTGCTGAACTGCCACAGGTGGGCGTGGTCGTCCCAGCCGTCGTCGAACAGGAAGGAGTCCATCCTGACGCCGCGCGCCTTGACGAGCTTGTCGCCGTAGGCCTTGATCACGCCGACCGCCTCGGACTCGGTATACGGCGTGAAGTAGCCGATGTCGTACCAGGAGTTGTAGTGCAGGAAGGTGCGGAACGGCGTCGCGCGCTCGTTCTCGAGGTAGGCCTGGAAGCCGCGGCGCAGCTGACCCGCCGGCGCGGCGCCGAGCACGGCCGAGTACTGCGCCGCGACGCCCGCGCGCAGCGGCAGCACGCGCTTGAGCCAGGCCGTCGCGCGGCCGTCGATCGCCTGGGCCTGCGCCATCGGGTGCTCGAAGCCGAAGAACTCGTCGCGCGACACGAGCGGCGAGCCGTCGGTCGTGCCGGCGACCCACGGGTGGTCAAGCTCGAGGTCGACGAGCTTGATCGACGCGACGTCGAGCGCCCCCTGCGCGAGCAGCGTGAGCTCCTCGTGCACGTAGTTCGTGCCGTCGCGCAGCACCGCGCGCCAGCCGACCGTCAGGCCATGCTCGGCGTCGACGAAGCGCGCGCTCAGCGCGACGCCCGCACGGCGCTCGGCCGCGCGCGCCGCGCCGGGCTGCGCGGCCACGGTCGTGCACGCGAGCGCGCCGTCGAGCTTGAACTGCGAGGCCGCGAGCGCCTTGGCCGCGCCGCCGCCGGGCTTGCCGCGCAGCGTCAGGCTGAACAGCTCGCCCGCGAGCGCCTGCTCGCGCTGCGTGAAGCCGTTGACGAGACGCGCGGGGCGGACCTGGCCGGCGCGCGCGTCGAGCTCGAAACGCAGCGCCGCGTCGGCCAGCGTCGCACGCTCGCCCTGGGCCTCGCAATGCGCGGCGCCGGGCGCGAGCGGCAGCCAGGGCTCGGGCAGCGTCGCGTCGGCCCGGGCCTGGGCAGTGGCGAGCAGCAGGAGGCCCGACAGGGCGCAGCAGAGAGGGGTCTTCTTCGGGGTCATGAGGCTTCCAGACAGGGGGGCTGTTCTTTGCGATTTCGAAACAAACTCTAGGAAGCCACCCGCGCCGCGTCAATAAAAGGAAAGTCGATTCCCACGCCAATTAGCTGAATTCAGTGAAAACCACTATCGATCGACATAAAAAAAGCTTTCGATGCGGGTTGGTAGGCCAAAACAAACTTTCGTTTAATTGCGAATTAGCGACACAAGCCGCGGACAAGTCGCGCGCCGCCGGCCATATCGGGCGTGTTTCGGCGTCAAAATGAATCAAGCATCTTTCGTTTTCTTTCTTTTTATTGACACTGCGAAAGCCACCGGCTATGGTTGCCGCAAACTCTCCGACCCCCGATGAACAGCATTCTTGACCGCGACAGCGCGGCCTGGCGAGAGCTCGGCGGACTCGATACCGCCGAGGAGATCGCCCACCAACCGATGCTCTGGCAGGTGCTCGCCGCGAACCTCGCAGCCGAGCAGGCGCGCGTCGCCGCGTTTCTCGGCGACTGGCTCGCACAGCCCGGCCACCGCGTGATCCTGACCGGCGCCGGCAGCTCGGCCTTTGTCGGCCAGCTCGCGGCCGACGCGCTCGGCCCCCGTGTCGCGGCCGAGGTCCGCGCGATCGCGACGACGAGCCTGCTGACCCACCCCGGGCAATACCTCGAGGCGCGGCGCCCGACCCTGCTCGTGTCCTTCGCGCGCAGCGGCAACAGTCCCGAGAGCGTCGGCGCGGTCGAGCTGCTGCGCCGCACGCTGCCCGGCGCGCGCTTTCTCAACATCACGTGCAACGCCGACGGCGCGCTCGCGCACACGGCCGACGGCCACGTCGACAGCCTCAACGTGCTGATGCCGGCCGGCAGCTGCGACCGCGGCTTCGCGATGACGAGCAGCTTCAGCTGCATGCTGCTCGCGGCGCTCGCGCTGCTCGGCGAAGACGCGGCCACCGCGCGCCGCCGCATCGAGGCCCTCGCCGGTCTCGCCGCGACCGCGCTGCAGGACTGGAACGCGCCGCTCGCCGGGCTCGCCGCGCTGCCGCTCGCGCGCGTCGTCTACCTCGCGAGCGGCCCGCTCGAGGCGCTCGCGCGCGAGGCCGCGCTCAAGGTGCTCGAGCTCAGCAGCGGCCGCGCGCTCGCGCTCGCCGACACGGCGCTGGGCTTCCGCCATGGCCCGAAGTCGGTGCTCGACCGCGACAGCCTCGTCGTGCTGCTGCGCAGCGCGAGTCCGCTCGCGCTGCGCTACGAGCAGGACCTGCTCGACGAGCTGCGCCGCGACGGCATCGCCGCGCGTTGCCTGAGCGTCGGGCCCCGCGCGAGCGGCGCCGAGCTCGCGGCCGACCTGCCGCCGGACGCGGACCTGCCCGATGCGTGGCTCGCGCCGCTGTGGCTCGTCGCTGCCCAGCTGTTCGCGCTGCACAAGTCGGCCGCGCTGGGCCTGACGCCCGACAGCCCGTTCCCGGACGGCACGGTCAACCGCGTCGTCCAGGGCGTGACGATCCACGCCGACTGAGGCGCCGCGCATGACGATCTTCCACGGCATCGACATCGGCGGCAGCAAGATCGAGCTCGTCGGCTTCGTCGAGCACGACGGCGAGCTGCACGAGCGCCACCGCCGCCGCGTCGCGACGCCGCGCGACGACTACGCGGCCTTTGTCGACGCGGTCGCCCAGCTCGTCGAGGAGGCCGACACGGCGCTCGGCGCGACGGGGTCGGGTGGCGGCCGCGTCGGCCTCGGCCTGCCCGGCATCGTCGACCGCGCGAGCGGCCGCCAGCTGAGCTCGAACGTGCCCGCGCTGAACGGCCGCCGCGTCGCGGCCGAGCTCGGGGCGCGGCTCGCGCGGCCCGTCGCGATCGGCAACGACTGCCAATGCTTCGCGCTGTCCGAGGCCCAGGGCGGCGCGGCCGCGGGCCTGCCCAGCATGTTCGGCGCGATCCTCGGCACCGGCGCGGGCGGCGGCTTCTGCGTCGGCGGCCGGCTCGTCGCGGGCCACAACGGCATCGCCGGCGAATGGGGCCATTGGAGCGTGCCCGCGACCCTGCTCGAGCGCCACGGCCTCGCCGTGCTCGACTGCCCCTGCGGCCTGCGCGGCTGCCTCGAACGCTATGTATCGGGCAGCGGCCTCGCGGCGCTCGGCGCCCAGCTGCTCGGCGAGCCGCCGATCGCCGCGGCCGCGCTCGAAGCGCGTGCGGCGGCCGGCGACGCGGGGGCCCGACGCGTGCTCGCGGTCCACCTCGACCTGCTCGCCCATGGCCTGGCCGGCCTCGTGCTCGCCTACGACCCCGCCGCGATCGTGCTCGGCGGCGGCCTGTCCAAGCTCGCCCACCTCTACGCCGAGCTGCCGCGCGCGCTCGCGCGCCACCTGTTCCACGGCCTGCCGCTGCCGGCGATCCTGCCGCCGCGCTTCGGCGACGCGGGCGGCGCGCGCGGCGCGGCGCTGCTCGCGCGCCAGCTCGGCCTTTGACCCCCTGCCCGTCCAAGATGTCCGCGATCCAAGTCCTCCAGACCCAGCTCAAGCAGCACCGCCGCGGCAAGCCCGTCGGCATCTACAGCGTGTGCTCGAGCCACGAGCTCGTGCTGCGCGCGGCGCTGCGCACGGCGCTCGCCCATGGCACGCCGCTGCTCGTCGAATCGACCTCGAACCAGGTCGACCAGTACGGCGGCTATACCGGCATGCAGCCGGCCCAGTTCCGCGCCTACGTCGAGGCGCTCGCGCGCGACGTCGCATTCCCGGTCGAGCGCCTCATGCTCGGCGGCGACCACCTGGGGCCGAACGCGTGGCAGGGCCTGCCGGCCGCCGACGCGATGGCGCGCGCGCGCGAGCTGATCCACGCCTACGTGACGGCCGGCTTCGCGAAGATCCACCTCGACTGCAGCATGGCCTGCGCCGACGACCCCGCGCGACTCGACGACGCGACGGTCGCGCAGCGCTCGGCCGAGCTCGCCCAGGTCGCCGAGGCCGCGGCCGACGCGGCCGGGCTGCCGCCGCCGCTCTACGTGATCGGCACCGAGGTGCCGGTGCCCGGCGGCGAGGCCTCGCTCGAGCAGGCGCTCGCCGTGACGACGCCCGAGGCCGCGGCCCAGACGCTCGAGGTCCACCGCCGCGCGTTCGCCGACGCGAACCTGCGCGCGGCCTGGCTGCGCGTGATCGCGATGGTCGTGCAGCCCGGCGTCGACTTCGACCACAGCCGCGTCCAGCACTACGAGCCGGCCGCGGCCGCGCGCCTGTCGGCGTTCATCGCCGGCCAGCCCGGCATGGTCTTCGAGGCCCATTCGACCGACTACCAGCGCGAGGCGAGCCTCGCCGCGCTCGTGCGCGACCATTACGCGATCCTCAAGGTCGGCCCGGGACTGACCTTCGCGCTGCGCGAAGCGCTGTTCGGCCTCAGCGCGATCGAGGCCGAGCTCGTGCCCGAGTCCGAGCGCGCCGACCTGCCCGGCGCGCTCGAGCGCGCGATGCTCGCCGAGCCGCGCCACTGGCGCAAGCATTACGCCGGCACGCCCGAGCAGCAGCACCTGCTGCGCCGTTTCGCGCTCAGCGACCGCTGCCGCTACTACTGGGGCGTCGCCGAGGTGCAGGCTGCGCAGCGCCGCCTGTTCGCGCATCTCGCCGCACGCGAGGTGCCGCTGCCGCTGCTGAGCCAGTACCTGCCCGAGCAGTACGCGGCCTGCCAGGCCGGCACGCTCGGCGCCGACCCGCAGGCCTGGGTCGAGCACAAGATCGGCAGCGTCGCGGCCGCGTACAGTCGCGCCTGCCACCCGCCTTCTTTTGCGTCTTCATGAGAAACACCAGCCAGCGCCGCGAGCAGATCCTGCAGCTGCTGCTCGACCAGGGCAGCGTGCTCGTCACCGACCTGGTCGCGCGGCTCGGCGTGTCGGCCGTGACGATCCGCACCGACCTCAGCGCGCTCGAGAGCCAGGGCCTCGTGATGCGCAGCTACGGCAGCGCGAAGCTGCTGCGCCGTCCGCCGCCCGAGCAGAACATCGAGCAGAAGGACGCGCTCAACGCGGGCCTCAAGGAGGCGATCGGCGCGGCCGCCGCGCGCCTCGTCGCGCCCGGCGACAACATCATCGTCGACAGCGGCACGACGACGCTGCACATGGCGCGCAACCTGCGCGGCCTCGAGCGCGTGACGGTCATGACGAACGGCCTGAACATCGCGTGGGAGCTGGTCGGCAGCGAGGGCGTCGAGGTCATGCTGACCGGCGGCCTGCTGCGCAAGCAGTCGCTGTCGGTGCAGGGCGCGCAGGCCGAGGCCTGCCTCGACGCGTACAACTTCGACAAGCTCTTCCTCGGCGTCGACGGCCTCGACCTGAAGTTCGGCGCGACGACCCACCACGAGGCCGAGGCGAGCCTGAACGCGCGCATGGTCGCGCGCGCGAAGAAGGTCGTCGTGCTGACCGACGCGTCGAAGTTCGGGCGCGTGAGCCTGCACCGCATCGTGCTGCTCGAGCGCGTCCACACCGTGATCACCGACGCGAGCATTCCGCGCGAGTACCGCGAGGGCCTGCAGCGCATGGGCATCGAGCTGATCATCGCGGAATGAACGGCACTCCCATCGAGCACCTGAGCGGCCGCATCCTCACGCCGCAGGGCTGGGTCGACGGCCGCATCGCGTTCGACGCGCGCGTGCGCACGATCGAGGCCGCGCCCGCCGACGCGAACGCCCCGCCGCGCCTGATCCTGCCCGGCTTCGTCGACCTGCACGTGCACGGCGCGGGCGGCGTCGACCTGATGGCCGGCGGCTTTGCTGCGGCGACGGTCGCGCGCGCCCACGCGCGCCACGGCACGACGAGCCTGCTCGGCACGACGATGACGGCGCGCCTCGCCGTGATCGAGCGCGCGCTCGAAGGCCTCGCGGGCGCGATCGCGGCCGGCCCCGACGGCGGCGCGCGCGTGCTCGGCGTCCACCTCGAAGGGCCGTTCATCAGCGCCCAGCGCCTCGGCGCCCAGCCGCCCGAGGTGCTGCTCGCGACGCTCGAGAAGGTCGAGCGCCTGCACGGCATCGCGCCGATCCGCGTGCTCACGCTCGCGCCCGAACTGACCGGCCACCTCGAGCTGATCCCGCGCCTGGCCGCGCTCGGCATCCGCGTCCAGGTCGGCCACAGCTCGGGCAGCTACGCCGACGGCGTCGCCGCGCTGGCCGCCGGCGCGGCCGGCTTCACGCACCTGTTCAACGGCATGACGCCGCTCAAGCACCGCGAGCCCGGCATCGTCGGCGCGGCGCTCGCCCACGCCGAGTACGCCGAGCTGATCCCCGACCTCGAGCATGTCCACCCGGGCGCGATGCTCGCCGCGCTGCGCGCGATCCCGCGCCTGTACTGCGTGAGCGACGCGACGGCCGCGACCGGCATGCCCGACGGCGAGTACGCGCTCGGCACCCAGCGCGTGTTCAAGTGCCTGGGCTGCGTGCGCCTCGCGAGCGGCTCGCTCGCGGGCAGCGCGCTGACCATGGACCAGGCGCTGCGCAACCTCGTCGGCCTGGGCCTCGACCTGGCCGACGCGTCGCGGCGCGTCTCGCAGTACCCGGCCGACTACCTCGGCGAGACCGAGCGCGGCCGCCTGCAGCCGGGCGCCTGGGCCGACCTCGTCGTGCTCGACGCACAGCTGCGCGTGACGGCCGTCCACGTGGAAGGCCGCTCCGTCGATCTATCCTCCGCCCCCTCTTCTTCCGCCTGAACCCGAAAGCCCGCCGATGACGAGTTCCGAAGCCACGCTGTCCGCCGCCGCCACGCCTGCCTCGACCCGCACCGGCTGGGCGATGCGCTACCTGCTGCTGATCGCGGGCCTCGGCGGCCTGCTCTACGGCATCGACGTCGGCATCATCGCGGGCGCCCTGCCCTACCTCGAGGCCACGGCCTCGTCGACCTGGCACTTGAGCGCCCAGCAGCTGAGCTTCATCGTCGCCGCCGTGCTGCTCGGCAGCGTGCTGTCCTCGCTGTTCGCGGGCGCGCTCGCCGACTGGATCGGGCGGCGCCGCGCGATGGTCCTCAGCGGCGCGCTGTTCGCCTTGAGCATCCCGGTCATCGCGCTCGCCGACGGCTACACGCCGCTGCTGCTCGGCCGCCTGCTGCAGGGCGTCAGCGGCGGCCTGATCGGCGTCGTCGTGCCGCTGTACCTGGCCGAATGCCTGGGCGCGCAGGTGCGCGGCCGCGGCACCGCGATGTTCCAGCTGCTGCTGACCGTGGGCCTCGTCGTCGCCGCGCTGATCGGCCTGCACCAGGCGCGCCTCGTCGACGCGGCCGACGCCCAGGCCGCGCTGCTCGGCGACGCCGGCGCGCGCGCCGCGCTCGTGTTCGCGGCCAAGGACCACGCCTGGCGCAGCATCTTCTGGGCCTGCCTGACGCCGGGCCTGCTCTTCACGCTCGGCAGCCTCGCGCTGCCCGAGTCGCCGCGCTGGCTGCTTGGCCGCGCGGGCGCGCCGGCCGCGCGCGCGGCGCTGCTGCGTACGCGCACGGCCGCCGAGGCCGACGCCGAGCTCGAGAACATGCAGCGTTCGAGCGCCGCGACGACGGCCGCGCGCTCGAGCGTGCCGCTGCTGAGCCGCCGCCATGTCCTGCCCTTCCTGCTCGCCTGCGTCGTGCTCGCGTGCACCCAGGCGACCGGCATCAACTCGGTGCTCGCCTATGTCGTGAACATCCTGAACCAGGCCGGCCTCGCGGGCGCGACCGCGAACCAGGCCGACGTCGCGATCAAGCTGCTCAACGCCGCGATGACCATCGTCGCGGTGCTGCTCGTCGACCGCAAGGGCCGCAAGTTCCTGCTGATGCTCGGCACGGCCGGCATCGCGCTGTCGCTGCTCGGCGCGGGCCTGCTGTTCCGCCAGGCCGAGTCGGGCCGCGTCGATGTCGCGGCCGCGCTCCAGCAGCGCGTCGTCGGCGACCGGCTCGACGTCAGGGTCGACGCCGCGCTGCTGCAGTCGCTGGGTCTGCCGGCCGACGGCCGCGCGCGCCAGCTCACGCTCGCCTACGCCTACGGCCCGGTCACGAACGTCGCCGCGCGGCGCAGCGACGAGGCCGACGCGGCGGCGATCCGCATCGACCGCGCGGGCTCGGTCGAGCCCGACAGCGTGATCGGCGCGATGTTCCGCCGCGTCCACCTGAACCCGTTCGCCGACCCGGCCGAGGCCGCGAGCGCGCCGCTGCGCATCGAGCACGCCTACGTCGGCGCGGTGCCCGACGCCGGCCATGGCTGGTGGGTCGCGGCCTGCATCTTTGCGATGGTCGCCTGCTTCGCGGTCGGCCCGGGCGTGTGCGTGTGGCTCGCGCTGTCGGAGCTGATGCCGACGCGCATCCGCTCGAACGGCATGAGCATCGCGCTGCTGATCAACCAGTTCGTTTCGACGAGCATCGCGGCGGTGTTCCTGCCCATGGTCGGCGCGCATGGCTACGCGGCGATGTTCTTCTTCTGGGCCGCGTGCAGCCTCGTCTACTTCCTCGTCGCGAGCCTGCTGATGCCCGAGACCAAGGGCCGCACGCTCGAGGAAATCGAGGCGTTTTTCGCGCCGCGCGCGGGTTGACGCGGGCGCCGCGGCGGCCGCGCCGCGCACGGTAATCTACCCGCACGCGCTCGAGCGGCCGGCCAGCGCCTATGGCTACCGCGCGCTCGAGCTCGCGCTGCAGCGTTCGGGCATCGCCTACGAGCTGCGCCTCGACGACGCGCTGGTGTCGCCGAAGGCGGCCTGGCAGTCGATCGAGGACGGCCGCTGCAGCGTGCTCGACAACGGCAGCATCGCGAGCCTCACCCATCGGCTCGACATGTGCCGGTGCCGATCGACTTCGGCCTCGGCGGCTGCCGCCGCCTGCTCGGCCGGCCCGAGGTCCTGGCACGCATTGGCGGCGCGCGCCGCGCGCTCGATCTGCAGGATTTCAGGTTCGGCCAGGGCATCGTCTGGATCGACGCGCGCATCCTGCGCAACGCCGGGCATCGGCGACACGCTGAACGGCAAGTACCCGCTGCCGGCGACGCTGATCGGCCTCAAGAACCCCCGGCTGCCGGCGCAGCTGCGCGGCATCACGCTCGCGCATTTCCACCCGGCGCTGCGCGCGATTGTGCGCACGCTATGGGACGGCGCGCGCGGCTGACGCGCGCGCCACGCCGCCTCAGCGGTGCTCCTCCCAATGCCCCGGATGGGCATGCCAGCCGTCGTGCTCGCGGCTCCAGCTATGCGGCACCCAGCGGTAGCCGGGGCGCGGCGCTTCCCAATGGCCCTGCGTCCAGACGTAGCGGCCGCCGCTCCAGTTCCAGAAGCCGCCGAGCCACACATAGCCGGGCACCGGCGCGACGCCGATGTACTCCTCCTGGACCGGCGGCGGCTCGACGGCGACGACGCCTTCGTAAGCGTAGCCGCCGCGCGCGGGGACGACGACGCAGCCGCTCAGGGACAGCGCCGCGAAGGCGCCGAGCGCGAGTGCAAGTGTGCGCAGCTGGTTCTTGATTCGGGACATGGTGGCTCCTGGTTTTGTTGGCTGTCATGGGCGCAACGCCATCGTGCCCGGCACGGCCGACATTCGAGGCGCGCTTTTACTCAAAGAAACAAGTTGGCGGCCATTTTTCAGGGTTCCGGCTTGAAATGCCCGAGCAGCTGCGCGATATCGGCGCGGCAATGTTCGGCCGCCGCGGCCTCGATCGCGCGGTACAGGCGCAGCAGCTCGCGGCCGGTCGGGGTGAGCCGGCTGCCGCCGCCGCGCGCGCCGCCCTGGGCCGTCGCGACGGCCGGCTCGTGCAGGTGCGCGTTGAGCTCGTCGACGAGCAGCCAGGCGCGCCGGTACGACATGCCGAGCCGGCGCGCCGCGGCCGTGATGGAGCCGCTCGCGTCGAGCGCCTCGAGCAGCGCGATCTTGCCGGGGCCGAGGGCGACCGCGTCGCCGCAGCTCACGCGCATGCGCAATTTCATTTCGGGGCCATGCATGACGGCAAGAATAGCGGCATGAAACTGCTCGCCACCTTCGCCTGGCTGTGCGCCGCCGGTGCGACCGCCGGCCACGCCGCGACGCTCGACCTGCGCCTGCTCGAGACCAGCGACCTGCACATGAACCTGCTCGCCTGGGACTACTACCAGGACCGCGTCGCCGCCGACTACGGCCTCACGCGCGTCGCAACGCTGATCGAGGCCGCGCGCGCCGAGGCGCCGAACACCCTGCTCGTCGACAACGGCGACCTGCTCGAGGGCACGCCGCTCGGCGACACGGCGGCCGCGCGCGACGCCGCGCCGAACCCGCCCGTGCATCCGGCGATCCGCCTGCTCGCGGCGCTGCACTACGACGTCGCGAACGTCGGCAATCACGACTTCAACTACGGCCTGCCGCTGCTGCGCCGCGCGGTCGCGGCCGCGCCGTTTCCCTACGTCAGCGCGAACGTGCTCGACGCGAGCACCCATGCCCACGCGTTCGCGCCGAGCGCGATGCTCACGCGCCGCTGCGTCGACAGCGAAGGCCGTGAGCGCAGCCTGCGCATCGGTGTCGTCGGCGTCGTGCCGCCGCAGATCATGCAGTGGGACCACGCGCGCCTCGCCGGCCGCGTCGAAACCGTCGACATGGTCGACGCGGTGCGCGAACAGGTGCCGGCGCTGCGCGCGGCCGGCGCCGACCTCGTGATCGTCGTCGCCCACACGGGTCTCGAGCGCGGCGCCGAGCTGCCGCCCTTGAGCGAGAACATGGCGACCGCGCTCGCCCGGGTGCCCGGCGTCGACGCGCTGCTGCTGGGCCACCAGCACGCGCGCTTCCCGGGTCCCGGCTACGCGGGCTATCCAGGCGCCGACCTCGCGCGCGGCACGCTGTACGGCGTGCCGGCCGTGATGCCGGGCCGCTGGGGCGAGGCGCTCGGCGTCGTCGACCTCAGGCTCGACGACGCGGGCGGCGACCATTGGCGTGTCGCCGCTGCGCGCGTGAGCCTGCGCGACGCGCGCGGCGCCGCACCCGACGCGGCGCTCGGCGCGCTTGTCGACGCCGAGCACCAGGCCACGCTCACGGCCGTGCGCGCGCCCGTGACCGAGACGACGGCGCCGCTGACGACCTATTTCGCCCTCGCCGCGCCGAGCCCGGCCGTCACGCTGGTCGCGCGCGCCCAGGCCGAGGCGGCACGCCAGGCCCTCGCCGGCCGGCCCGAAGCCGCGCTGCCGCTGCTCTCGGCCGCCGCGCCGCTCAAGGCCGGCGGCACGCCCGACGGCTATACCGAGGTCGCCGCGGGCGCGCTGACGATGCGCGGCGTCGCCGACCTCTACGTCTACCCGAACACCGTCCAGGTCGTGCGCGTGAACGGCGCCGAGCTCGCCGACTGGCTCGAGATGTCGGCGATTCAGCTCCACCGCGTCGACCCGGCCGGGCCGGCCGAGCAGGAGATCGCCGGCGCCGGCTCGCTCGCCTACAACTTCGACATGATCGACGGCGTCACTTACGCCATCGACCTCACCCAGCCCGCGCGCTTCGACGCCGACGGGCATCTCGTCGACGCCGCGGCGCACCGCATCCGCGAGCTGCGCTGGCAGGGCCGGCCCGTCGACCCGCGCGCCGAGTTCCTCGTCGCGACGAACAACTACCGCGCGGGCGGCGGCGGGCATTTCCCGCACCTGGGCCCCGATCGCATCGTGCTCGACCTCGCCGAACCCGCGCGCGACCTGCTCGCCGCCTATCTGCGCGCGCACCGGCCGCTGACGCCGCCGACCGACGCGGGCTGGCGCATCCTGCCGGTGCCTGGCGTGCAGCTGGTCCTGCGCTCAGGCGCGCGCGGCGCGGCGACGCTGGCGCCGCAGGACCCGCTCAGGCTGCTGCGAGCTCTGGACGGCGGCTGGGCGCTGTATGCGCTGCGGGCCACAGACGCTCCGCGAGCTCCTGCGCCGAATTGACCGCGCGCAGCTCGGCGTAGGCGGCCGCGGCCTCGGGGTGGCGGCGGCGCAGGTAGAACAGCCATTGCTTGAGCCGCCCGCCCTGGTGCTTGGGCGCGACGCGGGCGCGCACGAGCGCGAAGAACTCGCGCAGCACCGGCTGCAGCGCCTCCCAGCTCACGGCGTCGGCGTCGAGGCCGCGCACGGCGAGCGCGAGGCCCGGATCGGCGACCATGCCGCGGCCAAGCATCAGCGCGTCGCAGCCGCTCTCGCGGCGCGCCTGCGCGGCGTCGGCGGCGCTCCAGATCTCGCCGTTCGCGACGACCGGGATCGCCACGGCCTCGCGCACGGCCGCGAGGCGTGCCCAGTACGCGGGCGGCTGGTAGCCGTCGGCCTTGGTGCGCGCGTGGACGACGAGCTCGGCCGCGCCGGCCGCCGCGATCGCGCGCGCGCAGTCGAGGGTGCGGCTCGCGTCGAGGTAGCCGAGCCGCATCTTCGCCGACACCGGCAGGTGCACGGGCACCGCGCGGCGCACGGCCGCGACGATCGCGTGGATCGTCTCGGGCTCGTCGAGCAGCACCGCGCCGCCGCGGTGGCGGTTCACGCATTTGGCCGGGCAGCCGAAGTTCAGGTCGACGCCGTCCGGGCTCAGTGCCGCGAGGCGCTGGGCGTTTTCGGCCATGCACGTCGGGTCCGACCCGAGCAGCTGCGGCCGCACCGGCACGCCCGCGCGCGTGCGCCCGCCGCTGAGCAGCTCGGGAACGATGCGGGTGAACACGCGCGCCGGCAGCAGCTGGTCGGTGACGCGGATGAATTCGGAGACGCAGCGGTCGATTCCACCGACGCTCGTCAGGGCGTCGCGCAGGGTGAAATCGAGCAGGCCTTCCATGGGGGCGAGCAGGATCATGGGGGCCGCATTATCCCCGGCAGCTGTGGACAAGTCCGTGCACAGTACGGGCAAATAGCGGGAACAGCGACGCCAAGTGCTTGATGCACCATGACCCGCCTTAGCCTGCCTAAAAATGAGGCGTTCGCCGGTCACCCCTCGTCCGACGCGCACATCGGCCGATCCCCCGAGGGGCTGGGGAGGCCACTTGCTTGGGAGCGGCCCGGCGCGGCGTGGCCTACATCATCGTGTCGCCGAACAGCGAGGCGCGGAACGCCGGCAGCGTCGTGCCCTGCTCCTCGCCGACGGCCCAGAGCTGGATCGCCTGCGCCGACATCGGCCGCGAGAACAGATAACCCTGCAGCTCGTCGCAGCCCATGCCGGTCAGGACCTGCTGCTGCGCGGCCGTCTCGACGCCCTCGGCGACGACGCGCAGGCCCAGCGCGTGGGCGAGCTTGATCACGGCGTCGACGACGGCTCGCGCGTCCTGGCTCGTCGCGATGTCGGTCACGAACGCGCGGTCGATCTTGAGCTCCGAGGCCGGCAGCTGGCGCAGATAGCTCAGGCTCGAGTAGCCGGTGCCGAAGTCGTCGATCGACAGGTGCACGCCGAGCTGGCCGAGACGCTGGAAGGTCTGCTGGGTCGCCGCGGTGTCCTCCATCGCGACGGTCTCGGTGATCTCGCAGGTCAGGAGCGACGGGTGGACGCGGTAGCGCTGCAGGTTGCCGGCGATGCGGTCGACGATGTCGGCCTGGCGCATCTGCTGGGCCGACAGGTTGATCGCGACGCGCATGCGCAGACCCGCATCGCGCCAGATGCGCGCCTGGCGGCAGGCGTCGGTGATGACCCAGTTGCCGAGGTCGCCCATGAAGCCGTAGTGCTCGGCGATCGGGATGAACACGGCCGGCGACAGCAGGCCGCGCGTCGGGTGGCGCCAGCGCAGCAGCGCCTCGGCCGCCGTGATCTGTCCGCTCAGCGCGTCGACCTTGGGCTGGAAGAACAGCTCGAGCTCCTCGCGCTCGACGGCGCGGCGCAGGTCACGCAGCAGGTCGAGCTGCTCGCGCGCGTCGCCGTCCATGCCGTGCACATAGAAGCAGTGGCACGCGCCGCCCATGCGCTTGGCCGCGGTCTTCGCGGCCTCGGCGCAGGCGAGCATGCGGGTCTGGCCGCCGTCGTCCGGGTACTGGGCAATGCCGGCCGAGCAGGCAACGGAAATCTCGCGGCCGTCGACGAGATAGGGCTTGGACAGCGCGGCGAGCAGCTCGGCGGCGAAGCGGCTGACCGCTTCGGCATTGCCCGCGACGCTGTGGATCACGACGAAGTCGTCGCCGCCGATGCGCCCCGCGACGTCATGCGGGCCGACGTGGGCGCGCAGACGCTCGGCCATCAGCGCGAGCAGGCGGTCGCCGAACTCGTGGCCGAAGCTGCTGTTGACCGGGTTGAACGCGTCGATGTCGACGATCAGCACGGCGAGGCGGCCGCCGCGCGCGTCGCACTGGGCCGCGGCCGCGGCGAGCTCGCGCTCGATGCCCAGGCGGGTCGCGAGCTTGGTCAGGCCGTCGACGAGGCGCTCGGAGGCCTCGACGTCGAGCTCGGCGGCCGTGCTCTTGACCGGTCGGCCGAGCAACTGGTGCCAGAGCACGCCGAGCAGGCCGATCGCGGCAAGCGCCGGCGGCAGCACCGGCACGAGCTCGCTCGCGCTGAGGCGCGGCAGCAGCGGCGCGTGCTCGGCCACGCCGAGCACGATCGCCGGCACGAGCGTGACGAGCAGGGCCAGCAGCGCGCGCAGCGCGACCGACAGGCCCGCGCGGCCGCGCGGCAGCCAGATCAGGCTCAGGCCAATGCCGTCGACGACGCCGGCCACGGCCGCGCTGCCCGGCCGCACCGGTGTGAGCGCGAGCGCCAGCGCGCAGGCCAGGGCCAGCAACAGCAGGGCCAGCGGGACGCCGAGCAGGCCGAGCCGGCCATCGCCCGGCGGCGCGCGCAGTGCGCGCGCACCGAACATCGTGAGCTCGGCCGCCGCGATCGCGAGCGCCCAGGCGAGCCAGGCGCTGACTTCGGACAGCGCGTCACCCCAGACCAGCAGCGGCCACCACAGGCCCGTCGCCGCGGCAAGCGCCGCGCCGACGCGGACCGGCCATTGCGGCCGCGCGCGCTGGGCGTCGTAAAGCTGGGCCGCGAGCGTGAGCAGCGCCACGCCGGTCAGCACGACCAGCACCGCCGCACCGTAGCTCCAGTTTTCCGTCCAACTCCCCGCGCTCTCGGCCGCCTGCATGCGCGCTCCCTCGCTGACGCAGTGAAACTTGCCGACGGCTGACGCCGCCGTCGCAGATATCTGGTGGAGCATAGCGGCGAAAGGCCTGCGCAAGCCGCGCGGGGACGGTCGACGGGGTTCAATGACGCGGGATTCGGGCTCAGGCGTGTCAAGAACGAAACGCTCGCGGCCCGCCGCTGCCAGGCCCTATGCGCGGCGCGCAAAGGCGGCGGCCGGCGGAAATGAAAAGGCCGGCTGCAAGCCGGCCTCGATCAGGGCGTGGCGCGACGCTCAGCGCGGCGTGCGGCGCGGGCCGGACGGACGGCCGGCGTAGCCGCCCTTCGCGCCCGGGGCGCCAGGGCGGGCGCCGCCGCGCTCGAAGCCGCGGCCCTGCTCGGGCGCGAAGCCGCGGCCGGCGCCGGCGTGATGGGCACCGCCGCGCGGGCCGGCGGCGTGGAAACCGCGGCCTTCGCCGGCGCGCGGCGCGAAGCCCTCACGCGGCGCCGCAAAGCCTTCGTCGCGGCGCTCGAAGCGCGGCTCGGGGCGCTCGTTGCGTTCGAAGCGGCCGCCCGGACGGCGATCGCCGCCGAACGGCGCGCGCGCGTCGGGGCGCGGGCCGCGCTGCTCGTCGAAGCGCTGCTCGCCGCGCGGCTGCTCGAAGCGCGGATCGAAACGCTGCTCGCGCACGAAGGGCTTGCCCGCGTCGCGGTGGAAGCCGGTCTTGCCTTCGCCGAAGCGGCGCGGCGTGTCGCCATGGCCGCCGAAGTTGCCGGGGCCGCCGCGGCGCGGACCGCCGTGGCGCGGACGCTCGTCGAACTGGCCGGCCGGGCGCGGCGGGAAGATGCGCGGGGCCTGGCGCTTGGGCTCGAGGCCGGCGATCTGGGCGACCGGGATCTCCTGGGTCGTGAACTGCTGGATGCGGCGGATCATCGACACGTCGTCGGCGACGGCGAGCGTGACGGCCAGGCCTTCGCGGCCCGCGCGGCCGGTCCGGCCGATGCGGTGCACGTAGTCCTCGGCCTTCATCGGCAGGCCGTAGTTGATCACGTGGGTGATCGTCGGCACGTCGATGCCGCGCGCCGCGACATCGGTCGCGACGAGCACGCGCAGCTCGCGCTGGCGCAGCGCGCGCAGCACGCGGTTGCGCTTGCCCTGCGGCATCGCGCCGTGCAGCGGCGCGCAGGCGTGGCCGATCTCGGCGAGGCGCTCGGCGAGCCAGTCGGCGTCGCGCTGCGTGCTCGTGAACACGACGGCCTGGTCGAGCGCGGGCTCGGCGAGCAGCGCCTCGAGCAGCTGGTCCTTGTGGTGGTTGTTGTCGGCCCAGTGCAGGCGCTGGGTGATGTTCTCGTGCGCGTCGGTGTGCGACGCGACGTCGATGCGCTGCGGCTCGCGCAGCAGGTTCTGCGCGAGGCGGCCGACATGGCCGGCGAAGGTCGCGCTGTACATCACGGTCTGGCGCTCGGCCGGCGTGCAGTTCGCGACGAAGCCGATGTCGTCGATGAAGCCCATGTCGAGCATGCGGTCGGCCTCGTCGAGCACGAGCATCTCGACGTTCGAGAGCACGCACTTGCCCGAGTTGATATGGTCGATCAGGCGGCCCGGCGTCGCGATCAGGATGTCGAGCGGGCTCGTCAGCGCGCGGATCTGGAAGTGATAGGGCATGCCGCCGAGCACGGTCGCGACCTTGAGGCCCGGGATATGGGCGCCGTAGGTCTGGGCCGACTTCGCGACCTGCTGCGCGAGTTCGCGCGTCGGCGCGAGCACGAGCACGCGCGGGCCGTAGACCACGCCCTTTTCGCGGCGCTTGGTGTTGTCGCCGCGTGCGGCGAGCACGCGCTGCAGCGCGGGCAGGATGAAGGACGCGGTCTTGCCCGAACCGGTGCGCGACGAGACCATCAGGTCGCGGCCTTCGAGGGCGGCCGGGATGGCGAGCGCCTGGACGTCGGTCGCGGTTTCGTAACCGGAATCCTTGACGGCGCGCAGCAGGGACTCGTGCAGGCCGAGGGTTTCGAAAGTCATTTCAATCTTCTTTCAAGCAAATCCCGCCCTGCCCTGCGCGTTGCAGAGCATGACGAGGTCCCGTGCCATTCGGTTAGTGGGCACCGGACAGTCAGGTCGCTGGGGGAATGCTCGCGTCGTACAGCGGGATTGGCACCCGTGCGGCGCAACCGAAACAATCGGTCGAAGCGGAACAGTCAAAGCGACGGCATCGCCGCCGACCGAACCGAGAAGGCCACCCGGTACTGTGATGTCCGGGCGAGGTCAGAGGAGACGTACGAAATGCCGGTGCAACCCGGCAAGACCGCCATTGTAGTCGACTAGGGTTTGTACTGGCAAGCCCCCCCGCCGCAAAAGCCCCTTGGACTCAGAGTCGTGTCGCGGCCAGCCAGCCACGCAGGCTGTTGAAAAACGCGACTCGCGTCGCGCGCGCGAGGTCGGCGCGCGTCAGCCGCGCCTCGACGATGCGGCCCTCGCGCAGCAGCTGCTCGCGCATCACCCCGGGCAGCAGGCCCGCGGCGGCATGCGGCGTGAGCCAGCGGCCGTCGAGCTCGAGCGCGAGGTTGCCGAACGTGCATTCGGTCAGCTCGCCGGCCTCGTTGAACAGGATCACGTCGAAGGCCGCGGCGGGCCTGGCCGCCGCGAACGGCGCGTAGGCTTCGCGCCGCGTCGTCTTGTGGCGCAAAAACTCGGCGGCCGGCCCGCGCGCGTCGATCGGCACGTCGGCGAGCGCGAGCTGCACGACATCGGGCGTCGGCGGCAAAGGCAATACCTCGGCCGCGACCGTGCCGTCCGCCTGCAGCAGCAGGCGCAGGCGCGCGTCGTCGTGCGGCTTCGCGGCGACCGCGGCGGCGATGGCTTCGCGCACCCGCGCGGGCGTCCATCGCAGGCCGAACTGGCGCGCCGTGCGCTGCAGGCGCGCGAGGTGGAGCTCGAGCCGCGGCACGACGCCGCCCGGCTCGAGCCGCATCGTCTCGAGCGCCGCGAACGGCTCGGCCGCGCGCACCAGGAAGCGCGCCTTGGCGCGCCATTCGGCGATCTCGGCCACGGCCGTCGAGTCGAGCGTGATCGCGCTGCCGACGCCGCAGCGCAGCGCGCGATCCTGAACCTCCACGGTGCGGATCGGCACGTTGAAGGTCGCGACGCCGCCGGGCTGGATCAGGCCCAGGGCGCCGCAGTACCAGCCGCGCGCGGCCGATTCGAGGTCCCGGATGATCTGCATCGCGCGGACCTTGGGCGCGCCGGTCACCGAGCCGCAGGGGAACAGCGCGGCGAAGACCTCGGACAGCGCGAGCCCCGCGCGGCTCGCGGCGCTGACCGTCGAGGTCATCTGCCAGACCGTCGGCAGCGCGTGCAGCTCGAACAGCCGCGGCACGCGCACCGAGCCGAGCCGGGCGACGCGGCTCAGGTCGTTGCGCAGCAGGTCGACGATCATCAGGTTCTCGGCGCGCTCCTTCTCGCTCGTGCGCAGCAGCGTCTGGGCGGCCTCGTCGGCCGCGCGGTCGGCGCCGCGCGGCGCCGTGCCCTTCATCGGCTGGGTCGCGAGCAGCCAGCTGCGCTCGGCGCCGGGCACCGGGCGCCAGTCGAAGAACAGCTCGGGCGAAACGCTCGCGACGCTGGCGCCCGCGCCGATGTCGAGGAACAGCGAGAAGCCGCCCGGCTGCTGCGCGTGCAGGGCCTCGAACAGGGCGAAGGGCGCGACGGCTTCGAGCGTCGCGTCGAGCCGCGTCGTCAGGTTGACCTGGTAGCAGTCGCCCGCGCGGATCCAGGCGCGGATCGCCTCGATCTGGGCCGCCTCGGCGGCTTCGGCCTGGGTGTCGAACCAGGGGCCGCTCACGCGCGCAGGCGCGGCGGGCGCGGGCCAGTCGTCGGGCGCCTGTTCGAACACCGCGAACTCGGCGAGCGGCATGCCGGCCGGCGCCGCCTGGCTCGCGAGCGCCGCATCGAGCGCGCCGGCCGCCTCGTAGCGCAGGCCGCCGAGCACCCAGGCGCCCGCGCGCGCGGCCGCGTGGGCCGCGTCGATCACGCCGGCGAGTTCGTCGGCACGGGTCGCGCGCAGCCAGCGCGCGGGCGGCGCGCGAAACGCGCCGCGCAGGCGCTCGCCGTCGTCGCGCGCAAGCGGGTGGCGCGGGAAGTCGAACGCGGCGACGACCGGGTCGCTCACTCGAGGTTCAGGAAATGCTCACGGTAGTAGCCGAGCTCGTCGATCGACTCGTGGATGTCGGCGAGCGCCGTATGCGCCTGGGCCTTCTTGAAGCCGTCGAGGATGGCGGGCTTCCAGCGGCGCGCGAGCTCCTTGAGCGTGGACACGTCGAGGTTGCGGTAGTGGAAGAAGTCCTCGAGCTCGGGCATGTAGTTCGCGAGGAAGCGGCGGTCCTGGCAGATGCTGTTGCCGCACATCGGCGATTTGCCCTTGGGCACGTACTGCTTGAGGAAGGCGATGGTCTGCGCCGCGGCCTCGGCCTCGCTGATCGTGCTCGCCTTGACGCGGTCGATCAGGCCGCTCTTGCCATGCGTGCCCTTGTTCCAGGCGTCCATGCCGTCGAGCGTCGCGTCGCTCTGGTGGATCGCGAACACCGGGCCTTCGACGCGGACCTCGAGCTTGGGGTCGGTCACGACGACGGCGATCTCGATGATGCGGTCCTTGTCGGGGAACAGGCCCGTCATTTCGAGGTCGATCCAGATCAGGTTCTGGTCGGAGATCGGCAGTGCAGTGCTCATTTTGTTGTCCTGGCTGGAGAAGCCTCGCATTCTCGCAGGCTCGGGCGGCGGGAAAGCGAGGCCGCCGGGGTCTTGGCCGCGATGCGAAACTCGCGGCCATGATCGCTTCTTCCCCTCTCTCGCCGGACGCGCTGAGCCTGGCCTTCGCGCTGGCCCTGCTGTTCTCGCTCGCCTGCAAGCTCTGGCTCAACGCGCGCCAGGCCCGCCACGTCGCCCAGCACCGCGGCGCCGTGCCCGCGGCCTTCGCCGAGAAGGTGCCGCTCGCCGCCCACCAGAAGGCGGCCGACTACACCCTCGCGCGCAGCCGCGTCGGCGTCTGGAGCCTCGCATTCAACGCCGCGGTGCTCGCGGGCTGGACCCTGCTCGGCGGCCTCGGCTGGCTCAACGTCCATGTGCTCGGCTGGACCCACGCGGCGCTTGGCGACCTCGGCTACGAGCTCGCGCTGCTCGCGGCCTTCGTGCTCGTCGGCGGCCTGCTCGACCTGCCGTTCGAGGTCTACGACACCTTCGTGCTCGAGGCACGCTTCGGCTTCAACCGCACGACGCCGGCCCTGTTCGTCAGCGACATGCTCAAGTCGCTGCTCGTCGGCGCCGTGATCGGCCTGCCGATCGCCGCGCTGATCCTGTGGATCATGCACGCGGCCGGGGCGCTGTGGTGGCTGTGGGCCTGGGGCGCGTGGATGGGCTTCAACCTGCTCGTGATGGTGCTCTACCCGACCGTGATCGCGCCGCTGTTCAACACGTTCCAGCCGCTCGCCGACGACGGCCTGAAGGCCCAGATCGAGGCGCTGCTCGCGCGCTGCGGCTTCAAGAGCCGCGGCCTGTTCGTGATGGACGGCAGCCGCCGTTCGGCCCATGGCAACGCGTATTTCACGGGCATCGGCGCGGCCAAGCGGGTCGTCTTCTTCGACACCCTGATCGAGAAGCTGAACCCCGGCGAGATCCAGGCCGTGCTCGCGCACGAGCTTGGCCATTTCCATCACAAGCACGTGACCAAGCGCATGGTCGTGATGTTCGGCCTGAGCCTGCTCGGCTTCGCGCTGCTCGGCTGGCTCGCGCGCCAGCCGGGCTTCTACCTGGGCCTCGGCGTGCCGCCCAACATCGCGGCGCCGAACGACGCGCTCGCGCTGCTGCTGTTCCTGCTCGCGCTGCCGCCGTTCAGCTATTTCCTGACGCCGCTCGCGAGCCGGATGTCGCGCCGCGACGAGTTCCAGGCCGACGCCTACGCCTGCGCGAACGCGAGCGGCGCCGACCTCGGCCGTGCGCTGCTCAAGCTGCACGAGGACAATGCGGGCACGCTGACGCCGGACCCGGTGTACGCGCGCTTCTACTACTCGCACCCGCCGGCCAGCGAACGCCTCGCGGCCCTGACACCGACATGAGCGCCATCCCGAACCTGCTGATCGCGCGCTGCGAATCGCGCCCCGCCCTGATCGACCCGGACGAGCTGCCGACCTGGCTCGCCCAGCTGCCAGGCTGGAGCAGCGACGCGGCGAGCGCGCTGATCGCGCGCCGCTTCGAGTTCGACAACTACTACCAGGCGATGGCCTTCGTCGACGCGGTCGCCGAGATCGCGCATGCGCAGGACCATCACCCGGAGATGCTGGTCGGCTACCGCGTCGTGACGGTCAGCTACACGACGCACGCGGCGGGCGGCCTGACCGTCAACGACTTCATCTGCGCGGCACAGGTCGCCGCGCTGCCCGAAGCCGCCGGCGAATGAGCGCGGCGCAGCTGCAAACCGGTCTGATCGTGCGCGGCCACGGCCGTCATTACCTGGTCGAGGACGACGCGGGCGGGCGCCGCATGTGCCACCCGCGCGGCAAGAAGAGCGAGGCCGTGGTCGGCGACCGGGTGCGCTGGGCCGTCAGCGGCGACGAGGGCGTTATCGAGACCGTCGAGCCGCGCCGCAACCTGCTCTACCGCCAGGACGAATGGAAGACCAAGAGCTTCGCGGCGAACATCGACCAGCTGCTCGTGCTCGTCGCCGTCGAGCCGGTGTTCAGCGAGAGCCAGCTCGCGCGCGCGCTGATCGCGGCCGAGCGCGCGGGTATCGCGACGCGCATCGCGCTGAACAAGACCGACCTGCCCGGCACGCCGGCCGCACGCGAGCGCCTCGCGCCCTATGTGGCGATGGGCGTGCCGGTGATGGAGCTTGCGCTGAAGGCCGATCCGGTGGGCGCGCGTGCGCAGCTGACGCCCTGGCTCAGCGGCAAGAGCACTTTGGTGCTGGGACCAAGCGGCACGGGAAAAAGCACGCTGACCAATCTGCTCGTGCCCGACGCGGGCGCGCAGGTCGGCGAGATTTCGCAGGCGCTGAACTCCGGGCGGCATACGACGACGACGACGCAGTGGTACTGGGTCGACCATGCGTCGCGCACAGGGCTGATCGACTCGCCCGGCTTCCAGGAATTCGGGCTGCGGCAGATCGATGCCGCGTCTCTCGCCGGGCTGATGCCTGATTTGCGTGCTCATGCCGGCGACTGCCGCTTCTACAACTGCACCCACATGCACGAGCCGAACTGCGGCGTGCGTGCGGCGGTAAACCAGGGGTTGATCAGCGCGTCGCGGTATCGGATCTATGGCGAGATCCTGGCGGAGCTGCAGTCGAAGCGCTGGTAGTTTTGTCCTGCTGTTCGTTTCCTGGGTCGCCTGGCGATCACCGCGGACCGGGAAGAACGGTCCGGAGAAAGCTAGCAAGCCTTCCCTGGCTGCTCGCCCGGCTCGCAAAGCTGCTCCTGCCTTGCAGGCCGATTGCAGCGCTGACGCCACGCCGCATTTGCTTACTCGAAATGCTTTCTTGTCGCGACCGACAGCTGGCCAGCATCCTGCGAAGCTTCTTCAAACAGACGCTTCGCTTCGATGCCTTTGCCCCGTACCCACGCAGCCCTCGTCCGCCTCGTCCGCCTCGGCAATGCCCGAGGCGCCGCCCGGCACCCCGGCCGCTTCGCCCTCCACGCGCTGGCCGCGGTCGCGGTGCTCAACACCTTGCCGGCGCAAGCCCAGGACGCCGCGCCCGCGGCCGACAGCCTGCAGCAGGTCGTCGTCACGGGCACGCGCCGGACCGACCGCACGCGGGCTGAGTCCGAGTCGCCCGTCGACGTGATCGGCGCGCGCGAACTGCAGCGCGCCGGCTCCAACGAGCTCGCCACGGTACTCGCAGAGCTGCTGCCTTCGCTGAACTTCCCGCGCCCCTCGCTGACCGACGCGTCCGACGCGGTGCGGCCCGCGCAGCTGCGCGGCCTCTCGCCCGACGAGACCCTGGTGCTCGTCAACGGCAAACGCCGCCACAGCGGCTCGGTCGTGAACATCAACGGCAGCGAAGGCCGCGGCTCGGCGCCCGTCGACCTCAACGCGATCCCGATCGCAGCGATCGACCACATCGAAGTCCTGCGCGACGGTGCCGCGGCGCAGTACGGATCGGACGCGATCGCCGGCGTCGTCAACATCGTGCTCAAGAAGGGCGCCGGCGGCGGCTTCGTCGGCACCGACTTCAGCCAGACCGACCGCGGCGACGGCGGCACCGAGGCAGGGTCGGCCAGCGCCGGCGCGGCGCTGGGCGATGCAGGCTGGGTGCGCTTCTCGCTCGAGGCGCGCCACGCGGCCCACACCAACCGGGCCGGCGTCGATACGCGCGACCCGGTCGGCGACCCGCGCAAGGGGCTCGTCAACAACCGCCTCGGCGACCCCGACAGCAGCCAGCAGGCCGGCGTACTGAACGCCCAGCTGGACCTGAGCCAGAACGTGCAGGCCTACGCCTTCGCGACGCTGAGCCAGCGCGACACCACGACCGCGGCGTTCTGGCGCAACCAGTCCACGGCCGTGTCCAAAGGCGTCGGCAGCCTCTATCCCGACGGTTTCCTGCCGCTCGAGCAGAGTCGCAGCACGGACGAGGGCATCGTGCTCGGCCTGCGCGGCGAAGCCGCCGACTGGCAGTGGGACCTCAGCCTCAACCACGGCGGCAACCGCTTCGACATCGACGTCGCCAACACCGCGAACTATTCGCTGGGTGCGGCGAGCCCGACGCGCTTCGATGCCGGCGGCCTGCGCAACGACGAGACGCTGCTAAACGCCGATCTCTCGCGCGAGGTCGACGCGGGCCTGTACCGACCGCTCACGCTCTCCCTCGGCGGCGAGCTGCGGGAGGAGCGCTACGAGGTCGTGGCCGGCGAGCCCGATTCGTACCAGAACGGCGGCGCCTCGGGCTTCCCGGGCTTCCAGCCGAGCAACGCGGGCAGCCACAAGCGCCACAACACCTCGGCCTACCTGGGCCTCGAGGCCGAGCTGACGCGCGATTTCAGCGCCTCCGCGGCCCTGCGTGCCGAGCACTACAGCGACTTCGGCGGCGCGACCTCGGCCAAGCTCTCCGGCCGCTACGTGCTGAGCCCCGCGTTCTCGCTGCGCGGCACGGCGTCCACGGGCTTGCGCGCGCCCTCGCTGGCGCAGCAGTACTTTGCGACGACCTCGACCAACCTGATCAATGGCCAGCTCGTCGATGCCGGCACCTTCCCCGTCGACTCGCCCGCCGCGATCGCGCTGGGCGCCACGCCGCTGCGCCCCGAGAAGTCGCGCAACCTGAGCCTGGGCGCGCAGTTCCAGCCGACCCGCGACTGGGAAACGACGCTGGACCTCTACCAGATCGACATCGACCACCGCATCCTGCTGTCGGGCAACCTGAGCCTGCCTACGGCACTGCGCACGGCGCTCGCGGCCCAGGGCGTCTATGTCAGCACGGGGCGCTACTTCACGAACGCGCTGAACACGCGCACGCGTGGCGCGGACCTCGTCAGCACCCTGCACGAGAGCTGGGGGGCGGCCGGCAAGACCGACTTCACGCTCGCCTACAACGACAACCACAACACGGTGCGCCGCGTCGCGGACAACCCGCAATTGCTCACGGCCAACGGCCTGACGCTGATCGACCGGGTCACGCTCGCGCGCGCAACGGTCAGCGCGCCCGACAGCAAGCTGCTGCTCGGCGCCGAACACCAGCTCGGCGCGTGGAGCGCCCGCGTCACCGCGACGCGCTACGGCAGCTACATCGTGCGCCAGAGCAGCGCGGCGCTCGACCAGAGCTTCGGCGCGGCATGGCTGCTCGACACCTCGCTCGGCTGGAGCCAGGGCCACTGGGGCGTCGACGCCGGCATCGACAACCTCACGAACCACTATCCCGCCCAGGTCATCGCCGGCAACTCGGTCGGCGGCATCCTGCAGTACAGCAGCTTCTCGCCCTTCGGCTTCAACGGACGCACCTACTACGGCAAGCTGAACTACCACTGGTAGGCACCGCTTCGCGGTCGGCGCCCTGCTTCGGCGATTTCCGCATAAGCAAGCGCCGATCGCGTATTTCCCAGCTTTGGAGCGAACTCCTAAGCTGGGCTTTCCCGTTGACCGGAGTGTTGCCGATGTCCGCCGTACTCACCGACCGTCCCGACCTGTCCGCCCTGGTTTCGCCCGACGCGCAGGGCCTGCTGGCCCAAGCCCGCGACACGGCAAGGCGCGAAGGTCTCCCCTTTGCCGGCGGCGTCCCGCCGGTGCCGGCCTGGCAGCTCCTGCAGGCCGGTGCCGCCACGCTCGTGGACGTGCGCTCGCCCGAGGAATACCGCTTCGTCGGTCACGTGCCTGGCAGCCTCAACGTCGCCTGGGCCACGGGGACCGCGCTGACGCGCAACCCGCGCTTCGTGCGCGAGCTCGAGGCCAAGCTGGGCGGCGACAAGTCGCGCGTCGTACTGCTGCTGTGCCGCAGCGGCAGGCGCTCGGCCCTCGCCGCCGAGGCCGCCACCAAGGCCGGATTCACGGCCGTGTTCAACGTGCTCGAGGGCTTCGAGGGCGAGCTCGACGCGCGGCAGCAGCGCGGCCACGGCGACGGCTGGCGCTTTCACGACCTGCCCTGGGAACAAGACTGAGTACTGGACCGAAAGCCTGGCCCGATGACGACCGCATCCACCGTCGAAGACCTGCCGCTCGAGCAGGTCGTCTCCGAGTTGCGCCTGGCGCGACGCGAATGGCGCGAGCGCTATCGCCAGCACGAGCCGCGCGGGCGCGAACTGCCGTCTGCCGAAGTCCTCGACGGCATCGTCGACGGCTTGCGCAGCGCGCTGTTCCCGCTGCGGCTGGGCCCGCCGGAGCTGCGCGCCGAGACCGAGGACTATTTCGTCGGTCACACGCTCGACGCCGCGCTTCAAACCCTGCATGGCCAAGCCTTGCTTGAACTGCATTACGCAAGCCGCGGGCCGCACGGCCCAGAGGCAGACGCACAGATTGCGGCTCGGGCGCAGGCCGTCGTGCGGCAATTTGCGCTCGCGCTGGCCGGCATCCGCCGCCTGCTCGACCAGGACGTGATCGCCGCGTTCGAGGGCGACCCGGCCGCACGCAGCGTCGACGAGGTCTTGCTGTGCTACCCCGGCATCGAAGCGGTGATCCACCATCGCCTTGCACACGAGTTGCACCGGCTCGGCGTTCCGCTGATCGCGCGCATGATCGCCGAGCTCGCCCACGCGCGAACGGGCATCGACATCCATCCCGGCGCACAGATCGGTCCGGGGCTGTTCATCGACCACGGCACCGGCGTCGTCATCGGCGAGACCGCGGTCATCGGCCGGCGCGTGCGAATCTATCAGGCGGTCACGCTCGGCGCGCGCAGCTTCCCGACGGACGAGAACGGCCAGATCCGCAAGGGTGCGCCGCGCCACCCCATCGTCGAAGACGAGGTCGTGATCTACGCCGGCGCCACCATCCTCGGCCGCATCACGCTCGGGCGCGGCTCGACCATCGGCGGCAACGTCTGGCTCACGCACAGCGTGCCGGCCGGCAGCCACGTCACCCAGGCCGACAGCGAGCGTCGGAGCGCCGTGGCGGCCTGAGCTTCGCTTTCCCTTCCCATCCCTCCCACCCTTCTTCGACAGGAGTTCTCATGGCCGACAGCCAAGAGGCCCAGCTTGCGCTCAGCGATAACGCCGCGCGCCAGTTGGCCAACGCGACCAAGACCGTCCCCCAGCTCGCCGTCATCAGCCCGCGCTGGCTGACCCACCTGCTGCAGTGGCAGCCGGTCGAAGCCGGCATCTACCGGCTCAACAAGGTCAAGAACGCCAAGGACATCCGCGTAACCTGCGCCGCGCGCGACGAGAGCGAGCTGCCGCAGACCTTCGTCGACTACGAGGAACAGCCGCGCGAGTACTTCCTGAATGCCGTGACGACGGTGCTGGACGTGCACACGCGCGTCTCCGACCTCTACAGCAGCCCGCACGACCAGATCAAGGAGCAGCTCCGGCTCACGATCGAGATCATCAAGGAACGCCAGGAATCCGAGCTGATCAACAACCCGGACTACGGCCTGCTCGCCAACGTCGCGCCCGAACAGATCGTCTACCCGCTGACCGGCGCGCCGACACCCGACGACTTCGACGAGCTGCTGAGCAAGGTCTGGAAGGAGCCCGCCTTCTTCCTCACGCACCCGCTCGTGATCGCCGCTTTCGGCCGCGAATGCACGCGCCGCGGCGTGCCGCCGCCGACGGTCAGCCTGTTCGGCTCGCAGTTCATCACCTGGCGCGGCGTGCCGCTGATTCCGTCGGACAAGGTGCCGGTGGCCGACGGCAAGAGCAAGGTCCTGCTGCTGCGCGTGGGCGACAAGCGCCAGGGCGTCGTCGGCCTGTACCAGCCCGGCCTGGCCGGCGAGCAGAGCCCGGGCCTTTCGGTGCGCTTCATGGGCATCAACCGCAACGCCATCGCGTCCTACCTGATCTCGCTGTACTGCTCGCTCGCCGTGCTCAGCGACGACGCGCTGGCCGTGCTCGAAGACGTGGAAATCGGCAAGTACCATGACTACCCAGACACCTACAAGTGATGCGCCGGGCCCGCTGGACCTCGCCGCGCTGAACCGGCTCGCGGGCGCGCTGTTCGCCGAAGTCGCCGGCGCGCCGGCGACCGCCTCGCCGAGCGGCGCAGCGCCGCGGCCGGCCGCACCGCCCTTGACGCGGCCCGACGATCCGACGGTCGCGCAAAGCTTCGGCCTGCCGGGCCAGGCGGAACTGCAGGCCCTCGTTGCCGAGCTGGCGCCGCGCCACCGGGCCGCGTTGCCGGGAGCGGCGCACGAGCCCTTCTACTTCGTCCGGCCCGAGCTCGTCGAGGCCCACGCGCAACGCGCCGGCGCGCCGCAGCTCCAGCCGCGCGCGGTGCCCGGCGGCTTTGATGTCGACGCGGTCCGGCGCGACTTTCCCATCCTGCAGGAGCGCGTCAAGGGCAAGCCGCTGGTCTGGCTGGACAACGCGGCGACGACGCACAAGCCGACCCAGGTCATCGAGCGCCTGCGCTATTTCTACGAGCACGAGAACAGCAACATCCACCGCGCCGCCCACGAACTGGCCGCCCGCGCGACCGATGCCTACGAGGGCGCGCGCCAGACCGTGGCGCGCTTCCTCGGCGCGGCCTCGACCGAGGAGATCATCTTCGTGCGCGGCGCCACCGAGGGCATCAACCTGGTGGCCAAGAGCTGGGGCGCAAAGCACATCGGCGCCGGCGACGACATCATCGTCTCCCAGCTCGAGCACCACGCGAACATCGTGCCGTGGCAGCAGCTCGCCGCCGAAAAAGGCGCCCGACTGCGCGTGATCCCGGTCGACGACAGCGGCCAGGTCCGGCTCGACGAATATCGCAAGCTGCTCGGCCCGCGCACGCGACTCGTCGCGGTCACGCAGGTCTCGAACGCGCTCGGCACGATCGTGCCGGTGCAGGAAATCGTCGCGTTGGCCAAAGCGGCTGGCGCGCGCACGCTGGTCGACGGTGCGCAGTCGATCTCGCACCTGCCCGTCAACGTGCTGGCGCTCGGCGCCGACTTCTTCGTGTTCTCGGGCCACAAGGTCTTCGCACCGACGGGCATCGGCGTCGTCTACGGCCGCCGCGACGTACTCGAGGAAACGCCGCCCTGGCAAGGCGGCGGCAACATGATCGAGGACGTGAGCTTCGAGCGCACCATCTACCAGGGCGCGCCCGCCCGCTTCGAGGCCGGCACCGGCAATATCGCCGACGCGGTGGGCCTGGGCGCGGCACTCGACTATCTGCAGGGCCTGGGCCTGCCGAACGTGGCGCGCTACGAGCACGACCTGCTCGACTATGCGACCGAGCGGCTGCGCGGCATTCCCGGCCTGCGCCTGATCGGCACGGCGGCGCGCAAGACCAGCGTGATCTCCTTCGTGCTCCCCGGTCATGAACCGGCGGACATCGGCCGTGCGCTCGATGAAGAAGGCATCGCCGTGCGCTCGGGCCACCACTGCGCCCAGCCGATCCTGCGCCGCTTCGGCGTCGAGGCGACGGTGCGGCCCTCGCTGGCCTTCTACAACACCTGCGCCGAGATCGATCATCTGGCGGCGGTCGTTCGCCGCGTCGCGCGCGCCTGAGACGGGCCCTCGCGAGCAGCGAGGGCCTGCTTCCCGCCTCAGGCGTGCTGCACCTGGAGTGCGGTGGTCAGCTCGTGACGACGCTGCTGCAGGCGTGTGTCGTGGCGCTCGCGCGGCCGCGGCAGCTCGATGGCGTGCTGGGCCACGATACGCCCCGGGTCGGCCGCCATCAGCAAGACGCGATCGGCGAGCAGCACCGCCTCCTCGACGTCATGCGTGACCAGGAGGACGCTGCTGCCCTGCGCCCGTGCAAGCGCCAGCACGAGCGACTGCAGCCTGGCACGCGTGATCGCATCCAGCGCAGAGAAAGGCTCGTCCAGCAACAACAGGCGCGGCTGCGTGTACAGCGCCCGGGCGATCGCGACTCGCTGCGCCTGTCCACCCGAAAGCTCACGCGGAAGCCGCTCCTCGAAGCCGGCCAGACCGACCTGCGCCAACAAGGTCGAGGCCCGTTCACGATCGAAGACCTGTCCGGCGACGAAACCGATATTGCGCGCGACGTTGAGCCAGGGGAACAGGCGCGGCTCCTGGAAAACGATGCCGACGGCATCGCTGGGACCGTCCAGGCGGCGGCCGCCGATCGTGAGCAGCCCCTCGAAGCTGACATCGATGCCGGCCAGGATGCGCAGCAGCGTACTCTTGCCGCAACCGCTCGCGCCGAGCAGCGCCACGACCTCGCCCGACGCCACTTCCAAGCGGAGCGCTCCCAGCACATCACGGCCGGTTCGCGCATAGCGCTTTTGTTCGAGTTGCAAGGTGAGTAGTGGGTCCTGGCTCATTCCGTCCCTCCAAATGAATCGCGCCAATGCAGCAGGCGGCGCTCGAGCGCCGCCATCAGCCCGTCGCTCAGCTTGCCCAGCAGCGCCAGCACGACGATGGCGGCCAGCACGATGTCGGCACGGCCGGTCTCGCGGCCGTCCGTGAGCAGATAACCGAGCCCCTGGCTGGCCGCGATGAGCTCGGCCGCCACCATGAACATCCAGGCCAGCGACAGCCCGTTGCGAAGGCCGGTCAGCAGCGCCGGCGTGGCCGCCGGCAGCAGCACGCGCCAAGCAAGCGTCACGCCGCGCAGCCCGCGCTGCTGCGCCACCTCGACGAGCTTGCGGTCGACGTCGCGCAGGCCCGAGGCCACGCCCATATAGGCCGGGAAGAAAGCGCCGATGGCGATCAGCGCGAGCTTGGGCGCCTCGTCGATGCCCAGCCACAGCAGCAGCAGCGGCACCCAGGCCAATGAGGGAATGGCTCGCAAGGCCTGGAAGGTCGGCGTGAGCAGGGCCGCCGCGAGTGGCGACAGGCCGACCAGCGTGCCCGCCAGCAGGGCCAGCGTCGCGCCGATCGCGAAGCCTGCGAGCACGCGCAGGCTGCTCGCCAGTACATGGCCGGCCAGGTCGTTCTGCGCGAGCCACAGCAAGGTGCGCCCGACGTCGCTCGGCGCGGGCAGCCAGTGCGACGCCAGCCAGCCCGCGCGTACGGCCGCTTCCGCGAGAAGCAGCGAGGCAAGCGGCAAAGCGAGGCCGAGCGCGACAGCCTGCAGCTTCGCGCGCCAGGGATTCGGCCCGGACCGAGCCCGCTGCCGGGGCAGGGTCGCGCTGACGCCTTGCCACGGCACCTCGACGTCCTGCTCGACCATCGCCGGCCTCAGCCCTTGAGTAGCGGCGCGGCGAAACGCGTGTCGACGAGGTCGAGCACCGTGCGATCGAGGTCGACGCCCGGTCGCACGAGCTGTTCAGCCGTCAGGATCGGCGCCGCCGCCTGCAGGGCCCTGACGTGCTCGACGCCGGGCAGCGGCTGGCTGAAGTCGCTTCGCAGCTTCACTTGCAGCAGCGCCACGGGCAGGCTGACCTTCGCCTCCTCGGCAAGAATCCTGGCGGCGTCGTCCGGGTGTGCCAGCGTCCAGCGTCGCGCGCGCTCATAGGCCGCGATCACGCGCTGCACCTGCTGGGGATGCTGGGCGAGAAAGTCCTCGCGAACGTTCAGGAATCCGTAGGTGTTGAAGGCCACGTTGCGGTAGAGCAGGCGCGAGCCGGCGTCGATCTCGCTGGCCGCCATGTGCGGATCGAGGCCGGCCCAGGCGTCGACGTGGCCTTGCTCGAGCGCGACGCGACCGTCGGCGTGCTGGAGCTGCACATGCTCGATATCCTTGTGCGAGAGGCCGACCGTCTGCAGCGCGCGCAGCAGGAACAGGTAGGGATCGGTGCCCTTGGTCGCAGCGACCTTCCTGCCCTTGAGGTCGCGCAAGCCGCGCAGCGGCGAGTCGCCACGCACGACGAGCGCCGTCCACTCAGGGCGCGAGTAGATATAGGGCGCGCGTATCGGGTTGCCGTTGGCACGCCCAAGCAAGGCCGCGAGGCCGGCCGTCGAGCCGATGTCGAGACTGCCCGCGTTGAGGAACTCGAGCGCACGATTGCTGCCGGCGCTCTGGATCCAGCGCACCGTGGTGCCGTCTTGGCGGAAGTCCTCCTCGAGCCAGCCGAAGCGGCGCAGCACGAGACTCGTCGGCGAGTAGTAGGCGTAGTCGAGGCGCAGTTCCTTGATGGACTCGGCGCGCGCGCCCAGGCCCGCGGCCAGGCCCAGGCCGAGTCCCAGCGTATGGCGTCGATTGATCGTGAAAGTCATGCCACAGGCTCCGTGGAATCGAGGGAAGCGTGATGGGGCAAGGCGACACGTCGCCCCGGATGCGAGGCCTTGAGCCGCGGCCCGGCGCCGAAGAGGCGGTGGCGCAGCGAGGTCGCCGGTCCGCAGGGGTCCACCGGGTAGCGCCCGCGCTGCTGCAGTTCGGGAACGACCCAGTCGACGACGTCGCGGAAGGTGTCCGGCGCGACGGCGCACGCGAGGTTGAAGCCGTCCAGGCCGGTCGCGTCCTGCCACTCGATCAGCTGGTCG
>Ga0213872_10000425_pt1 | contig 34570 bp, 34 predicted proteins | sample VelepicomBERX_R2_FD_160071 | JGI IMG/M metagenome (GOLD analysis project Ga0213872, IMG submission 160071) | Rhizosphere microbial communities from Vellozia epidendroides in rupestrian grasslands, the National Park of Serra do Cipo, Brazil - RX_R2 | ecosystem: Host-associated > Plants > Roots >... | reverse complement strand
GAGCAGCCCGCCCACTACGATACGCATATCAGCCTGCTGGGCGGTGCCGCCGGCATGCATGTGCTGATGCGCCTGCCCAAGCATGTGGATGACAGCGTAATCAGTGGCGCCTTGCATGCTGCCGGCGTCCACATTGCGGCCCTCTCCCGCTATTGCCTGAGCACGCCACCTTTCCCCGGCTTGATCCTGGGTTATGCGAACGAAGACGATGCCACCCTGACGCTGGCTGTGGTCAAGTTAGCACGCTTGCTGAAGGAACTGGTCTGGCCCAACAGTGTTGCAGACGCGCGACGTGTGGCGAGCCCGACAACAGCGCCGTAACAATCGATTGTTAAACATGTCGGCTTTTCGTATGTGGGTGGTGCGTTTCAAACGTGCCATTCGCACCGTGACCTCGCCGGAAAGCCACCGATGACCTACCCCACCACCCCGTTGCTACTCGCCGCTCTGCTCGCCGCTGCATTTGCCCTACCTGCCCAGGCCGCACCTGTTGCGCTGAAAAAGCACGTCCTGCTGGTCAGTATCGACGGCATGCATGCGCAGGACCTGGAAAATTTCATCGCTCACGAACCGCAATCGACCCTGGCCAAACTGGCGAAGCAAGGGGTGCGCTATTCCCAGGCCCGCACCACCGCCCCATCAGACTCCTTCCCCGGTACGCTGGCGTTGATCACGGGTGGCACCCCCCGCTCGACCGGCGTGTACTACGACGATGTCTATGACCGTGCGCTGTCCGATGCCGCATCCAACTGCGCCAAGCGCGGCACCAAGGTGGTGCTCGACGAAGCCGCTGACCGTAACGCCGACCTGCTGGACGGCGGCGGTCTGAATCCGGACGCACTGCCGCGCGACCCGGACCATGGCTGCCAAATGGTTTGGCCGCATGAGTTTGTACGTGTAAACAATGCGTTTTCGGTTGTGCACGCTGCGCATGGTCTGACGGCCTGGGCAGATAAGCACCCCGCCTACGACCTGGTACGTGGCCCCGATGGCAATGGCGTGGATGAGCTCTACACGCCCGAAGTTACCGCGAAGGGCGCCGACCAGACGCTGGAAGGCACCAAAGGCAACGACGAACTCCGCGTAAAGGCCGTACTGCGCCAGATTGACGGCCTCAATGCCGTCGGCCAGAAAATCGGCATGCCCAACCTCTTCGGCATGAACTTCCAGGCGCTTTCCGCCGCGCAAAAGCTGCCGGGCAACGGCTACAAGGATGCACAAGCTACCCCGTCTGCAGGCATGCTCGATGCGCTGCACTATGTGGATGGCGCGCTGGGCCGTGTCGTGGCTGAGCTCAAGAAGCAGCATCACGACCGCGACACCATGCTGGTCATCGCCGCCAAGCACGGGCAGGCTCCTATCGACCCGGCGCTGCGCCGTATTGTCGACAAGAAGTTGATCGGCAAGACCATCGACCAGGTCGCGCCGGGCCTCGTCGCCTACACCACGCTGGACGACATCGCCCTGGTCTGGCTGACCGACGCGAGCAAACAAGCCGACGCCGCCCATGCGCTCGAAGCCAAGCGCGACGAGCTTGGCATTACCGAGGTCATCTACGGCGAGGCACTGGCCAAGCAATTCCCCGCGCCTGCAAACGACAGCCGCGTGCCCGACCTGATCGTCCGCACCCAGCCCGGCGTAATCTACAGCAAGCCATCTGCCACCAAGCTGGCCGAGCACGGCGGCCTGTCTGATGACGATCGCCACGTCGCCCTGCTGGTGGTTTCGCCAGCCAACAAGACCAAAACCCATATCGTGGACAGCACGGTCGAAACCCGCCAAGTGGCACCCACCATGCTGCAGTTCCTGGGGCTCGACCCCGCTGCGTTGGAAGCCATGAAAGTCGAGCCCACGACGGCCCTACCCGGCGTACGCTAAGCGCCAGTTGCAAAGGCAACACGGCCTATCTCTTGCGAGATAGGCCGTTCTCTTTTTACAGCTTGAATTTGGCCGCACAACCCGGTCAGGCTAGACTCAGTCATGTCCCACCCGCTCATACTTCATCGTTGATCATCCAAAATCCGACAGCACCTGACGGCACCGCACGCGAACTGGTTCGCTGCGTGATCTTCGACTATGGCTTTACGCTGTCTTCCGCGCTGTATTTCCAACTGGCCCCACCCAGTTGCCCCGACTGGCCGGATCTGATTCAGACACTGATCTTTCGTGATGCGGCAGTCATGGATGCCTGGTTCCGTGGGGTACTACGACTGAAAGACCTCGCAGACCGTATGGCTGATGCAACCCGGTTGCCATCCAGCGAGGTACTCAACTACCTGCGACTGGGTTGCGCCCAACTGGCACTGAACCACGCTCCCCTTGCGCTCGCCCAGCAAGTCCGCGCAAGCTCGCTGAGATCCGCTCTGGTGACGTTAAACGGCGACATATTCAGTGACATGGTCGTGCGCAGTCAGGGACTCGATACTTTGTTCGACGTGATCGTCAACTCGGCCGATGTCGGGCAATGCAATAAAGCACAACTATGGCCATTGGTGTTCCGCGCTTTGGGCGACGATATCGGTTATCACAACACGCTGTTGATTGAAGACAACGCCACTCAGATCGCGTTGTTCCGTGATCTGGGTGGCGTTGCGTATCAGTATCAGGGTGATGCCGCTCTACATGCCTGGCTCTCAGGCACAGAGGCCACTCAACTACTTGGCAAGGTCGCAGGCCAGACTATTTCAGCTACGCCATAGCAGGCACCATCACCCTGCGGTGGATGCGGAGCACCATGACTGCCGCGATGATGCAGAGGCCACCCGAAATCATTGTTGCGATGGTGTAGGTGCCGAGGCTGTTACGCAGCAAACCGGCACCAAACGCCGCAAAAGCTGCGCCCAGCTGGTGTCCGGCCACGATCCAGCCGAAGACGATCGGTGCTTCCTTTGGCCCGAAAACATCATTGGTCAGCCGCACGGTCGGTGGTACGGTCGCAACCCAATCCAGCCCATAGAAGAGCGCAAACACCGGCAGGCCAAAGTACGTGATGCCAAAGGCGTAGGGCAAATAGATGAGTGCCAGCCCCCGCAGGCCGTAATACATGAACAACAGGCCACGGTTGTTGAACCGGTCCGACATCCAGCCTGAAAACGTCGTACCGAAAAGATCCAGCACGCCCATGGCGGCCAGCATACTGGCGCCCTTCACTTCGCTGAGACCATAGTCGCCACACATGGCGATGAAGTGGGTACCGATGTAACCATTGGTACTCGCGCCGCAAACAAAGAAACTGAAGAACAATAGCCAGAAGTCACGTTTCCTCGACGCATGCTTGAGCGCGTTAAAGGCGATCGAAATCGGATTCTGCGTCTTGTCGATGGGCGAGACGGGCGCGTCGGCGGCTTCACCCAGCGCGCGGGTGCCGATGTCCAGAGGGCGATCAGGGAGGAAGAAGTACACCAGCGGCACGACAAGTGCAGCGCCTGCCGCGACGATGAGCACGACCGGCTGCCAACCATAGCGCTCGACGATGGCAGCGAACAAGGGCAGGAACAACAATTGACCGGTGGCTGAGCTCGCGGTGAGGATGCCCATGGCCAGCCCCCGGCGCTCGGTGAACCAGCGGCTGACTACGGTCGCGCCCAGCGTCATCGACGTGGCGCCAGTCATGCAGCCCACCAGCAGGCCCCAAATCAACACCATCTGCCAGGTGTGCGTCATCAGACTGGAAAGCGCGACCCCTGCGGCCAATATCGTCAGCGCGGTCAGCACGGTACGGCGTAACCCGAAGTGGAGCATGGCGGCCGCGGCAAACGGCCCCATCAGGCCAAACAAGGCCAGGTTGATCGACAAGGCAAGCGAGATGGTAGCGCGGCTCCAGCCAAATGCATGCTCAAGCGGCACCATCATCACACTCGGGGTCGCCCGCGTACCGGCCGTGATCAGCATGATCAGGAAGGTGACAGCAATGGCCACCCACGCGTAGTGGAAACGGCCCTTCGTCCAGGATGCGAGTGCTTGCACAGAGATCCCCTTCCATCGGTTTGTTGAATGCCAATGTTACCGATCGGTAACATTGATTGCGATAGTACGTACCGAGCGGTAACATGTCAACAGCCGAGTATCCTATCAACACGTAACACATTGAAGCAGCGTGCTGCGCTTGTGAACAGGTCGCAAAACGACAAGCTGGCATAAAAAACGGACAATCCATCATGAGTACCGACGCCACAACCCGCAAAACCACTTCGGGTGCCGATGCCCAGGCCAAAATCCTCGACGCAGTCGATGAACTCTTCTACCGGGAAGGTGCGCGAGCTGTCGGTGTGGATGCCGTCGTCAAGGCGGCCGGCGTCAATAAGATGAGCCTGTATCGGCAATTCCAGTCCAAGGATGCGCTACTGCTGCATTACCTTGAGCGCAGCGACGTGCGCTTTTGGGAATATTTCGACACCAGCATCGCAAAACACCCAGGCAACCCACGAGCGCAATTGCAGCAGTTTTTCGACGACCTGGCCCCGCGCATCCGCCGGCCGGGCTACCGAGGCTGCCCGTTCGTCAACATTGCTGCAGAATTCCCCGATCCAGAGCACCCGACACGCAAGCGCGTTGCAGAAAATAAACGGCAACTGCTGATGCGTCTCGAAACGCTGGCAAAAGATGCCGGTGCGCACGACCCCGCGCAATTAGCCGCCGGGCTCGCCCTGTTGATCGAAGGCGCTTACGCGGGTAGCCAGACCTACTCGCCCGGCCACCCTGTGCTGGCTGCATTGCCGGCCGTGGTGCATGGCATGTTGGCGGCCGCCTGCGCTTGATTCTCATGGCGGGCAATTTGCCCACTGCGTTGCAGGTTTGCCGACAATATCGCTGCGACGCCGAGCCTCAAGTCGTCAATTATATTGAACAGTGCTAGCATCATGCTCAAATCAAGGAGACCATGATGGGCCTGTTGAATTACGCCAAGCAGCAGCATATCGACTCATATTACGTCGCTTCAGCCGGAAAGATTCCGGATTACCCGTCGCTCGACGGCAGTATGGCGTGTGATATTTGCATCGTTGGCGGCGGCTTGGCAGGCATTTCGGCAGCACTTAATCTGGCTGAGCGCGGGTACGCCGTCGTGCTGCTAGAGGGCTCTAAATTAAGCCACGCCGCCAGTGGCCGCAACGGCGGCCAGGTCATCAATGGTTTTGCCTGCGATATGGACACCATCGCCCGTGCGGTGGGCGAATCCGGTGCACAGGAAGCTTGGCAGATGTCGCTGGAGGCCATCGACATCATCGACGAACGAGTCCGTCGCCATAAGATCGATTGCGATTGGGAACGTGGCCACGTCGTCGCGGCCGTCAAACCGCGCAAATACCAGGAACTGGTGGACTGGCACGAAGAGGCGAGCACGCGCTTCGGCTACAAACACTACCAGCTATGGGACCAAGCCACGCTACGCAGCCATCTCGACAGCCCGCGCTATGCAGGTGGCCTGTACGATGAACTCGGCGGCCATATCCACCCACTCAAATATGCCTTGGGCCTTGCGCGTGCCGCTGAAGCCATCGGTGTGAAGATTTTTGAGAACACCCCCGTGACGCGCATTGAACAAGGCGCCGAACCGAAGGCCATCACGGCGACCGGCACGGTCAGCTGCAAGCATCTGGTGCTGGCCGCCAACGTATTTGTGGGCGATCTGGTGCCCGCGCTCGATCACAAGATCATGCCGGTCGGTACCTATGTGATCACCACCGAATCCCTTGGTGAAGCGCGAGCCAAATCGCTGATCAACCCAAACTTCGCCGTGGCCGACAACCAATTCGTGCTCGATTACTATCGGCTAACGGCCGATCATCGCGTCTTGTTCGGCGGCAAGGTCAGTTACTCTGGCTTGCCACCGCCCAACCTGAAGGAAGCCATGCGTAGCGATATGCTGAGGGTCTTCCCGCAACTGGCAGACGTGAAGATCGAACACGGCTGGGGTGGCTTCGTCGACATCACCATGAGCCGTGCGCCACATTGGGGACGACTCTCGCCCAATGTCTACTTCTGCCAGGGCTTTTCGGGCCATGGCGTGGCCGTCACCGGGCTTGCTGGCAAGCTGATCGGCGAAGCCATTGCCGGCACCAGCGAACGCCTCGACCTCTTCGCCAAGATCGGCCACCTGCCCTTCCCTGGCGGCAAGCTCTTCCGTACGCCAAGCCTTGTGATGGCAATGGCCTGGTTCCGCTTGCGCGACTATCTGTAAGCCCGGCAAACAAAAGGGCGCTACGTGCGCCCTTTTGCCCATTTCACCCGTGCCGTACTCGCCTCGCTGAAGCGCGTGTTCAGCGCTTCGCCATCGGCCTGTTCCAACTCGCCGATCATGCCATCAAGCTGCTGGCGAAACGCGCGCAGGTCACCCAGCAGACCATCTCGATTGGCCAGTGCGATATCGCGCCACATCTCAGGATGGCTCCCTGCAATGCGCGTGAAATCGCGAAAACCAGTCGCTGCGAGCTTCAGGCAGGTTTCTGCATCACCCCGCGCCAACACGCTGTTCATATAGGCAAACGCCAGCAAGTGCGGCAGATGGCTGACGGCGGCGAACACGGCGTCGTGCTCTGCGGCACTGAGTTGGGCGATATGCGCGCCGCAAGCCGCCCATAGGGCCGAGACACGCGCGGTGGCGTCGGCATGGGTTTCAGCCAGCGGGCAGAGCACGACGTTACGGTTCTCGAACAAGCTATAGCGTGCTGCAGCCGCACCAGAAAGGTCGGACCCCGCAATCGGGTGCGCCGGCACACAGCGATGCAAGCTGGTGGCGAGATGTTTGCGATATAGCGCAACCACGTCGCGCTTGGTACTGCCCGCGTCGGTCACGATGGCGTTGGGCGGCAGATGCGGGGCGATGGCGGCCAATACACCATCCATCTGGCCCACCGGGGTTGCCAGCAGTACCAGATCAGCATCTCGCACTGCGGTAGCCGCATCTTGCGAGCACGCGTCGATCACGCCGAGTTGCATCGCCCGCTCAAGATTCTCGACCGACCGCCCCACCCCCACCACGGATTGCACCAAGCCCGCACGACGCAGGTCGAGTGCGAACGAGCCGCCGATCAGGCCTACACCGATCACCACCAGTTTCCGTATGGGGGCAACCGAGGCCGTCTTATTTACTGCCATGGGTGTCATCTCCTGCTGTTTCATCCGACTAAGGCAAGCTTCGCAGAAAGTGGAAACTCAATATGTTAGCTCTCCGCCCGGTATAGCCGGGCGCAAGCGGGTATTGGGTAATCAAGCCGTTATCGCTGATTGATTCCTCTCCCCCCGCCCTCGCCGCCACGAGGGAGCCTCGCTAACGCGAGTAAGTGGGCTTTTGTAGAGGTTCCAAACGCTCAAACCATCACGCCCAGGAAATCCCATGCGCCTCTTAGCCCTCTTTTGCACCGCCCTGCTGTCGACCCTCGCTATTGCCGCCGACGTTCCATCCCTTGCACAGGCAGCGAGTGAGCGCATGCTGGCCGAGCGGCTCGCCAAGACCTACGCCTGGCGTGCGCTTGAACCCAGCAGCCGTGAAGCTCAAGCGCAGTACGACGCCGCCAGCAAGCAATTCACCCAGCAACTGAACGCGCTGCGCGCCGCCAGCCATGGGGACGCAGAGCTCGACGAAAATTACGCGCTACTCGAACAACTCTGGGGTGACTACAAGACCCAGACCGCAGCTACGCCGACCCCAGAAGGCGCCAAAGCACTGGCCGATGCATCGGAAGAAGTCGCCTGGATCGCCCAGAAAGGCAGCCAGATGATCGAACAACGCAGCAATGCAGGCGCGCGTACTGCACGCGTGGCGCAGGATGTCGCAACGCTTTCGCAGCGCCTTGCGAAGATCTACTTGTTGGAGTGCTACGGCACCAAACGCAACTTCCTGAAAAAAGACCTGATCGACGCTCGCGCCGAATTCGATATGCTCGACGCCCAACTCAAGGCCGCATCCAACACCAACTCACGCAAAGGTTTGGTTGCGTTGATGGACAGCCAATGGTTCTTCTTCCAGCAAGCCATCGACGAACTGGCAAAGAACAACGCGGAGCCACAACTACGGCGCAACGTGATCACGACGAGCGACCACATTGCCGAGGTCGCATCGGAGCTGGCCGCAAGCTATATGCGGCCCTGATCCGACGTACTACATCATGCGCTTGCCCGGTGCCTGCAGCTTGTATTCCGGGGCAAACCGATACTTTAGATTGACGGGGGTAGTGCCACCATTGCGCCAGCTGACGCAGTAGTGGTGGTCGCCCTCGGCAACGTATTGCTGCAGATGCGCTTGCTGGAGGCTGGCTTCGTCCATAGGCCGGGTGATGGTTTCACCATCCTTGTAGTACACCCCAACCATCAAGGCACCGCTCGCCTCAAACGCATAGCGGATGCTCTCGCCAGTCTGCAGATGCGTGCATTCTTCATGGCTTTGGCCCGGCGCAATCGCCGCTTCCGTTGGCTTGAACGCCATCGCAGACCCGCCGCCGCCAATATTGGCCATGCATGCCGCACACGCCACCGCTAAGACTATGTTCATCATTCCACCCGCTTCTGCTTGCCCAAAGGCTGGCCCAAGCGCCCATTATCGTGCCATGGATGTCTTGAGGCCAGCATTCAAAGCCAAGGTGTCGCTTAGAGATCGCGCCCCACGGCCTGCGCGATCAAACGCAACGAGCCCATCAGCTCCGTCAACTCGGTTGGCGTCAGCGCCTGGTCCGCGTCGCACCAAGCCTCACAAGGGTTCGGGTGCATTTCGATCAACAGGCCGTCGGCCCCTGCCGCCACTGCAGCGCGGGCGAGCGCCGGCACCATCCAGGCCTTGCCACCTGCGTGGCTAGGATCGATCACGACCGGCAGGTGGGTTTCCTTTTTCAGCACCGGAATGGCAGTAATGTCGAGCACATTGCGATAGGCCGTCTCAAAGGTGCGAATACCCCGTTCGCAGAGAATGATATTGTGATTGCCGCCAGCCGCAATGTACTCGGCCGCCATCAGCAACTCGGCAATGGTCGCCGACAGACCACGCTTCAGAATCACCGGTTTGTTGACCCGGCCAACTTCCTTCAGCAGGTCGAAGTTCTGCATATTGCGTGCGCCGATCTGGATCACGTCGACGTCATGCTCCAAGAAAGTATCGAGCATGCGCACATCCATCAGCTCGGTGACGATGGGCAGTTGGTATTCGCGCGCCGCACGCTGGAACAGCTCCAGCCCTTGCACACCCAAACCTTGGAAAGCGTAAGGGCTGGTACGCGGCTTGAAGGCACCGCCGCGCATCAGCCGGCAGCCCGCCGCATGCACGCCCGCCGCCGCCAGATCCATCTGTTCTTGCGTTTCGACCGAGCAAGGGCCGGCAATCACTTGAATCTGCTTGCCACCGAGCTTGATGCCGCGAATATCGACCGCGGTACCGCTGGGGTGGCCTTCGCGTGCCACGATCTTGTAGGGCTTGACGATATGCATGGCGCGCTCGACGCCCGGCAGCTGCTCGAAGGCCTGTTCGCTGAGCGAGCGCTCATCACCAATGGCGCCAACCAGCGTACGCTCAGTCCCCTTTGAGACATGCTCGGTCAGACCGGCTGCACGAATTTTTTCGACAACGACATTGAGCTCGGCGTCAGTGGCGCCTGCGGACATCACGATGATCATGGTGCGGTTCCTTTTTGCTGCGCGATGGTGGATTCAAATCAAAAGGGCAAAAAAGAAGGCGGGCCCATTTGGGCCCGCCTTCTGTCGATTTCTGTATTTCTTCAGCGCGAAATCGGCTAGCCCGTATCAAGTCCTGATCGGGAAATAATAAAAGCCGAAAAACACGGAGAACGGGCGCATGAATGTACTCGTGACGCTGCTGAAAGAAAATGTTGAATCGAGCTTACCGCATTTTTTTACGCTTGTGCAGGCTTTTTGCATCGCGGAAAACCCGATGTGACCAAGCTGACTAGACAAGTCGACGCAGACACAATCAGGCTTTACGTTCGACGATAACGTAGTGCTTTTTCATCGGCTCCAGCACTTCGAACATGCCTTTGAAGCCCGCCGGAATAATCAACGATTCACCCGCGCGCGCCTCGAACGCCACACCGGCTTCGTCCACCAACCGGCAGCGACCTTCCGTCACGAAAAAGAATTCATCTTCCGTTGCGCCCATCTCGATGCGCCAGCTGCCCACCTCAGAGCCCCACACGCCGGAATAGAACTCGCCGGATGCGTTGGTGTAGTGATTCCAGGTCGTACGCTTAGGGTTACCGCTCACCCGGCGCTCTTCGCGAGGGTGGTCGAATTCCGGTGCAGTGGTTTGTTGGCTGAAAAGGACGATGGACGACATGAAAACGCTCCGCTTTGTAAATTCCATTTACCGGAATTATCTCACGGCGCCCTGCCCGGCGCCTCTGGCACGCGACATTCAAGCAATTGCCTGAGGCGGCAGCGCTATAGAGCAGTTAGGCGAGACGAAATGTCCTGGCGCTCAATCGCTTCAAGAAAGGCATCGCCCAGGCGCTGCGTTTCCGCTGTGACCTGCTTCCAATAGCGCTGTCGCGTGGCATCGTCGAACTGCTTAAAGTCGCTACGGTCTGGAATCTTGCCATGCGGCAGCCTCGCCACCCATTTGGGCGACGGCGCGACCATGATGACGTTATCGAGCCGCCCAGGCTCCGGGCGGCGCCAGCGCAAGGCTTTGTCGAACCAGCCCGGCACCATATAGGGGTAGAAATGCGGGTAGAACACCAGATCGTCCAGTTGGGCATATGGGAGATCCATGTGGTAATCGATCAAGCCACCGTCGCGGTACATGCCGGCGGGCGCATGGGCGGGATTGCTGACGCCCGCGATCACCAGTGGAATGGCGGCGGTTGCTTGCAACGCGTCGCTGAGATTGTCCTTGTTCAAGGACACTACATGCGTGGGGAAGTCGCCGGTTAGCGCAGGCACCGCATGGCGCTGGTCTGAAAACCAGACCCGGTGCCAATGCTTAGCGTACAGATTGCGCGACAGCACATTGGTCGCAGCGGCTGCCACGATGCCGGCCAACTGCGCCGGGCGGGCCTCAGATGCCAGCAAGCCACGCGCACGGACGGTTGTCAGTGTCAACGCATAGTGTTCGTTTGCAAAGAGCGCTTCAGGTACATTGTCAAAAAGGTTGGCCACCATGGCGCGGCAAGCCCGCGCAATATCGTCCGCCGATGCGTTTTTTGCGTAGGTCTCGGCGGTATACCCTTCTGCAAGGCGAGCCAGAAATTTCTTTGGGTCGGCCTGCATGGCACAAGCAAAGCGCCAGCCACCGATCGAGCTGCCGATCAGATGCCGCAAGCGTGGTTGCCGGGGCAGCCAGTCACCAAACACGGCTTGGTCGAGCCCCGTCAATGCGAGGGCTTTGGGGCCACCTGCTGCGCCCGGTAGCAAGCCAACCTGGGCAGGCTCTAACCCGACGTCTGCAACAAACCGCCTCGCGCGGGCGCCAGCCCGCCAGACCAAAGGATCACCGTCGTGAATGTGGATGGCGGGGGATGTCGACATGGCCTTCGCTTACATACTCGAAAGCGTCATTCTAAACGGCCACGCCGCAATATTTCACCTACTGAACAGATCTTCAGTTGCGCCGGGTATAGCGCGCGTCAGGTCGCATCGGCCGAATACCACGCTGGTCGTCATCCAAAAAGCGAAGAACCGAAGCTTTGGCAAGCCGCGCCACATCCTGATCGCTGAGCCGCATATGACTGACCGGGCTAAGCCGGCGAGCACGTTGACTCCTGCGGTACACGAGGAACAGCAAAGTGCCGAATAGTACGGCGGCAAGGACAACAACAAGCAAGTGAGCCATTGATGGTATGCCAGTCGGATGGAACGTTCGATGGTATGCGAACCATGCCGACCGCTCATCATCCAAACAGAGGATGCGCGAAGCCGGTAAAATAGCTTATCCCACCTCGTTGATCTGATCCGGACCCCGCTTATGCAAGCAGAACACTCCCCGCTTGGCAAAACGACTGCCTATGTGGAGCACTACGACCCGAGCCTATTGTTCCCCATTCCACGGATCGGCAAGCGGGATGAGATCGGCGTACCTGCAACGCTCCCCTTTTTTGGAGCAGACCACTGGACGGCGTATGAGCTTTCCTGGTTGAACCCAAAGGGTAAACCACAGATTGCCCTGGCGCATGTAACGGTGCCAGCCGAGTCGCCCAATATCATTGAGAGCAAGAGCTTCAAGCTGTATCTCAACAGCTTCAACCAGACCCGCCTGACGGGGCCAGATGAGCTCCAAGCCAAGTTGGCGGCCGACTTGAGCCAGGCCGCAGGCGCCAGCGTTTCGGTCAGACTTGTTTTGCCTGACGCATTTGGCAAGGAACGGATTGCGGAGCTGGAAGGCTATTGCATCGACAACCTTGACATCGACGTCGACCAATACCAGCCGGCGCCCGAAATACTGCAGGTATCGACAGATACCGAGATCGTCGATGAAGTACTGGTGTCGAACTTGTTGAAATCGAACTGTCTGGTCACCGGCCAGCCGGACTGGGGCAGTGTGCAGATCCGCTACCGCGGGCAGGCGATTCAGCGCGATAGCCTGCTGCGCTATCTGATCTCATTCCGCCAGCACAATGAGTTCCACGAGCAATGCGTCGAGCGCATCTTCATGGACATCTCGCGTCAATGTAAGCCGCTGGCGCTTGCGGTCTATGCACGCTATACCCGACGCGGCGGGCTCGATATCAACCCGTTCCGCACCAATTTCACCCAGGCCGCGCCGAGCCATGCGCGTACCGTAAGGCAGTAAGTGGGGGTCGACACACTCGACTAGGACTGTTGGGTCAGCGCCCAGTCCAGTAATGCTGCTCGGATAGCATCGATGACGCTCGCCCAATCGCTGCGCGCGGTCTGGCGAAACAGCCGCATAGTGGGGTACCACGGGGTTGTTTCTCCACGCGTTTGCCATCGCCAGTCAGGGCGATGCTGGGGCAGCAGTACCCAACACTGTTGACCGAGCGCCCCAGCGAGGTGCGCCGCGGCCGTATCGACCGTGATCACCAAGTCGAGCTGCTCGATGATCGCTGCCGTATCGGCGAAATCGGCCAGCTCATGACCGAGCGCCAGAATGGGCTGAGAACTGAGTGCATAGCGCGCTTCATCCTCGCCTCGCCCGCGCTGCAAACTGATGAAGTCGATGCCCGGCACAGACCAAAGCGGTGCCAACGCCGTCAATGCAGAAATTGAGCGCTCGCTATCGTTGTGATGCCGGGGATTGCCTCGCCAAACAAGGCCAACGCGCAATTTTCCAGCTGGCAAGCGTCCTTGCCACGTCTGTCGGGCAGGCGCATCGGTCGCCAAATACGGGAACAGCTGCTTACCATAGGGTGTGTCGGTATGGAGGCCATAAGGGAGGCTGAGCGTAAAGCACCAGTAATCGTGGCCCGCAAGATTGACCGTACCGTCACCGAAAGGGACCAGGGTATCTATCCCATCCAGTGACGCAAATAGCCGGGCCAAGGCCGGGTGGCAGACATAGCTGACCTTGCGGGCGCCAGTAGCCTTCACCTCGGCAATGAATCGGCTGAACTGGATTTCGTCACCCAAGCCTTGTTCCAGCCAGACAAGCAAGGATTTCCCCGCCAGCGGCTCGCCCCGCCATTGTGGGCAAGGCATATGCGGCATGAAGGGGCGCCCCGCCCGATTGCCAGGCGCAAAGCGCACCTCGTGTAACGCCCAGCCCTCGTCATAGCGGCCTAGTGCCAGTACAAGCTGCGAGAGGTTGAATGCGGCCTGGGTGTTACTCGGCGCAAGCCTGATCGCCTCACGAAAATGGGCTTCCGCTTCTTCCCAGCGCCCCAGGTCGCAATACAGTAGCCCGCAGTTGTCGTAAGCGCTGGCGCAATTCGGGTCGAGCGCAAGCGCGCTTCGAAAGCAACGCTCGGCGTCGTCGGTACGCCCCAAGTCGGTCATCAGGCTGCCGAGATTGGACCAGGTAATCGCATCAGGACTAATGGCCAGCGAGCGTAAATACGCGAGCTCCGCGCGAGCCGACTGCCGCAGTGCCTGATGCGAAATGGCGAGATTGCACCATACATCGGCGCGATCGCTTTCTCGATCGATCGCAGCCTTGAAGTAAGGCAGGGCTTCTTCATGCTGGCCTTGTGCGGCGAGCGACAGTGCAAGCCCCAACAGCGCCGGCACACATTGCGGGTCGTCGGCGACAAGCGCTTGGTAAGCTGCCCGCGCATCGACCCAATTCCCCAAGGCTTGCAGACGCTGTGCCTGCTCTAGCGAACCGGCGTGAGACCCCTGTATCGGCTGATCGCTCAAACACCGCTCCTTTTGATAGGCGCTTCGCTGGAAACGACAAATAAAGCGCCTGATTCTGACAATCCTCAAGCATGAGGCCATCGACCTGGGCTATGCTGCGCACCATCCTACCGGCCACCGCCCTACCCGTACAAGCGCATGCAACCCATCGTCCGTAAACTGGTGCAATTGTCGCTCCTGGTCTGCCTGACACTCGCCATCGGCACGTGCGGCTATGTTGTGATCGAAGGGTGGTCGTGGTTCGACGGGCTGTACATGACGGTGATCACGCTCGCGACCATCGGCTATGGCGAGACGCACGAGCTCAGCAACGCCGGCCGCGCCTTCACCATGGTGTTGATCTTGTTCGGCTCGGGCGTGTTGGTGTACGCGGGCTCGTCGATCGCTGCGCTGATCATCGAAGGCCAATTGATTCGGGAGATCCGGAGGCGAACAATGGAAAAGGCAATCAACCGAATGGATAAACACTACATCGTATGTGGCTACGGCTCGACCGGCCGCTACGTGGTGGCAGGCATGCAACGCGTCGGCCGGCCCTTTGTCATCATCGACAATGAACCCATCCGCGTACAGGAATTGCGCGACCGGGGCATGTTGGTGGTCGAAGGCGATGCCACACAAGACGAAATCTTGCAGCAAGCAGGCATCGACCGTGCAGCGGGCCTTGTGGCCTGCCTGCATGCAGATGCTGACAATGTATTTGTGGTACTGACCGCACGCGAACTCAATCAAGACCTACGCATCGTCGCCAAGGCGGTAGAGGAAAGCGCACAGCGCAAGCTGCGGGCCGTGGGTGCCGACGGCGTCGTGTTACCGAACTTCATCGGCGGCGTGCGCATGCTGATGGAGCTGGTACAGCCCAACGCCGTCACCCTGCTCGACATGATGCTGCACTCCCCCCAGCAAACCATCGTCGCTGAAGAGATCGGCCTGCCGCATGACTCGCGCTGGATCGACCAACCCATTTCGGCGCTCAATCTCGCGGACACGGAAGGCGTGGCGCTGGTTGCCATTCAGCGCAGTGGCGACCCGACCTATCGATTCAACCCCAGCCTCAGCCTGCGCTTGCAGGCCGGCGATACCTTGATCTTGATGGGCGAGCAGCAGCACGTACGGATCGCATCCAAGACCCTGGTCGCCTGAATCCGCATGGCTAGGTCATACGCGCCAAGGCGCCGATCGCTCGACGCCTTGTCACATGGCCGCTTAACGCAGCTTTGCAACTTTTGCGGGCTGGTAAAGCACCTGACTGCGCAGATTGCCCATCACCTGCTTGAAGAAATCCCGATACTTCATGTAATCGTTCGCAGGGCAGATCCGACTTGTACGGCGCGACTCAAGTAAGCGGTCAATTTCAAGCGCATGGCCGCGCAGCGTGTATCGCGCGCGATAGTGGTAAGCGTCAGTGCTGATATCCATATTCGACGGCAATGACAAGACCTTGACCGTTGCTGGCAGCGTCAGCGTGTAGTGTTCCTCGCGATCTGGATTGCTGCAGATGTATTCTGACTGTCGTGGCTTGTTTGCCGACACATAGAATTCTGCGGTTTTCTGGATCAGGCCAGTCGCATGATAATTATGCAGTGGCGGCGGCGTGAAGCCGAATGGCCCCGGCACGGCAGCGTAGCCGTATAGGTTGGCGTGGTAGGCATACTTGAAGTCCTGGTCGAGCCGATCGGGTTCGCCGATGCTCGATAAGGTCCCGTTACCCGCAATGCCATCGGCCGCCAACACGTCGCGCACGAAGTCGCGACGACCTTGCGGCTGAATATTCTTAAAGAACTGGCGCGCCTGAACCGAATCCGGCCCAGTCAGCCGGAAATGCACCTCAGCCTCCAGATCACCCGATTCCTGCAGCGTCATTTGCGCATCCAGCAGCGTCGAGGTCTTTTGCACGCCGACAACAGGAATCTGCTTCACTTCGCCCGATTGGACCAACAAGGTCGGCTTGCCGATCTCGGCGCTCTGCACTGTTCCCAGCGGCAAATCCGTCGCTGTTGAATCCAGCCACAGGTCGAGGCTCGGTACATAAGTGATGATGTGATCGAAGCCGCCCGACCACGGCACGGCAGGCAAGCGGTAGAGCGTGCCGTTAGCGTTGACCAGCGCGCCGGTGCTATCAATGCCGCGTGCCTTGAGCAAGGCCTCCAGCAGTACAACATGCCCTTTGCAGTCGCCATATCGATTTTTCAGCACGTCGGATGCGTTCACCGGCACAACGCCACCTGCACCGAAATACAGCGCAACGTAGCGAATATTACGGCTCACCCAATCAGACAGGCGCAGCGCGACTTGGCGCGGGTCAGTTTCCTCACCTGCGATCTTCGCAGCGAGTTCCTTGATTTCGGGGGTCGCATCCGACTTATCACTTGCCCTCGCCCGATAGGCTTGCGCGAGATCAGCATAGGAAGCGAAGGTGCTGACGATCACATGCGGGCTCGTGAGAATGATGGATAGGTCATCCTCTTCGTAAGGTACCCGCGCCTTGTTGGTGATGTGCCAGGAATGGCGCACCGAACCATCCGGCAAGGTGCTGCTGCTCGCCTCGTACCCCACGTTTTCGATATGCAGCTCCATGCTGCTCGGCGAATCGATGGTCAGATCGGTATCGTCAGTCAATTGGTCGAGCCGCTGCTCGATTGCGAAATCAAATTGCCCTGGGTATTGGGCTTTGGTCTGAACCGTCCGTACGTGGTAGGACAAGGTATCGCCCACCTTGATATTGGGAAATACCAAGAGCTTGACGCGATCCTGAGTCAAGGTCGGCGCATCGACGGCCGTCGTTTGCGAGCGATCGTGTACCGTGTCTTTCAGATCCAGGTCGACCGAGCTTCCGTCTTCATGCGTTACTTTCGCCGAGACCACGTCGACGTTGTTGAAGTCGGGGTTATAACCAAAGGCGGCCTGGCTGCCTTCCTGCACGGCGGCTGCGGTGAGCAGTGTGTAGGCGGCATCGTAGTCGCTGGTATAGGTGCCGTCGGCATTCAGTACAAAGTGATACTGAGCGTGGCGAAAACGGAAATGGATCGGGTCTTCCTCTTGCGCACTTGCCGCAGCCGTCAGCAGTACACAAAGCACAATCTGCACGTACCTCACAGCCAATACTCCTGGTGATTTCTTGTTGTCGATCCATCAACGATGCGCGGCACGCAGCTGTCTGCGGGCAACAAAAAGCCGGGGTCTCCCCCGGCTCTTCGATGATGCCTAGCCAGCGCGATGCTCCGCGCCTAGTGTAGCGTCAAACCACTTGTGGTGGGTTGCGCAGCTTGATGTGCAGTTCGCGCAGCTGCTTTTCGTCCACGGCGTTTGGTGCATTGGTCAAGAGACACTGTGCGCGTTGCGTCTTCGGGAAGGCGATCACGTCGCGGATCGATTCGGCGCCCGCCATCAGCGTCACGAGACGATCGAGACCAAAGGCCAGACCGCCGTGTGGTGGCGCACCGTACTGCAGGTTCTCCAGCAGGAAGCCGAACTTATTCTGGGCTTCTTCCGCACCGATATTGAGTGCTTCAAAGACGGTGGACTGCATGTCGGCGCGGTGGATACGAACCGAGCCGCCGCCGATTTCCCAGCCGTTCAGAACCATATCGTAAGCGCGTGCACGGCACTTGCCCGGGTCGGTCTTGAGGAACTCAATGTGCTCGACCTTCGGGCTGGTGAATGGGTGGTGGCAAGCCACCCAGCGATTGTCTTCTTCGTCGTGTTCGAACATCGGGAAGTCGACCACCCACAGCGGACGCCATTCCTTGACAAAGTAACCGCCGGCTTCGCCCTTCTCGTGGCCCACCTTCAGGCGCAGCGCGCCGATGGCTTCGTTTACCACCTTGGCCTTGTCGGCACCGAAGAAGACGATATCGCCATTCTGCGCACCGGTACGCTCGATGACGGCACGCAGCGCGGCTTCGGTCAGGTTCTTGACGATCGGCGACTGCAGGCCTTCTTCATTGAGTTTGGTGATGTCGTTGACCTTGATCCATGCGAGGCCCTTGGCACCGTAGATGCCCACGAATTGGGTCCACGCGTCGATTTCGGAACGGCTGAATGCGGCACCACCCGGTACGCGCAGGCCAACCACACGGCCACCTTCCATATTAGCGGCGCCCGAGAACACCTTGAATGGCACGTCCTTCATCACATCGGTCAGTTCGGTGAACTTGAGCGAGACGCGCAGGTCTGGCTTATCCGAACCGTAGTAGAACATCGCATCGTCGTACTGCATGCGCGGGAACTTGCCCAAGTCGACGCCGATGGCTTCCTTGAAGACGTGAACAGCCATGTCTTCAGTGATATTCATGATCTCTTCCTCGTTCAGGAACGAGGTTTCGATATCGATCTGGGTGAATTCGGGCTGGCGGTCGGCACGCAGGTCTTCATCGCGGAAGCACTTGGTGATCTGATAGTAGCGGTCGAAACCGGCCACCATCAAGAGCTGCTTGAAGAGCTGGGGCGACTGCGGCAGCGCGAAGAACTGGCCGTCGTGCACGCGGCTCGGCACCAGGTAGTCACGCGCGCCTTCTGGCGTCGAACGGGTCAGCATTGGGGTTTCAACGTCGATGAAACCACGGCTGTCGAGGAAGTTACGCACCAGCAGCGCCACTTTGTAACGCAGGCGCAGGTTGTTCTGCATCACTGGGCGGCGCAGGTCGATCACGCGATGCTGCAGGCGGGTGATTTCGCTCAAGTGCTCATCATCAATCTGGAACGGCGGCGTCACCGCAGCGTTCAATACAACGATTTCCTTCGCGAGGATTTCGATTTCACCCGAAACCAGATTGGCGTTGGTCGTGCCTACCGGGCGCTCACGAACGATACCGGTGATCTCCAGCACAAACTCGCCACGCACCGTGTCGGCCTGCTTGAAGGCTTCCGGGGTATCCGGATCAACCACGACCTGCACCAGACCTTCGCGGTCGCGCAGGTCAATGAAGATCACGCCACCGTGGTCGCGACGACGATGCGCCCAACCCTTGACGGTAACGGTTTGCGAAAGGAAGCGCTTGTCGATCAAGCCACAGTAATCGGTACGCATGGTGGATTCCAAAAAGTAGACGCTCAAGGAGAGCGAAAGATGTCGAGAATGATAAAACGTTTTTGACGGACTAGGCGCGGTGAGAGCCTAGTCCGGTAGATTCGAATCGACAGGCGTATTGACACCGTCGGGAACTGCGATCTTGGGCCGAATGACCGGCTTACGCGATTCGTCGACGCGCTCGGCCGGTGCGACGACGCCCATCGAGATAACGTACTTCAACGCCTCATCCACGCTCATCTCGAGGTCGATGGTTTCGCTGCGCTTGACCACTAGAAAGAAACCCGATGTCGGGTTCGGTGTCGTTGGCACATACACCGAAAGATACTCGTCATCGAGCCGACGCGAAATTTCAGCGGCCGGCACACCCGTCTGAAATGCAACCGTCCAGGTCCCGGCGAGCGGGTACTGCACCAGCAGCGCCTTGCGAAAAGCCTGGCCGGAGTCGGACAACACCGTGTCTGACACCTGCTTGACGCTGCCATAGATGGATTTCACCACCGGGATGCGCTGCAGCAGGTCTTCCCAGAAGCGCACGAGACGAGCGCCGAGGATATTGGCGGTCAGGAGCCCGGTGCCGAGCACCACGACCAGCGCAAGCAGCACGCCAAAGCCCGGCACGTGTACACCCAAGAGATCAACCGGCCGGCTACCTTGTGGCAGAAGCAGCAGCAATTGGTCCATCGTACCGACCAGGATACTGATCACCCACAAGGTGATCCCCAGCGGCACCCAAACCAAGAGGCCTGTCACAAAGTAGCGGCGCATGTAGGCTCTCTATCCTCAGGCGCAGTGGCCGCAGCCACCGGTACCACAGCTGTGGCCACCCGATGTGTCGCTCGCAGCCTCAGTCTTGGCCGGCGCACTGCTGCTACTGCCGCCCTTGAAGTCGGTCTGGTACCAGCCCGAGCCCTTGAGCTGGAAGCCGGCAGCCGACAATTGCTTGTCGAAAGTTTCCTTGCCACATGCGGGGCAAGTCGTCAGCGGCGCATCGGAAATCTTGCGCAATACCTCGGCACGGTGGCCGCAGGATGAACATTGGTAATCGTAGATAGGCATGATTTCGTCCCCTATTCCTGCAAAAACTCGAAAGTTTGCCAATCGAAGCGCGCGATTATAGCGCACGACGGCAAGGATTATGTGGGGATTCGGCCATATATCGACAAGTATGCATCACCTATAATCGGCAGCCTCTCCCTTTCGTTCGTTGGTTGCCGCTTATGCTGACCCTTTCCGCACTGATTCTGATCGCCTTTGCCGCTGGCCTGATCGACGCTGCGGTGGGGGGTGGCGGATTGGTTCAGATTCCCGGCATCTTCGCGCTGTTGCCCAACTACTCGGCGGCTACGCTGTTCGGCACCAACAAATTCGCCTCGATCTGCGGCACCGCCACCGCCAGTTGGCGCTATTCACGCAGCGTCGATATTGCCTGGCGCCTGGTGGTGCCGGCCGCCATTACCGCCTTTGCCTGCTCTTTCCTGGGCGCACTCGCAGTCAGCTATATCCCCAAGGACTTGATGCGTCCCTTGGTGCTGACGTTGATGATCCTGATGTTGATCTACACGCTATGGAAGAAGGATTTCGGCCACCTGCACCGCCCGGCCCACATTGGTACCAAAGAGATGGTCATCGCCTTGCTGATCGGCGGTGCAATCGGCTTTTATGACGGCTTTTTTGGGCCTGGCACCGGCAGCTTCCTGATCTTCCTTTTCATCCGCTTCTTCGGCTTCGACTTCCTGCGTGCCTCGGCTTCGGCCAAGGTGGTGAACCTCGCTACGAATCTGGCTGCGCTGTGCGTGTTTATCCCGCACGGCAACGTACTCTTCCATATCGCCATCCCCATGGCGGTCGCCAATATCTGCGGCAGCGTATTCGGCGCACGCCTCGCGATGAAGGGCGGCACCAAGCTGATTCGCCAGCTATTCATTGCCCTCGTATCGGTGCTCATCGCCAAGCTGGCCTGGGATACCTTTCGGTAAAGATGCTGCCGGGGGCAAACGATCGAAATGTCAGCGTTCGCCCGGGATACCCGGGCGCTTAGCAGTCGCGACATATCCACCCATCCTCGCTTGATTGATTCCACATCCCTCGCCTTCGCCGCCGCGAAGGTGCATCGCTGACGCTCGTTAGCGGACTTTGCATCGGTCCCCAAATGACGTTCGTCGGCAACTGGCTGACCTGCATTGACAACTGACCAGCAGTCACTTACATTGCCACACAGTAAATGACCGCCGGTCATTTTATTTTGAATTCATAATGACCAATGGTCATTTATCAGAAAAGGTAATCGACATGAAAGATCTGCAAGGTAAGTGGGCATTGGTCACCGGCGCATCGAGCGGCTTTGGTAAGGATTTCGCCACCCTGCTCGCCGAGCGCGGCGCCAACCTGGTACTAGCAGCCCGCCGCAAAGAGCCCATGGAACTGCTCGCCAAGGAGCTCAGCCTCCGTCATGGCATCAAGACCATCGTAGAGTCGATTGATCTTGAGGCACCGGGCGCTGCTCTGGCACTGAAGCAGCGTACGGATGCACAAGGTATTCCCATCGATATCCTGATCAACAATGCGGGCTACGGCGTACACGGCAAGTTTGTCGATGCCCCGCTGGAAAAGACCAGCGGCATGTTGCAGGTCAACATCGTCGCGCTGACTGAGCTCACGCACCACTACGCGCAAGACATGGTCAAGCGTGGTGGCGGGCATATCTTGCTCGTCGCCAGCATCGGCGGCTACCAAGCTACGCCAACCTACGCGGCCTACTCCGCCACCAAGGCCTATGTACTGCTGTTTGGTGAGGCACTGAATACCGAGCTCAAGCCACATAACGTTTCGGTCAGCGTACTGTCGCCCGGTATTACAGCGACGAACTTCCTGGCCGTATCCGGGCAAAAAGCCACGCCCTACCAACGGCTCTTCATGATGCAACCACGCCCGGTCGCCCAGATTGGCCTGAAGGCGATGTTCAACGGCACACCGAGCGTCGTGCCCGGCATCGGCAACAAGCTGACCATCTTCTCCAATCGCTTTGCGCCGCGCAGCCTGCAAAGTCGCGTCGCATATCAGTTGATGAAGAACTGACGAGACAGCGAACCAAGACCGGTAGAATGCGCAGCATGAAACAACGTGCAATGGGTTCAGAAGACAAAGCCGCCCGCCGGGCCGATATCCTGGCGGCCGCGCGAGCGCTGTACCGGCAAAATAGCTACCAGCTTCCTTCGGTTGCGCAAATCGCAACGGCGTCGGGGCTTGCGAAAGGTACGGTCTATCTTTACTTCCGCACCAAGGAAGAAATTTTCGTCGCCCTACTGGCTGAAGACTTCACAGGTCTGCTCAATGAAGTAGAACGGCATTTCTCCACGCCGAGCAGTGCCGGGTCGCTCGACGCCTTTCTGTCGGACTACATGGCCTATCTGAAACACCACCCCGAGCTTTTACGGTTGGATGCCATGGCGTACAGCGTGCTCGAACAGAATCTGGATATCGAACAGATGCGCGCCTTTAAGCTGGGGCTAACGCAGCAGTTGGTCGCAACAGGCGCCATCATCGAGCGCGCCTTTGCGTTGCCCGAAGGTCGCGGCACCAGCCTCTTGATGCGCACCTATGCCCTCACCCGCGGCCTCTGGCAGACGCTCGACTACCCGCCTTGCATGAGCGAGCTGCTTGCCGCTCCCGAGTTTGCGCCGATCCGCCCGCCTTTTCTCACCGAGCTACCGCAGGCATTGGCCGAATACTGGCGCGGGGCGTTGCAGGCGCCTTAGCCCAAGCAGCCCTAAACAACATCCCGGCAGACGCCACGCGCCGTTGTAGAATAGGGCGTCGCTTCTCATTGCAAACCGCAGCCATGCCCTACAAGCAGCCCGTCTCCGTGCTGGTCGTCATCTACACCCCGCAGCTCGAAGTGCTGATCATCGAGCGTGCGGACTACAAAGACGCTTGGCAGTCTGTCACCGGCAGCCTGGAACAGGGCGAGACCCCGCGCGCCGCAGCGCTACGCGAAGTGCAGGAAGAAACCGGCATCGACGCCAGCCAGTTTGAGCTACAAGACTGGCAGATCGAAAACCAATGGGAAATCTACGAACGCTGGCGCCACCGCTATGCGCCCGGCGTGACCGAGAACACCGAGCATGTGTTCGGCCTCTTGGTGCCTAGACGCTTCGAGCCCGAGCTCGCGCCGGGCGAGCATGTGAACTGGGTATGGCGGGAATGGCAAACTGCGGCAGAGGCGGTGTTTTCACCCTCGAACGCCGAGGCATTGCGGATGCTGCCCGATATGGTAGCGAGATTTGGAGTACATCTGCAGGCCGAGGGGAATGCCTAGGCCTTAGCCAGCGTCCATATGAAAGCAGGCGGCACATTCGCAAGTATCAACCTTCTTCGCCGCCATTTCAGCGAATCGCCCTGAAGGGAGAACGGTTGCCTTGGGAAATATGTATATTGAATGAGTGCATTGCGCTCGTTCTTTCGCAATAATTCCTGCATCGCGGTCGCCATCATGCTGTGCTCCTCGCGCTCCAGGGAACGAAATGGAATTGATGACACAATGACACAGCCCGCTTGCGCCAATTGATTCATTTCGCGGCAAGGCACAGACTTGTCGTACACTTTCACGTCCGGGTGATTTCGAATAAGCCTTTTTGCCAGATGTGCATTCTGCTCGAATGCCACAACAGAAGTGGGTTCTGAAATGCGCTTAATGAATGAAGTCAGACTGCCGGTACCTGCTCCAATCTCAACTATAGTCTGTTGGTGCCCGTATTCCTTTGCAACTTGAGCAATAGCCTTCGCCAGGAATGGGGAAGATGGCAACATCGAACCAACCTTATCCGGTTGATTTGCAAAACTCAGTAGGAAGGCAATTGAATCTTTCATTGATTAATCGCCTTTAAGCCATATAGCGTATGGCTGAAGTAAGCAAGCCGCAGCGACGGGTCGCAGGACTTATAAATATCATGACAAGCGGCCTTCAATGCCTCATTATCATCCCAGTATTCACCCAGACGCAGACCGGCTTCTTGGGCGACGACAGTGCCTAAATAAGATATATCGGTCGCATTAAGCTTGACCGGCAGCGAGTAATTCGAACGGACACGGTAAAACGTCGCAAACTGGTCATCTAGTTTCCCGTCAACCTTGGGCAGTTCCTTCATCATGCCATTGAAAAATGGCTGGTGATCTCCAAACTCCATAAATAAGCGTTTCCGCTCCGAATGCAGATAGTCAGCAATGAATGACTCCGTATCTTCGTTGATATACGTCAGCCTCCCCAAATAATCCGTGAGTGCACCATCGGACGTTGGATCAAACGAAAGCCTGTCCTTTGATCCATGTGGACCATGGTTCATAATTGTAACCACAAATATGAATGTCGGCTTTGTCGCTTTCCTCAATACGCTCGATGCACGCTCATAAAGCAGCTTATCGCGAGTACGCTGCCAAAGCATATGCAAATTGAGCTGATCACCATCCACGAATTCATCAAAGCCATAATCCTTATATGCATTGCGCGCATTGACAAACCCTCCACCAACCGGATAAATAGCAACCGTATTATAACCGAGCGCCCTCAATTGCTTCGGTAATGGGTAGCGCAATTTACTGGCAAGATTATACGGCGCATACATTCCCGCCTCGCCAAAATCAGACCAATTCATTCCAGACATAAAAGCAAACTCGGAAAGCCATGTTCCACCACCGTGCACGTGAACGTGCAATCGCTGCGAAGAATCAAACATCGGAAATTGACATTTTGGCTGCCCTTGGCAAGCGGCCAGACTAGCAGGATTGAAAAGCGACTCGTTCAATACTGCAACAATATCCGGCAGATCGCCGGATGCAAGCCGCACATTTGGCGCCAGCGCAAAATTCTTATTGGTCACTCTTGCCGGCATCTGCAAGGATCTGAACGGCATTGTGCTCGCAATTGCCGCAAAGGGCACTCTGGGCAATGTACTTAAAAGCCGCCAACCTTCGGCTTCAGGGTGAGTTCTTGTCACGTCACGCGATGGCGTGAAGGCGAACCCATCGTTGATATAAAAGACAAGAAATAGCAGTGTAGCCGTTAATGCCAAAAATCGCTCAAACTTTCCGGCTTTGAAGTCGTAGCGCCAAAGCACAAGACTGATCAAAAAGATCGGCAAGGCATATACAAATAGCACTTTTAGATTTAAGTAATTTTGACCGAGCGTCTTTATTCTTTCCAGATCAAACAGATAGTTCAGATCCAGCGCATTGATCGGCATACCCAATTGACTCAGTTTTATATCATTTCCCATATAAACGAGCACGATCAAAGCAGCCGAACAAATTACGCTCAAAGTCAATCTTGCAGAGACCACCAAAAACGCCAGAGCGGAGATGACAAAGAAACCTCCAGCAAGGGACATCTCCCTGGGATCGCTCCAGGCATAGTCTTGAATATGAGAACTTTCACAATTGGCGATGATAATGAGGACTCTGGCGGCGAGATAAATCCACACGGGCGTAAATACAAACGCCACTGAGAAAACTCTTTTCCGAAACGCTGCCGAAACAGGTTTACTTCCAAATTCGTAAAATTTACGCAATGCTTCCATCATTGTCACAGTAAATTGACCCTTCAATAATCCCCTCGCATTTGCACATAACAAAAGAGGACTACAACTAATGTGTATTCAGTCAAAAACGACCAACAACTCCCGCCACTATCATTTATGCAGCTATACTTCACCGGTCGGCGTCAGTCGCAATCACAGCATCTGAGTTCCCTCTTCGGCGCAACTAGCGCGTCACACTCGAAATACTTGACAGCCATGCAAAAACGTGCGCAGACCACTTTACGGCGAGATATTCAAGTTCATTTCAGTTGCAGCAACCCTAGATTATACACGGGGCAATTATCTTATCTCTAGTTACTAAATTTTCTATTTTATACATTGTACCAATGTGCAATATTATCAGTCCCTCGCCGAAAATAAATCACTCAAATCACTTATAAATCAGCATTTTATAAGAACAAAACGATTTGACTAGAATGCGTGGCTCAACCGACAACTGACGCATATTGGTCAACAGTACTGAGAGATGTGTGAGAAAAGCCGCATGTCGAAGCTTTCGATAGCCCTCCCGACGGACACAGGAACACGCTCACTAACGCCTAGTCATCAGGCATGCCCTGCTTTTTCTGTGAACGCAACAGCTGCGTTTCGGTCAGATACGTAGCCCAGCTCCACGGAAGGCAGGTTCACGTACAGCTCCCGATCCTTGCCCTAAACTACACAGGAATCCGATCAACGCAGTGAATCTGCCGATCAATGCATACCGGATCAGGCACGCACATGGCATGATCAACACGCATTCAGAACACTTTCAGCACAAAAGGAGTAAGCGCTATGCATTTCACTCTCACCCTTATGACGCTTCTAATCACCGCCTCGTTGGAGGCATTCGCCGAAACCACCTATGGCCCGGCACCAACAACTAACCAGGGGCAGGCAGTACCCCGCGACGTAGTGATTCCATCCAAGGTAGATCCGTGCGCAACCAAGAAACCCGAAGCTAAGACTAGTAATAATCCAAACGACAACAAGCCTCGTGAGTTCGGAGCCAAGCAGCCCGCGCAGCAGGATTCACGCGACCAGGACGATCAAGACAAAGATAAAGACTGTCCAAAGAAGTAGGAGCGTGATCTAGCCTGATCAAATCCAGAAGGCTAGACTCGGGATTGATGAATCCCACGCTCACCATCGCGACCTACAACATCCATAAGGGCATGTCTGCGCTCAATCGCAAGCATGTGCTGCCGGCCTTGAAGCGCGAGCTTGATGGATTGGGCGCCGACCTGGTTTTTCTACAGGAAGTACAGGGTGCGCACGACCGGCGCGCGCGGCGCCATACTGATTGGCCCGATGAGCCGCAGCACGCCTACCTCGCCGGCGACCATCACCATGCTTATGGACGCAATGCCGACTATCAAGCCGGGCACCATGGCAACGCCCTGCTCTCTCGCTTTCCTATCGTCACTACCCATAACGAAGACCTGAGCCTGCACCGGCTGGAACGCCGAGGCCTGCTACATGCCGAACTGGCCGGCGCAAGCGGTCAGCCGATACACGCACTGTGCGTGCATCTCAATCTGCGCGCGGGCGACCGGCGCAAGCAGATTGGTGCCGTGGTCGAGTATATTCACGATGCGATACCTACCGATGCGCCATTGGTGCTCGCGGGCGATTTCAACGACTGGCGAGGCGAAGCCTGCCATCCCTTGCATCATGCGTTAGGCCTCACCGACGCCTACCTGGCCTTGCACGGACAGCTGGCGCCGAGTTTCCCTGCGCATTTTCCGGTATTACCGCTCGATCGCATCTATCTGCGTGGTTTTCATGTAGAACGGGCACAGGTCCATTCTGGTCGCGTGTGGCGCAATCTGAGTGACCATGTGCCGCTCTCCGCCACGGTGCGACTTACCTCGTAGTCTGGCTATCGTTTTTCATCATCAGGAGCGCGCGTATTGGAGTGGACGCACGGTAATCAGCTCGTATTGCTGCGCAATGGCGAAGCCTATTTCCCGGCACTATGCAACGCGATCAGCCAAGCCCAGCGCGAGATCTTCATGGAGAGCTATCTCTATCGAGATGATCGTGCGGGTGAGCTGGTTTCCCGTCATCTGATCGCAGCAGCACGGCGCGGCGTGCGAGTGCAATTGCTGCTGGATGGCTTTGGCGCAGGCGATATGCCCGACGCCCTGCGCGAGCGGCTGGTGCGAGGCGGTGTTCGTCTCCTGTTTTTCCGCCCTGATTACGCAAAGCTCAGCTTTAGCCGGCAACGCCTCCGCCGCCTCCACCGTAAACTGGTCGTCATTGATGGCTCGATAGGCTTCGTCGGCGGCATTAATGTCATCGACGACGAGACCGAGGCCGGGCTGGCGCCGCGTTACGATTACGCACTACAGATTGGCGGCCCGCTGGTGGCAGACCTGCGCGCCATCGCCGCGCAGCAGTGGCGGCACTCTAGCTGGGTTCAATTAAAGCGAGATTGGGCTCGGCTGCCCCATGCGCCTGCCGTGCCGATCCCACAGGGTGAAGTCAACGCTCGGCTAGTACGGCGCGACAACCTGCGGCATCGGCGCGATATCGAGGCCATGTACCTAGCCGCGATCAATAGCGCGCACGAGGAAATCATTCTGGCGCACGCCTATTTCCTACCGGGGATGACCTTCCGGCGCGCGCTGCTGGCCGCGGCGAAACGTGGTGTGCGCATCGTCTTACTGCTACAAGGTCGCATCGACCATGCTCTGCTCTACTACGCGACACGGGTACTGTATCGGCCGCTATTGAAGGCCGGTGTCGAAATCCACGAATACCATGCAGGCTTTATGCATGCCAAGGTCTGCGTGGTCGATCGCTTCTGGTTTACTGTTGGGTCGAGCAATATCGACCCATTCAGCCTGCTCACCGCGCGCGAGGCCAATGTCGAAGCCCGAGATGCACATCTTGCGGGTGAATTGAGAGCGAGCATTGAGGAACGCATCGTGCACGATGCCGCGCAGGTGACACAAACACCTGGCATGCACAGACCTTGGCAGCGGGCGCTACCTTGGCTTGCCTACCAGATGGTGCGCCTGCTGCTGGGTTTGACCGGCTACGGGCGTCGGGAATACCGGGAATAGTGCTGGGCAATCGCCGTGCCCAGCCTCAAACCAACATCAATCAGCAAATAACTCGTCGGCGGTAGCAACCGCAGTACCAAGCTTGCCAACGACAATACCTGCAGCCTTGTTCGACCAGCGCATGGCATCGGGCAACGAGAGGCCCGCACCCAACATGGCCGCCAGCGTGGCAATCACCGTGTCACCCGCACCGGAAACGTCGTACACCTCACGCGCAACCGTCGGCACATGCGTCGCCCCACTCGCTTCAAACAAGCTCATGCCTTCTTCAGAGCGGGTCACCAACAGCGCCTGCATATCCAGCGACTGGCGCAGCGCCTGCGCCTTGCTGGCAAGTTCCGCATCGTCCGCCCAGCGCCCGACCACCTGACGTAGTTCAGAGCGATTCGGCGTCAGCAGCGAAGCCCCGCGATAGCGCTCGTAGTTGTCACCCTTTGGGTCGATCAGCACAGGCTTGCCGGCCGCACGCGCGGCTTCGATCATGCGTGTGACGTGCGTAAGGCCGCCCTTGCCGTAATCCGACAGGATCACCACATCGTGCTCAGCCAACGCGGCTTGATACTCATCAAGAATACCCGTCAGCACCTCATGGCTGGGGTTGTATTCAAAATCAAGCCGCAACAGCTGTTGTTGGCGGGCAATGACGCGAATCTTGACCGTGGTGGTAATGCTGGCATCGCGATGCAGGCTGGTCTTGATGCCGCTCTCTTGCATCAGCCGCTCAAGGCTTGCGCCGGCTTCATCATCGCCTACGACGGACAGCAACGTAGCCTGTGCGCCGATGGCGGCAATATTGCGGGCCACATTGGCGGCACCGCCCGCGCGCTCTTCGCTGCGACCGATGCGCGCCACCGGCACCGGGGCTTCGGGCGAGATGCGCTCAACGTCGCCAAACCAGTAGCGGTCCAGCATTACATCGCCAGCGATCAATATCCGTGCGCCTGCCAGCGCATGGCGTATAGCTTCGTGTTTCATCAATGCATTTCCAGTTTACGGTGCGGCACGGCCCAATCGGTAACGACCGGGCACAGACTGCAGCGCAATTAACGGCCGATTGCGTCGTAGGTAAAGCCCAGTTCGCGCATCAATTTCGGGTCGTAGACGTTGCGGCCGTCGATGACCAGCGGCTGCTTGAGTTTGGCGCGAATGGTGTCGAAGTCCGGGCTGCGGAATTCCTTCCACTCGGTGACAATCAACAAGGCGTCCGCGCCATCGATCGCAGCCAAAGGGCTGGCCGCGTAGACAATGCGATCGGCCAATACCTTGCGCGCTTCGTCCACCGCAACCGGGTCATAGGCCGTGACTGTAGCGCCGCGCGCCAGCAGACCTTCGATGATCGTAAGGCTTGGCGCCTCGCGCATGTCGTCGGTATTGGGCTTGAACGCCAAGCCCCAGATCGCGAAGTGGCGGCCCTTCAGATCCTGGCCCAGATGCTTAGTGACCTTGTTGAGCAACACTTCCTTCTGCAGCGCGTTGGCGCCTTCCACTGCGCCCAGCACCTGCAAGTCCATGCCGTGATCCAACGCAGTCTTACGCAAGGCCTTCACGTCCTTGGGGAAGCAAGAGCCGCCGTAGCCCACGCCAGGGTATAGGAAGTGATAGCCAATGCGCGGATCGGCGCCCATGCCCTGGCGAACGAGTTCGATATCGGCACCCAGCAGCTCGGCGAGATTTGCCAGCTCGTTCATAAAGGAAATACGTGTGGCCAGCATGGCGTTCGCGGCATACTTGGTCAGCTCGGCCGAGCGCACATCCATCACGATCAAACGTTCGTGATTGCGCTGGAACGGCTGATAGAGCGCGCGCAACAGCAAGGTGGCACGTTCATCATCGCTGCCGATGATGATGCGGTCGGGCCGCATAAAGTCTTCGACCGCAGCGCCTTCTTTCAAGAATTCCGGGTTTGAGACCACTGCGTAAGGGATGTCGATGCCGCGTTTGGCCAACTCTTCGGCAATGGCCGCGCGGACGCGGTCGGCTGTACCAACCGGCACCGTCGACTTGTCGATCACGACCTTGTAGTCGGTCATGCGTTGGCCAATGGCACGCGCTGCGGCCACGACGTACTGCAGGTCGGCCGAGCCGTCTTCTCCGGGCGGCGTACCCACGGCGATCACTTGCATGGTGCCAAACGACACGGCGAGATCGACATCGGTGGTGAAGCGCAGGCGACCCGCTGCAGCATTGCGCCGTACCATCTCCTGCAGGCCAGGTTCATGGATGGGGATGCCGCCTTCTTGCAAAATGGCGATCTTGCGCGCATCGACGTCAAGGCAAAGCACGTCGTTGCCGACCTCTGCGAGGCAAGCGCCTGTAACCAGACCGACGTAGCCCGTACCGACAATAGTGAGTTTCATGCTTATCCCTTTGCTGGTGCCTTACAGGCCCAGACTGGCATTGATCGATTTCAGGGTCGCGACAGGATCAGCGCTCTGCGTGATCGGCCGGCCGATTACAAGGTAGTCGGCACCGGCCGCGGCGGCGGCTTCCGGCGTCATGACGCGGCTCTGGTCGCCTACATCGGCCCCAGCCGGGCGAATGCCTGGCGTGACCAGTTTGAAATCCGCGCCACACAGGCGCTTTAGCACAACCGCTTCCTGTGCGGAACAGACGACACCATCCAGCCCGCAATCGAGCGCCAGACGGGCCAGCAACGGTACCTGCACTGCAGGCTCTTGCATGCCCATCTCAGCCAACTCGGCACCATCAAGGCTGGTTAGCACCGTCACAGCGATCAGCAGCGGGCGGTTCGGCTCGCTTTCCAGCGCTTCGCGCGCAGCTGTCATCATTTTGCGGCCGCCCGAAGCGTGGATGTTGACCATCCACACCCCGAGGCGCGCGGCAGAACGAACAGCTTGTGCCACCGTATTGGGGATATCATGGAATTTCAGGTCGAGGAAAATATCGAAACCGCGCGCGACCAATTGCTCAACCAGAGCGGGGCCAGCTGCAGTAAACAATTCCTTGCCGACCTTGAGCCTGCAAAGGTCTGGCGTGACACGGTCGGCAAACGCGAGCGCGCCGGCAGCATCGGGGAAATCAAGCGCGACAAGAATTTTGGGGTCTGATTGCATGGTATTGATTTGTCCTGTCATAGCTTGAAGATAGCCTGCCGCAGCGGAGGGCAGGCCCAATGAAGGGGCCAGTCGCCGGACTGGCAAAATGCGGCCAAGTTCAACCCTTGACCTGCCCGCGCGCCGGCAGGAAGCTTTCCCACTCATTGCACGCAGGGCAGTGCCAGAAGTATTGCTTGGCCTTGAATCCACACGATGCGCAGTGGTACATAGCCTGGTTACGGCTGTTGTCCAGCAGCAGCTTGCGGACGGATTCGATATCGTGGCGATCCTCCACCGAGGCAAATACGGCACGCGCTTCCAAGAATCGGGCATAACCCAGCATGGAGGGGTGCTTGCGCAGGTGCTCGCGCAAGAATTCAAATGCCGCGTCGGTACCGCTCACCTTGACGATTCGGTCATAGACCGCGTCGAGCATATCGAGCTCAGGATAGGTGCTAAGGAAGCCCTTTACCAACACAGCCCCCTCCTCTGCTCGTTCTTGCCGGTCATAGACATCGAGCAGTTTGGGCACTGCGAACGGCAGGAAGCGATGATCTTGCTGCTCGATGCGCAACCAAGCGTCGATGGCACCCGCCAAGTCACCCTCGCTCGCAGCCAGGTCGCCGATCAGCAGATTGGCGCGCACACACTTGCGGTGCTCGGCCAAAGCCTGCTGCAGGTATTGGCGAGCTTCCTCCGGTTGCGAACGGGTAATCGACTGGGTCGCCAACTCGCAATAGAACTCGGCAATTTCATGCTGGTAGGTGTGGCTGGTATCGCGCAGCTGTTGTGCGGTCGCGATCGCTTTTTTCCACTCCTTTTCCTGTTGGTAGATATCCAACAGGTGCCGGTGAGAGGCGCGCGCAAGGTCGCTGTCGTCGAGCTGCGCAAAGAGCTCTTCAGCCCGGTCGAACAAGCCAGCCTTCATAAAGTCGAGTGCCAACTCATACTGCGCAGACTGTTTTTCGAAGGCTTTCAGTTCGGGGCGGCCCAGCAGCTTCTGGTGCATGCGGATCGCACGTTCGATCTCACCCTTCTTGCGGAACAGGTGCCCCAGCGCAAACTGCAGCTCGATCGTCTCGCTGTGATTACGCGCGAGATCGACAAAGACCTCCACGGCCTTGTCGGTACGGTCGTTCAACAGATGGTTCACGCCTTCGAAATACTGGCGCGGCAAGAGCTTCGAATCGGCCAGCACATGTTTGATATCGACGCGCGCGGCCAGCCACCCCAGCCCGAACGCGAGCGGGAAGAAAATCAACCACCAGACTTCAAATTCCACGCAATAACTTCCTTCAGATAACAGCGTCGAGCGGCGCAGCCGGCTCGATCAGATCGGGGCTGACCGGTGCGGCTTTCTCGGCAGCGGGCTTGAGCTGCTTGCGCACGACGGCCAACTCACGTCGGATACGCAGATAAGGGGGTAACATGGCGCAGACACCCAGCACCGCACCTGCAATGGAGAAGATCAGCAAAAAGACGATCAGCGGGGCCTGCCAATGCGCATCCAGCAAACCATACAGCACGACTGGGGTCGTGTTTTTCAGGGTGAATGCAAACAAGAACAGGAAAATCGCGACTCTGACGAACCAGACGAGGTAACGCATGGACTGCCTCCGAGCCAAAAGAATGCATTTTAAGGGATGCCGCGCCTGCCTGCCACGCAAATGCGTATAGGTAATAAAAAACGCGGTGCTTTTCAGCACCGCGTTTCATCTTGCTACCGAGTTGCGCCTTGCGCAGGATTATTCATCCTGCACGTCTACGCGCTCCCTCAACTCCTTACCCGCCTTGAAGTGGGGCACATACTTTTCCGGTACCGCTACTTTAGTACCAGACTTCGGATTGCGCCCCACCCGTGGTGGGCGATAGTTGAGGTCGAAGCTGCCGAACCCCCGGATTTCGATCCGTTGACCACTGGCCAGACTGACGGCCATTGCATCAAGAATCGTCTTCACAGCCAACTCGGCGTCCTTCGCCACAAGTTGCGGATACCGCGCCGCAAGCTTGGCGATCAACTCGGACTTGGTCATGGGGCTCCCTGAAGGCATGGCAATTACTCGTTATTGCCCGACAGCTTTGCCTTCAGCAGTGCGCCCAGACTGGTCGTACCGGCGTTACCGGCGGACTCAGTGCTCAGCTTGCTCATCGCGGTCGATTCGTCGGCCATGTCCTTGGCCTTGATCGACAGGTTGATGGAGCGGTTCTTGCGATCGATGTTGATGATCATCGTCTCAACTTCGTCGCCTTCCTTCAGGATCGAACCGATGTTCTCAACGCGGTCACGCGACACTTCGGTTGCACGCAGGTAGCCTTCGACTTCTTCGCTCAGGGAGATGGTTGCACCCTTGGCGTCGATTGCCTTGACCGTACCCTTCACCAGGGCGCCCTTGTCGTGCGTTGCAACGAAGTTGTTGAACGGATCACCTTCCATTTGCTTGATGCCCATGGAGATGCGCTCACGCTCGACGTCGATGCTCAATACGAGCGCTTCGACTTCGTCGCCCTTCTTGTAGTTGCGAACGGCTTCTTCGCCAGCGACATTCCACGACAGATCCGAGAGGTGGACCAGGCCGTCGATGCCGCCAGGCA
>Ga0213872_10000424_pt1 | contig 34618 bp, 26 predicted proteins | sample VelepicomBERX_R2_FD_160071 | JGI IMG/M metagenome (GOLD analysis project Ga0213872, IMG submission 160071) | Rhizosphere microbial communities from Vellozia epidendroides in rupestrian grasslands, the National Park of Serra do Cipo, Brazil - RX_R2 | ecosystem: Host-associated > Plants > Roots >... | reverse complement strand
TTACAAGCACCAGCTGCAAATCCTTCGATGAAGCGAGGAGTCGCTCGACGGCGTGCAACTGTTCGATCGCTTTTCGCGGATCTAACCCTGAATCAGGCGACATAACGGCGTCCGCCAATGCCCGAGCGTAGTGCGAGGCCGAAGCACCAGTCATCTAATTCACTCCCCGGTGTAATGTCTTTAAGAATTCGTGAAACAGGTAGTCTGGCTCGGAATCGGCGAGAAGTTCCTCCAGGCGCTGTTCGGCTAAAGATAAAGAACGGTGGGCGGTTTGACGTCTCGCTCGTTGCATAGCTTCGCCGCGCAACGCTTCGATTTCGACGGCTGCGGTTTCGTCAATGTGCTGAATCTGCTGCTCTGTCTCACGAAGGATGTTTCCGTGCAGCTCTTCCATTTGGAGCGCATTCTGGCCGCGCAAGCGCTTGATCTCTTCAGCCAGAGCAGCTATCTTCTTGTCAATTTCCGAATAGCGAAGATCAGCATCCATCTTGAGCCCGGTTGCGTCTTTGATGGCCTTCTGGATATCGGCGGAGCGCGCGTTGAAGAACCGCGGGCCGTAGCGAGCGATAATCCAACCAAGACCAACGGCGAAGATGACGAAGTTCGCAATTTTCCAGAGTTCAGAAGCGTCTTGTCCGGGACCGGCGGTCTGCTGTGCGACCGCCCTGGACCCAGCGATCACCAGCAGGAGGGCACCGAATAGAAAACAACGGCAGAGCATCAGGCCGCTCTCCGTTCAAGCAAAGTGTTGACGACCGATTCGCTGAGAGACTCAGCCGCCTTTTGCAAAGCGGGTTGTTCTCGCTCCAGCCGGGCAGCGATGTCGAGTTTGGCGTTGCGGATCTGCTCCTCCGCCTCGGCCCGAGCTTTTGCAATGGCTGCCGCCTGCTCCTCCAACCACTTCTGCCGCGCGGCGTCCTGTTCCGCATGCATTGCCGCGCGGGCAGCCTCCAGAGCACGGTCGTACTCGGAGGCTTTCTGTTTCGCTGCATCGTAAGCACGCTGGGCGAGCTCGCGTACGCCTTCCGTAGCCTTCTTGCGCTCCTCGAGAATCTTTCCGATCGGCCTGAAAAGCATAATATTCAGGTAGACGGTCAAGAAGACAAAGAGGACGATGGTCGGTACCGACGTTATCAAGAGCTCAAGAAGGTTATTGACGGTAGACTGCATCATTTGATTTAGGCGTTCTTACTGCGCAATAAATGTAATTACAAGCGTGTACAACGCGAGCGACTCAATTAAGACCAGACCAAGGATGAGTGCCACTCGTATGGCTGCAACGGCCCCAGGGTTTCGCGCCATGGCTTCCGCTGCGGACGCGGTAGCCCGGCCCTGGCCGAGACCACAGAGACCAGAGGCGATACCCATTGCGATGTAAGCAGCGGCCCGCCGGTTAGCATCAGTCGGATTGCCGGCACCAGCACCTTGGGCGAGCATAGGACCCGCCAGAGCAAGCATGCTGATGACGAGCAGGACAAGTTTGTTTTTCATTGTGTCTCCTAATAAGTTGCTTTCAGTAGGTGGTTCGACACCGTACGTTGGGACGCCGGGCGCTCACACTGAGGGCCTGATGAGTTCTTATTCCTCTTTCGCGACGGCTCCTCCGACGTAAACCATTGCAAGCAACATGAAAATATAAGCCTGCAAGAAACCGACGAAAAAGTGTAAACCAATAAAGATGACTGGAATAATGATTTTTGTGAGGGCGACGAAGGTCAGGTAAACCTGCTCGCCCGCAAACATATTTGCGAAGAGTCGAACCGTGAGCGACAACGGTCGCGCAAGTTGGCTGATGACCTCGATCGGCAGCATAAGCCAGGAAAGCCACCAGAACGGTCCAAGGAACTGCTTGATGTAAGCGAAGCCCTGTTGACGAATACCTGCGTAGTGATAGAACACGAACGTCGCAACGGCTAATCCGAGCGGCACCATCGTATGCATCGTCGGCGATTCGAATCCGGGAATTAAGCCGATTAGGTTCATGGCAAGGATGAAGAGGAACAGGGCCCCAAAGTAGGGCAGATACCGCACACCGTTTGGCCCGACTATTTCCTCAGCGGAAGCGTGGACGAAATCATAGGTGATTTCTGCCAGGTGTTGCAGTTTGCCAGGATTGTGTAAGGATAAGCGCGGTCGAAGCGTCGCGCAGATTATGATTAGCAAGAGTGCGACGACTATTTCGCAGACCATCCAATCCGTCCAGGGCCGGGCGGGGTCCTTCGACGGAGTGCCTAAGGCGTTCAGAAGTGCGTTGGCCGGACCAGCCAAGACGCGATTAAAGATGTCTGTGATCCAGAGATGTTCCACTCAGCTTCTCTCGCACTTACGGCGAATTCCTGCCTTCATACGATAGGAGCCGCTGAACGCCTTTGTTTGTTGGAGGCCACGCGGAGGTAGTTCAGCGTTGCTGAAGCAAATGATCACACCTCGTCAAATGACGGCATCTGGGCAGCAAGTGGCTCGGTGTTTATTGGACAAGAGCGCCGTGCCCTCTCTCGTTTTCAGCGCGATCCACACGCGCAGCCAATGGCCATTGGATTGCGACATGCGAAGCGTGATGTACACATCATCCAGTAATTACGACTTGAACACGTTTAAAGCAAAGCTGGAATCACGGATTGCCGAATTAAAGGATGTTCTTGGCCGGCGCGATGCGATAGCGGTGGAGCAGAATCCTGACCAGGGCGAGGAAATCCAGCGCGCCTCGGAGAGAGCTCTCGAGATCTCTAGACTCGACCGCGAATCGAGTCAACTTCGCAATGCTCGCGCCGCGCTGCTCCGAATCCAGGAGGGCACATTTGGAATCTGCGCGGAATGCGAAGAAGAGATTCATCCAAAGCGCCTTGCCGCTATTCCATGGGCATCGCTCTGTCTCGTGTGTCAGGAAGCTGCGGATCAGTGCAGCAAAGAAATGAGCCACAGGCAGGACGATGACGGGATGGATTCCTTCTGAGAGTTTGCGCTATCTGTAGAACGGCGGGAGACACGATTAGGATCCTATTCCTGCTCGTTGTCTTCGCCGTTCAGCAGTTTGCGCAGCCGGCGAGTATTCGGTTGGGCACGTCTCGCCGGAGCAGCAGATCGGCGACGCACGCGCCGCTGAACATAGAAGAACTCCGGCCGAGCGCTCCTGCCAGGTTGGCGTTCCCAACAGGATCCGAGGTTAACGGCTCTCTTTCTTTGGAGGCCTAATGAGGGCCGTTCGCAAATACTGGAGAAAATCCTTGTCTAAAGTAGTTCTACTCAGGCTGTGCCTCGCTCTGGGCATGGTCACCGCCGTTCACGCCGAGACTATTGCGGCAGGAACGGTTATTTCCGTTCGCACGAATGACATCATCGATGCCAAGGGTACCGGCAATGGCCGCGTCTATTCAGCCGAAGTGGACAGTGACGTCCTCGATGGCAACAACCGGATCGCAATCCCACGCGGATCTGATGTGGAATTGATGGTACGCGACATCGGAAATCACACGCTGGCGCTCGATCTTGACGCAATCGTGGTGCATGGCAAGCGGTATAGCGTCACCACTTACGATGTCACCCGCACCGGAGACCAGAAGGACGGCGTCGGCGCGAATGGCCGGACCGCGAAGTTTGTGGGTGGAGGCGCTCTGTTCGGGACTATCCTCGGTGCAGTGGCAGGAGGTGGGAAAGGTGCTGGGATCGGCGCTCTGGCAGGCGGCGCGGCAGGTGCAATTGGTCAAACAGCAACGCGAGGTAGCCGGGTGCACGTGCCGGCTGAATCCGTCCTGACATTCCAATTGCAGCAGCCCTTGCACTTAGCCGCGGACCCCGGTTACACACACAATGGTCACCATTACCATCCCGACGACAAGTAAAACTAAGAAGTCTTAAGAGCTAATTACCGAACACGGGCGACGTGGTTATGCTCGAGATAATGCCGAACGCTGGGTCGCCGACATGCCGCTCAGGCGCGAAGTCTACACGTTTGAGGATGAAAGCGTTGCCCTGAAACTCCAGGCTCAGTCGTACCCCTATTGAGGTCCGCTCGGTTAGAAACACTGAGCCGGGCCCAAAAAAGAGACTCCGCAATGATCGCATCCGGCAAGGCATTGCGTACCATTGCGCAGGCATCGCTTTGCCGCCCGGAAGTCCGCTTGGGACGGCGCTGACCTTCTTGTGTTCGGCCCAAGGACCGCGTCCCGTTTGAAGAGGAAGCAGTGGACGTACGTGGTTGAGATGTTAGTCAATTCTCGGTTGTGACCGAGACAATGAACGCGGGAAGCCAGAAGGAGAAATGACGCAAGCGAAGATGCTGAGCGAACGCCAGATTCTTTTGGCCTCAGGTTCCGCTATCTCTCTCAGCGGAAACTGCTCTCCGGCTTTATTTGGCTTGATCACACACGATGAAATCGCGCGATGCACGAATACCCAGCCTCTCCATACGGCTCAAAAGCGTTGATCGCTTTATTCTCAAACGAGCGGCCGCTCCGTCGGGTCCCGACACGACCCCATCCGCTAGTTCAAGCGCGCGCAGAATCTGAGTTCGTTCCGCCTCCTCCAGCATATCGTCAAGGCTTTCGTGATCGTGGTCACAGCGTTTCGCATCGTTATCAATGTTGAGCTCAGCCACGTCAACGGTCAGCACCGAGCCCTTTGATCGGATGACCGCCCTCTCAATCACGTTTTGAAGTTCTCGAATGTTACCGGGCCATTGATAACGAACCAGGGTTTTCATGGTTAAGGTGGGGATGCTCTCAATCGGGCGGCTGTTTCGGCGGCTGAATTCCTGGACGAAGTGCCAGACCAGCAAAGGAATGTCTTCCGGGCGCTCGCGTAAGGCCGGCACTCTGATTGGGAAGACATTCAGCCGGTAGTATAAGTCCGATCGAAATTCCTTGTCTCTGACCATGGCCTTCAGATCGCGATTGGTTGCCGCGATAAGACGGGCGTCTGTTTGGATGGTCCGAGTGCTACCCAAACGCTCGAATTCGCGTTCCTGCAGAACGCGTAAAAGCTTTGGCTGCAGTTCCAGCGGAATCTCGCCAATTTCGTCCAGGAATATGGTTCCGCGATGGGCTAGTTCGAACCGCCCCATGCGCTGGCTGATGGCGCCAGTGAAGGCGCCTTTCTCGTGGCCGAACAGCTCGCTCTCCAGCAATCCAGTTGGCATGGCCGCACAATTGAACTTGACGAACGCACGCGAGTTTCGCGAACTAAGGTTGTGCACGGCACGTGCAATCAGTTCTTTGCCGGTGCCCGTCTCGCCGTAGATCAAGACGGTGGAGTCGACCGGCGCGACGGCCTCAACCTGTGCCAGAACCATACGAAGGGATTCGCTCTTCCCGACGATTTCATCGAAGTGGACTTCGTTGCGCGTCTCCCTCATCAGAGGAATGGGTTCAAGCTGGAATCCATCATTCGGTACGTAGGTCTGTGCAAAAGCGACTGGGCTTTCGAATGGTTCCAGTAATGCTCCCGCCGGGCGAGAGTCTTGTATGCCGGCAACTTCCATCATTGTCTAGTTCTCCTTCCTGCGAAGTCCGTTCCGCACTCACTTGAATTCTGTTTCGATTCTGGAGCAAGAACTAAATTCCGCCAAGGCCAGTTGGAGTCCTATCAGCCCCCTATATATCTGCGGGACAGGCCCCCCTTAAGGGGGAGGCTAATTGTGGGGGCGACGAGGTTCGCCGATTTCGAAGACCTTCCTTCCAAAACGGCGAGCATCCACCGACCACGCTCCGGGACCAAGCATTGCCACGCTAGCGCTGACTGCGGCTACGAACAAGCGAATCGACCTTTCGCCGTCACCTGTGAATGCGGGGGAGAAGGCCATCCACGCTTGCGCCAGCACGATAATCGCTCCGGCGGCGGGCGTGAAGAGCCCCGAGATGAGAAGAATCCCCGCGGCGGCTGCGGCCAACTCCGGAATTGCGGTCAAGTTGGGGGCAGCCAGATCGATGGTCCCCCAGTAAATTAACGGCAAGCCCAGCGTTACGCGCAGGAGCAGGAGCCCGTAACCGGGCCAACCGTCAGGAAAAGCTGAGAACGAACGCCGCCGGGTCATCCCATCCTGATGGTGTCGCATCCGGGCCGCTGATGAACACCCCGGACGAGCGCAACGCGCCCCCTATTTCGGGGGGCTTAGTGGGCGAACCGTGCAAAGCGGGCGCAGGGGCGCTGTCGTATTGCGCACAACGGGCACAAAACACCCTGTGCGCTCGTCGCGCCGCGCCAAGACATAGCTTTTCGCTCACTGACACGTGGCGCCGCGTCCGCGCACTTTGCGCTACTGAAGATCGATGATTCCGCGCTTCAGCCCGATGATAGCTGCGTGGGTCCGGTCGTTGGCGTCGAGCTTGAACAGGATATTCTTGACGTAACCCTTTACGCTCTCCTCGGAGATGTGCAGTTCAGCCGCGATCTCCTTGTTGGCGTTTCCACTAGCAATCAGTTTCAGCACGCTGATTTCGCGTGGCGTTAATGCACTATCCATGGCATGCTGGGCGATCTCGGCGGCGATTTCAGGACTCACGCGTTTTAGACCACCATAGACAGCGCGGATAGTTTCCAGCAGTTCTTTTCGCAGCAAGCCTTTCAGGAGGTAGCCCTGTGCGCCGGCCTGAAGGGCGCGCTTAACCTGGACATCGCCGGCATACGTCGTCAACACAATGATGCGCGCTTCCGGAAACTCGCTGCGAATCGCGTTGATCGCGTCGATGCCGCACATGTTCGGCATTTGCAGATCCATGAGCGTGACGTCCGGCTCGTGTTTTCGGAACTGCTCGACCGCTTCCCGGCCATCGGCCGCCTCCGCGACCAGTTCCATATCCGATTGGGTTCCAATCAGGCGGGCGATGCCGTCGCGGACAATCTCGTGATCGTCTACAGCGAGAACTCGAATCACACTTTCACCCCGCCATGCCGACGGAACGACAGGAACCGAGAGCGTCCCGCCGGCTTGGCGTACGCCATCGAACCCGGAACAATCAAATCGATCTCCGTTCCCGTTCCGGCCCCGCTGAGGATAACCAGCCTCGAACCGATCTGACGTGCCCGCTCCCGCATCCCCGGGAGACCGTAATGGCCCACGCGTCCCTGTTCGGCAGTCTCGGGAGCGATCCCTTTGCCATCATCCAGGATTCGCAGCCGGAGCAACCGCTCATCGAACGTGATTTCCGCTTCTATATGGGTTGCGCAAGCATGAGTGAAGGCATTTCGCAGCGCCTCGCGGGCGATGCCGTAGATTTCGTCCCGAACGATCGGATGCAACTCCCGGCCCGGACCTTCCACGACCAGACGGAAGGTCGCGCCATCCCCGCTCGCAAGCTCGTCTCCAAGCGCGCGTACAGTCTGCGCCAGATCGTTCGTGGTGGGGGCTGAGCGCAAATCCTGCACGGTTTGACGGCCCTCGATGATTGCGCGGTCCCCGATTTCGAGAGTATCTTCGAGTTCGTTCTTTGCCCTCCCTGGAGGCATCATCTCGTTGACCGCCTGGAGGCGCAGCATAAATCCCTGAACGGTCTGCAAGAAATGATCATGCAACTCGCGTGCAATACGCATACGCTCGTTTAGGCGCGCCTCGCTGGCCATGTGAAGTTGTCGGACTCGAAACTGATAGGCCGCCCACAGCAACGCGAGAAAAATCGCCACGCAAAAGGCACGGAACCAGCTCGTCTGGTAATATGCCCGGGCCACGGAGAACTCAAGCGTATCGCCTTGCTCGTTCCACACGCGGCTGTTGTTGCTCGCGACCACGCGAAACCGGTAATGACGGGGAGAAAGGTTTGAATACTGCACCTGGCGGTCGTTGACGACCTCTCTCCAGTCGCTATCCTGCCCTTCCAGCTTGTACTTGAAATGCACCTTCTCCGGCGCAACGAGGCTGAGAGCGGTGTAATCGATCGACAGATCGCGAATCAGCGGCGGCAGAGTCACGTTCGAAACTGCGGCGCCAGGTAAGTTCTGCCAATGGGTTTTGTGGTCGGCGACGATTTGCTCAATATGCACCGGCGGAGGGAGTTTGTTGGTAGCAAGATGACGGGGATCGACCACCTGGACGCCTTCTCCCGTCAAGAACCACAGTTTGCCATCAGTAGACTTCGTAACGCGAGGACCGTAGGCGGTAGCCGCATTCGAGCGCAGCCTGACACCATCCGCCGCGTCCCAAACCGTCGTTTCAATCCTGCGCTGCGGGTTGGCAATCCAGGCATCCAGTTCGCTCCGCTGGATCCGCACGAGGCCGCAGGCGGTATACAACCAGCAAGAACGATCGTCGTCCTCTATCGCCCAGTGAATCGTATCGCACGGTAATCCGTTCCTGGTTGTGAGCGTAGCGATGCGGCCGTCTTTAAGCCGGCTTAGGCCACCATCCTGGGTTGCGGCCCACAGTGCTCCGTCCCGACCGAGCTGAAGACCTACGACATGCCCCTGGCCGAGCCCATTAGCGGCTGTGTACGAAGCACGGAGCCGGCGATCCCTGAAATACGACACGCCTCCATCGGTCCAGAAAGAAAGCCAAACTCCGCCATGGTCACAGAGTACAACGCTAGCTTGTTCGTGACGTCCTAGTTCCGACCAGGGGAAATGTTCGACCAAACGCCCGTCCACAAAGTGCAAGAGATCGTTGCCCTCTGAAAGCCAGAGGTTGCCCGCGTTATCCCCAGCCATGGAATGTACTTCTCCGCCAGGTACGGCGGGTATGCCAACAAACCTGCGCTCGTTGAAATAAGCTAGTCCGCGAGCGGTGGACACCCAGATTCGCCCTCGCGAGTCCTGAAACAGAGACTGTACGAAATCATCCGGGAGTCCCGTTGCTTTCCGGAAGATTCTGGTTTGTCCATTCTTCCACCTGGTCAAACCATCGTGAGCGCCAATCCAAATGCTCCCATCTGTGGCTGCAAGCACGGACCCTGTAGCATCGCTCGATAAACCCTGCTTCACAGAAATCGTAGTAACGGGGAGCTCTCGAAACCGGTCGAGTCCTCCAGTGCTGGCGGCCCAGACGTTGCCTTCACGATCCTCGAAAAGACTGAGGACGATGTCGCCTGAGAGGCCGTCAGATCGCGAAAATACATCTGTACGGCCCTGATGTATATGGATGAGCCCCCGCTCTACAGTTCCGATCCAGAGACCTCCATCGCGGTCCCGGAGCAGTTTATTCGAATTGACATTGCGCGCACGGAGCAGCCTGTTCGGGTTATTTGCGTCTCGAATGGGATACGGTTCGACTCTATCGCCGACGAACTGCAACAGTTCTGCGCCGTACATCGCAATTAACAGCCGTCCGTCCTCGGCTTTGATTAGGGCGCTGGACCGCGTTGGCGGTGTTTCGTATCGCCGTGGAGGGCCTGGCTTCCATCGCCAAAGCCCGGACTGAGCAGCAGCCCATAAACTGCCTGAGCTGTCCTCCGCCAAAGCCGAAACGTATGAGCCAAAGGCGCCATCCTCTCCGTAGCATTGAGCGCTGCCGCTTCGCATTGCGCAGAGCCGTCCAGTAGGATTCCCCTGCGTGCCGGCCCATACCGTTCCTTCGCGGTCCTCGAACAGCGATTTCACAAATTCTCTACCAAGCTCCTGCCGCCAGGTCAGCTTGCCGCCAGTCCAGGTCACAAGGCCGGCAAACGTGCCAATCCAAAGAGTGCCGTCGCGCGCCACGAGCAGTCTGCTGATGTTCTTGTCAGGGAGGAGCTGACCCGCAGGTGGTTGCCAAGGCATGCTCCGAATGCCATCGAACCGGAACAAGCCGAATTCCGTGCCGAGCCAGAGATAGCCATCGGGTGTCTGGGTCATTGCGTAGATATTGCCCAGGGATAAACCGTCCCGGGTCCACGCCGTGTGCGCATATTGGCTAATATCCAGATGCGGATTCAACGCGAAGCCGCATCCGCAGCCTGTCACGATAACGCCCAGCACGAAGGCAACTCGTGGCATTATCCGCTGTCCTCCGTGCGCTCCAGTGACTTTTCAGGCAGCTGCCCGAAGCGAGATCTTTCCGGCGACTTGGCGTACGCCGTCGAACCCGGAACACTCAATTCGATCTCAGTCCCGGTTCCGGCCCCGCTCAGGATAAGCAACTTCGAACCGATCTGACGCGCCCGCTCTCGCATGCCTACCAGACCATAATGGCCTGCGCGCCCCTGTTCCGCAATTTCAGGAGCGATCCCTTTGCCATTGTCGCGGATTCTCAAATGCAGCCACCGCTCCTCGAAGGTGATTTCCGCTTCGATATGGTTTGCAGAAGCGTGGATGAAGGCATTTCGCAGGGCCTCGCGGGCAATGCTGCAGATTTCGTCCCGAACGATGGGATGCAGCTGCCGCTCCGGACCTTCCACAACCAGACGGAAGGTCGCGCTGTCCCGGCTCGCGAGTTCCTCTCCGAGCGTGCCTACAGCCTGCGCCAGATCGTTTGTGGTGGATGCTGAGCGCAAATCCTGCACTGTTTGACGGCCCTCGACAATTGCGCGGTCTCCGATCTCAAGAGCCTCTTCGAGCTCATTCTTTACTGCCCCCGCAGGCATGGTCTCAATGACTGCCTGGAGGCGCAGCATAAATCCCTGAACCGTCTGCAGCAAGTTATCGTGCAACTCGCGTGCGATACGCATACGCTCGGCGACACGCGCCTCCAGCGTCATGTCAAACTGACGGTGCAATTGCCGGACACGCAGCTGGTAGGCCGCCCACAGCAACACAACAAATAGGGCCGCGCAGAAGGCACGGAACCAATTCGTATTCCACCAGGGCGGCGTGATGAGAATGGGCAACGACACTCCTTGTTCATTCCATACGCCATCGCTGTTTGATCCCTGCACGCGAAAAACATATTTTCCGGGGTCCAGGTTCGTGTAAGTAGCCAGGCGCTGCTTGCTGCCCACCTCGTTCCAGCCAGGTTCGAATCCGTCGAGCTTATATCGATAGCGGTTCTTGTGCGAATTTGCGTAGCTCAAGGCCGCAAATTCAAACGAGAATACATTGTCCCGGTGGGAGAGAGTCAAGGAATCGACGTATGGAATGGCTTTGTTAAGTACCGACTGAACGCCAATGGACACAGGTTTGTTGAAGATTCTGAAGCTGGTGATTACTACCGGCGGCACGTAGGGATTGTCGCGGACATTTTCAGGAAAAAATGCATTGAACCCGTTGCTCCCGCCAAAGAATATCTCCCCATCTGAGCTTTGATAACAACCATCACTGAACTCATTGCTCTGCAAGCCATCGGATACATCGTAGTTTCGAAACGTCTCCGTCTTAGGATCGAAGCGGGATATGCCCTTCTGAGTGCTGAGCCAAAGTTTGCCTACTTCATCTTCCCGAATGCAGCGAATCGTGCTGCTCGGCAGCCCCTGGTTTTCGGTGTAGCGGGTGAACGCTCCGCTTTGCCGCTTATACCGGTACAGTCCGTCAAATCCTCCCACCCACAGTGTTCCAGTCCGGTCTTCGTGGATGGTGGTGATGCCGCCGCCGTTGAGTCTGTGAAGGTCACGCGAGTCGGGCATGTACTTCACAAAAGTCTTCGCCTTGTCATCGAAACGGATTAGCGCGCCGCCAAACGTCCCTAACCACAACGTGCCGGAACGATCTTGATAAATGACCCAGACCCAATTTACTAAGCTGGCCGGATTATTGGGAACAGGCCGGTAATTCGTAAACCTGTCCGTCGCTGGATCGTAGCGGCTTATACCGTACTGCTGGCCCACCCACATGTGGCCGTTTCGGTCCCCATAGATCGTGAAAACGTTATCAGAGATTAAGCTGTTGGGATCATCAGGGTTGTGCCGGTAATGCTTGAAACGCCCAGTGCGTTCATCGAACCGGTCAAGACCGCAGCCGCCGCCACCTACCCAGAGATAACCCGCTGCATCTTTGTAAATACTATCGACGTTAGTGCCTTTACCGAGTGTATTTTCATCGCCCGGTTTGTGAACGTAATGGGTGATTTTTCCCGTCTTTCGATCCAATCTTTCCAGGGCGCGAGGAAACAGGCCTGCCCACAGAACGCCGTTGGGATCCTGATAAATCGCCTTGACCCTGCCGGGTGAGAGGCTATTGGGGTCGGCGGGGCGATGCCTATAGAGGACGAACTGTTCTTGGCGGAAATTGAGAATGTTGAGCCCCGCATTCTCAGTTCCCACCCACAGCACGCCACCCCCATCCTGAAAGACCGAGAGAATGGCATTACTGTCAAGGCTATCCGAGCTGCTTTCATCATGCTGAAACCGGTACGTGAAACGTTCACTTCGCCGGTCAAAGTAATACAGACCCTCGCTCGAAGGCACCCATAATCCATTCTGTCCGTCAGACACAAGGTTGCTGTTAACCGAACCCCCGTTTGTCGTGGAAGCCAGAACGCCGGCAGCACCAACGCTAAGCGGGTATCTCGTGACGCGCTCTGCCGGTTGATCATATTTCACGAGCGCGGGAATCGGAGTATTGGCCAGCATCCATAAATTGCCGGCATCGTCTTCATACACATTCTCTGCGCTGAGCCCATCCCTGATAGCAGGAGGGCGAGTAATCTGTCCCGTCTGTTGGTTTAAATGGAACAGGCCGCGCTCGCCAACAAACCAGATATTCCCATGACTATCCGCGATAACGTGGCTGATCCTCCCGACAAACTGGCCATCGCTGTCATTTCTATAATGAGTAAAGGCTCCGGTGGTTGGATCCAACTTGTCGAGGCCGCTGGCTTCGGTGCCAAGCCAAATATAACTCCGGCTATCTCGGGCGATGCTTGTAACGTAGGCACCACCGATGGTATTAGGGTTGTTGGGGTCATGAAGATAGCGGGTGCATCGTTCGGTGGTGGGGTCGAATTTGTTCACCCCAGTGTTGGTAGCAATCCACAGATAGCCGCGATCATCTTCCATCAGATCTTGGATAAAGTTGGAGCTTAAGCTGCCAGGATCGTTCGGGTTGTGCTTGTACACGACGAAGGTATTACCGTCATAGCGATTGAGGCCGTCTCGGGTGGCAAACCACATGAAACCCCGGCGATCCTGCAGAATGGCAGTGACATAGCCTTGAGATAGGCCATCGTTCGTGGTGAGATGAGTGAATCTGAGATGCCTCACGGGAGCATCGCCGCCCTGAGCCTGGGAATTTTCAAAGCGCTCGCGATTCAACGCGAAGCTGCAATCGCAGCCCGCCACGAGAAAGCTCAGCACGATGACAACTCGTCGCAACACCGGATCTCTTTTTCAGGTTGTTGTTTGTACGATACTACGCTTCGGGCGTGCTCAGTATTCGTATCAAGCCGACGCCGCTAGATGGTTTACATCGCGTTGACCGGAAGTAGTGTAGCTGCGGGAGCGGCGAATTCCGAGCCTCTGCATACGGCTCACAAGTGTCGACCGCTTGATTCTCAAGCGAGCGGCCGCTCCGCTTGGACCCGCCACAATCCAGTTTGCCGCCTCAAGCGCACGGAGGATTCCAGCCCGTTCCGCATCGTGCAGCACATCGTCAAGGCTTTCGTGAGTGTGTCGACTGCATGTCGCGTCATCATCAAGAATGAGTTCGGCGAGGTCGACGGTCAGCAGCGGGCCCTTCGATAGGATCACGGCCCTTTCAATCACATTTTGAAGTTCTCGAATGTTGCCGGGCCATTCATGACGAACCAGCGCCTTCATAGTCTGCGAAGGGATACTCTCAATCGCGCGCCCGTACCGGCGGCTGAATTCCTGAACGAAGTGCCAGACCAGCATGGGAGTGTCTTCGGGGCGCTCGCGTAACGCCGGAACCCTGATCGGGAAGACGTTTAGCCGGTAGTACAAATCTGCTCGAAATTTTCTCTCTTCGACCATTGACTTCAGATCGCGATTGGTTGCCGCAATGAGACGAGCCTCTGTGTGAATGGTCCGCGTACTGCCCAAGCGCTCGAATTCGCGCTCCTGCAGAACGCGTAGAAGCTTCGGCTGCAACTCCAGCGGAATTTCGCCAATTTCGTCAAGGAATATGGTTCCGCAATGGGCCAACTCGAACCGCCCTACCCGCTGTGTAACGGCGCCGGTGAAGGCGCCTTTCTCGTGGCCGAAGAGCTCGCTTTCCAGCAAGCCTGTTGGGATCGCCGCACAATTGAGCTTGACAAAGGCCCGCGATTTTCGCGGACTGAGATTGTGCACGGCGCGCGCAACCAGTTCCTTTCCGGTGCCAGTCTCTCCGTAGATCAATACGGTGGAATCTGCTGGCGCGACTGTCTCGATTTCCCACAAAACCGCACGTAGAGCTTCGCTGTTCCCGACGATTTCGTCGAAGTGGCATTCGTCGCGCGTCGCCCGAGTTGGAGCCATGGGTTCCCGGGCGACCCCCTCGTCTAGCGCGCAGATCTCTGTAAGAGCTACTGGGCTTTTGAACGACTCCAGTGATGCTCCCGTGTCGACAACGTCCAACATGATCTTAGGGCTCCCTTCCTGAATTCGCATTACGGTTCATACGCGAGACCCACTCGCGCACATAGGCAGGACAATTTCGAAGTTCGATTCCGTTCGCCTCGCTCGCGGCGAGAAGCTTTACACCTTGCCGGTCAACGAGGTTGACCTCAGTCAAATCGAGCGCCACGCCTTGCTCCTCCCGTCCGAGAACTTCTCTGAGGGTGTCCACATGCTCTCCCTCGATCCGGCCACTCACCCGCAAAACCACCGAATTGTTCGAATTAAGAAGTCGTTCGATTTTGCAGCTCATAGCGCCGGACCTGGCTGTCTAGGAAGCAAGACGCCGGCCAACCGATAAGCACTTGTGTTTCAAGAAGGTCGGGATAAAAGGAGCGTCGGCAAATTCGCCGATCTCGGCAATTTCGCCAATTTCGACAATGCCGTGACCGGTGCTTACGACGAATTTCGGCTGCCGAACTTGAATTGACTCTTGTTGATCTTGAGTGCTCGAATCCTGGATTCAAGCGTCGAGCGCGGCACTCGAAGCCTCGCAGCCGCGCCTGAGGGTCCCGACACCCGCCCTCTACTCTCAGCCAGTGCTGCCTCGATGATCTCCCGTTCTTGGCGTTGCCCAGCCGCAAGCGGGGAGGGCGCTTGAACGGCAAATGGCGGTTCTGAGGATTCTTGGGAAAACCAGGATTCATCCACCCGCAAAACGTCACCGGTAGTCAGAATCACTGACCGCTCCACCACATTCTGCAACTCACGGACATTGCCGGGCCAGTCATACGACTGGAACAAGTCCAATGTTTTCTGGCCAATCGAACGAATGTTTTTATTTGCCCGAATCGCATAGCGCTGGACAAAGTATTCGACCAGCATTAAGACGTCTTCCTTACGATCCCGAAGTGGCGGCACCGCAATCGGGAATACATTGAAACGGTAAAACAAATCCTGTCGAAAGCTTCTGTTCGCTATAGCGGTTGTAAGATCGCGATTGGTAGCCGCGATCACGCGAACGTCGACACGAATGGACTGCGTGCCCCCCACTCGCTCGAATTCCCGTTCCTGCAAGACTCTCAAGAGCGAGACTTGCGTTTCGGGCGGCAGTTCGCCGACCTCATCGAGAAAAATAGTCCCGCCGTCCGCCAATTCGAAGCGACCGATATGGCGCTGGGTGGCTCCGGTAAACGCTCCTTTTTCGTAACCGAACAGTTCTGAAGAAATCAGCGACGGTGCGAGCGCAGCACAGTTTACGCTGACAAAAGCGCGTCCAGATCTTTGGGACCTCTTGTGAATGGCGCGCGCAATGAGTTCCTTGCCGGTGCCTGTCTCTCCCGTGATCAGGACCGTGGAGTCTGTCGGCGCCACTTTGGCGACCTGGGAAAGCACCGTTTCGAGCGGCTTCGAGGCGCCGACAATCTCCTCGAACATCGAGGCCCGGACGACTTCTTCCCGCAGCGCCAGGTTCTCTTTGTAGAGTTGATCCTTGAGTTCTTGGATCTCCTCGAAAGCTTTCTCCAGGGCGGCTCTACTCCGGTACTGCTCCGTTACATCCATTGTTGTACCGACGTACTCAACGAGCTGGCCTGTCGAATTGAAGACGGGATGACGGCGGGTATAGATATGTTTCACGGCGCCATCGGGCAGCACAATGCGGTATTCGTCCGCGGTATCCTTTTCCTCGCGCAGGGTCCTATTCAAGGATTCGAGCACTCGTTCGCGATCCTCCGGATGAAGACGTTCCCTTACTGTTTCGAAATCCGGAACACCATTCCGCGGATTAAGGCCCCAAATACGATGCATTTCGTCGGACCAGTAGGAGTATTGTTGTGTCCTGGGGTTTAACGCCCAACTGCCCGTATGGCTTAGCCTTTGCGCTTCGGCGAGATAGGATTCGCTCCGATGCAGGGCCTCCTCTGCGCGCTTGCGGTCGGTGATGTCGCGTGCCAAAGACAAAGCGAATCGGCGGTCGCCAAACCAGAACGAACGCGAGTTGACCTCTACCGGGAAAATGATCCCGTCCTTTCGGCGATGCAGAGACTCGAACGCGACGTTTTCGCCAGACCTGCTGCGCTCGACCAGCCGCTGCACAGCCACTTCATCCAAAGCTGCATCGAACTGGAAGGGGGACATGCCGATGAGCTCCTCGCGAGTGTAGCCGAGGCTTTCGCACGCCCGCCGGTTAACGTCCACGATAAGCCCTTGCTCGTCGTGCACAAACAAGGCATCGGTCGCGTGGTCTACAAAGGCGCGGAAGCGTGTTTCGGCTGCGCGCAACTCTTCCTCGGCGCGCTTTCGATCATCGATGTCACTGCTCTTGCCGTACCACTTGACGATCTTTCCCGTTTCATCGCGCAGCGGCACGTTGCGGATCAAGAGCCAGCGATACTGCCCGTCCGCCCTGCGTACCCGCGCTTCAGTTTCCATGGCTTTCCCGGACTCAATGGCCTCGCGCCATTTCTCGACAAAATCAGCGCGGTCCTCCGGGTGAATGGCGGCTTCCCAGCCCCACCCGAGTCCCTGTTCCAGAGAAAGACCACTGAATTCCAGCCACCGCTGGTTGATGAAATCGACCGAGCCATCCGGCAAAGCACTCCACACGTATGCCGGGATGGTGTCGATCGTAAGTCGCAACCGGGCTTCATTGGTTCGTAGCGTCTCGTACAGAGCTGCGAGCCGCTGCGTTGTATCGTTGAACACCTGCCCGAGTTGCGCGAGCTCGTCTTCGCCGCGGATCGCGACTTGATGCTGAAAATCGCCTTGCGCCAGGGCACGGGCGGCTGCCTCGAGTTTCGAAAGAGGGTGGGTAATCGATTGAGTGGCATACCATCCAAGCGCGACGGCGACAAGCAACGTCAGCAAGGCGGTAATAGGAAGCACGAGCGTGAGCTGCCGCTGCGCTCGACGACCGCTCTCGATAGCGGCCGCCCGCTGCTGGGAGACTTCGCGGTCGACTTTTTCCACCAGCAATGAACTCACGTCGACGAGGTCTTGCACCTGGTCCCGGAGCCGCAGGCTGACCGCAGCCCAGTCGCCGGCGGACGCCAGTTCCACGGCAGTATCGAGCTGAGACGGCAACATGATCCGGAGTGTTTCCAGTGCACTTCGGATCGCCGGGTCCTGTTCGGTATCACTCGCCGAGCCAAGCAATTCCGCGGACCGCGCAACATCTTCTACAAACTTCTGCCTCACTGCGGTGGCTTCGATGGTGAACTGGCGAATGCCATGAGTGCTCGCCAATGCGGTCAAGCTCTCCCGGAAAATGCTCAGATCGAGCTGGACGCGGAGGACGGACAGTGAAGTCTGGTCTGCCTGCGCCAATCGCCTGTTGGGCGCTGCAGTCCGGGTAAATTGCCAAATTGCAATGGCATCGGCCGCCATCATCGACAGGACGATCGCCACAAAGCAAGCTGTTAGGCGCGCCCCTATGTTCGCGCGACCGAGCCGAAAGGGATTGTTCAACACTATTACCCTGTTCCGGTCATGTCTTTAGTGCTCCGGTTGCTTCGCTCGCAGCTCTGATTGCGCTATCGGAGCGATGTGAAGCGATTGCAGTTCAGTGCTGGTATCACTGGCGCAGCTCACTATCGTGCACTCCCAGTAACAACCGGAGATTTCAGGTCAGTGATTTGCACAAGTTTCCGCTGCAGCGCGTCTGCTGCTTCGGCCGCGCTCTTTTTGCCGGTGAGCACCTCGTGAACTGAGTCGTAGTACGCGCGAGAAATCTCCGGGTAAAGCTTTCCTGTTGCTGCGGCCGGCCGCCACGTCAGCCCATTCCGATATATTTTCAAAACGGTTGAGAAATACGGATTTGCGGATAGCACCTGGGCGTCATTGTATAGCTCGGGAATGGTCGGTGGCTGAGCAGGATTCAGGCACCGCCTGCGCTGCTCCTCGCGCCCGCATAAAAATCGCACCAGCGCCGCCGCCTCACGCGGGTAGCGGGAATGCCGGGAAACGCCGAACCCGTTGCCGCCCAAGGTTGCAGCACTTCCGGCCCGACCTCTGGGTAGCGGCGCTATTTCGAATCTGCCTCTCGTCGGCGACCCTGGTGCAGCGGCGGGAATGTACGGATTCGTCCAGTTCCGCATGAAGGCGGCTCGGCCTCCTTGCCAGATATTGAATGCATCCCATTCCTTATAGGCGGTTACGCCCGGCGGTGAAATAGAACCTACCCAGTTCGCCGCTCTCTGCCATGCGTATATTGTCTGCGGATTATCTACGGTGACGGTTCCGTTTCCAATAATCGTGCCACCACCCTCAGAGACTTGCCATTCAAGTCCATCGCAGGTAAGAGCCTCAGAACGCGCGCCTTGCCAGACGTAACCCCAAAAGTCCGGAAGTCCCTTGGCACGCTCACCGCTCTGAATTCGCGCGGCCATCACTTGAAGCTCCTCCCATGTCTGCGGCGGCGCGCGGTAGCCGTATTCATGGAGCAGATCGGCTCGGTAATACAACAGCCCGGTGCTTACGATATATGGCAGCGCAACCAGTCTGCCGTCCACGGTGTTGTTCGCGATAAGGTCGGGAAAGTGCGCTGCGATCTCCTGTGCCGGGATGTACGGTTTCAGGTCCAATAGCTCGTTTGCAAGAAGTCTGGGCCAGATTACGTCAATCGCATATACATCCGGGACCGTCACTCGACTGTCCAGCAGCTTGCGCCAAGTCGCTAACTGCTCCACGGCGGCTTCGGGTGCGGGAAGCACCTCAACCCGAATGCCACTCGAATGTGTGAACTGCCGCAGCTCTTCGTTCAGCCGGTTCTGGGATTCCTTATCTGCCCAGTTTTGATCGATAAGGGTGAGGGTTGTGGCGCCCGGGTTACGCGACTGTCTGCAAGCTTGCCCAGTCAAAAGCACGGCAACACAACTGCCGGCCAAAACCACTGGACCTGACAGATCTCTCACTCTCAAGTGTTCACGCTCCGGTTTCGGGGATGTGTGACTACCCGGCTTTTGCACGCGCGACTGAGGGGTAAGGGCCTTGACTCCGATGGCTCACGTTTTTTCCAAACAAAGTCCGGTTGCTGTGTTTGCGCGCTGCAGATTTAAAGAAATACTTGTCGATTCGCAGGGTTCGGATCTTCGACTCGAGCGTGGATCTTGGAATTCCAAGCTTCGCGGCGGCGCCCCTGGGGCCGAAGACTCTTCCACGGCTCTCCTGCAGTGCAGCTTCGATCATTTGCCTTTCACGGTCGACAAGCGTCTGATTCAGAGGGACGACATGAGTCGCTGTTCTGCTGCGAATCCAGCTTTCACTGATCGACAGCGTTTCGCCGTCGCACAGAATCACCGCTCTCTCAATCACGTTTTGCAACTCGCGAACATTTCCGGGCCAATGATACGCCTGCAACAAATCCAGCGTTCGCTTGTCAATTCTTCTGATTGTCTTGCCGGCAGCAGCCGCATAACGGTCGGCGAAGTACTTCGCCAGCAGCGGTACGTCGTCCGCTCGTTCCCGAAGTGATGGCACCCGAATAGGAAAGACATTCAGACGATAAAACAAATCCTTGCGGAATGTGCCGGCGTCTACCGCACGTTCCAGATCGTGGTTGGTAGCCGCGACTACCCGCACATCTGCTGCTATGGCGCGACAGCCGCCTACCCGCTCGAACTCACGCTCTTGCAGCACGCGCAAAAGTGCCACCTGCGTATCAGGAGCAATGTCGCCAATTTCGTCTAAAAAGAGTGTGCCGCCATTTGCAAGTTCAAAACGGCCAAGGCGGCGGTAAGTCGCACCGGTAAAGGCTCCTTTCTCATGTCCGAAAAGCTCGGAAGCAATCAAACCTTGCGGAATGGCCGCACAGTTGACGGTTATGAAGGAACGATGCGCTCGCCCCGAACGTTTGTGTATGGCTCGTGCTACAAGTTCTTTCCCGGTGCCGGTCTCCCCAACAATCAAAACGGTTGAGCGTGTCGGCGCAACTTGCGCGATTTCGCGCAAAGCGCGCAGCAGTGGTTGCGAACAGCCCACTAGGCCTTCAAAGCTTGCGCCAGTTCTACGAACTTCATCGAATACGAGTTGTGGTGCGCTACTCATAATAACTCTCTCCGGCCACATACTCGACATTCGCCCTTCGGCAACATTCCGTATCTTCGTGGGTGGCGACTATCGTCAGCCTATTCCAGTGCACATTGGAATTGCCGTAAGCTTGCGTAACCTCGACCGTAACTTCTCGTCTTGAGGGCTGAACCAGTTACCATCCATCACTCTCTGTTGAGAACTGCTTCTGGAGGTATTCGCACAAATCGGGAGTCGATAGCGAAGGCAACAGAATGTCGTCCACGCCACAGTCAAGTGCGTCCCACCAGAGTTCGGCCGTCCTGGTAGAACTCACGAGCAGAACCGGAATGGATCGACGTATGACCGTTTCGAGCAAGTCCCTCCAATTGCCATCTTTGAGAGCCAGTTCCGTAATGACAACGGTTCTATTGACCGCCGAATGCAGCAACGCGGCGGCCTCCTTAATGGTCCGCGCCCAGCGCACTTCGATACCGTGCGCTTCCATCTCTTTCTCGAGGCTCGGCTCTGGTCTTTTTGTGCCGACCACGATGATCGTCTTTGTTGATTGTTCGATGCGCATCAATATCCTAGTCCGCTTGACTTTACGCTAACCGAGTGTGCGTCCGAATTGCCGTAACCTGCCGTAACCTCCCTGCATTTCCAGCTGCCGAAAATGTGGTTGATTACCGAAATCTCGACTCGACCCCACGTGCCCCGGCTGAGGTAAGTCATTCGTTCTCCATCGCAGTATCGTGGCTGTTGGAGTGCTCTCTAGGGATCCATAATACGTCGTCCGAACCGTTCAGTAAGATATCGTACAATTCGGACGCTGGAGGCCGATCGAGAGTGTCGTCCGCTTTATCAGTTCAAATGTCCGACAACACTGTATTGGATGCCGTGCCGGCCACGGCTGTCCGAGAACAATTAGCGCGGATCGTCAATAGCCCGGGGTTTATTTCCTCCGCTCGGTTATCCCGGTTCCTAACGCACATCGTCAATCGGACCCTCGACGGAGATCTCGACTGTCTTAAGGAGTTTTCGGTCGCAATGGAGGTCTTCGATCGTAGCTCTGATTACGATCCCAATATCGACGCAATTGTCCGCGTTCAGGCTGGGCGCCTCAGGACGAAGTTGAAGGCGTATTACGACGAGGGTACTGGCAAGAACGATCCAGTCCTCATCGCCCTGCGCCCTGGCAGTTATGTCCCGATTTTCCGCTGGCTGGACCCACACCCACAGAATCACCTGCAGGAAGCAGGCCCAAAAATACAAGCGGAGGGTGCGTGCGTCGCCGTCTTGCCGTTTGTGAACATGAGTCCGGATCCGGAGCAGGACTATTTCTGCGATGGGATCAGCGAAGAAATCATCAGCGCCCTCACACACGTGCCGGGATTGAAGGTGATTGCACGGACGTCGGCGTTCCAGTTCAAGCGTGCATCAGTCGATATCCGAGAAGTAGGCCAGCGTCTTGGTGCAGACCTTGTCATTGAAGGCAGCGTCAGAAAGGCCGGCGAGCAACTAAGAATTACGGCCCAGGCCGTTCAGACCGAATCCGGCTGCCACCTCTGGTCGGAAACCTTCCGGCGGGAAGTAAAGGACGTATTTGCGATACAGGAACAGATTGCGCAATCTGTTGCCGGCTTGCTCCGAGTTCATATGCCAGAGGGGCGGACCCGAGTGCCCGCCTCCCGGAATCTCGAAGCCTATACGAGGTACCTGAGAGCTCGGGTCCTGTTCCTTCAACAATCTCCTGAAACGCTGCGGGCTGCACTGAAACAGCTACGCGACCTCGTTGAAGCATTTCCCGATTACGCTCTTGCCCACAGCGGCATTGCTGCCGTGAACTGCTTCCTCGCCTTATTTGGGTTCGTTTCCGGGCGCGACGTATATCCCGAAGCAAAGGCGAGCGCCGAGTGCGGATATGCTCTCGACCCCGATTTAGCAGACACATGTACCATGCTGGCTGCGGTTCGTTCAGGCTTTGAGCATCGCTGGGACGAGACACAGGCACTATGCGAGCGCGCTTTGAAAGTACAACCGGGAATTGCTACAGCCTACCTGGTTCGTGCCATGGCCTGGCTGTGTCAGGGAAACATCAACGGGGCAGAGTCAGCGCTCCGCCGTTCTACCGAACTCGATCCCCTTTCCGCGGGTGACTGCGCGCGCATGGCCTATCTTCATTACATAAAAGGCGACTATCGATCAGCCGCAGAGCATCTCCAAAAATCTTTCGACCTGGATCGCGATTACCCGGAAGCGCGATTTTACTCGGGACTTTCGCACTTCCGGCAGCAAAATTATGACTGTGTCCTACAGTGTCTCTCGGCCTCGGACTTTCCGTTGGATATCGGACTACTCTCGGCCGCTTATGCACGAAAAGGTTGCAGGTCGCTAGCCCTGGAGTGCGTTGAAAAGCTTAGTCGACTGGCGGAGAGCCAATACGTGACTCCCCTCGCAGAAGCTTTTGCTGCGATCGGAATGGAACATATCGATCTGGCATTCCAACGCCTGGATGAAGCAATCGACCACAAGACAAATTTCATCAACATGCTGGCAGTCGAGCCGTTTTTTGACCCGCTTCGCGGCGACCCAAGGTTCGCCAGGTTGTTAGAAAGGTTGAATCTCTCTCAGTAAAATTCGACCGCGCGTTTAGTTTGTGGTCATCTTGGAAAAATCAAACTTACCCAGGAAAATTGGGGTTGAAACAGGCGGTTCTACATTACTCGTGCTGACCCGGTATGTCGTATCGATCGGATATGGGCTCGCGGTGTCGGTAGGGAAGCCCCAGATTTTCCCGTTAGTTAGATCAACGACCACTTTGCCAAGAACTTGCCTGCTCCCGTCAGGCGCTCTCAACATTGTCACGCCAGGTTCAATATAGACAGGATATGGCGATCCGGAACTTTGAGCATAAGCGGTTCTAGGCGCCCTGAACTCATGGAAAATATGCATTGCAAGCAGCGCAACAATTACAATGAGCGCAGCCTTTGAGAGATACTCTAATTTCATAATACTGATTCCCTTACTCCATCTCGAAGGCGAGATATTGGAACTGTCCGCGACGTTCGATCCGCAGGACCGCCGCGTCGCCCGGTTTGAGCTGAGCTACCGATGACTTTAGTTGATCGACGGATTCCACGGTTGTGCGATTCAGCGAATGGATAACATCCCCTACCTGCAGGCCGGTATTGACGGAATTGAAGCCAGGCGCCTGGCCAATCACGATGACGCCCGTGGCAATGCGCACATCAGGAAGCAGGGAACGCAGTTCATCATTGAAATCCAGACCTAAAATGCCCAGCGGCCCGATGTGGCTCTTCATCGGATCGGCGACATCGGCGAGCTGGCTCATGTGGTCGCGCGCCAGCATGGCGGGAACAATGAACGATACCTTCTGCGCTCCCCGCAGCACATCGATTCTCAGCACCTGATCGGGCGAGTGCTGATAGAGCGCAGCGGTAAATGCAAGAAGAGTGAGCACCGGGTGCCCGTCGATAGCCAAAAGCACGTCCTCGGGTCTTATGCCGGCTGTATCTGCCGGTCCATGGGGTGCGACGTCTGCGATCACCACGCCCCATTTCTGCGCTAGCCCAAGGCCCTCTGCAATCGCGGGCGTAATCGTTTGCGCCACTGCCCCAATTTCAGTACGGTATACGTGGCCGTACTTCCTCAGGCTTTGGTAAACGAAATCCACGACGCGCGCCGGGATAGCAAACCCTAGTCCTTCGCTGCCTCCGCTGCTGCTCAGGATGAACGTGTTCAGCCCGACAACAGCACCTGTGACGTCCACCAGAGGCCCTCCGCTATTGCCGGGGTTAATGGGCGCATCGGTTTGCAGGTATACCATCGGGTTATCGGGATTGGGCTGCCGCCAGGCCGAACTGATCACGCCCATAGACACGGAATTCTGCAGACCGCCCGGGCTGCCGATCGCGAATACGAGTTCTCCCGGTTGCGCAGCATCCAGCCTGAAATGCAGCGTGGGCAAACTGCTGGCCTCCACCTTCAGCAACGCCAGGTCAACTTCCTTTTGCAACCCGATTACCTTCGCGTTCAGCACCTGTACGTTCCCGGGACTGGTCACAGGATCGAAAGTAGCCGGCGGCAGCCACAGAGCCACACGGATTCGCTGCGCACCTTCGACCACGTGGGCGTTGGTCATGATGTAACCGTCAGGATCCACGATCACCCCAGAGCCAATGGCGTGCTGCCGTACGATAACCGCCGTATTCTTCCGACCACGTTCGCTGCGCGGATCCGCCTCGCTACCGCCCTCCTCGGCTGGCCCGAATCCGCTTACCTCGATCTGAACGACGGCGCGAGAAGCTTTACTCGCCAGTTGTTCCAGCGAGTCGCTGAACTGGGCCAGCATATCTCCTGGAAGACGTGAGACCACCTTGTGCCCCGTACCGGCCTCAGCCGCCGGGTTAGCACTGGGTTGTTGGTAAAAACCACTCGCCGGCAAAGTTGCGGCGCAAACTGCAGCCATAAGGGGACGTAGTAGGTATCGGTTCATGGATGATATCTTCAGTGATGAGCTTCATCTGGCGAAATGTCTATCTCCCTCTGGGCGGGAAGTCCTTGAGCAGTTTTTGCATTGCCTTGTCAAGGTTCTTCTGGTTCTTCTGCTGATCTTTGCTGAGATTAATCGTCTTCGTTGCAGAACCTGTCCAAACAAGCCGCTTGGTAGCAGGGTCATACATATCTAGGACGAGAGTCCCGACCTCGATGGTTGAACTTGTCGCAGTAGCGGTTGCAGTACGCATGCCAGCCCAGGGGAAGCCGTCGCCCATGCCGTAAGCGTTCCACTGCCTCTCGTGATTGATAGCCACCTGGTAGTCAATGACGAGATCGGCTTTATTGGCGGAATTGCCCTTAGAAGCGGAATCGGCCGTACGGGGCAGATCGGGCGGTTGCTGGAGACCGGCCGGCAGTTGCGGGAGACCCGGCGGTTGGGGAAAATCAGTCGTCTGCGGGGGATCTGGCGTACCGCTGTCCACCTTTGTGAAACCCCTAGCTCTTAGTTGGGAATCTATTGATTCCTTGATCTCGGTGTCAAGGATCTGGTTGGGAACACCAGCTCCCGGGATAGTTACCCAACTGTACGTACGATAGTTCGAAAAGTCGGTTCCTGGCAAATAGTTCGTTCTCACCTCCTGGCCGTGTACGACGGGACACGCGATAAGGGTTAGCAGCAATGCGGGACTAAACACTGCCGTCCAGCTTCGAGATGTTTTCTTCATGATCGTTTTTCCTTGCTTCGCCTTGACACAGCAAGAGCTCAATTCCATGCTGCCCCAGGGCAGGCTCCAATTGCCGTAAATCTGCCGTAAACCGCCGTAAAGTTACGGCTGATTACTGCCATCGATGCATGCAGGCGAGACAACATTGAGTGAGATGCAACAGCAGCCGCTTATCCACTTATGACCGCCTCTTCACAGCTGACCTATACCGGAGTTCTGCTTGCAGTTTTTGCCCAGCAGATCTGCCTCCCTATTCCGTCAGTCGTTTTTCTGATTACCGCCGGTGCTCTTTCCGCAAAAGGCGGGATGCAGACCGGCATCGTTGTCTCGGTAGCTGTATTAGCTTGTCTCGCAGCGGATGGACTATGGTTCAGCTTCGGGCGCCGGTGGGGTTCTCAGGTCGTGCGCCGGCTCTGCCGCTTTTCCGGCGATCCGCGAGGTTGTGCCGAGAATGCGCATGAAAGGTTTCGCCATTATGGTCTCCCTGTATTGTGTGTGGCGAAGTTTGTTCCCGGACTGGATATTGTCATGCCGCCACTTGTTGGTGCCCAAGGAGCATCGCCAGTTGGTTTCTTCGCCTTCGATGCAGTCGGTGGCTTCCTCTGGTCAAGTTTCTATGTAGCTGTGGGCTACATCTTTTCCAACCAAATTGACGTTGCGATTGGTTGGGTCAAGCATTTAGGGACGGCTCTTGGTGTCGCGATTGCAGTCCCGATCGGCCTCTATGTCGGCTGGCGTGGACTGACTCTGGTGCGAATGATCCACCGGCTTCGGCTGCGCCGTATCAGTCCGGCGATGCTCAATCGCAAACTGAAATCCAACAAAAGGGTCGCGGTGATAGATCTGTTGAACTTCGAAGGCGAAGCCGACACTGACAGCTTGGAGGCCATTCCGGGCGCCATGAGAATAGAGCCATCTCGCTTGCGCAACTTCCCACGGATCAGTGTTCCGGATGATGTAGACACCATTCTCTATTCTTCGTCGGGAGAAGACATCGTAAGCGCGCGGGCCGCGATGGCATTGAACCGAATAGGCGTGGACAAAGTATGGGTACTTGAAGGGGGCCTCAAGACGTGGCGTGAACAGGGGTTTCCCGTGTCTTCATCCCTGGAAGCACCCGAGATCATCGCAGAGCGCCTCGGAGTTAAATTGCCAAAACCCCCACTGGCTCGAATTGGAAACAAAAATGAACTGGGCAATAAAAATGAACTGGGCAATTAAGAGTGCAGTAGCGTTTGCCGCGATATTTTCGGTCGCGGCGAATGGAGCTGAATTGAAGCCGGAGACAGCGCACGAGTGGGAGGACTATCTGGTTCAAGCTAACGCGCGCATGATGGACCGCATGCAGCGCAATTTTCTCTGGGCGGATGAATCCGAGCAGCGGTTACAACGCGTAAGTTCCGGGGAGATTGTGGTAGCTCCCATACAGCCCAAAATGCCGATATCTATTCCTCACGGATTGGTGCATCACTGGATCGGGACAGCGTTCATTCGAGGAACACATATAGAGGACGTCATCGTAACAGTCCGCGAATATGATCAATACGCTAAGTTCTATACCCCCACCGTAATCGGCGCGCAGGTGATCGAGCAGAGTGCGGATCCGACGCAAGCTTCTGATCATTTCATCTTGACGTTCGCTAACAAGCATTTCTTTTCGAAGCACGCGTTAGAGTGCGAGAACACCTCGAGTTACACGCGGCTTGATGCCTGCCGCTGGTACTCGCAGTCTCGCACCATTCGCGTACAGGAATGGGCACAGTACGGGACTCCAAATCAACATAAGCTGCCGGCGGGCGAGGGCACCGGGTATGTCTGGAGCGTTTTTAACATGTCGCGGTTTGAAGAGCGCGATGGCGGCGTGTATGTCGAGATGGAAGCGGTAGCCCTAAGCCGCGACGTCCCGCTGGCGCTGCACCCGCCGGTGTACCCGATTATCAAGCGAGTGTCGAGGTCGACGCTGGCGACGTCGCTTGATGAGACGCGCAAAGCCGTCGTCGAGAGGAGCGCGGCAGTGACAAGCATCAAGTACAAGGTGGGCGAATAATGAGCACTCGGATTCAAGCGCGACTTCTCCAAATTGTGCTCGCGGCGTTTGCGACCGCGGCGACAGGACTGGCCCAGGAATCCAATCCGCCTGAACTGACGCTCAGCGAAGCGATTCAGCAAGCTCTTGCAAACAATAGTTCGCTGAAGATCGCCAGCCTGGAGACGGTCCGGGCGGCTGATGATCTGGCGGCGAACAAAACCAAACGGTTTGCGAATACGCAGATCGGTGCGCTTGGAGGCCAGTTATTAACGAAACCATCGGTCACGTTCCAACAAGGGTCACTCGGGGTGTATCCGTCGACGGGTCCAATTCCGGCAACTAACCAGAAAATTGAGATTCCGCGAAAACCGGCCGCGGCGGTGTTTGGTTCCATCTCGCAGCCACTTTCAACGCTATACCGGATACACCTGCACCTGACAGCGCTCTCGTTTGGATTGCAGGCGACGCGCGAAGAACAGGAAAAAACGCGTTTGGAAGTCATCGATCAGGTCCGGCGCGCTTACTACACCGTTGTGCAGGCGCAGAGCGCGTTGGAGAGTCTCGAGGCGTCGCTGCCGTTTTACAAGGAATCGAAGCGGCTGGCACGCGAGAACCTGACCCGGGAAACAGTTCTCGAATCCGATTTGTTGGGCGCCGATGCACAGCTCTTGAAAACGCAGAATGCCGTTGGTGATGCGAAGGACCAGGTCGCGACCGCGAGCGAGAAGTTAAATGACCTGATGGGCCGGGACATACACACCCAATTTCGGGTTGTAAGCCTTCGCAGCGCGGACACCGAAGTCGAGACATCTGAAGCATTGGAGGCTCGCGCGCTTCAAAACCGGCCGGAGTTGAAGAAGGCGAAGTTCGAAGTGCGGCAAGCGGATTATGAAGCACGCGCGAAGAAGGCCGAATATATCCCCGATGTAAGCGCGGGATTGTTTTACTACACGACAGCGAATTTAGAGAATGCTTTGCCACGCAACATCGCGGTCGCGGGTTTCCAACTCACTTGGGAACCGTGGGACTGGGGGCGCAGGAAACAAGAGGCGGCGGAAAAACGTGTGAAAGAGGAGCAGGCCAAAGTTGCAGTGAATTCTACGGAACGGGCCATCCTCATCGAGGTGAGAAATGCATTGCGGCAACTGGAAAACACTCGCAGGCAACTGGAGTTGAGCGATGCCACAGAACGTACGGCGCGGCAGACGCTCAAAGAGACTCAGGAGCAGGTGAAACGGGAAGCGGTATTAACCAAAGTCCTGTTTCGAGCACAGTCAGATCTGGCTTCGGCCGATGACCGTCAGCAGCAGGCTCTCGCAGCATTTTGGCAGGCCAGAGCGGATTTAAAGAAAGCGATTGGAGAACAATAATGCGTGTTTTAGTCTGGGTTTTCGCTCTGACAATGATGATGATTCTGGCGGGCTGCGAAAAAGAACAGGCGGCCGCGCCGGAGCCGGTTCCGGTGAAGGTTGAAGTCGTGGCCACTCAGGAAGTTCGGCCTGCCTGGCGTTACTCCGGCGAGATCCGTCCGGATACGGAAGTACAAATGGCATTCAAGGTACCGGGCTATATCGCTGCTCTCCATCAAGTGAAGGACGCCGATGGACGGCTGCGCGATATACAAGTGGGTGACGAGATTTCTGCCGGAGCCGCATTAGCGCACCTGCGCCGGTCCGATTACGAAGCGTCACTCAACACGGCGGTGGGGCAGGAGGCGCAGACACAGGGCTTGCTCCATGCGTCTGAAGCTGAACTCGATCAGGCCAAAGCCGACCAAAAGAAAGCCGATCAGGATTTTGAGCGCGCGCAAGCGTTGTATGGCGTGAAGGCAATGACTCGTCCGGATTACGACGCGGCAGTGGCGCACCATGACGCTACCACTGCCAACGTGCAGGCTGCCATCCGCCAAATCGAGGCACGCCAGGGGCAACTACATGCCGCGCAATCGGACATCGTCTCCGCGAAAATCAACCTGGGTGATACGAACCTGATCGCGCCTATGCCCGGAGTAATCGTCGAAAAGGATGTGGAGCGTGGCGATCTGGTTGCTGCCGGAACACGGGCATTTATCCTCGATGATATTCGCGCCGTGAAGGTAAACTTCGGCGTTCCCGACAACATGATCGCGCGCTTCCGGATGGGATCTCCGATTCCGGTGGAAGTCGACGCGTTGGGGCGGACTTTCACGGGCCGCATTACGGAGATTGCCCCGTCCGCCAATCGTGAGTCGCGGGTTTTCAACATTGAGGTCACTCTGCCGAACGCCGATCGCTCGCTCAAAGTGGGGATGATCGCCAGTGTCAGCATTGACCAAGCGAATCCGCAGACTGTTCCCGTGGTACCCATGACGGCTTTGATCACGGCGGAATCGGGATCAAACAACTATTCGGTCTTCACCATTCAAGAACGTGATGGGAAGCAGTTTGCGCAGCTAAAGAGCGTGCGGATTGGGGAACCCGTTGGCAAGTCGGTTGTGATAAATGAAGGCCTCTTGTCTGGCGAACGAATCATAGTAAACCGGACAAACCAGCTGGCCGACGGAAGCCTAGTGCGGGTTGTCAATTAAGAGGCGAAGCGATGGCACACGCAGATAACGATCAGTCCATCCAGAATACACACAACCTGGCGCGCTTCTTTACGGAGCAAAAGCACATTGCCTGGGTTGCGCTTGGTGTTGCGCTGCTGTGGGGAATCTACGGATTGAGCAACATGCCGCAGCGCAAGGACCCGGATATTCCGGTGCGCCAGGCGATGATCATCGTTCCGTGGCAAGGAACGTCTGCCGAAGAGGTGGAGCAACTGGTTACCAGGAAGATAGAGCAGGCCATTGCGCTGAATCAATGGGTCACCGAGATCAAGAGCGCTTCCAGAACGGGTTCGGCGATGGTTCAATTCGAGCTGGCGGAAAAAGGAAGATACGACAGGGACAAGGAACTGGACGACGTCAAGATCCGGTTGGATGCCATCCACGATCTGCCACTGGGCGCCGGCCCGATCCTCTATATCAAAGACTTCGGCGACACTTCAGCGTTGATGCTGACGGTGGCGAGCCCACCGGCAGATCCAGCTCAGGTCGCGTGGATGAGCAAGCTGGTTGAGGAGCGTGTCCGGCAGGTTCGGGCTGGCTTGGCTGCACAAGGCCAGCGCCGATTTTCGCTTGTTATTGTCTATCCGAAGTCCATCGATTCTGCGCAAGTGGAGCGCGGGATCGCCTGGGCGGCTCCACAGCTTGTAAGCCAGCATTTGATTTCCGATACAAAGCCATTCTCGGGAGCAGGTTTTGCCGGGTTAGATTTCACCAGTAACCTGAGCAACTCCGATCTGCAAAGTGCGTTCAGAAAACTGGTCAATGAGAAACTGCAAGCAGACGAGTTTCACCCCGATGCCTGGAAACCCGCGATCATTGGCGACCCGTCGACAACTGCCTCGGCGCTACAGGCCGTGGCAGGTGACAAGTACACATACCGCGATTTGGACGACTTCACCGATACCATTCAGCGAAGTCTGAAAACCCTGCCGATCGTATCGAAGGTCGAACGATCGGGCGTCCTGGATGAGAAGGTATTCTTGAACTTCTCACAAGAACGCCTTGCCCAGTACAAACTGAAACCGGCAGATCTGTCGAAGCTTCTCATGGCTCGGAACCTCCCGGATACCGGTGAGCCACTCAACGCACGCGGACGCACCATCAATATCAATACAACCGGCGAGTTCAAGACTCCGGACGATCTCCGCAATGTGATCATTGGCAAATCGCCGAACGGGACACCGCTGTATCTCCGCGACCTGGTGGACGTCGACAGAGGTTATGAAAGCCCGCCCTCATATCTGAATACCTTTACGCGCCGCGACGAGAACGGCAAATGGATCACCACACGCGCCGTCACGCTATCCATCCAGATGCGCAAGGGAGAACAGATTAATGTCTTTGGAAAGCTGGTAGACACAAATCTGCAGAATATCCGGAAATCCCTGCCGGGCGACTTAGTCCTGGCGAGAACCTCGGACCAGCCTTTACAAGTACGCGACAAGATCGAGCTTTTCACCCATAGTTTGATCGAAGCGGTCGTCCTGGTTGTCATTGTGGCGCTTATCGGTTTTTGGAGTTGGCGGACAGCCATACTGGTTGCGGCGGCAATGCCGATTACACTCGCCATCACATTCGGTGTCATGAACACGCTCGGCATCGATCTGCAACAGGTCTCGATCGCGTCGCTGATTATCGCGCTAGGGCTGCTGGTTGACGTGCCAGTAGTGTCGGGCGACGCGATTGTGCGCGAGCTGGGCACGGGCAAGCCAAGATCGGTTGCGGCGTGGCTTGGACCCACGAAGCTGTTTAAGGTCATGGCGTTCGCCACCATAACGAATATCGCTTCGTATCTGCCGTTCCTGCTCTTGCCGGGAGATACAGGCAAGTTTCTGTACAGCCTGCCAGTGGTGATTAGTTGCTCGCTCTTGGCCGCGTTGTTGGTATCGATGACGTTCGTCCCGCTCATCAGCTCGTTTTTGCTGCAGAGTAGGCTCGAGACTCCCATCGAAGAAAGGCGGAAGCGTGGATTCACGGGCTGGTATTTCCGCATCTCGAGGAAGGCTATCCAGCACAGAAAGCTGTGCCTGGCAAGCTCGCTCGTTCTGCTGGTGGTGGGCGGGGTTGTATTCTCCACGCTCAAGCCGCAGTTCTTTCCAAAAGATCTTCAATATTTTTCTTACATTGACGTTTGGTTACCCGAGAATTCCCCGGTGAGTGCTACGGGAGAAGTCACGCGACAGGTGGAGTCGATTGTGCAGCGTGTGTCCGAGGATTACGGAAAAGCTCATTCCGAGCACGGCCGTCCAAAAGATGTCTTGCTGTCTATGACGGCTTTTGTGGGGGGCGGCGGTCCGCGTTTCTGGAGTAGCGCCACGCCTGAGGATAGACAAACCAACTACGCGGAAGTGATTCTGCGAACTAACGATCCCCACGACACCACGCCGCTGCTGGCCCGTTTGCAGCCGGAGTTTGATACCAAGATTCCAGGGGCGATCATTGATACGCGGAGCCTCGAAACAGGCAAACCGATTGGCGTCGCCGTGCAGGTCAGAGTTTCAGGAGAAGACGTCCGGGTACTCCAGGCGGAGGCGGAGAAACTGAAGCGAATCTTCCGTGAGATCCCGGTTGCTGCCAGAGTTCGAGACGATTGGGGCGAGCCAAGTCCCAAGGCAGTGGTACACGTAGATGTAGACCGCGCCAACCTCGCGCACATCACCAACGCCGATGTTGCCGAATCCACCCAAGCCGCGCTTTACGGAGTCACGTCCGGAGTGTTGAGAGAGGGCGACAAACAGATTCCAATTGTAGGACGTTTGCGAATGGACGAGCGGGCACAGCTCTCAGACTTGCGCAGTTTATATATCTTCTCGAGCCAGGACGCGGCGCCCGTTCCATTGGAGCAAATCGCGACGATTTCGTGGCAACCGCAAAGGCCGAAGACCAAGCGCTTTGATCAATACCGGACAGTGACCGTACAGTGCTGGCCGGCGGTAGGACATCTGCCTTCGGAGGTGATCTCGGCGGCTATGCCCAAGCTGCAAGCGTTCCAGAAGCAGCTCCCTAGCGGGTTCATCTTCCGTTTTGCCGGCGAACACAAAGAGCAGGTAAGCGGATTCCAGGATCTTACGACGGTGCTGGTCATTTGCGTCTTTTCGCTCTACCTTGCATTACTGGCGCAATTCAGACATGCAGTCAAGCCGCTGATCGTTTTTGCGGCCATTCCTTACGGAGCTACCGGAGCCATTATTTCCCTCGCCATTATGGGGCAGCCATTCGGCTTCATGGCGTTTCTTGGAGTCATCAGCCTGATCGGCGTGATCGTAAGTCATATCATCGTTCTGTTTGAATTTATCGAGGAGCGAAGAGAAGAAGGCGAGGACTTGGAACTGGCGCTGGCCGATGCCGGCATTCTGCGTTTGCGGCCAGTGATGATCACGGTTGCGGCCACCGTGATTGCACTATTTCCGCTGGCAGCGCACGGCGGTCCCCTGTGGGAGCCGCTTTGTTATGCGCAAATCGGAGGCCTGACGATCGCCACTTTCGTAACACTTGGGTTGGTTCCGGTTCTGTACTCGTTTGTCGTGCTGGATCTGAAGCTGATCAAGTGGGAGCGAGAAGAAAAACCGGCTTCTGCAACTCCGGAACTACAACCGGCGACGGCTGGAACTTCCGGCGTGCTTGGGTGAGGCATGAACTTGGGATCATCCCCCGGCACTACGATTCCACAATGCTGGCGCCATTAGCATACTTGTGTTTCGCGAGCGCCGCATACCAAGGGGAATGTGGGACGAGCGGCCGCGTGATCCCTCCACGACCACGCGAAACGCCGGCGTACTGCTCTTCGCCTTCGGCGAGCGCGCCAGTTCCTGTCCGGCGGCGGTGAGCAGAGAACTGAGATCGAGATCCGCGGACGCGCAATAACTTTGATAAACGACCGTCCCATGCGCAAGCTGGCTTTGTGAATGGCACGCGCGATCAACTCTTTGCCGGTACCCGTCTCTCCGAGACTGAGAACGCTCGCGTCCGTAGGAGCCACGAGTTCCACGTGCTCGAGCACCTGTCCCAGAGCGGGGCCCTCACCGATGATTTCTTCGAACCGGCGCTCCTTCTGCTCCTGTTCGATGCGCTAGGCTGTTGCGACGGCTGACATATAACCCTCCTTCCTGCTTAATCTGGCTTTGAATCGATTGTGAAGGCCCTTCGCTTTTGCGCAAACGCTATTTAGTCAACCGGCGGATTAGCTGGATCCTTCGAATACCGGGTAAGACTTTTGGGGGATCGCGGGCTGCCACCGAGCTACTTATACATCGGGCGGAACAATGCGCTTCCGGCCGAAGAGCCAGGCATCGATTGACCAGGTCCCCGGTCCTTCCGTCAACCACCCAGAACAACAAGTGCCTCAAAACCAGGGTTGCATCGCGGCCATGGCGTAGCTACTAATGAAGAATCGCTTCGCTGTTTCGACATTTGTTCAAACTTTCGA
>Ga0213872_10000423_pt1 | contig 34672 bp, 22 predicted proteins | sample VelepicomBERX_R2_FD_160071 | JGI IMG/M metagenome (GOLD analysis project Ga0213872, IMG submission 160071) | Rhizosphere microbial communities from Vellozia epidendroides in rupestrian grasslands, the National Park of Serra do Cipo, Brazil - RX_R2 | ecosystem: Host-associated > Plants > Roots >... | reverse complement strand
AGCCTTGTAAGGGCTCCGCTCTACCAACTGAGCTAAGCGCCCGTCTTTAAACTTGTCAGCGTTTGTCACAACTGCTGAACGAGGCCGTATTCTACAGGCAGCGTTTTGCGTTCCGCAAGGGTTTTTCCAAAATAATTTATAAATTTTCTTCCGGCATCGAAATGCGCGGGGTTGGCTGGCACCATTGGATTAATCGCCGCCACCGTCTACAGTGATAACACAGCCTTGGTATGAAGGAGGAGCAAGTGAGTACGCAACGCACCGTTTTGCTGGATCTGTTCCGCGCCGCCGTGCAGGCGGTCGATCCGCTGCACATCATCGCGCCGCATCTGCCGCCGCCGCCCAAGGGCCGCACCATCGTCATCGGCGCGGGCAAGGCCTCGGCGCGCATGGCGGAGGGCGTGGAGCGCCACTGGCAGGGTCCGCTCAGCGGCCTGGTGGTGACGCGCTACGGACACGGTGCGGTCACGGAGCGGATCGAGATCGTGGAGGCGGGCCATCCCGTGCCGGACGAGGCGGGCCACGCGGCCGCCACCCGCATGCGCGACATGGTGCGCGGCCTGACGCCGGACGACCTGGTGCTGTGCCTGATCTCGGGCGGCGGCTCGGCCCTGCTGTCGCTGCCGGCGAAGGGTATCGGCGTGGACGAGAAGCGCGCCATCCACCGCGCCCTGCTGAAGAGCGGCGCGCCCATCGACGAAATGAACTGCGTGCGCAAGCACCTGTCGGCCATCAAGGGCGGGCAGCTGGCGCTGGCCTGCTATCCGGCCCAGGTGGTGACCCTGGTGGTGTCCGACGTGCCGGGTGACGATCCCTCCGTGGTGGCTTCCGGTCCGACGCTGGCCGACCACAGCACGCAGGCCGACGCCCTGCGCATCCTGGACAAATACGGCATCGCCGTCTCGCCTGCTGTGCGCGCTCTGCTCGCCGATCCCGAGCGCGAAACGCCCAAGCCCGACGATCCGCGCCTGGCCGGCCATCGCTTCACCGTCATCGCCAGCGCCCAGGATGCGCTGGAGGCGGCGGCGGCGGCCGCGCGCGACGCGGGCTATACGCCGCTCATTCTCAGCAACAGCATGGAAGGCGAGGCGCGCGAAGTGGCCATCGCCCACGCGGGCATCGCGCGCCAGGTGATGCTGCACGGGCAGCCGGTGGCGCGTCCCTGCGTCATCCTGTCGGGCGGCGAGACCAGCGTCACCGTGCGCGGCGAGGGCCGGGGCGGACGCAATGCGGAATTCGCCCTGTCGCTGGCCATCGCGCTGCAGGGCCAGCGCCACGTCTATGCCATCGCCTGCGACACGGACGGCATCGACGGCACGGAAGACAATGCGGGCGCGCTGATCGACCCCTGCACGCTGACCCGCGCCGCGCGCCTGGGCCTGGACGCCAAGGCCATGCTGGCCAATAACGACGGCTACAGCTATTTCGCCGGCATGTGCGACCTGGTCTGCACGGGACCGACGCGCACCAACGTCAACGACTTCCGCGCCATCCTGATCGATGCCGCCTAGCGCGGATAGGCGTCGAGGATTTCGCGCACGCCGCCGGCGAACACGGCGCGCGCCATCTCGGGACCCAGATAGCGCTCATAGATCTTCAGCACCGTGCCGTCGCTGACCATGGCGTAGAAGGCGCCGGCATAGGCCTTGCGCACCTCGCCGCTGAGGCTGGCGTTGGAGGCGTAGGCGCCGATCACGATGCGCGGCCACTCGGCGATGGGCATGGTCTTGATCCTGTCCTCGATGCCGAGGCGGTGCAGGTACATCAGATGGATCACGGGCGGCGCCAGGGTACCCTCGGCCCGTCCGGCGAGGATTTTCTTGAACACGACGCCATAGTCGCTGACGTACTCCACCCGTCCCAGTTTTTCCAGCCGCTCCAGCTGCGCGGCGGCGGCGGGCGTGGAGGCGACGCCACGGATGACGTTCAAGCGCCCCGTGCCGCGGTCGACAAAATCGGCCAGGCTGGCGTAGCTGCCCGCGTTCTGCCTCGTCAGCAGCAGGTCGAATTGGGTGTAGGTATAGGGGATCCAGCTGGCGTAGTGGTCGCGCTCCGCGTTGCGCAGCGAGGCCATGGCGATGTCCACCTTGCCCTTGTAGAACTCGGCGAACAGCCGCCCGCGCGGAAACCACTCGATGCGGAAGCGGCAGCCCGTGCGCCGGCCCAGTTCCGCCACCAGGTCGACGGCCGTGCCGTGGTAGCCGCCGTCGTCCTGGTAGGCGCTGTAGCCCAAGTCGCTGATGCCGACCCGCGTCACGGCCGGGCAGTTGATGGCGCGCGCCGCCTGCGCCATGCCGATGCAGGCGGCGGCAAGCAGGAAGGCGAGGCGCGTATCCATGGTGCGGAAAGTGTAGCACCGCCGCCGGCGGAAAGTGGGCCACTTGCGGGCTCGGCAGTTTCGGGTGATACTGTATGCATTCACAGTATTCCGGCGGACCATGGCGGCAGACAATCGGCGCATCGCACACCTGGACATGGATGCGTTCTACGCGTCGGTCGAGCTGCTGCATTATCCCGAGCTGCGCGGCCAGCCGGTGGTGATCGGCGGCGGGCGCGACGCCCATCCCGTGCCGCAGGCGGACGGCACGCGCCGTTTCGCCCGCCTGCGCGACTACGTGGGACGGGGCGTGATCACCACCGCCACCTACGAGGCGCGGGCGCTGGGCGTGGGCTCGGCCATGGGCATGATGAAGGCGGCCAGGCTGGCGCCGGACGCCGTCCTGCTGCCCGTGAACTTCGACGCCTACCGCCATTATTCGCGCCTGTTCAAGGCGGCCGTGGCCGCCATCGCGCCCGACTATGAAGACCGCGGCATCGACGAAATCTATATCGACCTGAGCCGGGTGGAAGGCGAGACGCGCGAGCTGGCCCAGCGCATCAAGCAGGCCGTGCGCGACGCGACGGGCCTGAGCTGCTCGATCGGCGTCTCGCCCAACAAGCTGCTGTCCAAGATCTGTTCCGACCTGGAAAAGCCCAACGGCCTGACCATCATCGGCTACGAGGATATCCCCGAGCGCATCTGGCCTCTGCCCGTGCGCAAGATCAACGGCGTGGGGCCGAAGGCGACGGAAAAGCTGGAGGGCCTCAACATCCACACCATCGGCGAACTGGCGCGGGCCGACGCGGGCCTGCTGCAGGAGCACTTCGGCCACCACTACTCGGGCTGGCTGATGGAGGCGGCGCGCGGCATCGACCAGCGCGAGGTGGCCACGCGCACGGAATCGAAGTCGATGAGCCGCGAGACCACCTTCGAGCGCGACCTGCATGCGCGGCAGGACCGCGAAGTCCTGTCCGCCATCCTCACCGACCTGTGCGAGCGGCTGGCCGAGGACTTGAAGCGCAAGGCTTATGTCAGCCGCACCATCAGCATCAAGCTGCGCTTCGACGATTTCCAGATCGTCAGCCGCAACGTCACCCTGCCGTCGCCCGTGGCCGACGCGGCGGCGATCCTGGCCGCCGCGCGCGAATGCCTGAAGCGGGTGCCTCTGCAGCGCCGCCTGCGCCTGCTGGGCGTGCGCGCCAGCACGCTGGAGCGGCCCGGCGCACCGGGCGCCCGGCGGCCGGCCGTCCAGGGCGACCTGTTCCTGTAATCCCCGGACCGTGACAGGAAGGACTGCCGGTCAGCCCCGGCGGCGGCGCGCCACGGCGCCCATCAGCAGCAGGCCGGCGCCCAGCATGGCGTAGCCCGATGGTTCCGGCACGGGCGCTGCGGTTTCATAGGCATGGGCGTTGCCGTCGAGGCTGAGGTAGTAGTCTTTGTCGCCGGCAGTGTTGTTTTTGACGGTCAGCTTCAGCACCTCGCCATCCAGCGAGGATTCATAGTCGTCGTTCAGGATAGGCCACAGCACGCTGCCGGAACCGTTGACTTCGGTGCGGAGCGCGCCCGAGCTCATCGTCATGGAGACAGAGGCGTTGTTCAGGCTGGCATATTGTCCCGGCGGCAGATCCGGCACCCCGGGATAGGCCGTGCCCGACCAGCTGCCATTCACGGTCAGGCTGAACGTCACCTGGGTGCCGGCCGACAGCGTAAAGCCCTGCAGCATGGAGGCCGAGGAATCGACATTCTGGCCCGCTTCGGCATGCGCCGTCAGCGACAGCCCGTCCAGGTCGGTGCCGGAGGCGGAGATCTGCTGCGTTCCATGGCCATACATCGAGACCTGGTCGAAGGCGCCTGGCGTCGACTGAATGTTGTTGATTTCCGAACCGCTGCTCCAGGCCGGATACATGAACATGCCCGAGGGCGCCCAACCTTGCTGGACCGCGTCGGTGGAGGTGGTCCCAACGGATACCCAGCTGGTCCAGCTGATGGACGGCGCGATGCCGTCGCCCGTGTTCAGGTCTTTCAGCGTGACGCTGAAGCCGCTGGCCGACAACGCGGCGTCGGTGGTGGCCATGGCCGGGAAGCTCAGGCTTGCCAGCAGCGCCGCCACAGCCGTCATCGTAGGTTTCAACATTGTTCTTTTCCCCTGTAGTAAGTTGCCGCTTAATATGGGATATTAAAATAGCATTATCAATAAATAATTAATATTTTTTAAAAATCAAGCTGTGGCGCAAAAACACAGGCCAGGCGCATAGTTCCCGTAAGAGGCGGGAGTGAGCGTGTAAAATGTCGCTCCTTTGCATGACTGAAACAGGGCTCAACTCACATGTGGTTCAAGAATCTTCAGATTTATCGTCTGCCGGCCCCATGGGCCTTTACCCCCGAACAACTCGAAGAAGCGTTGGCGAAGCATGCCTTCACCCCCGCCAGCAGCAATGAACTGCTGCGCCAGGGCTGGGACAAGCCCCGTCCGAACGGCGGCCTGGTGCACACCGTCAACAAGCAGATGCTGATGGTGCTGGGCACGGAGAAAAAACTACTGCCGACCTCGGTGATCAACCAGGTGGCCAAGGCCCGCGCGGCCGAGATGGAAGAAGCGCAAGGTTTCGCTCCGGGCAAGAAAGCCATGAAGGAGCTGAAGGAACGCGTGGCCGACGAACTGCTGCCGCGCGCCTTCTCCATTCGCAGCAATGTCTGGACCTGGATCGACCCCGTCAACGGCTGGCTGGTGGTGGACGCGGCCAGCCCGGCCAAGGCCGATGAAGTGATCAAGCTGCTGCTGAAGGCGGTCGACCGCATGCCGCTGGAATCGCTGCGCGTGCAGCGCTCGCCCGTGGGCGTGATGACCGCCTGGCTGGAAGCGGACGACGCCCCGGCCGGCTTCACCGTCGACATGGACACCGAGCTGCGCGCCACTGGCGAAAGCAAGGCGGCCGTGCGCTACGTCAAGCACTCGCTGGACCCGGAGGAAGTGCGCCGCCACATCGCCAACGGCAAGCAGTGCACCCGCCTGGCCATGACCTGGGACAGCAAGATTTCCTTCGTCCTCACCGAATCGCTGGCGATCAAGGGCGTCAAGCCGCTGGACGTGATCAACGAGAAGGAATCTGGCATCCGTAACGACGAGGAACGCTTCGACGGCGATTTCATGCTGATGACGGGCGAGCTGGCCAAGCTGCTGGCCGACGTGGTGGAAGCGCTGGGAGGCGAAGCCAAGGCTTGATTTTCCAGCTCAGCCGGTCGCCTTTTCCAGATGCCGCGCCGTCTTCTTGACGGGGCGGCATTTTTTACGTGGTTCGCCGGTTTTATTTTCCTGTTTGACAAGTAAATAATTTCGTTGCCATGTGGAAATTGAACGAATTTCTGCTATAGTCGAGATGTTGTCAAAAAAGGAACGACCATGAGTAACATCAGCCTCCTGTCCACCGCTCAGATCGCTGGCCTTGGCACCCAGTCGGTCACGATCTGGGATACGGCGGACATCGCGGCCCTGAACTCGGCTCAGATCCATGCTTTGACGACGGCCCAGGTGGCGACCCTGAACAGCGTCCAGCTGGCGGCCCTGAACCTGAACAATCTGCCGGCCCTGACGACGGCCGACTTCGCCGCCCTCCGGGCCGAGGTGCTGAACGGCGCCGGCGTGCTGTCCACCGCCTTCATGCACGCCCTCGGCAGCGACCAGGTGGCGGCCCTGACGACACGGCAGGCGTCCATCCTCGGTGCGCGCAGCGTGAACGCCCTGTCCGCCGCCGCCCTGTCCGGCCTGGAAACGGCCGATCTGGCGGCCCTGGGCACGGCCGCCATCGCCGGCCTGGGCAGCGACACCATCGCCAGTCTTTCCACCCATCAGCTGTCGGCCCTGACTTCGCGCCAGGTGAACACCCTGTCCACCGCCGCCGTGGTAGCGCTGGGAACGGCCGGCGTGGCCGCCCTGGGCAGCGCCGATATCGCGGGCCTGGCCACGGCGCAATTGCAGGCGCTGAGCACCAGCCAGGTCGCCGCCCTGAGCACGGCCCAGGTCAACGTGCTGAACAGCGCCCAGGTGGGCGCGCTGTCGACGGCCGACGTGGCCGCGCTGAGCACGGCCGAAGTGCAGGCCCTGCGCACGGCCAGCCTGGCCGGCCTGCGCACCCAGCAGATGGCGGCCCTGGGCAGCGCCCAGCTGGCGGCCATGACGACGGCCCAGGTGGGCGTACTGAACAGCAGCCAGTTCGGCGCCCTGTCCAATGCCATCATCGCCGGTCTGCCGACGGCCGACGTGCTGGCCCTAGGCACGGCCGTGGTGGCCTCGCTGGCCGCCTCCCTGCTGGCGCAGCTGACCACGACGCAATTGTCCAGCTTGGCCACGCGCCAGGTGGCGGCGCTGACGACGGCCCAGCTCAACGCCCTGAGCACGGCCCAGTTCGAGGCCTTGACATCGGCCCAGCTGGGCGCCCTGCGCGACGGGCAGTTCGCCAGCCTCGGCAACGATAAGCTGGCCGCCATCCAGACCGCCAGCCTGGACGCCCTGCGCACCAGCGCCGTGGCCGCCCTCAATTCGGCCCAGCTGGCCGTGCTGGGTAACGATCCCCTGGGTTCGGGCGCGAACGTCTTCTCGGCCCTGAGCACGGCCCAGGTGGCCTCCCTGCGCACGGCCGCCCTGGTGGGCCTGACGACGGCCCAGGCGCGGGCCCTGAGCACCCAGCAGGCCAACGCGCTCAACGCGGGACAGGTGGGCTCGCTGACCAGCCAGGTGATCGTGGCGCTGGAGACGGCCGACCTGGCCGCCCTGCGCAGCAACGCCATCGCCGGCCTGAAGACGCAGCAGGTGGCCCTGCTGTCCAGCAGCCAGCTGGCGGCGCTGACGACGGCCCAGATGGCGGCCCTGAACAGCAGCCAGATCGGCGCCCTGTCGCAGGCGGCGCTGGCCGGCCTGACCACGACGGCCCTGTCGGCCCTGAGCACGGGCGCCATCGGCTCGCTGGCGACGGCCACCCTGGCCGGCCTGAGCACGGACCAGATCGCCAGCCTGGCCACGCGCCAGATCGCGGCGCTGACGACGGTCCAGCTCAACGCCCTGCACACGGAACAGATTTACGGCCTGGCCGCGGGCCAGGTGGCGGCGCTGGGCGCGAACCAGCTGGCCGGCCTGTCGAACACGGAATTGGCTGCCATCAGCAGCGCCAATCTGGGCGCCTTGCGCACGGCGGCCGTGGCGGCCCTGAACTCGAGCCAGATCGCGGCCCTGGCGGACAACGCGCTGGGCAGCGGCAGCCTGTTCGGCCTGCTGAATACGGCCCAGGTGGCGGCCCTGCGCGGCGAGGCCCTGGCCGGCCTGACGAGCGGACAGGCGGGCGCCCTGAGCAGCCTGCAGGCGAGCGTCCTGAACAGCAAACAGCTGGCCGCGCTGTCGACCCAGGCGATTGCCGCCCTGGCGGCGGCCGATGTGGGCGCCCTGCGCACGTCCGCCCTGTCCGGCCTGAAGACGAGCCAGATCGCCGCCATGACCAGCGCCCAGCTGGCCGCCTTGAGCGCGTCCCAGCTGGCGGCCCTCAACTCGGCCCAGATCGGCGCTATGCCGACCACCACCATCACCGCCCTGTCGACGACGGCCTTGGCCTCGCTGACCCCGGCTGCCGTGGCGGCCTTGGCGCCGTCGGTGCTGGCGACGCTGGCCACCAGCCAGCTGGCGGCGCTGGGCACCAGCCAGGCGGCCGCGCTGCGCAGCGCCCAGGTGGCGGCCCTGAACACCAGCCAGATCGTCTCGCTGGGCACTTCCTTGCTGGGCGCCTTCAACACGCAGCAGGTGAGCGGCCTGTCCACCGCCGATTTCGCCGCGCTGACGACGGATGAACTGCGCGCCCTGCGCACCTCGGCTTTGAGCGTTCTCAGCACGGCCCAGCTGAACGCGCTGGGCGCCGATGTGGCGGCGCTGACGACGGCCCAGGTGGCGGTCTTGGGCACGGCCGCCCTGCAAGGCTTGAGCACGGACCAGACCGTCGCGCTGACGACGGCCCAAGCCATGTCCCTGGGCAGCAGCCAGCTGGCGGCCCTGTCGGCAGACGATATCGCGGCCATGCAAACGGCCGATCTGGCCGCCCTCAAGACCAGCGCCATCCGTGGCCTGGGCACGCGGCAGATGGCGGCCCTGAACAGCAGCCAGCTGGCGGGCCTGAGCACGGCCCAGCTTTCCGTTCTCAGCAGCGCGCAAGTGAATGCCTTGTCCGCCACCGCGCTGGCCGGCTTGCCGGGATCATCCGTGGCTGCGCTGAGCACGGCGGTGATCGCCGTGCTATCCACCGCCGTGATTTCCCATATCGACACGCTGCAGCTGAGCGGCCTGTCCACGCGCCAGATCGCCGCGCTGGGCAGCAACCAGCTGGCCGCGCTGAGCAGCGCGCAGTGGTCCGCCCTCACCACGGGCCAGCTCGGCGCGCTGACCACGCGCCAGGTGGCCAGCCTCGGCACGGAAGATCTGATCGCCATCGACCCGGACAAGCTGTTCGCCCTGTCCACCGGCGTCATCGCCTCCCTCAGCCCGTCCCAGCTGGGCGCCCTGGGACAGGACGAGGCGGGCGACCCCAGCCAGTTCGGGTTGCTGAGCACGGCGCAGGTGGCGGCAATCCGCACCGGCGCCCTGGCCGGCCTGACGACGGCCCAGGCGGCCGCCCTGAGCACGCTGCAGGCTTCCGTCCTGAGCAGCGCTCAACTGAGCGCCCTCAGCCTGCCCGACATTCGCGCGCTGGACGAGGACGATCTGGCGGTACTGAAAACGGCGGCCATCGCCGGCCTGCGCACGGAACAGATCGCCGCCTTCAGCAGCGACCAGCTGGCGGCCCTGGGCACGCAGCAGATCGGCGCCATGAACAGCCGCCAGATCGGCGCCATCTCGGCCAGCACCCTGGCCGGCTTCAGCACGGACGACCTGGCGGCCCTGGGCACCAGCGTCATCGCTTCGCTGCCGGCCAGCCTGGTGGCGCTGCTGAATACGGCGCAGCTGTCCAGCCTGGCCACGCGCCAGGTGGCCGCGCTGACCACCGCCCAGCTGCAAGCCCTGAGCACGCTGCAGATGGAAAGCCTGGTGGCGCAGCAGCTGGGCGCGCTGGGTTCGCAGCAGATCGTGGCGTTCGGCACGGACGATATCAGCGCCATCGGCAGCGATGAAATCGCCGCCCTGCGCACCAGCACGGTGGCGGCGCTGAGCTCGGCGCAGCTGTCGGTGCTGGGCGGCGGACCGGGCGCGGTCAGCGCCTTCGGCCAGCTCGGCACGGCGCAGATCGCCGCCCTGCGCACGAACGCGCTGGCGGGCTTGCGCACGGCCCAGGTGGCGCAACTGTCCGCGGTCCAGGCGGCGGCCTTGAGTTCGGCCCAGCTGAGCGCCTTCAGCACGGCGCAGCTGCTGGCGCTGCAAGCCTCGACGCTGGCCGCCCTGCGCACCAATGCCATCGCTGGCTTGCAGACGCAGCAGATCGCCAATCTCGACAACATCCATATCGCCGCCCTGGCCACCCAGCAGGCTGCCGCCCTGAACAGTGTCCAGCTGGGCGCGCTGACCGAGATCGAACTGGTGTCGCTGAGCACGGATGATCTGGGCGCCTTCAATGCGGCCGCGCTGGCGGCGGCGGGCGCCCGTCCCAATTCCCTGCTGGGCTATCTGGGCACGGCGCAAGTGGCGGCCCTGAGCACTGCCCAGGTGGCGGCGCTGAGCGCAGCGGCCGTGGCGCAGGTCCGCGCCGACGTGATTTCCGCGATGGAGGTGCGCGACGTCCAGGCGCTGAGCATGATGGCTGTGCGCGGCCTGTCCACGGCCCAGTTCCAGGCTTTGACGACGGACCAGATCGCCGGCCTGAACACGCGCCAGATCGCGGCGCTGGCGCCCACCCATGCGGACGGCAGCGACCAGTTCACCACCAGCCAGATGGCGGCCCTGACGTCGGCCCAGCTGGCGTCGCTGAGCACGACCATGATCGTGTCGCTGAGCACGCACGATTTCGCGGCCATCAGTCCGGCCAGCATCGGCGGCTTGACCAAGGCCGACGTGACGCTGTTGAGCACGGCGCAAATGCGCAGCATGACCACCGACCAGATCACGGCCCTGACGGTGGACCAGCTCAAGCTGGTCACCAACACCCAGTTCGTGGCCTGGACCTCGGACCAGATCCATACCCTGTCGGCGGCGCAGCTGGCGGTGCTGCCCTTCATCACGCCCGTGGTGCTGGACCTGAGCGGCGACGGCATCCACACGCTGGGCGTGGACGCGGGCGTGCGCTTCGACCTGGGCGCGAGCGGCAAGGCCGGCGCGACGGGCTGGATCGGCGCTGGTGAGGGCTTGCTGGCGCTGGACCGCAACCATGACGGCGTCATCGACGACGGCAGCGAATTGTTCGGCTCGGCCACGCCGCTGGCGGACGGCAGCAAGGCCGCCAACGGCTATGCGGCCATGGCCTCCCTGGACAGCAACCATGACGGCAGCCTCAGCGCCGATGACGCGCAGTGGAAGGATTTGCGCGTCTGGGTCGATGGCAACGGCGACGGCGTGACGCAGCCGGGCGAGCTGCATACGCTCGCGTCGCTGGGCATCACCAGCCTGAGCCTGCACACGCAGCAGGCCGCAACGGTAGACAACGGCAATGTGATTGGCCTGACTTCCAGCTACCAGACGGCGGACGGTCAGCAGCACGAGACGGCCGACGTGTGGTTCGCCCAGGGCGGCCTGTCGTCCAAGGTCAGCGGCCTGACGCAGGCGATGGCGGCCTTCGGCAACGCGGCGGACGGTGCGGCTAGTGGCGCGGCAGGCGGCGTCCAGGCAGGCACGCTTTCCGGCCAGCCAGCGCAGGACGCGGCCACAACGAAGCAAGGCACGCTGGCGGCGGCGACCGCCCGTCTGGCAAGCCAGCTGCGGCAGTTCGACGCCCATGGCCAACTGTCCACTGCGGCCGCGACAGACAGCATGAGCGAACTGCGTCTGCGCGCCCTGCATGCGGGCAGCCAGGGCATGCTGGCGGCGCCGCGCTAAAACGCCGCCCGCAATGAAAAAGGCCCGCAAAAATCGCGGGCCTTTTTTTCTGCAACGCTGGCGCGCTTACAGCGGCTGGAACACGCCTTCCGAGCGATTCTTGCGCACGTTGTCCCATGCAAAAATCTTGCCGTTCATGGCCACGTAGACGCCCGGCGGCAGGGTCTGGGCCACGCCGCAGGCGAAGCCCAGGTTGAACAGGGCGTCGGAATTGGCGATTTCATAAGGAATCATGGCGCCGGTCAGCACGATGGTCTTGCCCAGATTGGCCGGGCCCAGCACGCCCGCCGTTTCCGGCATGGTGTCCGTGCCGTGAATGATGACGATGGCTTTTTCGCTGGCGGCCGTGCAGGAGGCCAGGATGTGCGCGCGGTCGGCATCCACCATGTCCAGCGAATCCATCAGCGGCAGTTCTTCCAGCGCCACGTCCACCGTCAGGCGGCAGCGCGCCAGCAGGGCCGGCACATGGCTGGCGCCGAAGCCCAGTTTGCCGTTGATTTCGTCATAATGTTTGTCGAAGGTGCCGCCGGTGGCGAGGATGCGCAGGGTCATGATGGTGCAAAAGTCGGTTGAATTGGCCAGCATGATACCGCAAACGGACCGCTCTAAAGATTGCGCCAAGGTTTGCGGCATGGCGCTGGAAACTTGGGCATACTGTGACTACACTGGTTTCTTTGCTCGTTCTCCACCCATGAAAGCGCTCGCTCCCGGCACCGTTATTTTTCACCGCCACCGTGGCTATGGCGTCATCACGACGGTCAATCTGCTGACCGGCTGGATTTCCGCCCGCTTCGGCAGCGAGTCGCGCACGCTCGACCTGAACCTGTCCACCGACGAAGTGCAGTTCGCCGATGGCGAGGCCATCCTGTTCCGCCGCGCCCCGCCCGACCGCATGCCGCACGCGCGCCTGATGGAGGTGGTGCGCCAGTTGCACAAGGCCGGCTATCAGCGGCTCTACCTGTATTCCTGGCCCAAGCCTTCCGGCCTGCACTGGCGCTGGCACCTGTTCACGGGCCAGCGCGACTGGATGCAGCGCTCCTGGCGCGAAGGCTGGTACGGTTCCGGCGCCGATTACAACAGCAATCCCGTCATGGGCTGGGGCGATTCACCGGGCGCCAGCACGGAGGAGCTGATCCACGCCCTGGCGAAGTTCGATCCGCAGGGACTGGCCCAGGCTCTGGGCCGCGACGAAGACCACACGGCCTGGTTCGAGAGCGTGTGCGAGGCCCTGCTGCCCGGCTATATGTACAGCCTGGACATGCAGCGTACCAACGGCGGCCCGCTGGTGGAAATGCCGCCCGTGTCCGTGGTCCCCGTGCGCGCCTCGCTGCCGCCTTATTCGGGGCCAGACATCACCTGGCCGCCCGGCTGGGCCGGGCTGTGGAGCAAGGTGCACGCCATGCCCGCGCCGCGCATTAGCCTCACCGGCGTCACGGGCGTGACCGAGGAATGATCAGCCGCGCAGGTGCTTCACGTAGTCCGGGTTGAGGATCTTGCCGCAGCTTCCCGCCGCGAAGTCGACCACGTTCTGGAAGGCGTGCTGGAAGTACAGCTCGTAGCTGTCGCGCTCCACGTAGCCCAGGTGCGGCGTGGCCAGCACGGTGGGGATGCGCAGCAGGGGCGAATCAGCGGCCAGCGGCTCGGAATTGAACACGTCGAGCGCGGCGAAGCCGGGACGGCCCTTGTGCAGCGCCTCTTCCAGCGCGTTTTCCTGCACCAGTTCGGCGCGGCTGGTGTTGACGAAGAGGGCGTCCGGCTTCATGCGCGCCAGATCCTCCGCCGTGACGATGCCGCGCGTGCTGTCGTGCAGGCGCAGATGCAGGCTCAGCACGTCAGCCTGCTCGAAGAAGGCTTCGCGCGAGGGCGCCGCCTCGTAGCCGTCGGCTTGGGCGCTCTGGCGGCTCGTTTCGCCACCCCAGACCAGCACGCGCATGCCGAAGGCGCGGCCATAGCCCGCCACCATGCGTCCGATCTTGCCATAGCCCCAGATGCCCAGCGTACGGCCATGCAGCACGAAGCCTAGCCCGTTCAGCGCGGGATTGATGGAGGCCGTCTGCCACAGTCCGTCCTTGAGATTGCTGGCATAGGGGACGATCTTGCGCGCCGCCGCCATGATCAGGGCCCAGGTCAGCTCGGCCGGCGCCGTGGGCGAACCTACGCCTTCCGCGATGGCGATGCCCAGCTCGGTCGCCGCTTGCACGTCGACGTGGCCGGACACCTTGCCCGTCTGCGAAATCAGCTTCAGATTGGGCAGCTTGGCCAGCAGGGCCTGGTTGAACGCCGTGCGCTCGCGGATCAGCACCAGGGCGTCGAAAGGCGCCAGCCGGATGGCCAGCTGGCCCAGGCCGCGGGTGGAATTCTCGAACACCTTGACCTCGTGTCCGTCCAGCAATCCGTAGCATTTCAGTCCGCTAGTTGCGTTTTGATAATCATCAAGAATTGCGATTTTCATGGGAGTTAGCCGATCTTATGGTGAAATTCGTAGCGAAATAACAGGTTTGCGGATAATCGAAATAGCCTACTACAATGGTCAACCAATTCTCCTACATTTTTGTCGGGAACACGGGGCTGGCGGTGTACAATCGGCCAACTAAACTTGGAACTCTGCAAGTGAGTTCGCGCAATACGCATCATCAGTCCCGCTGCATGATCAGGGCTGGGCGTCTGTGAGTCAACCGGACGCAAGCGACAAGACCGCCGTACCGCCGAAGCTAATGTCTTCCCGAGCGCAGCCATCTGCTGACGACGATCCTGCCGTGCCGGGACAGAAAAGAATTTCTTATTGGCATTGGAGGTATTATGAATCAGCCCGTTATGGGTGGCGTTGCAACACTGAACGTCCCAGCTTACATCAAGCATCAGAAACTGATCAATTGGGTGGCGGAAGTCGCCGCGCTGACTCGTCCTGACCGCATCTACTGGTGCGACGGTTCGCAGGAAGAATATGATCGTCTGTGCGCCGACATGGTGGCCGCTGGCACCATGAAAAAACTGAATCCGGAAAAGCGTCCGAATTCCTACCTGGCCTGCTCCGACCCGAGCGACGTGGCCCGCGTGGAAGACCGCACCTTCATCTGCTCGCAGACGAAGGAAGAAGCCGGCCCGACCAACAACTGGATCGCCCCGGCCGAAATGCGCACCACCCTGAACGGCCTGTTCGACGGCGCCATGGAAGGCCGCACCCTGTACGTGGTGCCGTTCTCGATGGGCCCGCTGGGTTCGCCGATCGCCCACATCGGCGTGGAACTGTCCGACTCGCCTTACGTGGCCGTCAATATGCGCACCATGACCCGCATGGGCAAGGCCGTGTACGAGGTGCTGGGCGAGACGGGCGAGTTCGTCCCTTGCGTGCACACCGTCGGCGCGCCGCTCAAGGCCGGCCAGAAGGATGTGGCATGGCCGTGCAACCCGACCAAGTACATCGTGCACTTCCCTGAATCGCGCGAAATCTGGTCCTACGGCTCCGGCTACGGCGGCAACGCCCTGCTGGGCAAGAAGTGCTTCGCCCTGCGTATTGCCTCCAATATGGGCAACCAGGATGCGCAGAAGGATGGCATGGGCTGGCTGGCCGAACACATGCTGATCCTGGGCGTGGAATCGCCGGAAGGCAAAAAGCACTACGTGGCGGCGGCCTTCCCATCGGCCTGCGGCAAGACCAACTTCGCCATGCTGATTCCTCCAGCGTCCTTCAAGGGCTGGAAGATCACCACCATCGGCGACGACATCGCCTGGATCAAGCCGGGCAAGGATGGCCGCCTGTACGCCATCAATCCGGAAGCTGGCTACTTCGGCGTCGCTCCCGGCACCAACGAAAAGACCAACTTCAACTGCATGGCCTCGCTGCGCGAGAACACCATCTTCACCAACGTGGCGCTGACCGATGACGGCGACGTGTGGTGGGAAGGCCTGACCAAGCAGGCGCCTGATCACCTGATCGACTGGCAGGGCAAGGACTGGACCCCGGCCTCCGGCACCAAGGCGGCGCACCCGAACGCGCGCTTCACCGTGGCCGCCACGCAGAACCCGGTCATTGATGCGGCCTGGGACGATCCGGCTGGCGTGCCGATTTCCGCCTTCATCTTCGGCGGCCGCCGCTCGACCACCGTGCCGCTGGTGACGGAAGCCCGCAACTGGGTGGAAGGCGTCTACATGGCCGCCACCATGGGCTCGGAAACGACCGCCGCCGCCGCCGGCCAGATGGGCGTCGTGCGCCGCGATCCGTTCGCCATGCTGCCCTTCATCGGCTACAACATGAGCGACTACTTCCAGCACTGGCTGAACCTGGGCCAGAAACTGGGCGCGCTGAATGCGGCCGCGCTGCCGAAGATCTTCTGCGTCAACTGGTTCCGCACTGACGAGCAGGGCCACTTCGTCTGGCCTGGCTTTGGCGACAATATGCGCGTGCTGAAGTGGATGCTGGAGCGTATCGAAGGCAAGGCGGGCGGCGTCGAGAACATCTTCGGCACCACCCCGCGCTACGGCGACCTGAAGTGGGACGGCATCCCTTTCACGCCGGAAGAATTCGAGACCATTACCTCGATCGACAAGGACGCCTGGCGCGAAGAGCTGAAGCTGCACGATGAGCTGTTCACCAAGCTGGCCTACCATCTGCCGGAAGAACTGAAGGCGGTGAAGGCGGATCTGGAAAAACGCCTGGCCCGTTGATCGTTGTTTAGCTGATCTCAAGAACGCCACCTTTTCGCGAAGGTGGCGTTTTTTTTGGTAGTCTTCTGTTCATTAAATTTTTGACAGGAGATTCCATGTCCCGCTTGTTGCTGCTGCTGGTCTTCGCTTTGCCGTGCGCTGTTGCCGCTGCTCCCGATCCCGCCCTGGCGCATGCGCGCGCCCTGCTCAAATCCACCATCCTCATCGACGGCCATAACGACCTGCCGTGGGAAATCCGCGAGTATGAAAAAGCGCCGATGGATGTCGAGGCTTACGACCTGCGCCAGCATGCTGCCGGCGACACCGACCTGGCCCGCCTCAAACAGGGACAGGTGCGCGCGCAATTCTGGTCGGTCTTCGTGCCGGGCGAAGTCAAGGACGGCTACGCCAAAACGCAGCTGGAGCAGCTCGACATCGCCCGCCGCATGATCGCCCGCTATCCGGAGGCGATGGAGCTTGCGCTGTCCGCCGTCGACGTGCGCCGCATCGCGGCCAAGGGCAAGGTCGCCTCTCTGCTGGGCATGGAAGGCGGCCATGTGCTGGAGAATTCGCTCGGCTCCCTGCGCGCCTACTACGAGCTGGGCGCGCGCTACATGACCCTCACCCATAACGTGACCCTGGACTGGGCCGACGCCGCCCTGGACGAGCCGCGCCACCACGGCCTGACGCCCTTCGGCAAGGAAGTGGTGCGGGAGATGAACCGCCTGGGCATGCTGGTCGATATCAGCCACGTCTCGCCGGAAGTGATGCGCGATGTGCTGGACGTGAGCGCGGCGCCCGTGATCTTTTCGCACAGCTCGGCCTACGCCCTGGTCGACCATGCGCGCAACGTGCCGGACGAGATCCTGCAGCGCATGGCGGCCAATGGCGGCGTGGTGATGGTCACCTTCGTGCCGCCCTTCGTCAACCGCGACGCCAAGGCCTGGAGCGCGGGGCTGGAGCAGCAGTTCAAAGGCGTCGTCTCTGATGCCGAGATGGCGCGGCTGGAAAAAGCCTATACGGCGGAACACGGGCCGTCGCCCAAGGCCACGCTGCGGGACGTGGCCGACCATATTGACCACATTGCCCGGGTAGCGGGGCATGACCACGTTGGCATCGGCGGCGATTTCGGCGGCGAGAACAATCCCGCCGGCCTGGAAGACGTGTCCAAATATCCCGAGCTGTTCGCGGAGCTGATCCGCCGCGGCTGGAGCGACGCCGACCTGAAAAAGCTGGCCGGCGAAAACCTGCTGCGCACCTTCGCCCAAGCCGAGCAGGTGGCCAGGCGTCTGCAGAAGGAGCGGGCGCCCAGCACCGCCACCATCGCCGCCCTGGATGGGAAAAAATAAAGCTGGCTATTTCGCACGGGTGTGCTAAAGTGGCGGGTATGGATACCCTGACCGCCAAAAGCGAGGCCACCTTCGCCGCCATCATTGACGCCGCCATGGAAATGGCGGCGGCGGACGGTATCGGCAAGCTGTCGCTGGGCGAGCTGGCCAAGCGCACGGGCATCAGCAAGAGCGGCGTGTTTTCCCGCGTCGGCTCGCTGGAAGCCTTGCAGGAGGCGGTGCTGGACGAATATGACCGCCGCTTTTCCGCAGAAATCTTCCTGCCGGTGCTGCATCTGCCGCGCGGCCTGCCGCGGTTGACGGCCATGGTCGGCAACTGGAGCCGTCGCGCCTGCGACGAAGCGCTGCGCAGCGCCTGCCTTTATACGGCGGGCGCCTTTGAATTCGACGACCATGACGGTCCGCTGCGCGACCGTCTGCAAAAGGGCGCCATGCACTGGCGCGCCTCGCTGCGCAAAACCATCCTGCAAGCGATGGAAGCGGGCCAGCTGCGGCCGGACACCGATCCCGAGCAGCTGGTGTACGAGATTTACAGCCTGATCGTGGGCCTGGTGCACGACACGCGCTTCCTGCGCGACGATACGGCGCTGAAGCATATGCAGCGCGCCTTCAACCGCCTGATCTCCACCTACAAGAGTTTCAACGAAGTGTGACCTGGAGCCGTCCGCTATTGGCGGCCCCTTTTTTAAACTTATTTCGCACACATGTGCGAAAAGGAGCATGAAATGAGTATCCTGCTGCTGATCGCTGTTGTCGCCATTGCTGCCGCTTATGCCGGCCGCCTGCTGCCCGCCATCCCGCGCAGCAACGACGACTTCCAGCTGTAATCAGGCCACCGGACCGAGGATGGCTTTGGGCTCCAGATAGGCGTCGAGGCCGAAGGGGCCGAACTCGCGTCCGATGCCCGACTGTTTGAAGCCGCCGAAGGGCGTGATCATGTCATCGTGCAGGCCGTTGATGTGCACGCGGCCCGCCTGCAATTGCTCCGCCACGCGGTTGGCGCGCGCCACGTCGCGCGAGCTGACGTAGGCTTGCAGGCCATATGTCGTGTCGTTGGCGATGGCGATCGCTTCCTCTTCCGTGCGGTAGCTGATGATAGCCAGCACGGGGCCGAAGATCTCGTCCTTAGCGATCGTCATCTGCGGCGTCACGCCTGCGAACACGGTGGGCTTGACGAAGTAACCTTGCTCCAGGCCTTGCGGCTGGCCCGGACCGCCCGTCAGCAGCTCGGCGCCTTCCTCCATGCCCAGCTGGATATAGCGCTGCACGCGCTCCCACTGCTTGCGGTTGACCAGCGGGCCGAGCGTCACGGCGGGGTCGTGTGGATCGCCCACTTTCACCGCTTCCGCCTCGGCCTTGACCAGCGCCTTGACTCGCTCCAGCTGATGTTCCGGCACCAGCAGACGCGTGCCCGCGATGCAGGCCTGCCCGTTGTTCATGAAGGCCGAGCGGATCGCCAGAGGAACGGCCGTCTCCAGATCGGCGTCGTCGAGCAGGATGTTCGGCGATTTGCCGCCCAGTTCCAAGGTCACGCGCTTGAGCGTATCGGCCGCCGCGCGCATGATGCCCTTGCCCACCAGCGTGGAGCCGGTGAAGCTGATCTTGGCGATGTCTGGATGCGTGCTCAGTTCCGCGCCCACCACGTCGCCGCGGCCGTTGACGATATTGAACACGCCCGGCGGCAGGCCCGCCTCGTGCAGGCATTCCAGCAGAATCTGCGTCTGGATCGCACTCAGCTCGCTGGGCTTGATGACGGCCGTGCAGCCGGCCGCAATCGCCATCCCCAGCTTGGTGCCGATGAAGCCCGAGCTGGCGTTCCATGGCGTGATGATGCCGACCACGCCCAGGCCTTCCATCATCACCTTCGACTTGCCGACCGTGCGCACGAATTCATACTGCTCCATGGTCGTTTTCGCGTTGAGGAAGCCGTTCGCCGCGTGCTGCACGCGCCACTGGGCCGACTGAATGGGGCCGCCGTATTCCCTGACGATGGCTTCCACCGCTTCACCGGCGCGTTTCAGCACCGCGTCGTGCAGGCGCTGCAGCCATTCGCCCCGCTGGGCCAGCGTGCTGCGCGCCATGAGGGGCAGCGCGGCTCTGGCGGCGGCGATGGCGCGGTGCGCGTCTTCCACGTCGCCCAGGCGCACCTGGCCAAGCAGCTCGCCGTTGCTGGGATTAATGAGATCCGCCACTTCAGCGCCATGGGGCGTGACGAACTGGCCGTTGATGTAAATCTGGTCGATGATGCGCATGAAGGCTCCCTTGGTTGACGTATGCAGCCATTCTAGGAAGCGGCTCGCGCGCGCGTCAGTGGGCTTTCTGCCGGATGTTTGCCTGATTCTGCACGCCTGTCGCGGCAGATTGCATTTCATGCCCTTGTTTTAACATTTCAGCCCATTTGGCGCGCACCGTGCGGCACATTCGCCTAGAGTGCTAGTTCAACCTTTTTTGGACAGGCCAACATGAAAAAATCTACCCGTATCGGCGCCAGCGCCCTGTTGCTTTCCCTGATCCTGGGCGTGGCCCATGCCGACGCTCCGTCTTCCGACGTGGAAGCGCGCCGCGCGGCGCTCAACAGTCTCATTACCGAACAGTGGGACTACACCATGCGCACCAGCCCCGAATGGGCGTCGATGATCGGCGATAAGCGCTTCAACGACAAGTTGTCGGATTTTTCGCAGAAGTTCATCGACTCCGACCTGAAGGCGACGGCGGATTTCCTCAAGCGCTTCGAAGCCGTCGACACCAGCGGCTTCCCCGTGCAGGAACAGCTCAACAAGGAGCTGATGGTGCGCCAGCTGCGCCTGACGCTGGACGGCGCCCGCTTCAAGGACTGGGAAATGCCGTTGGCGCAGAATTCCGGCATCCATATCGACGCACCACAGATGGTCACCATGCTGTCCTTTGAAAGCGTGAAGGACTACGAGGACTACATCGCCCGCCTGCACGCCCTGCCACGGCTGTTCAACGAAACCCAGATCCAGATGGAAAAGGGCGTGCACGATCACCTGATGCCGCCACAGTTCCTGATCCCTAAAATCGCCAAACAGTGCGAGGACCTGGCCAATATGAAGCCGGCCGATTCGCCTTTTGCCGAGCCGGTGAAGAAGATCCCGGACAGCTTCTCCGCCGCCGACAAGGCCCGTCTGAGCAAGGAAATCCTGGCCGCCGTGCAGAAGGACGTGCTGCCCGCCTATAAAAAGCTGGCCGCGTTCGTGAAGACCAAGTACCAGCCATACGGCCGCAAGGAAGTGGGCATGTGGTCGCTGCCGGATGGCGCAGCGCGCTACGCCTACAAGGCCAAGTATTCCACCACCACCGAGCAGGCGCCGGAAGAGATCCATCAACTGGGCCTGGCCGAAGTGAAGCGCATTGAAGGCCAGATGCTGGCCGTGGCGCAGAAGCTGGGCTATGCGGACCTGAAGTCCTTCAACGCCTCGCTGTTGAAGAATCCAGCCCTGCATCCCAAGTCGCGCCAGGAGATCATCGACCTGTACCAGAAATATACGGACCAGATGTATGTCCAGCTGCCGCAGCAGTTCGGCGTGCTGCCGAAGGCGAAGGTGGAAATCAAGCCGGTGGAAGAATTCCGCGAAAAAGGCGCACCTGGCGCGGCTTACTATGTCGGCTCGCAGGACGGCCGCCGTCCGGGCCGGGTGGCGGTGAACACGGGCGATTTCGCCAACCGCTCCACCATCAGCATCGAAACGACGGCGCTGCATGAAGGCGTGCCGGGCCACCACATGCAGCTGTCCATCGCGCAGGAGATCACCGGCTTGCCGAGCTTCCGCCAGCAGGGCAATTACACGGCCTATGCGGAAGGCTGGGCGTTGTATTCGGAGCGTTTGGGCGAGGAGCTGGGCTTCTACGGCGATCCTTACAGCTACTACGGCCATCTGCAGGATGAGATGCTGCGCGCGATCCGCCTGGTGGTGGATACGGGCCTGCACTACAAGAAGTGGAGCCGCCAGCAGGTGGTTGACTTCTTCCACGAACACTCGGGTTTCGAGGAAGTGGAAGTGCAGAGCGAGACGGACCGCTACATCGTCTGGCCGGGCCAGGCGCTGGGCTACAAGATCGGCCAGTTGAAGATCCTCGAACTGCGTGACTACGCCAGGCAGGAACTGGGCAATCGGTTCGATATCCGCAAGTTCCACGACGAGGTGCTGGGCGCCGGTTCCCTGCCGATGGATGTGCTGGAAACGCGCGTCAAAGGCTGGGTGGCGGACGAGAAGCAGGCCGGCGCGCGGGTGACGCAGCAGTAAATGGGAGGATAATGCTGGTTTTTCGTTTCAAGCAGTGTGTATGTCCAAAGATGAAAAACCAGCAGCGCCTCCCGCGCGCGGCGTGACGCGCTTGCCGCCGCAGGTCCTGGCGTCCGAATCGTCCGACCAGGCCATCGCTAAAAAGCAGGCCCGCGAACAAAGGGACGCGCAGGTCCGCGGCGTCAATTCAATCCATGAAATGCGCGAGGCGATCAAGCGTGTTGCGCGTGATCTGCCCGCCATTTCCGCCGTGCCGCGCCTGGGCGTGCTCGATGCGGCGGCCTTCCGGGCGGAAGCCGCCAAAGGCTTGCCTTTCCTGATCACGGGGCTGGTGGGCCGCTGGCCCTTGTGCGCCCTGCCGCCGGAAATTTTGCGCGAGCGCTTTGGCCATGTACCCGTGCGTGCGCGCGTGGGCGACTACATCGGCACCGCCTTCGCCGCCGATCGCGCGATGCAGGATATGTCGATGCTGGAGTATCTGGATCTGGCCGCCAGCACGACCGGCTTGCCTCCTTATCTGGGCAATCTGGAGCTGCGCGAGTTGAACGGCATGTGCCACTGGCCGGCCTACTTCGACAAAATGGGGCCGCCGCGTTTCTGGATCGGCCCCGCAGGTACGGTGACGCCGCTGCATTGCGATTACGACGACAATATCTTCGCCCAGATCTGGGGCACCAAGCGCATCTTCCTGTCGCCGCCACATCACGACGAATTCCTCTATCCGCGCGAGGCGAACGCCATCCTGTTCGGCTCCCCGTTCGATCCCGAAGCGCCGGACTACGACAAATTCCCGCTGGCGCGGCAGGCCACCATGATCGAGGTGATCGTCAATCCGGGCGACATGCTGTATGTGCCGGCCGGCTGGTATCACCAGGTGCGCGCGCTGACGTTCTCGCTCTCATCAAACCGCTGGGCCAGGGCCGTGCCCTTTACTTTGACCTGAATCACGCGGTAAGCCATTAATTGGCTTATCATGGTCTTTCGAGCGAACGCGGAGCGCATTATGAACGGCCCCAGCAGAGAGGAAATCGACGCAAAGCTGGAAACCATTGAAACCAGAATGGATGGGCGCATTGGCCTTCTGGAAGCCAAAATGGATACCAAGTTCGCTGAGCTGCGAACTGAAATGCAAAAGGGCTTTGCCGAGATAACAAAGTGGGTCGTGGGGACAGTCATTGCCGCCGCTGTTGCCTCTGTTACCATTTTGACCTTTGTACTGAACAACGCGACGCCGAAGGCCGCCTCCGCGCCACCCGCCGTGATCTATTACGTACAGCCCATGGCGCCGCCTCCGGCAAATCATTGAATGATCAGGCTACGCGCAGATTCTTCATATCCTGCATGGGCGCCGCACCGAACAGGCGGCGGTATTCGCGGCTGAATTGGGAAGGGCTGGCATAGCCCACGCGATAGGCGGCCGTGCTGGCGTCCACCGCGCCGCTCATCAGCAGTGAGCGCGCCTGCTGCAGGCGCAGCTGCTTCTGATACTGCAAAGGCCCCATCATCGTCACCGCCTTGAAGCGGTGGTGCAGGCTGGAGACGCTCATATGCGTCGCCTGCGCCAACTCCTCCACCTTGATGTTCTGGTCGAAGCGCTCGCGCAGCCACTGGATCGCCTTGCTGATGCCCTGGTCCTGCTGGTCCAGCATCACGTTCTGGTACAGCTGCGGACCATACGGCCCTTTCAGCAGCCGATACAGAATCTCGCGCTTCAATCCCACGGCGAGAAAGGCCGTTTCCTGCGCCGGCCCTTGCAGAAGGCGCAGCAGCTTGTACCACGCCTCCATCAGATCACCGTCCGATTTGCCGACGAAGATGGCGCGCGTCGGCTTTGCCGGCGCTTGCAGATCAATCTGCGCCTCCGCCACCACGGCCGCGATATCGGCCGGATCGAGCTCCATATTCAGCAGCAGGTAAGGCTGCTCCGGCGTGGCGTTGACGATGTGACCCGACGCCGCCAAGTCCAGCGTGGCAAGCAGGAATTCGCCGGGACCGTAATCGAGCACCTCCTCGCCCAGCTGCACGCGCTTATGCCCCTGCAAGATCAGGCAGCACGAAGGCTTGATCACGCCGCGCGTTACCGGCGAAGGCTGCGAAGCGCGCATCAGCGACAGGAAGGGAATCGCCGTCGCCACCCGTTCATCGCGCGGCACCAATTGCTGCACGATGGCGATCATGTGATCGAGCGGCGCTGGCGTGATGTCGCGCTTCATGACTGGCGCTTTACTTCTTCTTCAGCAGCGGCACCAGGTACTTGCCGGTGACGCTGGCCGGATTGGCCGCCACATCTTCCGGCGAACCCTGGGCGATGATCTGCCCGCCGCCCGCGCCGCCTTCCGGACCCAGGTCGACAATCCAGTCAGCCGTCTTGATCACGTCCAGATTGTGCTCGATGATGACCAGCGTGTTGCCCTGGTCGCGCAGGCGGTGGATCACCTTCAGCAGCAGGTCGATATCGTGGAAGTGCAGGCCGGTGGTCGGCTCGTCCAGGATGTACAGTGTGCGGCCCGTATCGCGCTTGGACAGCTCCAGCGACAGCTTGACGCGCTGCGCCTCGCCGCCCGACAGCGTGGTCGCGCTCTGACCCAGCTTGATGTAGCCCAGGCCTACGTCCAGCAGCGTATGCAGCTTGCGCGCGATCAGCGGCACGGGTTTGAAGAACTCGTGCGCGTCTTCCACCGTCATGTCCAGGATTTCGGTGATGTTCTTGCCCTTGTAGTGGACTTCCAGCGTCTCGCGGTTATAGCGCTTGCCGTGGCAGACGTCGCAGGGCACGTACACGTCCGGCAGGAAGTGCATCTCCACCTTGATCACGCCGTCGCCCTGGCAGGCCTCGCAGCGGCCGCCCTTGACGTTGAAGGAGAAACGCCCGGCGCTGTAGCCGCGCTCCTTCGCCGTCGGCACGGTGGCGAACAGGTCGCGGATCGGCGTGAACAGGCCCGTGTAGGTGGCCGGGTTCGAGCGCGGCGTGCGGCCGATCGGCGCCTGGTCGACGGAGATCACCTTGTCGAAGTGTTCCAGGCCGCTGATGGAATCGTGCGGCGCAGGCTCGGTCTGCGAACCATACAGGTGGCGCGACAGGGCCGGATACAGCGTGTCGTTGATCAGCGTCGACTTGCCGGAACCGGAAACGCCGGTAATGCAGGTCATCAGGCCGACAGGCAGCGACAGGTTCACCTTCTTCAGGTTGTTGCCGGTGGCGCCGGTGATCAGCAGCTGCTTGTCCTCGTCGGCCACGTGGCGCTTCTTCGGCACGGCGATCTGCAGCGTGCCATTCAGGTACTGGGCCGTCAGCGACTGCTTGTTCTTCAGGATCTCCGGCAGCGAACCTTGCGCGATGATGTCGCCGCCATGCACGCCGGCGCCCTTGCCCATGTCGACGATGAAGTCGGCGGTACGGATGGCGTCTTCATCGTGCTCCACCACCAGCACGCTGTTGCCGATGTCGCGCAGGTGCTTCAGCGTGTCGATCAGGCGGTCGTTGTCGCGCTGGTGCAGGCCGATGGACGGCTCATCCAGCACGTACATCACGCCCGTCAGGCCGGAGCCGATCTGCGAAGCGAGACGGATACGCTGCGCTTCGCCGCCGGACAGGGTATCGGCGCTGCGGTCCAGCGACAGGTAGTCGAGGCCCACGTTGTTGAGGAACTTCAGGCGCGAGACGATTTCCTTGACCACGCGGTCGGCGATGTCCTTCTTGGCGCCCTTCAGCTTCAGCTGCTCGAAGAAGGACAGCGTATCGCGCAGCGGCTTCTCGGCGATCTCGTAGATGGCCTTTTCCTGCTTGCCGCTGCCGACTTTCACATAGCGCGCTTCCACGCGCAGGCGCGCGCCGTGGCAGGACGGGCACTTCTTCTCGTTGATGAATTTGGCCAGCTCCTCTTTCACCGCCATCGAATCCGTCTCGCGGTAGCGGCGCGCGAGGTTGTTCACCACGCCCTCGAAGGTGTGCTCCTTGACGACGGCCCGTCCGCGCTCGTTCACATAGGTGAAGGGGATATTCTGCTTGCCCGAGCCGTGCAGGATCACTTCCTGCGCCGGTTTCGGCAGCTGCTCGAAGGGCAGGTCCAGATCGAATTCGTAGAAGGCCGCCAGGTTGGACAGCATCTGGAAGTAGAACTGGTTGCGTCGGTCCCATCCCTTCACGGCGCCGGAAGCCAGCGACAGATTGGGGAAGGCGACGATGCGCTTTGGATCGAAGAACTCGATATGGCCCAGGCCATCGCACTCGGGGCAGGCGCCCATCGGGTTATTGAAGGAGAACAGGCGCGGCTCCAGCTCCTGCAGCGAATAGCCGCAGACATTGCAGGCGAACTTGTTGGAATAGACGTGCTCTGAGCCGCTGTCCATCTCCAGCGCCACCGCGCGGCCATCGGCCAGGCGCAGCGCCGTTTCGAACGATTCGGCCAGGCGCTGCTTGATCTCGGCGCTGACCTTGACCCGGTCGACCACCACGTCGATGGTGTGCTTTTCCGTTTTCTTCAGCTTGGGCAGGTCGTCCACTTCGTAGATCTTGGCGTCGTGGGTGCCGCTCTGCACGCGGAAGCGCACGAAGCCCTGGGCCTGCATCTGTTCGAACAGGTCGGAGTGCTCGCCCTTGCGGTTGGCCACCACGGGCGCGAGGATCATCAGCTTGGTCCCTTCCGGCATGGCCAGCACGGCGTCCACCATCTGCGACACGGATTGCGCGGCCAGCGCGTTCTCCGGATGGTCCGGGCAGTAAGGCGTGCCGACGCGGGCATACAACAGACGCAGATAATCGTGAATCTCCGTCACCGTACCCACTGTCGAACGCGGGTTGTGCGAAGTGGCCTTCTGCTCGATGGAGATGGCGGGCGACAGGCCTTCGATCAGGTCCACGTCCGGCTTCTCCATCAGCTGCAGGAACTGGCGCGCATAGGCCGACAGCGATTCCACATAGCGGCGCTGGCCTTCGGCGTACAGCGTATCGAAGGCGAGCGAGGACTTGCCTGAACCGGACAGGCCGGTAATCACGATCAGCTTGTTGCGCGGCAGGTCGAGATTGATGTTTTTCAGGTTGTGCGTGCGGGCGCCGCGAATGCGGATTTCTTCCATGTTGTGCTGGCTTTCAGAGGGAGCGGGTCAACCTAGTACTATAGCCGGGTTTCAATTTTCGCGTGCTGCGCTGCGAGATTGATCTAGCTCTCAAGGCGGTGTTTTATACTGTATATAATAACAGTAATTTCTTGCGTGCGCTCAATTGGCAAGATGGAAAAATTGGTGGGGCGGCGCGGGCATTCGCTTATAATCGCGGTTTAGTTTGCTAAACCGTCCGCGTTTTGCGGTTTCGTTACTCAGGAGTTCAATTAATGGCATCAGTTAATAAAGTCATCATCGTCGGCAATCTGGGTCGCGATCCGGAAATTCGCTACATGCCTAGCGGTGACGCAATCGCCAACATCGCCGTGGCGACCTCGTACAAGTCGAAAGACCGCAACACCGGCGAGCAGAAAGAGCTGACCGAGTGGCACCGTATCTCCTTCTTCGGCCGTCTGGCCGAGATCGTTGGCCAGTACCTGAAAAAAGGTTCCTCCGTCTACGTGGAAGGCCGTCTGCAGACCCGCAAGTACACCGATAAAGATGGCGTAGAGAAATACGCAACCGACATCATCGCCGAGCAGATGCAAATGCTGGGCGGCCGCCAGGGCATGGGCGGCGGCGATGCGATGGATGACGGCGGCTACGATTCCGCGCCGCCAATGCGCCAGCAGGCACCGGCTCCGCGTCCGCAAATGGCCGCCCCGGCGCCACGTCCGGCGCCAAAGCCGGCGCCGAACTTCTCGGATATGGATGACGATATTCCGTTCTAAACAGAGCAAGACCATAAAAGCCCTGTAACTCATTGAAGTTGCAGGGCTTTTTGTTTGTGGAGGGGAATTAATGCGGGAATTCGAGAAGTGGGTGGCGCGGGTGCTGCTATTAAATAGTGCGCTGACCTTTGCCGTCGTGCTGGGCGTGCTGGGGCCGCGGCTGGAGTCGGGCGAACTGGCGGTGCTGGTGGCGGCGGGGATGCTGGGGCTGGTGTCGGGCTTGCTGTCCCTGCGCTCCAAGCGGATCGGGCTGTGGGGCGGTGCGCTGTATTACGCGCTGCAGGTGTTCAGCTATTACCCCTACGGGCCGGGATGGGCGTTCAGCGTGAAGGCCGGTGTCAGCGTGGGCCTGGTGGCCCATCTGCACAGCGGTTTATTCGTGCTTAATGTTGTTGCATTGGCACTGCTGGCGGCGACGGGCTGGCTGCTGGCCCGCCGTCGTCTTGCTCAATAATTATTCAGGCTTGTGGAAGCGCAGGATGAACTGGTCGGTCTTGCCGCGGATCGAAGGGTCGAACACGCTGGCCGTCTTGGGATCGGCCGGATTGCGCAGGATCGGTGATTCACTGTCGAGCACGAAGCCGGCCGCCGTCACTTCCTTCTTCACCAGCGCCTCGTCGATGCGGTGCTGTTTTTTCATGGTGACGTCGTCCAGCCCGGCGGCGGCTGCGTGATCGAGGACAATGTACAGGCCGCCCGGCTTCAGCGCGTCGAACACGGCCTTGTTGAACTGGGCGATGCCTTCGGCGCCGGTCCAGATATGCATGTCGTGGTAGTTCTGCGAGGTCCACACCAGGTCGGCCTTGGACGGCAGCTTGAGCGAGGTGGCGCTGGCGATGATGTCGTGCACATTGCGGCGGCCCGGCTCGCCCATGATGCTGGGCAGCGGCTTGCCTTCACGAATATCGACCAGCACTTGCGGATTGACGGCATATACCGTGCCCTTGTCGCCCACAGCCAGGCTGAACAGGCGGGTGAAGTAGCCTTTGCCCGGCATGAAGTCGACCACGGTCTGGCCGGCTTGCACATTTGCAAAGGACAGCATCTCGGCCGGCTTGCGGTCGACGTCGCGCGCCTTGTCTTCGGCGGGACGGCCGGTGTCGGCCAGCAGGCCGGGCAGATTGGCGGCCAGGGCGGCGCCGGCGGCAAAGATCAGGCCGAGCAGGCCGGCTTTGGACAACTGTGGCAGCAATTTCATCGTCGATCTCCAAATATAGTGGTGGCAAGCGGTCCCGCTCGTGGCGGGTGATGGCATTATGGCATCCCTGCGCAAAGAATAATATTGGCAAAAACAAGGCCGCGCCGCGCACGCCGCCGTCATCGCCCTGTCACAAAGATGGCTCAAAGTAACACCTGTGAAGAATTTCCACATGGAATTGAAAGCCTGTCATCGTCCTTCCCGTTTGCAAGCCTGGGCCCTGTGTTAATGCGGGTTTAACCATGCTTTTTAAACAGGTTGCAGACTGGCGACAGGATGCAGAAAAATTCTGCACGGAAAGGTAATCCCACTATACTTGACGGCGGCGCCCGAAACGGGCCCAGGCGGTGAGACTTGCAAATTTATTGCCGCAAACTAACAAGTTTACTTAATGGAACAGGGCGTATGGTCGCTCTGTACCGAAACGGACCGGACGCTGCGGAGTGGCTAGGTTTCCGTAAAGGAATAGTGTGTTGAAGTAACTGAAATTGCCGTAAGCCAACTTAGATATGGGTGCGCGTTTTCTAAAGTTAACAAATTTGTTGACGTTAAGAATGCTAGGCGCGCCTTTTGGTGGCAGCTTCAGGGAAAAAATACAGCAGTAAAGATTTTTGGCATGCGCCAGCGATAGAGCGCTGACGGGGGGATGGATTCCCCCTTTGTTTGCGTTCTGTCTAGACAGATTTAGTAGTACCGCCCCCAAGGAGAATGGAAATGAGCCTCGTAACCAGTTTTTCAACTGCCCAGATTGCAGCCTTATCGACTACATCCATAGCCGCTCTGGCCACATCTGACATCGCAGGACTCAATTCCTCCCAGTTCGGGGCGCTGACCACCGACCAGATCCAAGCCTTCACCACCGCCCAGGTGCCCGCCTTCACCACGATGGAACTGTCGGTGGGCATGAGCACCGACCAGGCTGTCGCCCTGACCTCGAACCAGGTCGGCGCGCTGAACAGCACGCAGGCGGCCGCCCTCTCGACCAACGTCCTGGCGGCGCTGGAAACGGGCGATTTCGCGGCCATGAAGACCAGCGCCATCTCCGCGCTGACCACCGGCCAGCTGCAAGCCCTCACCACCGACCAGGTTGTCGCGTTGACCACGGCTCAGGCCAACGCGCTGACCAGCACCCAGGTGGGCGCCCTGACCACCGCCGCCATCGCCGGCATGGAAACGGCTGACTTCGCGGCCCTGAAGACGGCTGCCGTCGGCAACCTGACGACCAACCAGGTCGTTGCCCTGAGCACCGACGACATCGGCGCCATGACGACGGCCCAGGCCGCCGCCCTGAGCACCAATTCCGTCGGCGCCCTGACCACCGACCAGACCGTGGCCATGTCCTCGGCCCAGCTGAACGCGCTGAGCACCAACCAGTTCAGCGCCATGTCGACCAATGACGTGGCCGCGATCGAAACGCGCGACCTCGTCGGCCTGAAGACTTCGATCATCGCCACCCTGAGCAGCAACCAGTTCAAGGCGCTGACCACCGACCAGATTTCCAGCATGACGGCAGCCCAGGCCGCCGCCATCTCGACCGGCGACATCAGCGCCATGACCACCGACCAGGTGGTGGCCCTGACCACGGCCCAGGCCAACGCCCTGACCACGGCCCAGATCCAGGCCCTGGGCACCGGCCAGATCGCCGCCATGGAAACGGCCGACTTCGCCGCCCTGAAGACCTCGTCCATCGCCACCCTGTCGACCAACCAGGTCCAGGCCCTGACCTCGGACCAGGTAGTCGCCCTGACCACGGCCCAGGCCAACTCGCTGAGCAGCACCCAAGCCGCCGCCCTGACCACGGCCGACATCTCCAGCATGGAAACGGCTGACTTCGCTGCGCTGAAGAGCGCCTCGATCGCCGCCCTGGGCACCTCCCAGGTCGTGGCCCTGACCACCGATGAAATCTCGGCCATGACGACGGCCCAGACCTCTGCCCTGACCACCAGCGAAGTCGCCGCCCTGACCACCGACCAGACTGTGGCCCTGTCTTCGGCCCAGCTGAACGCGATGAGCACCGTCCAGTTCGGCGCCATGTCGACCAATGACGTGGCCGCGATCGAAACGCGCGACATCGTCGGCCTGAAGACCTCGATCATCGCGACCCTGAGCAGCAACCAGTTCAAGGCGCTGACCACCGACCAGATTTCCAGCATGACGGCCGCCCAGGCCGCCGCCATCTCGACCGCCGACATCAGCGTCATGACCACCGACCAGGTGGTGGCGCTGACCACGGCCCAGGCCAACGCCCTGACCACGGCCCAGATCCAGGCCCTGGGCACCAGCCAGATCGCCGCCATGGAAACGGCTGACTTCGGCGCCCTGAAGACCTCGTCCATCGCCGCCCTGTCGACCAACCAGATCCAGGCCCTGACTTCGGACCAGGTGGTGGCCCTGACCACCGCCCAGGCCAACTCCCTGACCACGGCCCAGGCCGCAGCCCTGACCACGGCCGACATCTCCAGCATGGAGACGGCCGACTTCGCCGCCCTGAAGACCGCGTCCATCGGCGCGCTGGGCACCGCCCAGGTCGCTGCCCTGACCACCGATGAAATCTCGTCCATGACGACCTCCCAGGCCGGCGCCCTGACCACGGCTGAAATCGGCGCCCTGACCACCGACCAGGTGGTGGCCATGACTTCGGGCCAGTTCGGCGCCTTCAACACGGCCCAGTTCAACGCCCTGTCGACCAATGACATCGCCGCCATCGAAACCCGTGACGTGATCGGCCTGAAGACCTCGATCATCGCCACCCTGACCAGCAACCAGCTCCAGGCGCTGACCACCGACCAGTTCTCCAGCCTGACCACGTCGCAGGTGGCTGCCATCTCGACCGGCAACATCGCCTCGCTGACCAGCAACCAGGTGGTGGCCCTGACCACCGGCCAGGCCAACGCCCTGACCACGGCCCAGATCCAGGCCATGACCACGGCCGACCTGAACGCCATGGAAACGGCCGACTTCGCCGCACTGAAGACCGGCACCGTGGCCGCCCTGTCGACCGGCCAGATCCAGGCCCTGACCACCGACCAGGTGGTGGCGCTGACCACCGCGCAAGCTGCTTCGCTGAACAGCGCGCAAGTGGCCGCCCTGACCACCAACGACATCGTCGCCATCGAGACGGCCGATCTGGCCGCCCTGAAGACGGCCACCATCGGCGCCATGTCGACCGACCAGATCGCTGCCCTGACCACCGACGGCATCGGCGCTCTGACGACCGCCCAGGCCGGCGCGCTGACCACCAATGAAATCGGCGCCCTGACCACCGACCAGGTGGTGGCAATGACCTCGGGCCAGTTCAGCGCCTTCAGCACGACCCAGTTCAACGCCCTGTCGACCAACGACATCGCGGCGATCGAAACCCGTGACGTGGTCGGCCTGAAGACTTCGATCATCGCCACCCTGACCAGCAACCAGTTCAAGGCCCTGACCACCGACCAGGTGTCGAGCCTGACCACCGCCCAGATCGCTGCGATCTCGACCGGTAACATCAGCTCGCTGACCACCGACCAGATCGTTTCCCTGACCACCGGCCAGGCCAGCGCCCTGACCAGCAACCAGATCCAGGCACTGGGCACCAGCCAGATCGCCGCCATGGAAACCGCCGACTTCGCTTCGCTGAAGACCGGCACCATCGGCGCCCTGTCGACCAACCAGATCCAGGCCCTGACCACCGACCAGGTGGTGGCGCTGACCACCGCGCAAGCTGCTTCGCTGAACAGCGCGCAGGTTGCCGCTCTGACCACCAACGACATCGTCGCCATCGAGACGGCCGACCTGGCCGCCCTGAAGACGGCCACCATCGGCGCCATGTCGACCAGCCAGATCGCTGCTCTGACCACCGACGGCATCGGCGCTCTGACGACCGCCCAGGCTGGCGCACTGACGACCAATGAAATCGGCGCCCTGACCACCGACCAGGTGGTGGCCATGACTTCCGGCCAGTTCAGCGCCTTCAACACGGCTCAGTTCAACGCCCTGTCGACCAACGACATCGCCGCGATCGAAACCCGTGACGTGATCGCGCTGAAGACCTCGATCATCGCCACCCTGACCAGCAACCAGTTCAAGGCCCTGACCACCGACCAGGTGTCGAGCCTGACGACTGCCCAGATCGCTGCGATCTCGACCGGCAACATCAGCTCGCTGACGACCGACCAGATCGTTTCCCTGACCACCGGCCAGGCCAGCGCCCTGACCAGCAGCCAGATCCAGGCCCTGGGCACCAGCCAGATCGCCGCCATGGAAACCGCGGACTTCTCCTCGCTGAAGACCGGCACCATCGGCGCCCTGTCGACCAACCAGATCCAGGCCCTGACCACCGACCAGGTAGTGGCGCTGACCACCGCGCAAGCTGCTTCGCTGAACAGCGCGCAAGTGGCTGCTCTGACCACCAACGACATCGTCGCCATCGAGACGGCCGATCTGGCCGCCCTGAAGACGGCTACCATCGGCGCCATGTCGACCAGCCAGATCGCCGCCCTGACCACCGACGGCATCGGCGCTCTGACGACCGCCCAGGCCGGCGCGCTGACCACCAATGAAATCGGCGCCCTGACCACCGACCAGGTGGTGGCAATGACCTCGGGCCAGTTCAGCGCCTTCAACACGGCTCAATTCAACGCCCTGTCGACCAACGACATCGCCGCGATCGAAACCCGTGACGTGATCGCTCTGAAGACTTCGATTATCTCCACGCTGACCAGCAACCAGTTCAAGGCCCTGACCACCGACCAGGTGTCGAGCCTGACGACTGCCCAGATTGCCGCCATCTCGACCGGTAACATCAGCTCGCTGACCACCGACCAGATCGTTGCCCTGACCACCGGCCAGGCCAATGCCCTGACCAGCAGCCAGATCCAGGCTCTGGGCACCAGCCAGATCGCCGCCATGGAAACCGCCGACTTCGCTTCGCTGAAGACTGGCACCATCGGCGCCCTGTCGACCAACCAGATCCAGGCCCTGACCACCGACCAGGTGGTGGCACTGACCACGGCCCAGTCGGCATCGCTGAACAGCGCCCAGGTTGCAGCTCTGACCACCAACGACATCGTCGCCATCGAAACGGCCGATCTGGCAGCACTGAAGACGGCCACCATCGGCGCCATGTCGACGGCCCAGATCGCGGCCCTGACCACCGACGGCATCGGCGCTCTGACGACCGCCCAGGCTGGCGCGCTGACCACCAATGAAATCGGCGCCCTGACCACCGACCAGGTGGTGGCAATGACCTCGGCCCAGTTCAGCGCCTTCAACACGGTGCAGTTCAACGCCCTGTCGACCAACGACATCGCGGCCATCGAAACCCGTGACGTGATCGGCCTGAAGACCTCGATCATCGCCACGCTGACCAGCAACCAGTTCAAGGCCCTGACCACCGACCAGGTGTCGAGCCTGACGACTGCCCAGATCGCTGCGATCTCGACCGGTAACATCAGCTCGCTGACGACCGACCAGATCGTTGCCCTGACCACCGGCCAGGCCAGCGCCCTGACCAGCAACCAGATCCAGGCACTGGGCACCAGCCAGATCGCCGCCATGGAAACCGCCGACTTCTCCTCGCTGAAGACCGGCACCATCGGCGCCCTGTCGACCAACCAGATCCAGGCTCTGACCACCGACCAGGTGGTGGCCCTGACCACGGCCCAGTCGGCATCGCTGAACAGCGCGCAAGTGGCTGCTCTGACCACCAACGACATCGTCGCCATCGAAACGGCCGATCTGGCAGCACTGAAGACGGCCACCATCGGCGCCATGTCGACCAGCCAGATCGCTGCCCTGACCACCGACGGTATCGGCGCCCTGACTACGGCTCAGACCGCGGCTCTGAACACGAGCGAAATCGGCGCCCTGACCACCGACCAGGTGGTGGCCATGACCTCCGGCCAGTTCAGCGCGCTGAACTCGGTGCAGTTCAACGCCCTGTCGACCAACGACATCGCCGCGATCGAAACCCGTGACGTGATCGGCCTGAAGACCTCGATCATCGCCACGCTGACCAGCAACCAGTTCAAGGCCCTGACCACCGACCAGGTGTCGAGCCTGACGACTGCCCAGATCGCTGCGATCTCGA
>Ga0213872_10000422_pt1 | contig 34673 bp, 35 predicted proteins | sample VelepicomBERX_R2_FD_160071 | JGI IMG/M metagenome (GOLD analysis project Ga0213872, IMG submission 160071) | Rhizosphere microbial communities from Vellozia epidendroides in rupestrian grasslands, the National Park of Serra do Cipo, Brazil - RX_R2 | ecosystem: Host-associated > Plants > Roots >... | reverse complement strand
ACAGGGCGGCGCCGGCCAGCAGCGCCAGGCGGCAACGGTATGGGGTTAGGGGTTTGACCACGGACTCTCTTCCTCGCTTCGGTGATGGCGCCGGTCTAACGACTTCTGCGGGGAGGTCAAGATATCTAAATGCGGCCGCTCCGCAAAAACCGTTGACTCACCGGTTCGCCGGAGCATATATACCCCCTTCCTAATTTCTACCTTGATCTAAGAAGCAGGTTTCAAGCCATGGCTCATCATATTTCGGCCAAGAAGCGCATCCGTCAGACCGAGCGCCGCACCGAAGTCAACCGTTCGCGCGTCAGCCGCATCCGCACCTTCGTCAAGAAGGTCGAGTTGGCCATTGCCGGTGGCGACAAGACGGTTGCCGCCGCCGCTCTGCGCGATGCCGAGCCCGAACTGATGAAGGGCGTCCAGGCCGGCGTTCTGCACAAGAACACCGCGTCGCGCAAGGTTTCGCGTCTGGTTGCCCGCATCAAGAGCCTGTAAGGCTCTTGTAGGCTCCTTGCCGCGTGACCGTCTTCGGGCGGTCACAAAATCGTCACGAAATTGCTGCTTTGAACATTCGGCGCAGTGCCCGAAAGGGCGCTGCGCTTTGTGTTCTCTTGAAGTCAATAGCACTTTCTGAAAAAAATTTTCTGTTCGCTATTCGGTCACGTTGCGTCGGCTGATAAGCATCGGTAAATTGTTTTCCACAGCGCCCGGCACCGGGCTTTCCGAAAGCCAAGGATTAGTCTTATGCAATCCGCCAAAGAGCGGAAATAAGCCGAGTTGTTGCCGGGTTTTATTTATTATTGATTGGTTAATTTCAGGTAGTCGCACGGCGTCGTCAAATAAAAGCGATGCAGTAATAAAATAGAAATGTTGCGATATCATGACCTTTGAGGGGCTAAACGTTTGGCCGACGGAGTTTCGTCGCAGGCACGGGCAGCAGAGCTTGCGTTGCCAGGGCGAGGCCGGGCCGGTTCGTAGGGGAGGCTTTGGAGCGTTCAGGGTTCATACCGGGGAGAGGGTGGAGCGGTCGCTGCGCCCCCTGACAGGCCCCCGAGAATTCGGAATGCCAAGCGTATCGTTGGGGTGATTTCTGTGAATGACGACATTATTCACGCGCAATGGGACCGAGTCAGGGGCCGGTTGCGCGATGAGTTCGGCGAAGCCGCGTTCAAGAGCTGGCTCCATCCCATGGCCCTCGCGGAGATCAGTAACGGGCATGTACGCCTAGGCGTGCCGACCCGCTTCCTGCGCGACTGGGTGCTGACCCATTACGGCGACCGCATCAAAAGTTTGTGGTCGAAAGAAAACGATTCCATCAACGCCGTGGATATCGTCGTGATGCCGACCGCCGTGGCCACGCCCGCGGTCAGCCGTACCACGCGCCCTGCCAATCCGATCATCGCCCAGACGGCGCCGGCCAGCGTCGCCGCCCCGGCCCTCGCCCCCACCCTGGCGTCCGTCTCGGCCGAGCCTGCGGGCACCGACGAGATCGGCGCCTCGCTCGATCCGCGCTACACCTTCGATAATTTTGTCGTCGGCAAGCCCAACGAGTTCGCCTATGCGGCGGCCCGCCGCGTCGCCGATTCCGACACCGTCTCGTTCAACCCGCTGTTCCTCTATGGCGGCGTGGGCTTGGGCAAGACCCACCTGATGCACGCGGTGGCCTGGCACATCCGCGAGCGCAACCCGACCCGTTCGGTGCTGTATCTCTCGGCCGAGAAATTCATGTACCGCTTCGTCCGCGCCCTGCGCTACCAGGACACGATGGCGTTCAAGGAGCAGTTCCGCTCGGTCGACGTGCTGATGATCGACGACGTCCAGTTCATCGGCGGCAAGGACAGCACCCAGGAAGAATTCTTCCACACCTTCAATTCGCTGATGGACCAGGGCCGCCAGATCATCATCTCGGCCGACAAGTCGCCGTCCGACCTGCAGGGCATGGAAGAGCGCCTGCGCTCGCGCCTGGGCTGCGGCCTGGTGGCCGACATCCACGCCACCACCTACGAGCTGCGCCTGGGCATCATCGCCGCCAAGGCCGAGCAGATGAACGCGACCGTGCCGACCAAGGTGGCCGAGTTCCTGGCCCACAAGATCCAGTCCAATGTGCGCGAGCTGGAAGGCGCGCTCAACCGCGTCGTCGCCCACGCCACGCTGGTGGGCCGCGACATCACGCTGGAAAGCACCCAGGAGGTCCTGCACGACCTTTTGCGCGCCAATGACCGCCGGATCACCATCGAGGAGATCCAGAAGCGGGTGGCCGAGCATTTCAACATCCGCATCGCCGACATGCATTCGGCCCGCCGCGCCCGCCAGGTCGCCCGGCCGCGCCAGGTGGCGATGTATCTGGCCAAGCAGCTGACCTCGCGGAGCCTCCCCGAGATCGGCCGCAAGTTCGGCGGCCGCGACCACACCACCGTAATGCACGCGGTGAAGAAGATCGAAGAATTGCGCGGGCTGGATTCCAGTTTCGCGGAAGACATCGAGCTGCTGCGGAGGATGCTGGAGAACTAATCCAGCATCCCTGTACCCCCCTGCCTTAAAACTCTTATAAGGGCTTGGGCTTTCCCCCCTCTGTGTTATAGTGACTGCCCTTATGGATAGGGGGTGGGTGCGGATGGCGCACCCGTTCGGAAAATCGCGGAAAAACCGCGCAAGCCCAGCAACGGAATGCCATGAAACTGACCATTGAACGCGCTGCACTCTTGAAGTCGTTGAACCATGTTCAAAGCGTCGTCGAAAGAAGAAATACAATCCCCATTCTTTCCAACGTGAAAATCGAAGGCTCCTCCGGCCGGGTCAGCTTCAATGCGACCGACATGGACCTCGACATCGTTGAAGCCGTTCCCGCCGACGTCGCCCGCCCGGGCGCCACCACCGCCTCGGCCCATACCCTGTTCGACATCGTCCGCAAGCTGCCGGAAGGGTCGCAGGTCGAGCTCGAGCAGTCGGGCGACGGCCAGCTGACCTTGCGCTCGGGCCGCTCGAAATTCGTGCTCGCCTCGCTCCCCGTCGATGATTATCCGGTGATGTCGGGTGGCGACCTGCCGAACTCCTTCACCCTGGCGGCGGAAGAGCTGAACAATCTGATCGACCGCACCCGCTTCGCCATCTCGTCGGAAGAGACGCGCTACTACTTGAACGGCATCTATCTGCATGCGGCCTCGTCGGCCAGCGTGCCGGTGCTGCGCGCGGTCGCCACCGACGGCCATCGCCTGGCCCGCGTCGAAGTGCCGCTGCCCGAGGGCGCCGCCGGCATCCCCGGCGTGATCGTGCCCAGGAAGACCGTGGTCGAACTGCGCAAATTGCTCGACGAGACCGACGCCGACGTCACCGTCTCGCTGTCGGAAAGCAAGATCCGCTTCGCGTTCGGCGACGCCACCCTGACCTCGAAGCTGATCGACGGCACCTTCCCCGACTATGAGCGGGTGATCCCGGCCGACAACGACAAGGTGCTGGAAGTGGATTGCCGGTCGCTGTCGCACGCGGTCGACCGCGTCTCGGCGATCTCCACCGAAAAGTCGCGCGCCATCAAGCTGGCGGTGGACAAGGGCAACATCACCCTGTCCGCCTCGTCGCCCGAGAATGGCAGCGCCGTCGAAGAGCTGGAAGCGGCCTACGACGCCAGCCCGATCGAGATCGGCTTCAATTCCCGCTATCTGCTGGAAATCCTGGCGCAGATCGAGGGCGACGCCGCCCGCTTCGCCATGGCGGACAGCGGCAGCCCGACGGTGGTGCGCGAAGTGACCGACAGCAGCGCCGTCTATGTCCTGATGCCGATGCGGGTGTGACGGACAGCAGTCAATCCGCGGTGGTCCGTCTGTCGGTGAGCGAATTCCGCTGCTACCCCTCGCTGCGCCTGGAGGTGGATCCCCGCCCGGTGGTCCTGACCGGGCCGAACGGCGCGGGCAAGACCAACATCCTGGAAGCCTTGTCCTTTCTGGCGCCGGGCCGGGGATTGCGGCGCTGCCGCCTGGGCGACGTGGCCAGGATCGGATCGGAGCAGCCGGCCTGGGCGGTCGCCGCCAGCCTGAAGCGCGGCGACGAGACCCTGGAGCTGGGCACCGGACGCGATGGCTCCTCGGAGCGGCGGCTGGTCCGCATCGAGGGACGGCCGGCGAAATCCCAGGCGGGCTTAGGCGAGGTATTGAGCGTGCTGTGGCTGGTGCCGGCGATGGACCGCCTGTTCACCGACAGCGCGGGGGGCCGGCGGCGTTTTCTCGACCGGCTGGTGCTGGGGATGGATCCGGGCCATGCCCGCCGCTCGAGCACCTATGAGCATGCCCTGCGGGAACGCGGGCGTCTGCTGCGCGAAGGACGGCGCGATCCGCGCTGGTTCGCGGCGCTGGAGCAGACGCTGGCCGAGCAGGGCGAAGCCATCGCGCGCGCACGCGCAAGCGTGCTCGCGAGGCTGAACGAAGCCTGCGGCCAGGGCATCGGCCCTTTCCCCGCCGCCCTTTTGGGCCTGGCGGGCGCGGTGGACGAAGCGCTGGCCGAACGCGGCGAGGCCAAAGAGTGGCTGCGCGAGCGGCTGGCGGCGGGGCGCGGTTCGGACGAAGTCCCGGGCCCGCACCGCAGCGACTTCCTGGTCCGCCACCGCGGCAAGGACCTGCCGGCGGGACAATGCTCGACCGGTGAGCAGAAGGCGCTGCTGCTGTCGATCCTGCTGGCCCAGGCGCGCATCCAGACCGCGCTGCGCGGCCAGCCGCCGGTGCTGCTGCTCGACGAAGTCGCGGCGCATCTGGACGCAGAGCGCCGCGCCGCCTTGTGGGACGAGCTGGACGCGCTCGGCCTGCAGAGCTGGATGACCGGCACCGATTTTTCCCTGTTCGCCGATCTCGGCGGGCGAGGCCAATTCTTCGGCGTGACCAATGCACACGTAACGCCGCTTTTGCAGTAAGGAAGTTCGATACATGAGCGATCAAGCAGCCCCCAACGCCGCGGATGGCGCCGAGGAATATGGCGCGGACAGCATCAAGGTGCTGCGCGGCCTGGATGCCGTGCGCAAGCGCCCCGGCATGTATATCGGCGACACCGACGACGGTTCGGGCCTGCATCACATGGTCTATGAGGTGGTCGACAACGCCATCGACGAAAGCCTGGCCGGCTGGTGCGACAAGATCGAAGTGCAGCTGAACGGCGACGGCTCGGTCAGCGTGCGCGACAATGGCCGCGGCATTCCGACCGACATCCACAAGGAAGAGGGCGTCTCGGCCGCCGAGGTCATCATGACCCAGCTGCATGCCGGCGGTAAGTTCGACCAGAATTCCTACAAGGTGTCGGGCGGCCTGCACGGCGTCGGCGTCTCGGTGGTCAACGCCCTGTCGGAATATCTCGACCTGCGCATCTGGCGCAATGGCGACGAGCATTACATGCGCTTCAAGCATGGCGAGGCCGAAGCGCCGCTGAAGGTGGTCGGCAAGGCGCCGCAGACCGAGAAGGGTCCACGCACCGGCACCGAGGTGACCTTCCTCGCCTCGCCCGCCACCTTCACCAAGACCGAATTCGACTTCGCGACCCTGGAACACCGCCTGCGCGAGCTGGCCTTCCTCAATTCCGGCGTCTATTTGCAGCTGATCGACAGCCGCCATGCCGAGGAACACAAGGTCGACCTGCAATATCAGGGCGGCATCGAGGCGTTCGTCACCTATCTCGACCGCTCGAAGACCCCGCTGCACAATCCGCCGATCGTGGTGGCGGGCGAGCGCGACGGCATCACCGTGGAAATGGCGATGGAATGGACCGACGCCTATCACGAGACGTGCCTGTGCTTCACCAACAACATCCCGCAGCGCGACGGCGGCACCCATCTGGCCGGCCTGCGCGCCGCCCTGACCCGCACCATCAACAATTACGCCAACGATTCCGGCATCGCCAAGAAGGAGAAGGTGGCGCTGTCCGGCGACGACATGCGCGAAGGCATGACTTGCGTGCTGTCGGTCAAGGTGCCGGATCCGAAATTCTCGTCGCAGACCAAGGACAAGCTGGTCTCCTCCGAGGTCCGCCCGGTGGTCGAGACCGTGGTCGCCGAAAAGCTGGCCCAGTGGCTGGAAGAGCATCCTAACGAAGCGCGCAAGATCATCATGAAGGTGGTCGAGGCGGCAGCGGCTCGTGAGGCCGCGCGTAAAGCCAGGGAACTCACCCGGCGCAAGGGTGCCTTGGACATCGCCACCCTGCCCGGCAAGCTGGCCGACTGCCAGGAACGCGATCCGGCTCTGTCCGAACTGTTCATCGTCGAGGGCGACTCGGCCGGTGGTTCCGCCAAGCAGGGCCGCAACCGCGCCAACCAGGCGATCCTGCCGCTGCGCGGCAAGATCCTCAACGTCGAGCGCGCCCGCTTCGACAAGATGCTGTCCTCGGCGGAAATCGGCACGCTGATCGCAGCCCTCGGCACCGGCATCGGCCGCGAGGATTTCCAGGTCGACAAGGCGCGCTACCACAAGATCATCATCATGACGGACGCCGACGTCGACGGCAGCCATATCCGCACGCTTCTCTTGACCTTCTTCTATCGCCAGATGCCCGAGCTGATCGAGAAGGGTTATCTCTACATCGCCCAGCCGCCGCTCTACCGCGCCAAGCGCGGCCAGTCCGAGGTCTACCTCAAGGATGACCGCGCGCTCGACGATTACCTGGTCGATGGCGGCCTGTCGGATGCCATCCTGAAATTGGGCGACGGCCGCCAGATCGGCAGCTCCGAGCTGCGCGCCCTGTCCGACCAGGCCCGCCAGGTCAAATCGATGCTGACCTCGTGCGCCAACAAGGTGCCGGTCAAGGTGCTGGAGCAGGTCGCCATCGGCCAGGGCTACCAGCCCGGCCTGATCGTCGACCACGACCAGGCGCAGAAGGTCGCCACGGCGATCGCCGCCCGCCTCGACGCCCTGGAACTGCCGACCGAGCGCGGCTGGGCCGGCAAGGCGATCGAGGGCGAAGGCTTCGCCTTCACCCGCACTTTGCGCGGCGTGACCGAGAACCATCTGGTCGACGGCTCGGTGCTCAAAAGCGCCGAGGCCCGCCGCCTGCATGAGCTGGGCGCCCAACTCCATGACGTCTATGACCGCCATGCCGAGCTGCTGATCAAGGAAAAGCCGAACACCATCACCGGCCCGGTCGCCTTGCTCGACACCATCCTCGAAGCCGGCCGCAAGGGCATCGCCATCCAGCGCTATAAGGGCCTGGGCGAGATGAACCCCGAGCAGCTGTGGGAGACCACCTTGGACCCGAATGTCCGCTCGCTGCTGCAGGTCAAGATCCTGCACGTCGAACAGGCCGAAGAGGTGTTCTCGACCCTGATGGGCGACGTGGTGGAACCCCGCCGCGACTTCATCCAGGCAAACGCGCTGAAGGTGTCGAACCTCGACGTGTAAGAGTGGTGTTGTCTGACTCCGAGGTTGGAGTCCCGACGTAGAAGCTGGAATCCGCGAAGATCGTGGGTTCCAGCTTTTTTTTGCCCGAAAACCGGGTGTCTGATTTGGCCGTATCAAATTCACCGAATGAGAACGGCACTTCATCGAATGTCGAGAGAGATGCGCCTGTCAAAAGCCCAAGAACGTTCTGCTCAGTTGGTGCGAAGGACACAAAATGAATCGCAAACTCTACTCTCTGGCGATCATCGGGATTGGCGCGGTTGCGGTGATCAGTCCCGGGGAGGCTGAAGCGGAAAGCCGCGTGACACCGGAACTCGCTCCTTACATTGCGATCGACGGTTCCGATGGCGCGATTACGCTCATTCATGCGCGCGTCATCGACGGGACTGGCGCCGCCCCGCTGCTCGATCAAACCTTGACGATCGAGAAGGGTAAAATCAGCGCGATCCGCCCGACCAATTCCACGGAACGGCACGATGGCAAATCGGTCCTGGACATGTCAGGCCGCTCGATCCTGCCCGGCCTGGTCGGCATGCACGATCACTTGTTCTATATCGCGCGTGCGGACAACGACGCCGAGCATCGGCAGGGTTGGCCCACCTTGTTGCCGCAAATGTCCTATAGCGCTCCCCGGCTCTATTTGGCCAACGGCGTCACCACGATCAGGACCACGGGGTCGATGGAGCCATACACCGACATCAACCTGAAGCGGCAAATCGAGGCGGGCAAGTGGATCGGCCCGCACATGGATGTGACCGGGCCTTATTTGCAAGGCCCCGGCAATTCGTTCGTTCAGATGCACACGGACAACACGCCCGAAGAAACGAAAGCCACGGTGGATTTTTGGGCGGCGCAAGGGGTCACGAGTTTCAAAGCCTATACGGACCTCACGCGGGCTCAGTTGAAGGCGGCGATAGACGCTGCCCATGCGCATGGCCTCAAGATTACCGGCCATCTCTGCTCCATCACTTATCCCGAGGCGGCGGAGCTGGGAATCGATGATCTGGAGCATGGCTTTGAGGTCAACACGCAACTCGATCCGGATAAAAAGCCCGATATATGCCCTGATTCGCAGGGGCGCCCCACCCTTGAAGCCATGGACCCGGACGGTTCCGCAGCAAAGAAATTGATCGAATTACTGGTCCAGAACCATGTCGCGATAACCAGCACTTTGCCTGTCTATGACGAGGATGGCGCCGGCAACCCGCCCTTGAAACAGCATCAAATCGATATGCTCACCCCCCAGGCGCGCGAGAGCTTGCTTTACTGGCGCAATTTCGATCGTCAGGACATTCCCCGGCGCGAGCGGCGCAAGGCCTTTCATGACAAGATGTTCAAGCGCCTGCAAACGCTTGAGCGACGCTTCGTCGCCGCCGGCGGTCTGTTGCTGGCCGGCCCCGACCCCACCGATGACGGCCACATCATTCCGGGCTTCGGCGACCAGCGGGAAATAGAGCTGCTGGTGGATGCGGGATTTACGCCGCTCGAGGCGATCAAGATTGGAACCTGGAACGGAGCGCTCTATCTCGGACAGCAGGACCAGATCGGCAGCATCGCCGTGGGCAAGCGCGCCGATTTGATGGTCGTGTCGGGCGACCCGAGTTCCAAGATCGACGATATCGAAAATGTGGACCTGGTCTTTCGCGATGGAATGGGCTTCAACTCGGAAAAATTGCTGCAATCCGTAAGGGGAAAATATGGATTGTACTAACTTGCCGAACGACTGGAACTCGCGTCGCCTCTCCGTCGTCACAATTCTCGCCATTTGGACGCTATATCTTGTCTTGATAGGCCTTCGGTTATTTACTTTACGCATCCCTCATCTCTTGGAATTGGAGATCAGACACTTTTTTACCGCTGCGGCGGGAGTTCTTTTGAATTTTGCCCTCTACACGATCATCCGCGGACTCGAGCAAAAGGCGCTGACGCCCCGAATCGTCAACTCGCTGTCTCTCGCATTCCTGGCCGCCCTCATCCTCTCGGCGGCCAATTACGCGATCATGTTCCTGTATCGGCCTGACAGCCTGTGGTCCGCGGAAGAGCAGGCGCGCAACAATTTTTTCCGCGTCTCTGTTCAAACACTGCTCGAGAATTTCTTCTTGTTCGCCGCGTGGGCGGCTCTTTACACCGCCGTAACCGCCGCCATTCGGGAACAGATCGCCAGAAAACACGCCGCGGCGATGGACGCCAGCGCGCGCGCCGCGCAATTGCGCGCCCTTAATTATCAGCTCAACCCGCACTTTTTGTTCAATGCGCTGAATACGATTTCCGCCCTGGTCATTCGTGGGGAGATGGAGCCCGCCGAACGTGCCATAGACGCTCTCAGCGGCTTCCTGCGGATCACACTCTCGTTGGAGCCGACGAAGACGGTCAGCCTGCAAGACGAACTCAAACTGCAACACAGTTACCTTCAAATCGAGCAAGTTCGATATGCCAGCCGGCTGGCGGTCTCAATCGACGTGCCGGTATCGTTGCTGAGCGCTCAAGTGCCTCCGCTCATTCTGCAGCCCTTGGTCGAGAATGTGATCAAGCACGCGGTAGCGCGGTCGAAAGTGCCGGTGGGACTAAGACTGAAGGCCTCCTCCCACGCGGGGCGGCTGCAGATCGCCGTCGAAAATGACGGTCCCATTGTAGCGGAATGCGGCGCCGGGGTCGGACTGCTCAACATAAGGGAACGTCTTGATCTGTTCTACGGAACGGGCGCAGCGTTGGAGTGCTCCCCGATGCCGGAGGGAGGCTTTCGAGCCCTGATCACCTTGCCATTGCAGGCCTGAGCACGCGTCATGACAAATTCCGAGCCGCATCTAAGACTTTTGATCGTGGACGACGAGGAACTGGCTGTCGATCGTTTGCGGCGAATATGCTTACGGTTCAGCAACGTCGACGTTGTCGGTACTGCGACTTCGGGCGAGGAGGCGCTAGGCGAGATCGAGCGTCTTCAACCCGACGTGGTATTGCTGGACATCACCATGCCGGGGATCGACGGAATCGAGGTTGGCCGGCGGATCAAGTCGATGCCCAGTCGGCCGGCGGTCATCTTCACGACAGCTCATGAAAAGTACGCCCTCGATGCATTTTCGCTCGATGCGGTCCATTACTTATTGAAGCCGGTACTCGATGCCGACCTCGCCGAAGCCGTTCTGCGCGTTACCGCCCGACGCCCGAAGGATACCGACGGCGCATTCTTGCAGGAAATCTGGGTCTCTCGAGGATATGAACTTTGTCGTCTCGATTTAGGGACGGTCGAATTCATCGAGGCGGATGGCGACTATATGAAATTTCACGCCGGTACGAAGTCTTACATGCACTACACCACGATCAAGCGGCTTGAGGCCGAGTTGGACCCGAGACGCTTTGTCCGCGTTCACCGGTCCTTCATTGTCGCGCGTCGCGGCGTGAAGACGATCTCCTCCCGAAGTCAGGGCGGCTGGGAATTGACCCTCGAAAATGGAAGGGTCGTTCCGATCAGCGGGACGTACCTCGAACGGGTGCGCGGGATGGTAAATCGATGACAGAGCGATGCGGATGATCGTAGCCTATTTCACCGCGCCGCATTTCCCCGGCGCGGTAGGAGGACTAAATCGGCCGCTTCCTCGGCATCGGTGAGGAGCGTCTTGCGCGGCGTGCCCATTTGCGCACGCATGGTGAGGCCGCGGGCAAAATCCGTGACTTGGATCGCGCGCACCGTTGCCGGAAAGTCAGACGGGATTTCTCCCGCGCCGATCCCGTCGCGGAAACGGCGTTCCACGAGCGCCACGCCGGCAGCCGCGGCGTCTTTCAGGAACTGCCTGACCTCAACGTCGTCTACGAGGGGCGCGACGCACACGATCAGGCACCCAGAGGCGGCCCCTTTCTCGGTTGCACTTTCAACGGCGTACCTAAGAAAACCCGCGATCGAGTCGCGCAGAGTCGGCGGAGAAAAGAGGGCCTTCGCCGCGTTGGCGCCCTTCTTCTCCGCATAAGCCTTGAGCGCTCGCAGAAATATGGCCCTTTTGTCACCAAAGACAGAATACAGGCTGGGGCGTCCCACGCCCATTCCGACGACGAGATCATCGATCGTCACGCCATCATAGCCTTTCGACCAGAACACCTGAGTCGCCTTTTCCAGTGCCCCCAGCTCGTCAAAGCTGCGCGGCCGTCCTCGCGGCCTGGCGGCATTTTTAACCATTTAGTTCAAAATTCCTTGACTGTAGCGATTGCCAAAATTTATAACTAAACAGTTCAAAATACACAAGGCAAACGACTTATGAAGCATTTAACAGCTCTCGTCACCGGCACTACTTCCGGGCTTGGTTATGCGGCCGCCGGTCTGCTTGCCGCCGAGGGCTGGCGGGAAGTCATCGTCACCGGGCGCAGCTTGGCCCGGACCCAAGAAGCGGCTGCTCAGCTTAGCGCCCAGACCAAAGCACAGGTCTTTACGCCGCTGGAACTGGAGCTGGACACGCCGTCCAGCGTGGAGTCCGCGCTCGCCGAACTGGTCAAGCGAGGCCGGCCGATCGATTTCCTCCTGCTCAATGCAGGGTTGGTTCCTTTTAAGCAGCGCGCTCTCACCAAGGCGGGCATCGAGTCCTCCCAGGCCCCGCTCATCGGGCATCATCAACTGGCTATTGGCTTGCTCAACGCCAACTTGCTCAGCCCCGACGCGCGGATCGTCATCGCGGGGGCGGAACCTGCCCGAGGCGGCGTGCCCTTTTTCAAATACACAGACCTGCCGGAATTTGCGGCCAGATACCACCAGGGCAACCGAACCGCCGCTGTGGAAGAGTTGATCCGCAACGGGCCGAACGCGAAGTACGCGCCCAACAATGCGTATGCCGACGCGAAGCTCATCATCGCTTGGTGGGTCGCGGCGCTGGCCCGCCGGCTGCCGCCCGGCATGGCCGCATACGCCGTCTCGCCCGGTGGGGCGACCGCAACCAAGGTGGTACGAAGCGCCAGCCCGGTGTTGAAGTATCTGTTCATCCCGATCGTGAACCTCATCCCCGGAATGAATCAGACGCCAGAGACCGCGGCCCGCCGCTACATCCAGGCGTCGGCGTTCGGAACTGAGGCTTCGGGGCAATTCTTCGCCTCGGCTGAGGGGAAATTCTCAGGCCCAATCGAGGTGCAACGCCAGCCACACCTCCATGATCGCGCTAGCCAGGAAGCCGCGTGGCAGGCCGTCGTCAAGGTGTCCGGCGTCGATTTGGCCAACCCAACATCCTTAAGCGCGGCGTCCTGAAGGAGTGTCGGTCGCTGCTTACGTTGTCTTGCATAATTTAGAAATAATTAGTTCAAAAATACCTTGCCAGCGTCGCGCGGAGAATTCCCATGGAACGGTATCAAGGCAAGAAACGATGACCGAATCTCTCGGCATTTGGGTTCACGTTCAGGTCAAATTTTGGCGGCTCTTAGCCATCGTCAGCCATTGGCTCCAAGCGCTGGACTACACCAGCTTCGACTACACCCAAGATCGGATCAGTCGGTTGGAGCGGATAATCGTTGAGCTGAAGGAAGAGGTGAGCCGGATCCGAGCGTCTTGCCCTCGCGACTCTGAATCCCAATGACGAAAGCTATAGCCGCGCCGCAGGATGAGGGTTCTTTTGGTAACTCGGCGACCCGTATCGGAGGCTGGGGTGCATAGAAAATTGGTAAGAATGCTCATTGCCGCGGCAATTGGGGCATCGATGAGCGCTTGTTCTGGACCTTCCAGCCCGGTTGCGCAATCAAGCGGAATCACGTTGCCGCTTCTATCGGCCTGGTACAACGGCCAAAAAGTCTATTACATCACGACTGATGTTTCAGAGCCCAAGGTTGCTCAGATCATGGGTGCAAATTTGGCCCCCCGAATGAGTGACGGGTTACCGAGTTACCCAAAGCCCCCCGAGCAAAAGACGCTGATCGAACGAGTCTACTCCTTCACGAACAGCCCACAGGACAAGGTCTTTTCGTCGGCACCCGCGCCCATCGGTCCCGCCAGCGCGGACAAGCACTACAGCCCGATTTGGCTGGCGGTCAATGTCACTTGGGCTCCATCGGCTACGCAGAAGATTCTGACTTCAGAAGAAGAGATTTTGGAGCAAGTGGATGCCCACATGCTGATTCTGGAGCAAACGAACATATTGCTTAATTGCCCTATTGTAGGGAGCGAGGCCGGCGGTTTTCTTCCCCGGGCGCGGCGCCATTCACTTTAAATCTTGTGTTCAGAAAGACTTCTTCTCAGGGGGCCGCATGCGGACCTGCGTCGGCACCGGCGCTCAGCCGATCACGCAATGCATCGATAAAGGCGCGCACTCGGGCAGGCATATGCGAGCGCGTCGGGTAAACGGCCCATATCCCGACCTCCAGCGGCTTGAGGTCCGCGAGGACGATACGCTTCAATTCTCCGCGTGCGATCTGCTCATGCACGTCCCAGTAGGTCAACATGGCGATGCCGACGCCCGCGATGCAGGATGCCCGCACCGCGTCAACGGTGTTGGCTGCCAAGTGACCGCTAATCCGAACACGGTGCATTTCGTCGCCCCGCGTAAATGGCCAATGATCCATCGCATGAAGCTTGATGCACGGGTGGTTCATTAGATCTTCCGAAGCGGCGGGTTCTCCGAAGCGTGCGATGTAGGCCGGCGACGCCACCAGAGTGAATGGATTGTCAGCCACCCTCGTCGCAATCAATTCCGAGGGCTTCATCAGCGCTACGCGAACGGCCACATCCAGTCCCGCCATCGCAATGTCGATGACGCCGTCGCTCAGAGTCAGATCGACGCGCAGCGCGGGGTTGTCAGCGATCAGTTCGGCCACGACCGGAACAACGACGGAATGGCCGATGACGTTCGGCGCCGTAATTTTCAAGACGCCGGAGAGGCCGGACCCGCTCGACGAGATCGAATTGAGCGCTGAATCGCGAGCCTCAATGAGGGCGACGGCGTGAGGCAGAAAGGCTTCACCTTCGGGAGTGAGGGATAAGGATCGCGTCGTGCGGTGAAACAAGCGCGCGCCCAACTCGGCTTCGAGATTGGCCAGCCTGCGGCTGACCAACATCGGCGTCGTGCCCATCTGACGTGCCGCGGCGGACAAGCTGCCGACAGCCGCGATGGTGCGAAACAAGGTCACATCCGCCAGATCCATATTATAACGATAATCGATATATTTCTTATCGCCAACCCCATCTTCTGTCTCCCATTCAAAAGGGCTAAATCTAGCATCAGCAACCGGGTGATCCTTTCTACTGAAGGGAAAGTGCCCGAACTGATGCTTCTGGAGGTTTGGGTCATGAACATCGATACCAGCGCGCTTTTCGCGCCAATCGTTATAAACGGTCATACCGTGAAGAACCGATTCTCCGTCGCGCCGATGACTCGCATCACCGCGACCGAAGATGGCCGGGCGACCGAAATGATGACCCGCTACTACGAGCGTTTCGCGCGGGGCGGCTTCGGGGCGGTCATCACCGAAGGCATCTATGTGGATCAGGCGTTCTCGCAAGGCTACGTCCATCAGCCCGGCATGACCGACGAGGTGCAGGCCAACGCTTGGAAGCCGGTGGTCCGCGACATCAAGGCGCACGGCGCGTTCGCCATAGCCCAACTGATGCATGCCGGCGCGCTGGCGCAGGGCAACCGCTTTCGCGACGCCACGGTCGGGCCGTCTGCCGTCCAGCCGAAAGGCGAGCAGATGAAGTTCTATCATGGCAAGGACCGCTACGCTTTGCCGGCTCCGATGACGGAGACGCAGATCGCCGACGCGATCAGGAGTTTTGCGGACTCCGCCGCCCGAGCCGTGGCAGTGGCGGGCTTCGATGGGATCGAGATTCATGGTGCCAACGGCTACCTGCTCGACCAGTTCCTCACCGACTATTCCAACACGCGTTCAGACCGTTGGGGCGGCGCGACGGAAAACCGCGTCCGCTTGATCATCGAGACCTTCAAGGCGGTGCGGGCGAAAGTCGGAGATCGGATCCCGGTCGGGGTTCGCATCTCCCAGGGCAAGGTGAACGACTACCACCACAAATGGTCGGGAGCCGAGCGCGACGCCGAAATCATCTTCGGCAGCCTGGCCGACGCGGGCGCGGACTTCATCCATGTCACCGAATTTGAGGCGTGGCAGCCGGCGTTTGCGCCGGGAGGTCCGTCATTGATGCGCCTCGCCAAGCGCTACGCGCCCAACGCGACAATCTTCGCCAATGGCAGTCTTCACAATATCGAGCAAGCAGTGGCCGCGCTGAAGGACGGTGCCGATATCGTCACCATCGGCCGCGGAGCCCTGGCCAATCCCGACTTGCCCAAGCGTTTGTCCGATCGAAGCGTTCTCGACGACTTCGACCCGACGATTCTCGGTCCCATCGCCGACATCAAGGCATCTGAACTGGCGATGTGAGGAGTGCCTTTTTTCCTTAACTCGATGAGACCATCAAGGAGATGATCATGACCACCTTCAATGTTCCCACCCATGACGAAGTCAGCAGCCAGAACCAGGCGATCTTCGATAATCTGAAGAAGTCCCTGGGCATGGTGCCGAATCTTTACGCTACCTTCGCCTATTCCGAGACGGCTCTCGGCACCTATCTGGCCCTGCAGAACGCCAAGAGCAGCCTGAAGGGCAAGGCCCGCGAAGCCATCAATCTCATCGTGAGCCAGGTCAACGAATGCGAATATTGCCTGGCGGCGCACAGCGCGCTCGGCAAAATGGTCGGGTTCACCGACGACCAGATCATGGAACTGCGCCATGGCCATGCCAGCTTCGACATCAAGCTCGACAGCCTGGCGCGCCTGGCGAAGAGCGTCGCGGAAAATCGCGGCCGCGCCGACCAGGGCGCCATAGACGCGTTCTTTGCGGCTGGCTGGACCAAGGAAAACCTGGTCGATGCGATCGTCATCATCGGCGACAAAGTGACCAGCAACTATCTGCACTCGGTCACCAAAGTGCCCGTCGATTTCCCGGCGGCCCCGCCGCTGGTTTAATCCTTGAGGCGGCTGTTGATTTTAGCAGCCAACGTGTCTTGAGAAACTTACGACGGCGCCCTAGAGGGGGCGCCGTCCGCGGTTCAGGCCGCGCTCTTCACCCACGGCAGGATCTCCCTCAGCTCGGGAAAGCCATCGAGATAGTGATGGCTGCCGCCTTTCGCCGCGGCATCGCGCGCGGCGCGCTCCATCTGATAGTCGCTCATCACGGCGGCGGAGCGCAGACGCTCGACCGCCATTTTCTCGACTGCCCTATTCCGATCACTCATCAAACTCTCCTGAAGACAGGCGCCGCCGGGCCTTTGGGGGGACCGAGGGGAGGGTCCGGCGGCGGCATGAAAACGTTTCCGAATTCACATTCATATGTGTATCTGAGTTTGATATAGAATTTCAATACAAAAATGAATTTGCAGATTGACGGACACCCCTCCATCCACTATCCCTATGTCGAACCGATCGGTTCGGTTTAGGTTGTCCGGAGGACCAAATGGTCGTTCAAGATTCCAAGCAAATGCCCGCGGCTCCCCTATGGTTGGCACGCCTGTCCCACACGCTATTCTGGACCCTGTGGATGGTGTCGCCCCTCCCGCTCGATTGGGCTCAGCCGACCTTGCGCCTGCTGGAGGACCTGCTGGCTCGCGGCTGGACCTGGTTGCAGGGCGCCGCCGCGAGGAACCGAAGCCGGGCCAAGCCTGGCTTGGGCAAATGGCAGCAATTAAAGCGTGATGACGTTAGACGTCACCACGCCCGGCGGGGTAGCCTACCCCGCACCCTCGGGGTCGTTCGCTGCGCTCCTCCGAGCGGGATGAGTCTTTGATCGAAGCTAAGGTCATCCCGCTCTAGCCAACTGAGGTCCTCGATGGCGGCAGGGTCCAAAGACGCAAATCCGAAGGTGGAAAAAATCCTCGCCGGAGCGCGCGCGGTGTTTTTTGAACACGGCTTCGGCGGCGCCACCACCGACATGGTCCAACAGGCGGCCGGCGTCTCGAAATCGACGGTCTATGCCTATTTTCCCAGCAAGGACGCGCTTTTCATCGCCGTGGTGCGGGCCGAGTGCCGAAAACTGATCGAAGGGGTCCATGGCGAGAGGATCCAGGCCCGAACATCTCGGGACACCCTCTCGCGGGTGGGTCTGCGGCTGCTGGAGACGATCCTCGCCCCCTCGGCCATGGCGCTGCTGCGCATCGTCATCGCCGAAGCTCCCCGTTTTCCCGATCTCGGCGGAACGATATGCGAGGCCGGTTCCGCCCCGATGCATCAGGAACTGGCGGATTATCTCGCCGAGGTCAGCCTGCAGGGCGACTTGCGTGTCGACGAGCCGCATAAGGCCGCCCGCCATTTCATCGCCATGGTATTGCACGATGCCCAGATGGAGTGCCTGCTCGGCATCCGGCCCACCCCCGACGCCGACCAGGCTCGGGAAATCGTCGACGCCGCGGTCGCCGATTTCCTCCGGGCCTATTCTCCGTCATGACGCGAGACGGCCGGCTCCTGGCGTGTCTTCCACCATGGCGGCGAAAGCCTCCGCCGTCATCGGGCGGCTGAACAGGAAACCTTGCAGCTGGCCGACGCCGATCTGACGAAGGATCCGCGCCTGATCGCTCGTCTCCACGCCCTCGGCCACGGTTTCCATGCCGAAGGAGCGAGCCAAGGCGACGATCGTCCGTGCAATCGCTTCGGCGCCATCGTCATCGGCAATTCCCACGACGAAGGAGCGGTCGATCTTCAAGGTGTCGATCGGAAAGCGGCGGAGCTGGCTGAGCGACGAATAGCCCGTGCCGAAATCGTCCAGGGATAGCGCAATGCCGAGCGACTTGAGCGCTCGGAACTGGGCCGCGGCGCGTTCGGGATCGTCCGCCAGGCAGGATTCCGTCAGTTCCAGCACCAGGCATTCGGGCGGGCAGCCGGAGCTCGCGATGATGCCGCGAACCACCTCCGCGAAATTCGGCTGCCGCAGATCGACCGCGGACACATTGACCGCAACCGAGAGATTCAAGCCCGCGGATCGCCACCGGGCGGCTTGCACGAGCGCCCGGCGCATGGCCCAAAGCGTCAGATCGCCGATGATGCCGCTGCGCTCGGCAATCGGAATGAATTCCGCCGGCGAAACCGTGCCGAGAACCTCGTCCTTCCAACGCGCCAGCGCCTCGGCGCCCTGAATGCGGCCGTCCTGTGCGCGAACCTTGGGCTGCATCACCAGCGTCAAGCCGTCCTCGGCGACGGCGCGCCACAAGCGGTCCTCGATGAGGGTTTCCCGCTCCATGCGGAGACGCATTTCGGGCGTGAAATGGGCCGCCCCGCCGCGGCCGTCGAGCTTGAGCGACGCCCGCGCCGCGGTATAACCCGCCGGCACCATGTCGGTGCCGCCGGTCCAGTGACCCTGGCTGGAAACGATGCCCGCCGCCGAGGCGAGATGGAGTTCGACCGAACCCCAGGGAATCGGCCGCCGGATCTCGGCGCATAGCCTTTCCGCCAACAAGCCCGGCTCGGAATCGAAGGTCAGGACGGCGAAGATCTCGCCCTCGATTCTCGCCAGCATCTGTTCGGATCCGGCGATGTCGGCAAGCCTGCGGGCAACCGTCCGCAGCACGTGCTCGCCGGCGGGAAGCCCGTGATGCTCGCCATGGTGATAAAGCCCGTCCATCAGGACGGTCACGAGCGAGAAGGGACGGTCGAAGGTGAGCGCCTCATCGACCATCTTGATGAGGGCCGGGCCGGACAGGAGGCCCGTGACCGCGTCATGGGTCGCGACGAAGCGGAGCTTTTCCTCGAGGAGCCCGAGGAGGGCGGCGCGATCGCTCATGCCGCCCTCACGTCGTTCAGGAAGGTTTCGATCGACTGCTTGAGGGACGACACATCCCGAGACAGGGCCTGGGTGAAGAGATCGACCTCGCCGGCGGCGGCGTGGGTATCCGTGGCCGCGTCGGCGACGGAGCTGATGTTGTCGGCGATCTGCTTGGTGCCCGCCGCGGTCTCCTCGACGTTGCGGGCGATTTCCGACGTGGCCGCCGACTGCTCCTCGACCGCCGCCGCGATGTTGGCGACGATCTGATCGATGTTCTCGATGCTTTGCACCACGCCGGCGATCAGGGTGACGACATCCTGGGTCACCGCCTGGACGGCACCGATCTGGCCGCTGATCTCCTCGGTCGCCCGGCCGGTCTGGGTAGCGAGATGCTTGACCTCGTTGGCGACGACGGCGAATCCCTTGCCCGCCTCGCCGGCGCGCGCCGCTTCGATGGTGGCGTTGAGCGCGAGAAGATTGGTCTGGCTGGCGATATCGTTGATCAGCCGGACCACGTCGCCGATCCTGGTCGAGCTTTCGGCGAGTCCCATCACCGTATCATTGGCCCGGCGCGCATTGGCGGCGGTGGTCGTGGTGATCTCGGTCGATTGTTCGACCTGCCGGGCGATCTCGCGGATGGAGGCCGACAGTTCCTCGGCGGCCGACGCAACCGTCTGGGCGGCGCCGGACGCCTGCTCGGTAGCCAAGGCCACCTCGGCGATCTGGGATTTCGTCCGAAGGGCGGCCGTCGACATGGCATGCGCCGTGCTTTCGATTTGAGCGGCGGCTCCCGCCCGCGACGAAAACACTTCGGTGACGGTTTCGCCGAACCCGCCGATCAGCGTTTCCACCGAACGGGCGCGGGCATCGCGCGCCGCGACGGCTTCCTTCTCCTTTTCCTCCAACTGGCGGCGCTCGATCTCATGCAGGCGGAATACCTCCAGGGCCCGCGCGGCGTCGCCAAGCTCGTTCTTCTCGGCCCGGCAGGGGATCTGCACGGAGGCATCGCCGGCGGCCAGGCGCCCCATCATCCCGACCAGTTGGGCGAGCGGAACGGTGAGCGACCGGTTGACCAGGCGGGACGCCGCGAGCGCCAGCAGGGTGGCGAGCGCGACCAGGACCAGGTCGGCGATCCGGATTGCGCGGTACTCGTTCTCGCTCTCGGCGAAGGATTGGTCCGAGGTCTTCTGCTGCTGGCTGATCAGGCGCTGCAAATCCGCGCCCCTGTCCGCCGCGTCCGACAGTTCGGCAATTCTCGCCATCTGCTGGTGCGACGATTCATGGGCCGCCCTCGCCCGGCCCTGCATCACGCTCATTTCCGCGAGCGCCAGGACGGTACCTGAAATGATGACTATGGCGGTGAACAGGGCCAGGCAAAGCAGGCGCCCCGGCACGGTCAGATTTGCGAACATGGTTGGTATCCTTGTCATTAAGGAAGGAGTTGCACACTCATCTCGTCGGCGGCCGGACGCGGCGCCGCCTCCGGATCGCCCATCGCGTCGAACAACGCCGCGGTATCGGTCAAGCGCGCCGCGCGGGCCCGGATATATTGGACATGGGCGGCCTGATGGAGCTGCCCGGCCGCCAGAGCCGCGGAATACGGCACGGCGCCCAGCTTGTAGCGCCGATCGACATCCTCGCTTTCCTCCTGCGCGGCATGATCCGCGCGCTGGGCCTGGGCGAGCGCGCCAGCATCCTGCTCGAGGGTGGAAAGGTCGTCCGCGACGGTCTCGAACGCCGACAGAACGGTCTGCCGATAGTTGGACAGCGCCCCGTCATAGCCGGCGTCGGCCTCGCGCTTGCGCGCATCGAGCGCGCCGCCATGGAACAGCGGCTGGGTCACGGCCCCGCCGACATTCCAGATCGCGCCCGCCGGGGAGGCGAAGGTCGACCAGTCGAACCCGCCATGGCCATAGGACGCGGACAGTGTAAGCGACGGATATTTGGCGGCGATGGCCGCCCCGACCCGATCCGCCGCGACTTGCACTGCGGCCTCGGCGGCCAGGATGTCCGGCCGGTGATGCAGCAGCTCCGAGGGCACCGACACCGGCACCCGCGCGGGCAGATGCAGCGTGTCGAGCGCGACCGGCTCGGGCGCCTGGTCGGGCGTCCGCCCCAGCAGCACCGCCTGCGCGTGGCGGATCGACAGAAGCTGGGCCTTGAGCGGGGGCAGGAGCGCGGCGGTATCCGCCGCCCTCTGCTCGGCCGACAGCATCTCGTCGCGAGACGCGCTGCCGGCCTGGTGCCGGGCCGCCACCTGCCGGTATTGCCGCTCGGCCAGATCGGCCATTTGCGCGACCGTGGCGACTTGATCCTGCAAGGACGCGGCGGAGATGGTCGCCTTCACGATATTGGCCGCCAGGGCCCGCCGCGTCGCGTCCAGATGCCAGGCCTGCTGCTGCACCTGGCCCGCCAGCGCGCGATCCGACATGTAGGCGGCGCCGAAAAAGTCGAAGGTGTAGGACGCTCCGATCCCGGCCTCGAAGATGTCGTATTGTAAGGTCGGCTTCTGCAATACCGGAAGCCCGAGCCCATTCTGGCGCGAGACGCCGAAGTTGGCGTCGACACTCGGCAGCAGAGTGCTGCCGATCTGTCCCTGGAGCTGCTGGCGCGCCGCGTCGAGGGCGTGCTGAGCGGTGGCGAGCGAGGGGCTGTTCTGCAGCCCCTCGGCGACCAGGTCGTTCAGTACGTCGCTGTCATAGGCTCGCCACCAGGCTGCTTCGCCCTGCGCGCCGGAGACGAATTCCTGTTCCTCGGAATCGGCGACCGTCAGCAATGCGGACTGGGTGCCGGCGGTGTAGTGCGCCGGCTGGGGCGCCGGCGGCGGGGCGCGATCCGGCCCGAACATCGCGCAACCCGATAAAGCCGCCGACAAGACGGCGAGCGAGACGATACGGATTTTCATCATGCATTCTCCCGATGAACTCGGAACCACAGGGCGTAGATGGCGGGCAGGACGATCACGGTCAGCGCCGTCGCCACGGTGATGCCGCCCATCAGGGAGGTCGCCATGGGCCCGAAGAAATTGCTCGACAGCAGCGGGATCAATCCCAGCACCGCGGCGGCGGCGGTCAGCACGATCGGCCGGAAGCGGCGCACCGTGGCGCCGATGATCGCCTCGAAAGGGGGATGTCCGGCTTTGATGTCCTGATCGATCTGATCGAGCAGAATCACCGAGTTGCGCATGATGATGCCGAACATGGCGATCGTGCCCAGCATCGCCACGAAGCCGAACGGCTGGTGCAGCATCAGCAGCGCCGCGACGACGCCGATAAGGCCGAGCGGTGCCGTCAGGACCACGATGATCACCCGGCTGAAGCTCTGCAGCTGCACCATCAGCAGCACCAGCACGACCACCAGCGTGATCGGCATCTGGGCGTTGACCGAGGCGGATCCCTTGCCATTCTCCTCGACGGCGCCGCCGATCTCGATCCGGTAGCCGACCGGCAGATTCTGGCGGATCGAAGCGATCTTCGCTTCCACCCGCTGGGTGACGTCGATGCCCTGCGCGCCGGCCCGCACATCGGCCTGGACTATGATGTTGGGGCGGCGGTTACGTTCCCAGATGACGCCATATTCCATGCCGTAGGTGAAATGGCCGAGCGAGGTCAGCGGAATCGCCGTGCCGTTCGGGGTCGGCAGGGACAGCCGCCCGATCTGTTCGGGGTCGGCGCGGTCGCGTTCCGGCGCGCGTAGATCGACACCGATCAGCTTGTCCCGCTCCCTGAGCTGCGTGATGGTGAAACCCGACAGCGACATCTGCAGGAAGTTGGCGATGTCGAGCGACGTTACGTTCAGCGCCCGAGCCCGGGTCTGGTCGATCTCGAAATGCACGCTTCGCTGCGCCGGCCCATCCCAATCGAGCTGGACATTGGCGGTGTCCTGATCGGCGCGGGCGACATTGGCCACGTCTTCGGCGATCGAATGAACGGCGGCGATGTCGGGTCCGCTGACCCGGAACTGCACCGGAAAGCCGATCGGAGGACCGTTCTCCAGCGTGCTGACGCGGGTCCGCAGAGTCGGGAATTCCGTGTGCAGCATGTCGGTCAGTTCAGGGGCCAGCTTTTCCCGATCCTCGACGCTCCTGGCGGTGACGACGAACTGGGCGAAGTTCGGCATGGCCAGCTGCTGGTCGAGCGACAGATAGAAGCGCGGCGCGCCGGTGCCGACGAAGCCGACGAAATGGTCGATCTCCGCGCGGTCCTTGAGCTTGGCCTCGACGCGCTCGGCTTCGCGCAGGGTGGCGGCATAGGACGCCCCTTCCGGCAGCCTGACATCGACCATCAGCTCCGGCCGCGACGAATTGGGGAAGAACTGCTTGGGAACCAGGCCGAAGGCGGCGAGGCTGGCCGCGAACAGGGCGAGGGTCACCCCCAGCACGACGATCCGATGGTCGACGCACCAGCCGATCCAGCCGCCCAGCCGGCGGTAGAACGGGGTGTCGTAGACGTCGTGATGCCCGCCCTCGCCGTGCCCATGACCGGAAGCCGGCTTTTCTTTCAGGATACGGTGGCCGAGCATCGGGATGACGATGACGGCGGCGAACCAGGACAGCAGCAAGGCGATCGCCGAGACCTGGAAGATGGAGCGGGTATATTCGCCGACCTGCGATTTGGCCAGCGCGATCGGCAGGAAGCCGGACACGGTCACCAGGGTGCCGGTCAGCATGGGGAATGCCGTGCTGGTATAGGCGAAGGCGGCGGCCTTGAGCTTGTCGAAGCCCTGCTCCAGCTTCACCGCCATGGTCTCCACGGCGATGATGGCGTCGTCGACCAGCAGGCCGAGGGCGAGGATCAGGGTGCCGAGCGAGACCTTGTGCAGCCCGATGTCGAAGATGTGCATCATCAGGGCGGTGCCGGCCAGCACCAGCGGAATCGAGATCACCACCACCATGCCGGTGCGCACGCCGAGGCTCATCAGGCTGATCACCAGTACGATGCCGATCGCTTCCGCCACGGCTTCGACGAATTCGCTGACCGAGCTGCTGACCGCCTTGGGCATGTCGGCCACCTGGACCAGTTTGAGGCCGGCGGGAAGCGACGCCTGCAGGCGGGCCATCTCGGAATCCAGCGCGCGGCCGAGATCGACGACGTTGCCGCCGGGGCGCATGGTCACGCCGATGCCGAGCACCGGCTTGTTGTCGACCCGCATGGATTGCTGCACGGGATCGACATAGCCGCGCTTGACCGTGGCGATCTCGCCCAGGCGCAGGACGCGCCCATGCACGCGGATCAAGGTGTCGGCGAATTTTTCCTCGTCCACGGCCTGTCCGGAGGGATGCACCTCGACACGGTCGGTCGCGGTGATCACCTCGCCCGATCCGGCGACGGCGTTTTGCGCATTGATCGCCAGGGCGATCTCCTGCGGCGTGACGCCGAGCTTGGCGAGCTGTGCGTTGGCGATCTCGATATAGACGTGCTGGTCCTGGTCGCCGATCAGGTCGACCTTGTTGACGTCCTTGACCCTGAGCAGCTCGCTGCGCAGCCGCTCGGCATAGTCGTGCATCTGCGCGAAGGAGAATCCGTCCCCCTCCAGCACATAGATGTTGGTGTAGACGTCGCCGAACTCGTCATTGAAGAAGGGACCCTGGATGCCGGCGGGCAGATCCTTGGCGATATCGCCGATCTTCTTGCGCACCTGGTACCAGGTGTCCGGAACCTTCGAGGGAGGTGCGGAGTCCTTGATGTTGAAGAAGATGGTGGACTCGCCCGGCCGGGAATAGCTCTTCAGATAGTCGAGTTCCGGGCTCTCCTGCAACTTGCGGGCGATCCGGTCGGTGACCTCGTCCTGCATCTGGCGGGCGGTGGCGCCGGGCCAGAACGTGCGTACCACCATGACCTTGAAGGTGAAGGGCGGATCCTCGGACTGCGCCAATTTTCCATAGGACGCCACGCCGAAGATGGCGATCAGGGCCAGGAGAAAGCCGACCAGGGCGCGATGGCGCAATGTCCAGGCGGAGAGATTGAATTTCTCGTCGGAAGGAGCGCCGCTCATCATTCGCTCCTCGGCTTGTCTTGCGCCCGGCCGGCCACGTCGCCCTCGTCATCGAACAGCGGCGTCACCGGCGTGACCTTTTCACCGGCATAGACGGTATGAACGCCGGCCAGCACCACCACCTCGCCATCCTTGAGATCCCCGGACACCGCGGAGGCATGGGCGCTGTGGTTGAGCACCGTCACCGGGCGCAATTCGAGCGTGGAATCGGGCTTCACCACGAAGATGGCGGGATTGTTCCCCTGGTGAAAAATCGCCGTGGGCGGCAGGCGGAAGGCACGGGCGGAACCCACTTCGCCGGCCAGGGACAGAGAAGCCTCTCCGGTCATGCCGAGCCGCACCGCCGGTACCGGATCGAGCATGGTCAGCTTCACCCGATAGGTTCGGCTCTGCGGATCGGCGACCAGGCTGACCTCCCTCACCCGCGCCGAGAACTTCCGGTCGGGCAGAGCCATGAAACCGACCTCGGCCGACTGCCCGATCGTTACCCGGCCGACATCGGCATCGCCGACATCCAGCACGGCGTCGACGTCGCCGCTCCAGGCGAGGTCATAGATCGGCTGGCCGGCGACGACCACCTGGCCCGTATCGGCCCGCTCGGCGGCGATCACGCCATCATGGTCGGCACGCAGCGTGTGATAGGTCAGCGCGTCCTGCGCCACGACCCACTGCGCGGCGGCCTGCTCCCGCGCCGATTTGGCGGCGACGAAAGCGTCCTGAGTCTGTTCGAGCTGAGCCGGAGCGATCAAATTCTGCTCCGCCTGGGCGCTGTCGCGGTCGAGCTGCTGCTTGGCGAACAGCAGGCGATGCTCGGCGGCGGCCAGCGCGGCCTGCGCGCTCGACAGCTGCTTTTCGGCATCGGCGGAATCGAGACTGGCGACGATATCGCCCTTCTTCACCAAATCGCCGATCCGGAACTGGCGGGCGACCAGCTTCCCGGGCACACGGAACGACATGACGTTTGAATAGCGAGGCGCCGCCTCCGTCGGAAAGAGCAGCGGCGTGAGGGCGGCCGCGGGATCGGCATGAACCGGCGCGGCCACCACCACCGCGGGCGGAGCGGGGGCCTTCTCGTCATGACATGCCGAGAGGCCGACGGCCAGGAGGCCACCTCCCGCCAGCCGCAGCGTCACATCGGCCGCATGCAGCATGCGGCGGAAATTCAAGGCATTGCTCACGATCGCTCCTTGGGTTCACGGACCACGGGCCATCCATCCGGCACCGTCTCTGAATTCATTTTTGAATTCGGATGCAGATATGTATCTCAGTGTAGATTTGAATTTCAATACAAATTTGCACGTGCTAAGGTTGAGCCATCATGAGAAAGCGACTGACACGAGAAGAGAGCCGGGAGCAGACGACGAAGCATCTGCTCGACGCAGGACAAAAATTGATCGCCCAGAAGGGGTTGAACGCCACCAGCGTGGAGGACATCGCCGCCGCGGCGGGATATTCGCGCGGCGCCTTCTATTCAAATTTCGATACGAAATATGATCTCTTCGTCGAGGTGCTGCGCCGCGACCATCTGGACACCCACGACCGGTTCATGGCGCTCTGCGACGACAGCATGACGTTCGCACAGCTGCTAGACCGCGTGCGCGAGCTGTACGGCCAGCAATACCGCAACGACGAATCATTCCTGAACTGGGCCGAGGCTCGCATGCTGGCAGCGCGCGATCCGGAATTCCGGGCGCGGCTGCACGAGGTCGATGTCGAGAAGCGCCGCGACATCAATGCGGTGGTGGAGTACATCTTCCGCCGGGCGGGCGGCTCGCCGCCCCTGCCCCCGTCGGTGATGGCGATGGGCTTCGTCAGCCTTATCGAGGGTGTCAAACTGACCATGCTCGCGGCGCCCGACGACATCACGCCGACCAACGCGGAAGCGGTGCTGAGCGTCTTTCTCGACGCGGTCCTCAAGCATGCGGTCCTGCGGGACGCGGCTCAATGATCTCTCTCGTTCGCTGGCATCGCCCCCTAGCGGCGTTGCTGGCGCTGAGCCCTCCGGTCGGTTGCGCGTGGTTCGCCGAAAGCAGCGGACGCTGGGACCTGTTCGAGAGAACGGGATCCATCACCGCCGCGATCGGCCTGGCCCTGGCCTCGCGGCGCTATCTCCAGCACGGCATCGCCGAACTCGCCTCGCTGCATACCAGCAAGACGCCCAGCCTCCATGCCGAGGACGACATCCATTCGACCAAGCTCGGGCTGGCGCTGTCGGCCTTCGGCATGCTGGTTTCCGGTTGGGGCCGCTATCTCGGCTGGTGGAGCTTCCTGTTCGCCGCCTTGTGGGCGGTCCTGGCGATTCGCGACGTTCTGCGCGACCTTCGCCACGGCGGGCGCCGGCTGGGGAAGGAAATGAGTAACCTGAGCCCGCGTTAACCGATTCTGCGGGCTCAGTCGCTTGGGGCGCTCTGAGAGCCGCCGGGCCGATCCTAGTTCTTGGGCGGCGCCGGGGATCGGCCACAGATTGGCGGTGCCGACAGGCTCATGCGCCGGATCAAAGCGACCAGCTCTTCGCGCCGAATGCCATCGGCCTTCATAAGCGCGCAGACGATCGGATCGGTCAGCATCTCGGAGACCGATGGCTCGAATCCGCTATAGGCCCAGAGGGGTTTGGACATTTTCCACGCCTATTCCGTGTAAGCGCCGGGAATTTTTCCGACCATACAACTATTAGATTGCAATTATCAACATCCCAGCATCTTCGCAGTAGCGAGAAGGCTGCGGTTTGACGCAGGTCAAAGCAGTGTCCGGCGATCGGGGTTTTCATGAGGCGATCCGCCATCGGATCTCTGCCCCACAGGAGATCGCCATGACCAAGCCCGTCCTCTCCGAAGCCGTCCTGCTGAACCCGATGCAGGAAGGCCTCGGCCGCCTGCATCAGGCGTCGGAGAAGCTCAGCGCCACCTATGCCGACATCGCCAGCCATCAATACGTCTTTTTGCAGAGAACCCTGTTCGACGCGCTGACCGAGATGCAGGGCCTGTCGCGCGTGCACAACCCGGCCGAATTCGCTCAACTCGCCGCCCAGTTCGCCTGGCAGCAGAGCGAGCGCTCGGCCCAGGCCTGGGGAGATCTGTGCAGCGACGTCTATCGCTGCTGGCTGGAGGCGTTGGAGACGACTCCCCAGACACCGGCCAGCCAATCCCGCCATTGAACAAACGCGGCGCGATCCCTCGCGCCGCGTTTTCGTGCCTCAGTGCGACAGCAGCAGGCAACGCCCACCCTTGTGCAGCAAGGCGCGGGTCACCCCGCCCATCACCCATTCGCGGAACCGGCTATGCCCATAGGCGCCGGCGACGATGAGGTCGGCGCCCTCTTCCTCGGCCACCGCGATCAGCCGGTCGCTGTCATGTCCGGCGGCCAATACCAGGCGCGACGAGGCCTCGATGCCATGGCGGCCGAGCCAGGCCACCATCTTGGCCAGACCCGTCTGCACCGGCCCCTGTTCGGCCGCCGAGGTCACTTCGACCAGCACGACCCTGTCCATATTGCGAAGGATCGGCAGCGCGTCGGTCAAGGCGCGGCGCGCTTCGCGGGTATCCTTCCAGGCCACCACCGCGCAGCGGAAACCGAAATGCTGCACGGTCAGCGGCACCGCCAGCAGCGGCCGTCCGCTGCGCATGATCAGGTCGCCGATATCGACACGCCGGGTGGCGCCGGGGTCGGCCTCGCCGCTCTGCGGCACGCCCACAACCATCAGATCGGCATTCGCGGCAGCGCCGGCGACGCGCTCGGACAAGGGGAAGCGGGTCACCGCCATGGTCCAGTCGCGGCCGTCGACGTCATCCGTCATCGCGGCGCGGAATTCGCTCTCGGCGGTCTTGGCTTCCGCCTCGATCGCCTTGGTGTCTTCGAGGACGATGTCGCCGCCATAGAAGCCCTCGGCGGCCACCGCGGTCTGAATCGGCTGCGCTGCGGCGACGCCGCTGACCACCGCCCCCATGCGCCGGGCCAGATCCCGGACGACGCCCAGCGGCGCGGCGTTGGACCGTCCGAGTTCCAGCTGCACCATCAAAGTTTCGTAACTCATGGTCCATCTCCCAATGACGCCGGATCGGGCCGGCGAGTAAGGCAAGAATGAACCTCCGGCCGGTCCTCAACCTTGAGGCGCGTCAAATCCCCGGCGCAGGATGAAAGCCAGAAACAGGCCGCTGGCGGCGACGATGATACCCATATGGATGGCGAAGGGCTGGCTGGCGGCATTGACGCCGAGATAGGCGGCGACGGCGCCGATCGCCAGCACGGCGAGGGCGAGGATGAGGGTGCCGAGCTTAGACATGGTGCTTCTCCTTTTGCGGGGGATCGTCGAACAGAATGCGGCTGGCGGCGCCGTCCAGATCGTCGAACTGACCCGAACGCAGCGCCCACAGGAAGGCAGCGAGACCGGCGCCGCCGAGCAGCAGCGCGCAGGGAATCAACAGCAACAGCGAGGTCATGGCGCCTTCCTTCCGGCCAGCCGCATCGCATTGAGCACGACGATCAGCGAGGAACTGGACATCAGCGCCGCCGCCAGCGGCGGGGTGACCCAGCCGATCACCGCCAGCGGAACGGCGGCCAGATTATAGAAAACGGCGAAGGCGAGATTTTCGCGGATCACCGCGCGCGCCTTCTTCGCCACCGACAGGATCTCGCGCACCGCCGACAGCGACTCGCCCTGGAACACCACGTCGGCGGCGGTCTGGGCGATGTCGGCGGCGCTGGCCGGAGACATCGACACATCGGCGGCGGCGAGCGCGGGAGCGTCGTTGAGGCCGTCGCCCACCATCAGCACGCGGCGGCCATGGGCCTTGAGCATCGCCAGCGCGTCGAGCTTGGCGGCCGGATCGGCGCCGGCCTGCCAATCCTCGATGCCGCACCGCGCCGCCATCGCCGCCACCGCGGCCCAGCGATCGCCCGACAACAACGAAACGAAATATCCCGCGCCGCGCAGCCAGGCGACCGTTTCGGCGCTGTCCGGACGCGAGGCTTCGCTAAAGGCGAAACGCTGCCTCGGGCGGCCCGGTACCGACAGCCACATCTCGGGCTCGGCCGCGCCATCGTCGGGCAAGCCGATCCAGGCCCGCGCCCCGAGACGAATGGCGCCCGCCGCCAGACCACGGCCGGGAACTTCGCACACAGACTCGCGCGCCGCCTCGCCGGGACAGGCCGCCGCCAGGGCGCGCGCCAGCGGATGACGGCTGGTCCGGGCGATGCCGGCGGCGATGCGCAGCATGTCTTCGTCGCGGCCGGGATCGGGCTTGAGGTCGGGGCTCCCCGTGGTGAGCGTGCCGGTCTTGTCGAACACCACATGGTCGATATCGGCCAGCTTCTCCAGCGCGGTGGCCGATTTCAGCAGGATGCCGCGCCGGAACAGCCGTCCGCTGGCCGCCACCTGGACCGCGGGAATGGCGAGGCCAAGGGCGCAGGGACAGGTGATGATCAGCACCGAGACGGCGCGCAGCAAGGCGACCTGCCAGATTTCGCCGGCCGCCAGCCACCAATAGAGATAGGTGGCCAGAGCGGCCACATGCACGACCGGCGTGTAATAGGGGATCAGCCGGTCGGCCAGACGGCGATAGCGCGCCTGCCCGCTTTCCGCCGCCTCCATCAGCCGCACGATTTCGGCCAGCAGCGTGTCGTCGCCCGCCGCGGTGACGGCGATCGTCAGCGGCGCCGACAGATTGAGCTGGCCGGCGAACACGGCACCGCCCGCCTCGACCGGAACTGGGAGCGATTCGCCGGTCAGCAGGCTGGCATCGATGTCGCTGATGCCCGACGCCACCCGGCCGTCGGCGCCGATCCGCTCGCCCGCCGCCACCAGGATATGGTCGCCGGGACGCAAGGCGGACAGCGCCACGATTTCGGCGCGGCCGTCTTGGTTCAGGCGCGTGGCGCCGGCGATGCCCAGCGACAAGAGATGCGCCGCCGCCTCACGGGTCCGGCCGCGTGCCCGCAGATCTAGGACGCGGCCGACCAGCAGGAAAAACAGCAACGTCACCGCGCTGTCGAAATAGGCATAGGGTCCATGGCGCAGCGTCTCGGACAGGCTCATGCCGGCCGCCGCCACAACCCCGATCGAGATCGGCACGTCCATGTTGGTGCGGCGATGGCGCACCGCCGCCCAGGCGGAGCGGAAGAAGGGGCGTCCGGCATAGAGGATGGCGGGCAGCGCGATCAGGGCCGACAGCCAATGCATCAGATCGCGGGTCGCCTGGCCCATGCCGGTGGAGTGTCCCGCCCACACCGAAACCGACAGCAGCATGATGTTGGCGGCGGCGAAGCCGGCCACCGCCAGGCAGCGCAGCAAATCGCGCAGCTCGGCATTGACCGCCGCGTCCAGGCGCGCCGGATCGAACGGAGTCAGCCGGAAGCCCAGCGCCTCGACCAGCTCGACCAGCGCCGAGCCCTGCTCGATGCCGCCGCGCCAGACCAGGCGCAGGCGGCGGGTGCTGTGGTTGATGCGGGCCGACGCCACCTCGGGCCGGCGGGTCAGCAGGATCTCGATCAGCCAGCCGCAGGCGGCGCAGTGCAGTCCGTCCACCATCAGATCGAGCGCGGCGGTGCCGTCATCGCGGCAAGTGACGTTGAGGGCGAGATCGCGCGCCGGGCGTTGTTCCGGCCGCAGCGGCCGCGCCGCCGGATCACTCGTGAAGCGGTCATAAAACGATGACAGCCCCGCTTCCTCGATCAGCTCATAGGCCCGGGCGCAGCCTTCCCCGCAGAACGGATCGGGCAGGTCCGCGCGGAGCGGGGCGCCGCAATGACGGCATGGCCTGGACTCCATTTTCAGGGAGCCGCCAACCGCTGGACGATGGCGAACTGACTGGCAGGGCCGGTGGCGAGCACTTGAAGCTCCCACTGGCCGGCGCGCGGCAGGGCGACGACCTCGCGATATTGTCCGCCGCCGGTCTCGACCAAAGTCACTGCGGCATCGGGCTGCGGATCGACCGGGCTGACGATGCGGCCCGAGAGGGTCAGGCCGGTCAGCGGCTTGCCCTCGGCGTCGAGCATGGTGACGCGCAGCGCCACCCGGTGCGGCGCGTCGGGCAGCGGCGCCGGCTGCACCGCAACCGCTGGCTGCCAGCCCAGCTCGGCCTGGCGGGCGCCGGCGGCGATCACCGCATTGTAGCTCTGCCCGGTATCGAAGGCGTGGTCGGTGACGAGGCCGGTATTGCTGGACAGGGCCAGGCGGACCAGCAGCACATTGACGGCGATCACCGGGATGAACATCAGCACATAGAGCCAAGGGACCCAGGCTTTGAACGGGTGGTGCAGCATATGATGGGTCATGATGCTCTCCTTTGCTTAGGGCCAGACGGGACCGAAGAAGTGATCGGACACCCGGATGTCGGGCCGGCCTCCGCCGCTCAGCACGAAGGTCAGCGTCTCGGTGCCGCCATTCAGGCGGGATTGCGGCAGCGAGGCGGTGATGTGGTAGACGGTCTGTCCGTCCGGTTCGGCGACCAGGCGGATATGGTGGACGGCGCCGTCCTGCTCGCCGGCGATGGCCAGCACCACCTCGGGATGGTCGGCCACGGTCAGGGTGAAGATTTGTTCGCCGCGGGTCTGGTTCGACAGTTTCACGACATAGCCGTTGCGCAGCCGCGCCCCGGACAAGGCGACGAACAAGGGCTGGCGGTCGTGCTGCACTTCCATGTGATAGGGCTGGCGCAGGGTCAGGCCGGTCAGCATGACGCCCGCCACGACCAGCAGAAGTGCCGCATAAAGGACCGTGCGCGCCCGCACCGGCCGCCACTCGGCGGGCAGGCCGGCGGCGCGCTGAGTCTGGCCGGTGAAGCTTTCCCAACGGATCAGGCCGGGTTCGCGGTTCACTTTCGTCATCATCGAATCGCAGGCATCGACGCACAGCGAGCAATCGATGCATTGCATCTGGTGGCCGTCGCGAATGTCGATGCCGGTCGGGCAGACCTGCACGCAGGCCAGGCAATCGATGCAATCGCCGGCGGTGGAATCGCTGGCCTTGCCGCGCGGTTCGCCCCGCCAGGCCTGGTAGGAAACCACTCGCGAATGTTCGTCGAGCAGGGAACTCTGGATGCGCGGCCAGGGGCACATATAGGTGCAGACCTGCTCACGGGCGAAACCACCCAGCAGATAGGTGGTGCTGGTCAGCAACGCCACGAAGCCGTAATCGGTCAGCGAGGCGGTGCCATGCACCAACCGATGGCTGAGCCTGGGCGCGTCGGCGAACCAGCCGACGAAGGCGCAGCCGGAGGCAACCGCGATTCCCAGCCAGATGCCGTGCTTGGCCGCCTTCTTGCGCAGCTTGCTCCAGCTCCAGCCGGCGCGGTCGAGGCGGATGCGCTCCATCCGGTCGCCCTCGATCCAGCGCTCGACCATCACGAACAGATCGGTCCACACCGTCTGCGGGCAGGCATAGCCGCACCACACCCGGCCGAAGAGGGCGGTGGCGAGGAACAGCAGCAACATGGCCAGCACCATGATTCCGGTGACGAAATAGATTTCCTGCGGCCAGAATTCGAGGCCGAACAGATAGACGCGCTGCCCGGCCAGATCCATCAGGATGGCCTGGTCCGGCACCCCTTCACCGCGGTCCCAGCGCACCAGCGGCATCAGGTAGAAGAAGGCGAGGCAGACCCCCATCACCGCCCATTTCAGGCTGCGGAACCGCCCTGTCACGGCACGCGGATAGACCTTCTTGTGCGATTCGTAGAGGCTTGCCTCCTGCGTGCTCATGGCCTTACTTCCCGCCACCGAGCTGGTGGACATAGAGCGCCAGCATCTTGACCGTGGGTTCGTCCAGGCGCTCGGACCAGGCCGGCATCTGGCCTGAGCGGCCATGGGTGATGGTTTCGACCAGCGACGCCTTGTCGCCGCCATAGAGCCAGACGCCGGTGATCAGCGGCGGCGCGCCCATATCCTGGTTGCCCTCGGCGCTCTCGCCATGGCAGGCCGCGCAATTCTCGGCGAACACCGCCTGGCCGGCCTTGGCCGAGCCCGGGTCGACCTCCCCGTGATTGAGCGACAGCACATAATCGGCGACCGCCGAGATCTGGCCGGCGGCCAGCACCTGCGGCGGATTTTTCGCCGCGTCGCCCCAGGCCGGCATCGAGACGCCCTGATGCGAATTGGGATTGGCGTTGCGCACCCCGAAGCGGATCGTCTGATGGATCTGGTCGAGGCTGCCGCCCCACAGCCAGACGTCGTCCAGCAGATTCGGATAGCCCTTCGCCCCCTGCCCCGAATTGCCATGGCACGGCACGCAATTCTGGGCGAACGCGGCGCGGCCGCCGGCCACCGCGAACTCGCGCAGCTTGGCATCGGCCCGGATGGCGTCGAGATCGCGGGCGGCGACCTGGGCATATTGCGGCCGCGCCGAGACGGCGTTGGCCTTGAGGTCGGCTTCGATCGCCTTGCGGTTGGTGTAGTGCAGCAGCCCCTCGGTATGGCCACCCCAGGGCAGCGGGATCGAGGGATAGAGCACGCAATAGCCGATCGCGAACAGGATGCAGGCATAGAAGGTGTAGAGCCACCAGCGCGGCAGCGGTGTGTTCAGTTCCTTGATGCCGTCCCATTCATGGCCGGTGGTGTCCGTGCCGGACAGCTTGTCCTTTTCAACTTCATTGCTCATGGCGGCCTCTC
>Ga0213872_10000421_pt1 | contig 34702 bp, 31 predicted proteins | sample VelepicomBERX_R2_FD_160071 | JGI IMG/M metagenome (GOLD analysis project Ga0213872, IMG submission 160071) | Rhizosphere microbial communities from Vellozia epidendroides in rupestrian grasslands, the National Park of Serra do Cipo, Brazil - RX_R2 | ecosystem: Host-associated > Plants > Roots >... | reverse complement strand
GACCACCGCCACAGTCATGTTCGACCCTGCCAGGATGACCGCTGCGGCGGGCAGCGCGCCCGCAAGGAGACCAATGGAACCGATGACGCGCTGTACACCCGCCTGCCGCAGCAGGGCGAACGACCAGGCGACGGCGGCGATGGATTGCAGCACCCACGCGACGCGCGCGATATCGGTGAGCACGACACCTTCGATGGTCTGCACCGCCCAATAACCAAACTTGATCGCTTCGGGCGAGCCTTTGAGGAACACCGCTGCGGTATCGGTGCTGATAAAGCCGTCGATGATTGTCGCGATGAACATCAATACCGAGCCGAGCGCAAAGCTCAGGTAAGCCATGCGTACGGTCGGGCGCTGCAGGCTCAGGCGTTGCGAAAGCACGGTGTAGCCATACCACTGCACCAGCACACAGAGCATGGCAACTACATGGATAAGCTGATGTATGGCTTGATTGTTGACCATGCTTTGCAAGATGGCCTGTGGGTCGTGGCCTGAGGCCATTGGGTCGAGAGCGACGAAAACGATGGACAGAATACTGCTGATTACGATGCCGGCACCGGCTAAGCGCGTACTGGTGACGGAGATGGCGGGTAGGGCGGGCGTATGCTGCAGGTCACGGCTTGTTGTCATGGGTGTGCTCCTTGGCAGTATGGCGCGAAAGGCGATTCTTTCGGCTTTGCCAAGGTAAGCAGACGGGTTTGCCGCGCTGCGTCGGCTTTGCAAAGTTTTGTGAAGCGGGTGGGCGTTCCCGCTTCATGACTCATGCTGCTTAGGGTTGCTTGCGGGGTGTTTCCACGCAGTACAGCGCTGCGATCTGCGCACCGGTGAGCTCTTCGATTCTGCCTTGTTCGTTCACACCGATCGCGCCAGCGGGCGTATGCGTCTTGACCGATTCGAATGCCGCCAGCACGTTATGGCGGCCCTGATGTTCGCGTGCGCAACGGGCGAACGGGTATTCATGGGCAGACTGCGGCAGCGGCATTTCGTCGGTGATGGTGTAGGCGTAATTCTTGCCTTTGATGAGCGCGCCACGTTCTGCGACCACCAAGAGCCATTGCCCCTTGTTGCTCAGTAGCATGAAATCGCGCTCGGCCTTGGGGCCAAGATCCATGGCCAGAAGGCGCGTCCATTCCCTTTCGATCGTCGGCGGCGTGGTCACGCCGCGTTCGTAGACCTTGCCGACCAGGATAGGCGCCGGCCGTGCGTTATCGTCCGGCAACGAAGCTTGAGTCTGCGAGGGCTTCGCGGGGGCCGCAGCCGTCGTGGCGGGCGCGCCCGTCGCGTCGGCTGGCTGATTGAAATTGGCGCAGGCGGCCAAAAGGGCGGCGGCCAAACAGGTCAGTGCGTAGGTGGCGTTTTTGTAGGTCATCGCGTTGAGCCAGATGGGCAAGGTAAAGGCGTGGGCAACATCGCAAGCGCGTCGTCCATGGTCCACATTGCCACGTTTATGCTGCAGTAATATAGATCGCGCGTGACGAGCTGTGAACAGACTTTGGGTATCAATCCACGTGAAAATTCAACAAGTGATTGATTTAAAATGAATTGATAAATGGGCTTAAATCGGGAGCCAATCACAATGGTGGTGTGAAACCACCGCATGCGCGCTTGGTTCCAAGATAGAGAAGACGCGCGGGTGTCGCTAATGCACCCGACTGAACAGGCCGCTTAGACCCATGCCCGGATTTGTTTCATACTAGAAAAAGCGGTTGGCCCCGCAATCGGGCGGAGTGCGGCTGCGTAGGAGATCAGTGTTGACCAGCAATATTGATTTTGCCCTGTGGCCAGATGTGATTACGGAAGTCTCCGAGCATCTGCCTTTGCTGGAACGCGAGCTGCACCAGTTGGTTGCGACACCGCAATCGCCCGATTTGCTCGCCAGTGCTTTCCGGCGCATGCATACCATGAAAGGCGACTTTGGCTATTGCCAGGCGATGCCGATCATGGAGTATATGCATCGCCTTGAAAACGTCATGCAGAGTCTGCGCGACCAACGATTCCTATGCTCGCCTTTCGTGGCCGAAGCACTGATCCAAAGCATGGATCAAGTCCAGGAAATGATGCAGTCCGTTACGGACACCGGCCAATATGATGACAAGCCGCGCGACAAGATGATGCGGCTGATCGACAGGCTGGGTGTTGCGGCCAACCAAGCCGAGGCGGACAACGTTGCGCGGAGTCTGCTCTTGGCCGCACACGATAGTTGGGTAGAGGACGAAGTCGCACCGGCGGTCCCGCCTACACCCGCGGGCTTGCCGCTCGCCATGGCGTTGGGGCGACAGCTGGCGGCCGCGCTGGCCGTGCGCATGCCAGCATGGGACGAACGCGTGAAGCTTCAGACCGACGTCGTACTGGCCCTGAACGCTCAATATCGGCATCCCTGCAATGCCGATTCTTTGACGCTCGCCGTGGTCTGGCACGATGTGGGTATGCTGGCACTGCCGGATGCCTGCTTCACCCAGATGCCCAAACCCAAAAGCCCGGAATGGCCGCGCTACGCGGCTCATCCCGGGCATGCAGCCGATTGGCTGCTGACCGTGGCACCCGATTGCACCGATGCTGCGCAGATGATTCGGCAGCATCACCAATGGGCGAACGGCTTCGGTATTCGGGCTGCTGACGATGGACCCGTGCACCCTGGGGCCATGATGATTGCCTGTGCCGATCTACTGGCTGACAACGTACTTGGTCAGGATGATGAAGGCTATCGGCGAGGTGTATTGCGCACCTTGTTCGACGTGAACGGCGGCCTGGATACCCGCTTCGATGTGCCCTTGATCAACGCCTTCGAGGTCGTTGCGCGCAAACTGGTCGCCGACATGCGAACGGGATGAGCGCTAGGGAAGCCCGGGATGTTTTCCCTGTCAGCACCTATACTGGCCGCATCGAAGCCATGATGCTTTGGGCGTAGGGAGGTCGCGTTGCGACGCACGATTGCCGTACTTTACTGGAGCCTGGCCGCCGTTTGGGTGATGGCCGACATCCCCAGACAACCGAATGCCGTCGTGCTCGGCAGCTCGGCCGCGTTGACAGGACCTGCTGCGGAGCTCGGTTTGCGGTTTCACTTCGGTGCACGAGCCTATTTCGATGAGATCAACAAGACGCATGCCCTGCGCAATCAATCCATCTACAGCGAATTGATGGATGACGGCTACGAGCCGACTAAGGCGCAGCTGAATACCCGGAAACTGCTGGGGCCGAAGGAGGTTGTGGCGCTCTTCGGCTATGTTGGCACGCCCACCAGCTATGCGGCGCTGCCCTTGGTCAACCAGGCACAGATTCCCTTTGTTGGGGCATTTACGGGCGCGCAGAGTTTGCGGGTACCGGTCAATCCCTATGTATTCAATATCCGTGCGAGCTACGACGACGAAGCGAAAGTGATCGCCAAGTCGCTGCAGCACCGTGGCGCGCACAAGCTCAATGTGCTGTACCAGTACGACGCCTTTGGCGAAGCTGGGCTGAGCGCAATGCGGCGCGCGATCGAGGGCACGGGCGTCGAGATCGGCAGCACTGCATCGGTACCGCGCAATATACGCAACGTTGCGCGCGCGGTGGATGAGCTGGTGCGCAAGCAGCCGGCCGATGCGATCTATATGGTCAGCACCTATGCCACCTGTGCCAGCTTTATCCGTAGCGCACGTATGGCCGGTTTCAAGGGGCGTTTCTACGCACTGTCCTTTACAGGGCTTGAGCCGCTGCGGTCCAGTCTGGGCGGGGAAATGTCGGGCGTATCCGTCAGCCAGGTGGTGCCCGACCCCAGCAAAAGCAGCTTGCCGCTGGTGGGGGACTATAAGCGCGCCATGGCCAAGGAGGGGGCCAATGCAGTCGACGCCGTCAGCCTGGAGGGCTATATCGTCGCGCGCGTGCTCGTTGAAGCATTGAAACATGCGCCGCCGCACCCGACGCGCGCCGATATGTTGAAAGCGCTGGATACCTTGGGTGACCTCGATCTGGGTGGCTTTCATCTGCATTTCTCGCCTAACGACCATGAGGCATCGCATTGGGTGGAGTTGCTGGACGAATAGCGACCGTGCGGGGCGTAAGGAGCCCGTCACTTTTCGGCGTTATCATGGTGAGGGCAGCCGCATGGTTAGGGATACTCTTGCAGAGCTTCCCTAGGCTTGGCCAACAATATACGAGAGAGAAATGGATTTGGCATGGCGGACCATACACTAAAGAAAATCGACACCGATATTGCACATGCGCTGGAAAGCCTGAGTGGTATGGGCAAGCTGGTGCTGCACCAGTTGGGTGAAGCGATGACAATCGTCGAAAAGTGCTATATGGAGCTCGGCGTATCGCTCGACAAACTGGAAGACAAGCTCAACGAGCGCCAAGTCTTCATTGACCGCGAGTGCACGCAATTCATTGCCTTGCATCAGCCGAGCGCCAGCGACTTGCGCACGATCCTTGCCACCATGCGTATCGCAAACGAGCTCGAGAGTGTGGGTCAGGCTGCCTGCCAGATCGGCCGCGCCGGAGAGCGGATTCACAAGGGTGGGCGCAAGCTGGTGGTGGCGCTAGAGCCGCTGATGGCGGAATACCGGATTGCGTTCCAGATGCTGGAAATGGCGATAGCCGCTATTGCCGCGAGCGACATCAAAGTCGCAGCCAAGCTGGTGGCGGAGCAACTGGCCCTGCATGAGGCTTGTGCCAATGTGCAAGCGCAAATACTGGCGGGCCTGGTCGAGTCGCAGGGTGCAAACGCATCGAGCCTTGATACGTCGGGCATTGCGCGTACATTGCTGCGCGTGGGCGAGCTGGCACAGCGGATCGCGGCGCATGTGGTCTACCGCGTGACGGGCAATGATGTGCGCCACGCTGACCTTGCGACGCTGGAGCAGGTGGCTAGCCAAGCGCACTAAGCCCTCGGCCGATTCACAGTAAGTGCCTTATTGCGGCCAGTATCGCTGCATGACGGGTACGACGGCCGGGTGGCGTTCGATCAGCAGTAGGGTTTCAAAAAAGGCCGGCCGCGCCTCGCGCAAGTGTTTGCGCGCGCCGGACCACTTCGATACGACAACCGCCAAGATATCCAGCGCATTCGGTTGCTCGCCACCGAGATATGGATTGGCGTCGAATTGGTCGGCAAACAGCGACCAATACTCATGCAGGCGCGCGGTGGCGCCAGCTTTGACGCGCTCGTTGACTACCTCGTCAGGCAAGGCATTCCAACGCTCGGGAAAGTCGATCACCCCAATGGCCGCGTAGCAATTGGCGGCGATGTACACAAGGCCGCGCAAAACCCGGGCGCGCTGACTGGGGGAAGAGGGCAGCAACTTGCTCTCAGGGTAGGTGAGGCCCAGGTGCATCAGAATCGCAGCGCTTTCCGTCAGTACGGTGCCGTCGGGCAAGAGCAGCGTGGGAATCTGCCCAAGCGGGTTATGCGCCTTCAGCGCGTCGTTGGCCGACTCGGGCACCCACGATGCGGCTTCGATCAGCTCGTACGGGATGCTTGCCATGGCGAGTGCGATTTCGACGGCGGCTGAGCCCGACCCTTTGTAGCCATAGAGCGTATGCACGGTGCTTCCTCCTCAATCCTTCGACCTGTCGACGGATGGTACAAGTATTTGATTGTCATGGCAGTACAGCGCTGACGATACGACTCTGTCTCGAAGTCGTCAAACACCTCGCGGCGGTGCCTGATACCTTTGGTGCGCCCCCTAAGCCACCTGTACCGTATGTAGTTTGATGCGGCTGTATATCTCGTGGGTGGCGAAATTTCGGTATCGTTGTGACTCCATTTTTCATTTGCCAGACCGATAACGATGCCCGATCCATTGCCGCTACCCGCCCCATTGAGGGGCCAATCCGTCATCGTCAGGCCAATTCACGAAGACGATCTGCCCGATATCCAAGAGCTGTATTCCTATCCAGTGTTTATCCGTTTCATCCCCAGCGTGATCTGGACAGAGCCCGCACATGCAACGGAGTGGATGGAGCGCATCATGGCCCGGCAGCAGGCGGGCGAGATGGTGCAATTCGTTATCGAATCGATTGCCGATGACAAGGTGATCGGCACTTGTCTTTTGTTCAAATTCGATCTGGTGTCGCAAACTGCCGAATTGGGTTATTCGCTTTCGCCCGCATATTGGGGGCGAGGATTGATGAATGAGGCGTTGCAGCTTTTCATCCAATGCGCATTCGATCATTTCGATCTGCGGCGCCTTGAGGCGAAAGTCGATCCGCGCAACGTCCGTTCGGCCCAGGTATTGAAGCGATTGAACTTCGTGCTCGAAGGTCGGTTGCGAGAGTGCGTGCTGACCAAAGGCGAATTAGTGGATCTGGAGATTTTTGGTCTTCTGAAGCGGGAGTGGCGGCCGTCTCTATAGATAGCGTTAGCTTGATTACGGGGCGGAAATTGCGTGGGTCCGCACCGTCCGTCGTGCGGTCAATTTGAAATGGATTGACGGTGCCGTCCAGCATAAATTGTTGGACGTCGAACCTGGGGACAAATTTATTTCTTGTTGATAAATCAATAAGCAACTATGAATGCAATGAGGTATGACATAATCATCGCGCGAGGAAGTTGGTACCCAACCATTTGAATTGCGAGAGCCCCATGCCCTGCATTGCCATATTCAACCAAAAAGGTGGCGTAGGTAAAACAACCACAGCCTGGAATCTGGCTGCGGCTGTTTCCCGTAGCGGGGTGCCTGTTACGCAGATCGACCTTGATCCGCAGGCGCATTTGTCCGATTTGTGCGGCATTGGGAAAATTCTCTCTGAAAGTAGTATTTACGGTTTTTATCACGACCACCGGACACTCTCGTCCTTACTGGTCGCAACCGGGCCGCATCGTCAGCTGATCCCCGCGCATCTGGAATTGGCCAAGGTCGACACGCAATACGGTAAAGGGCCGGATATCCTCAATCGCTTGAAACACGCGCTGATGCGAGAGCATCTGGCGGGAGCCAGCCGCGCCGTGATCATCGATTGCTGCCCAATGTTGGGCGTGTTGTCTTTATCGGGCGTATTTGCAGCTGACCATGTTCTGGTGCCGATTTCGGCTGATTACCTGGCGGTAAAAGGCGCGCTGCAGGTTGAGAAATCACTGAATGCCTTGTCGCGGGTATTCAAGCAACGTATCGGGCGCCGCTATGTATTGACCCGATTCGATGGGCGCCGACGCATGTCGTGGGATATTGAAAAGACATTGCGTGCCCATTTTGGCGACGAACTCTGTGAAACGCGTATCAGCGAAAATGTGGCGGTCGCCGAAAGCCCGGAATTCCGCCGCGATGTCATTGACTACGCGCCCAGTAGCCGGGGCGCACAGGATTACTTGGCATTGCATCACGAGTTGGTCGACGCGGGCTATTTGCCTGTGCCTGCAGCCGAAGAGCCGGCCAAAGTCTACCCAGAAGCCCATGTCATCCTGCGTGATATCGCCGTTCGGGCTGCTGCGACCCGGTCATGACGGGTGCGAAATAGGTGTTAACGGCCCAAGGGGTCGGCTTCGGACAAGATGGCTGAGATGGCACTCTCCAGGTCGCCACAGAGGCCTGAGTGCGCTTCTTCCAGGCTTTTCGATTCCAGTACGGTTGCGTGATGGTACATCTGCAGCAGCTTTTGCTCTGCATGTGCCATATCGTTCGCCTGGATAACGAGGTTATCGACGATGGAGCCTGCCTTGGTGCGAATGCGGAAGCCGAATTTTTGCATGTCTTCAGTTTAGGATAGGGTAGGTTTCAATCCAAATCCGCGGTGCGGGAAAATGCCGCGGCGCCGATACTTTCGCAGAGCTTCCCTAGCAGCAGTCTCTTACTGACCCTCGTCGACAAAATCGTTGACCGATAGCGCACCAGCCGCACGAGCGTCTTCGCGTCGGCGTAACTCCACGCGGCGGATCTTGCCCGATACCGTTTTGGGGAGTTCATAAAATTCCAATCGCCGAATCCGCTTGTAAGGCGCCAGATGTGCACGGGCAAAGGCGAACAGCGCCTTGGCCATGGCGGCATCGGGCGCATAGCCTGCCGCGAGTGCCACATAGGCTTTCGGCACCGCATGGCGAATGGGGTCCGGGCTTGGCACGATGGCGACCTCGGCGACCGCTTCGTGCATGATCAGCACGCTCTCGAGCTCGAAAGGGCTGATACGGTAGTCCGACGCCTTGAAAACATCGTCGCTACGCCCGACAAAGGTCAGGTAGCCATCGGTATCTACTGCGGCCACGTCACCGGTCCGATAGAAGCCGTCACGCGTGGCGTCGGCCGTCTTGCCACTATCGCCTTCATAGCCTTGCATCAGGGAAAGTGGCGACTGCCTGAGGTCGATGGCGATCTCGCCTTCTTGCGCGGGCTGATCGTTCGCATCCAGCAGCACAATCCGATAACCGGGTAGCGGCCTGCCCATCGAGCCGGGTTTGATGGATTGGCCCGGGCTATTGGCGATCTGGGCCGTGGTTTCCGTCTGGCCATAGCCATCGCGTATCGTGATGTCCCATGCGCGTGCCACCTGCTCGATCACTTCCGGGTTGAGCGGCTCGCCCGCGCCCACCAGCTCGCGCAGCCGGTTTGGGTAGTCGCCGAGCGGCGCCTGCACCAGCATGCGCCAGACGGTGGGTGGCGCGCACAGTGTAGTGATGGGGTAACCCGACAATGTGGCAAGCACATCGCGCGCATTGAATCGCGTGTAGTTGTACGAGAACACGCAGGCGCCGGCATTCCAGGGCGCAAAAAAGCTGCTCCAGGCGTGCTTTGCCCAGCCGGGCGAGCTGATATTCCAATGCACATCACCTGGATGCAGGCCGATCCAGTACATCGTCGACAAGTGGCCAATCGGGTAGCTCTGATGCGTATGCATGACCAGCTTGGGTTTCGACGTCGTGCCTGAGGTGAAATACAGCAGCATCGGCGCATCGGCCCGCGTAGGGTCGTTGGCAGTGAACTCTTCCGCTTGGCCCGCCGTCTCGTCGACGTAGCTCGACCAGCCCGACACGACCGTACCCACTGCAACCTTGGTCAGCCCGTTGGCAATGCGGTCGAACTTGCTGGTGTATGCGCTACCCACCACCAGATGCCGGATGCGGCCACGGTCGATGCGGTCTGCCAGGTCATCCTCGCCCAGCATGGCAGTACATGGCACCACCACGGCACCGAGTTTCATGGCGGCTAGCATGGTTTCCCAAAGGGCGGGTTCGTTGCCCAGCATCAGCAGCACGCGGTCACCACGCGCGACACCGCTGCTCGCCAGAAAATGTGCCACTTGATTGGAGCGCCGACGCAGGGCTTCGAACGACGCCTTGAACTCGCAACCATCTTGCTCCAGCAGCCAAAGGGCAGGTGCATGGTTGTCACGTGCCATGGCATCGAAGTAGTCGATTGCCCAGTTGAAGTGCTTGAGCCGAGGCCAGGTAAATTCGCGATAGGCGGTGGGGTAATCTTCGCGGTGCGCGAGCAGGAAGTCGCGCGCGCTCAGGAAGGCGCCGAGAGCGTCCATGTGTTGTCTCCTCTTATATGTTTTTGTGCGTGCAGCCTATAAGTAGTTCCATTGTAGCGCCCGTGCGTCACTGTCGTAGCATGACCACGCCATGCTTGATAGGCGAGGGTGGACGCGCATATGGTTTCCACCTGTTGTGCCGGCTGCGGCCGGCAACGTGGAGAACCGTTCATTTTCTGGGGATGCCGACTGACATGATGCTGCCAACTATTGCGCGCTATGCGCTAACTTGCCTGACCGCCGCGGTATTCGCCGCAGACCTGCCGCCCACCCCGCGTACGGTGGATGTCGTCGATCACACCTTGGGGCTGACCCTGCCCGACCCTTATCGGTGGATGGAGGGTGAAAACAACGCTGAATTCAAGACCTGGCTGACCGCGCAAGGCGCCTATACGCGCACCCAGCTCGATGCCTCGTCTAACCTCGCAGCCTGGCGTACACGGCTAAAGGCGGCGAGTGCCGGTACGTTGGTCAACCGGCTGCAACGGCGTGTGGCGGGCCGTGTGTTTTTCCTACGGCTTGAAAACGGCAAGGGCGCAGTGTTGATGGTGCGCGATGCAGATGGCACCGAGCGGGTGCTGCTCGACCCGGCCATCCAGTCGACCGGTACCAGCCACGCCAATATCACCGAGTATTCCCCGTCACCCAATGGCAAGCTGGTCGCCGTCAATGTCGACCACGGTGGTAGTGAAGTGACGACCATCGAAGTGCTGGACGTGGCAACAGCCGCCCCCTTGCCTGACGACGCTGTCGAGCATATCTGGGGCGAATTCAGCGCGGCTTGGCTGACGGATAGCAGTGGCTACACCTACACGCAGATGGCCCCAACCAAGCCTGGCGTCGATGCGATGCTTAATATGCGCGCGCGGCTGCATAAGCTGGGAACGCCGGTACAAGGCGACCCGCAACTGATGGCGACCGGGCAGAACGCAAGCTTTCCCCTGCAAGCTGCCGAATTCGCATCGATCGATATGAGCAACGAGTCGCCCTATGCCATTGGCACTGCGGGTGGTGCGCGCAAGGAGTTGCGACTCTGTGTGGCGCCGAAGACGGATGTGTTGAAACCCAGCGTGAAATGGCAGTGCGTGGTGGACTACCGCGACCAGGTCGAGGGGTATGCGCTGCAAGGCAAGGTGCTGTACCTGCAATCGAGCAAGGGGGCATCGAATGGTCAAGTACTGGCGCTTGACCTGAGCCATGCAAAATTGTCACTCAAGCAGGCCAAGGTGTTTGTGCCGGAATCCAAGGATGCGGTGTTGACGGCCCTCGCCGTGGCGCACGATGCGCTCTATTTGCGTCGCATGACGGATGGCATCGATGGCTTCACACGCGTCAGCTACGCCGACGGTAAGGCGACCCCGCTCGTCATGCCATTCGCGGGCGCAGCTTATGCGCTGTCGAGCCAACCGCGCGAAGATGGGCTCGTACTGACTTTGCAGAGCTGGACGCGCCCGCGCGTGGCCTATGCGTATGACCCGGTGACCGATACCTTTACCGACCTGAAGCTCGGCGCGACGTCGGCAGGCGACTACAGCGATATCGAATCGACTGAAACGGTCGCGATTAGCAGCGACGGTACCCGCGTGCCGCTGTCGATCATCCATCGTAAGGATGTGGCGCACGACGGCAAAAATCTGGCATTGGTGGATGGCTACGGCGGCTACGGCGACAGCATGCAGCCGTTTTTCGACCCAATGCTGCTGGAGTGGGTCAAGGCGGGCCACGTCTACGCCATGGCGCACGTGCGCGGCGGGGGGGAGAAGGGCGATGCCTGGTGGCGTGGCGGCAAGAGCGACAAGAAGTACAAGGGGGTGGAGGATTTTGTGGCTTGTGCCGAAGCGCTCAGCAAGCTGGGTCTGACCCAGCCCAAGCTGACGGCCGCAGACGGCGCCAGCATGGGCGGCGTACTGGTCGGCGGCGCGATTACACTTTCGCCTGATCGCTTTGGTGCGGCGGTGATCCATGCGGGCATGCTGAACCCGACCCGCCTCCTGGCGGGGACCAATGGCGAGAACCAAATTGCGGAGCTGGCGGACCCGCGTACGGCGGCAGGGCTCAAGGTGCTGGCGGCGATGGACCCTTACCAGCGCGTCAAGCAGGGGACTGCCTACCCGGCCGTTTTGCTTGCGGTAGGGGTAAACGACAGCCGCGTATCGCCATGGGAAAGTGGTAAGTTTGGTGCCAAGCTGCGTACGGCCACGTCAAGCGGCAAGCCGATCTGGTATCGCACCAATGGCGATGCCGGCCACTTCACCGATTCGCTGGACGATACGGCGGCGGAGGCGGCGGATACCTACACCTTCCTCGAAATGCAGTTGCACTGAGACGGCGATACCAGAAATGACAAAACGGCCCATTGGGCCGTTTTGTTTTTGGGGCAGACAAGCAGCAGCTACATCATTCCCATCAATGCCGGCAACCAGGTCGACAGAATCGGCGTGTAGGTGACGATGACGAGGAACACCAGCATCGTCAGCAGCCACGGCCATACGGCGACGGTCAGCTCGGTGATGCCCATCTTGGTGATGCCCGACGTCACATACAGGTTCAGCCCCACCGGCGGGTGGCAGAGACCGATTTCCATGTTCGCGACAACCAGGATACCGAGGTGGATCGGATTGATGCCAAGACGCTGCGCCATGGGGAACAGGATCGGTGCCATGATCAGCACGATGGAGCTCGGTTCCATCACATTGCCGGCAATCAACAGGATAACGTTGACCGCGATCAGGAAGGCGATGGGGCCAAAGCCCATGTGCACCAGCCAGTCCGCCATCAGCTGCGGAATGTTCTGGTAGGTCATCAGGAAGGAGAACAGCACCGCATTGGTCACGATGTACAGCAGCATCGCGCTCATATTGGCCGATTCGAGCAACACCTTCGGGATCTGTTTGAACTTGAGATCCTTGTACACAAAGACCGAGACGAAGAAGGCATAGACCGCGCTCATCGCCGCCGCTTCGGTCGCGGTGAACAGACCGCTGTAGATACCACCAATCACCACAACGACCAGGAACAAGCCCCACACGCTTTCGCGGAAGGCTTTGAAGCGCTGGCCCCAGGTGGCGCGCGGCAGGCGTGGGTAGTTGTTCTTGCGTGCGATGTACCAGGTGGTCAGGCACAGCATCACGGTCAGGATCAAGCCCGGAATCAAGCCAGCCACGAACAGGGCGCCGATCGAGGTATTGGTCGAGACGGCGAAGATCACCTTGATGATGGAAGGCAGCATCAGGATACCGAGTGCGCCCGATGTGGCGATCACCCCTGCGCCGAAGCGCTTCGGGAAGCCTTGTTTTTCCATCTCAGGCAAAATCACGGCGCCAATGGCGACCACAGTCGCGACGCTGGAGCCACAGACCGAGGCGAACAGCGCGCAGGCCACCACGGCCGAGAGGCCCAGACCGCCGTGCCAATGGCCGACCAGCGACGTGGCGAAGTTGATCATGCGTCGTGCCACACCGCCGTGCGTCAGGAAGTTGCCCGCCAGGATAAAGAACGGGATCGCCATGATCTCGAAGTTCTCGATGCCGGTGAACAGCTTCTGCGCGACCTGCTCCATCGGCAGCGTGGTCATCGTGAACATGAAGGTCAGCACGGTCAGACCGAGCGCGATCGAGATCGGCATACCGGTCATCATGAGGCCGATCAACAGCGAGAAGACCAGGGCCTTGGCGCCGCCAACCACCACGAAGGCGATCAGGATCGCGAAGATGCCGAGTGGCACCTTGAGCGGCAGGGGTTTGCGTGTGGTATCAATGGCGGTGTGGCTCATGCTGCCACCTCCTTGTTGTCAACATCGACGCCTTCGACGTGAGCTGCGTCGTGCGAGGGCAAATCGCCCGTGCGCCAGAAATGCCAGGCCACTTGCAGGAAGCGGAAACACATCAGCGACGAACCACAAGGAATCGCGAGGTAGACGATCCACATCGGGGCTTCGAGGTCGTTCGAGACGTTGGTGGTGTGCGAGAACTTCCACACGAGGCTGCCGCCCATATAGGCAATGACACTGGTGAAGAGTGCGCCAGCGAGGAGGCCGAACATCACGAAAAACTTGCGATGGGCGGGTGCCAGACGGTTGATCATCACGTCGACGCCGACATGGATACCGGTGCGTACGCCGTAGGCCGCGCCGAACTTGGCCATCCAGACGAACATGAAAATACAGAGTTCCTGCGCCCAGGAAAGATTAAGGCTCAAGAGCCAGTCCTGAATATAGGGAATATGCAGGCCAGACGCATAGCGATGGACGACGGCGACGAAGATCAGGAGCGTCGCTGCCGCCATGAGGAAGGCGATCAGCCATTCTTCAAGGTGGTCGAGGAATTTCATGGTTTGCCTCACAGAAGGGATGCAGGCCAGGCAGAATCGAACAAGGGCCAAGGCATGTGCTGCCTTGGCCCTCGATTGCACGGATTACTTACCGGCTGGCTTGAAGTTGGTTTCCTTGTAGATCTCTTGCAGGAGATCAGGACCAATCCGATTGGCCATCTTGGCATGGACCGGTACCAGCGCTTGGCGGAAAGCGGCGCGCTCAGCCGGGGTCGGCGTATAGATGGTGGTCTTGCCGGAAGCCTTGATGGCAGCGAGCGCCTTGTCGGTTTCCTGCTTGGCGATCTGGTTGGCGTACACGGTGGCGTCAGCCATTGCGCCTTCCAGCTGTGTGCGGATATCGGCCGGCAGGCCGTCCCAGAACTGTTTGTTCACGATGACGGCGTAGCCGAGGAAACCGTGGCCGGTCAGCGTCAGGTTCTTTTGTACCTCGTACGCCTTGCTGGTGAAGAGGTTGGAAGGCTCAAGCTCGGTACCGTCGACCACACCGGTCTGCAGCGCTTGGTAGACTTCCGAGAAAGCCAGCACCTGGGGCAGGGCACCCAGCGTGCGCATTTCTTCGTCCAGCACCTTGGATGACTGGATGCGGATCTTCAGGCCCTTCACGTCAGCCGGGGTATGAATCGGCTTGTTGGAGGTGAGGTTCTTGAAGCCGTTGTCCCAGAATGCAAGGCCCTTGATGCCCTTGGCGTCGAGCTTGCCCAAGAGCTGCTTGCCGATCGGGCCGTGCATGACCTTGTTCACGTCGTCATAGCTGTCGAAAATGTACGGCAGGTCGAAGACTTCGAATTCCTTCACGCCCAGTGGGCCGAACTTGGCGAGCGAGGGGGCCAGCATCTGGACCGAGCCCAGTTGCAGCGCTTCCATCTCTTCCTTGTCCTTGAACAGCTGGCTGTTCGGATAGACCTCGACCTTCACGCGACCTTTGGTGCGTTCTTCGGCAAGCTTCTTGAAATAGTCTGCAGCCTTGCCCTTCGGCGTATCCGGGGCGACAACATGGCTGAATTTGATGATGATCGGGTCTGCAGCAGCAAAACCCAGTGCGGACAAAGCAAGCGCCAAAGCGCCCACCAAGAGGGAACGACGATTCATCGTGTTGTCTCCGTTTATATTCGAATGACTGCGTTGTGGGCGTATTGTTTGCCTCTCGGGTGCGCGGCTCAATTGTGGAAAGCGCATTGTGGAAAACCACAGTCGGGTTTTCTGTTTGTTGGGTAGGATACTTGTGCCGGTAGTGCACCACCCGGCTTAGCCGGGTGCATACCGGTAACGGTGTATCACCTGTCCGACTGTGCCTGATTGAGTCCACTCCGCTGCCTTCGCTGCTGCGAGTACCCGCAAGGGGTAGGCCGTGGTTCTAAGGCGCTAAAGCGCCAAGAACCACGCACGGTGCCTCGCTGATGCTCGGAAGTGGTTTCTCAGGCTCCGCATGCATGCGCACATGCTTAATTTACGTCTACCATGGCAGCCACCATGCCCATCGTTTCTTCTCCTATCCCGCCGCTTCCCCTGCCTGCCGTCAGTCGCTGGGTGTGGATATGGCCGCATGTGGCCTTGCTGCTGCTTGCGCTCGCGGTGGGCGGTTTGCTGTGGTACAGCCAGTACGAAGAGCGACGGGCGCAAGAAGACGTGTTGATCAATGACACGCTGTGGGCCGAGCAGAACCTGCGTTTCCAGTTCGAAGAGATTGAGGACAAGCTCAAGGGGCTTGCGGTTGCCGAGCAAACTGGCGCACTGGACCCGGCCAACTTCCGTGACCGCATTACGCTGTTGCTCAATAGCGAAGCAGGCATTGTCGGCGTCTCGACGGTCGATTTGAACGGCACCATTCGCCTGCAGGCAGGGGCGCCCCTGCCCAACCGCAGCCTCTGGCAGGCGGCGATGGATATTGCGGGTGCAACGGCACGACCGGCGTTCAGCCGGCCTACCCGTGTCGGCAATGACACGCTGATTTTCCTTGCTGTGGCGGAGGGTGACGCGCGGCTGGTTGCGCAGATCTCCCTCGGGCAACTGGTGTCGCACCAGATTCCTTGGTGGTTCGCCGCCAAATATCGCCTCACGCTGCGTGACCTTGATGGCACGACCATTGCCGCCAAATCGGGCGTCGAGGCGGGGCGTGAGGGCAGCAGCAAGGACGTGCAGCTCGACCCGCCAGGACAGGGCATCACCATGCGGGTGACGGCCTACCGCACCGCAAGCAGCCTCGTGCAGCGCATGCTGATCGGCGCTGTGCTGTGCCTCGCCGGGGCGGTACTGGTGAGCTGGTGGCACCTTCACCGCCATATGCAGGGCCGGCAAGCCGCTGAAATGGCGCACAGTAACGAACATGCCTTCCGCAAGGCGATGGAAGAGTCACTGACCATCGGCATGCGTGCGCGTGACCTAGAAGGCCGCATCATTTATGTGAACCAGGTGTTCTGCAAGATGGTCGGCTATGGCGAGGAAGCGCTGCTCGGCGCAGTGCCGCCTTACCCCTATTGGGACCCTGAAGGCATCGAGCGGCATATCAAGCAGAATGCCGACGCCCTGAGTGGCCGCTCGCCCATGAACGGCTACGAAACCCGTTTCAAGACCGCGACTGGAGAGATGGTGGACGTGGTTGTCTTTACTGCGCCGCTGATCGATGCGACAGGGCGCCAGCGTGGCTGGATGAGCTCGGTGATCGATGTGACAGAGCGTAAGCGCATCGAAGTGCTGACGCGCGAGCAGGAGCAACAGTTGCAGCAGGCGACGCGGCTGAGCGCAATGGGCGAGCTGGCCTCGACGCTCGCCCATGAGCTGAACCAGCCGCTGATGGCGATGTCGAGCTACGCGAGTGCGGCTAAGCAGCTCTCGTGTCAGCCCGAGCAAAAAGACCTGCTGGCCTCGACCCTTGAGAAAATCTCCGGCCAGGCCGATCGCGCGGCGCAAATCATTGCGCGCATCCGCGAGTTTGTGCGTAAGCGTTCGCCCGAGCTGGATCGGTGCAATCTCAACACCATTGTCGAAGATGCGGTGGCGCTGGTTGAAGCCGATGCCCGACAGCGCGGCCTGCGGCTCGATGTGCGGCTGGCCGCCGATCTACCGAATCTCGACGCTGATCGCATCTTGTTGCAGCAAGTGTTGGTCAATCTGATTCGCAACGGCCTTGATGCGTGCAGCGACCAGCCGATCGGGCGCCGCAATGTCACCATATCGACCTTTGCTGAGCCATCGCAACTTGGTGTACGGGTGGCGGACCGTGGCAATGGCTTGGATGAAGCGGCCACGCGGCATCTGTTTGAGGCTTTCTACACCACCAAGCCAAGCGGCATGGGCTTGGGTTTGAGCATCTGCCGCTCGATCGTGGAGCGGCACCACGGTAAGCTCTGGCACGAGGCGCACCCTGAAGGGGGCGCTATCTTCACCTTTACGCTACCCCTATGACCGCGACCAGCAATAACCCGGTATTCCTGATCGACGACGACGATGCCGTGCGCGATGCGCTGGGCTTGCTGCTGCTGGCGCATGGCTACGCGGTGCGTGTGTTCGAATCGGGCGAGGCCTTCCTCGCGGCGATCTCTCCGCAGCAGGAAGGCGTGGCGATTCTCGACGTGCGCATGGGCGGCATGAGCGGGCTCGATGTGTTCGAGCGCCTACGCGAGATGGGCAGCGAGCTGACGGTGATCTTCCTCTCGGGCCATGGCGACATCACGATGGCAGTGGGGGCGGTGAAGCAAGGGGCATTCGACTTTCTGGAAAAGCCTTGTGCCGAGCAGACCTTGCTCGACAAACTGGGCGACGCGCTGGCGGTGGCGACAGCGCGCAAGCAGTCGCGCGGTACGCAAGAGGCGGCACATGCAAGGCTTGCGAAGCTATCGGCGCGCGAACGGCAGGTGATGGATCGGATTCTGGCGGGCAAGCTCAACAAGCAGATTGCAGATGAGCTCGGTGTGACCATGCGCACGGTGGAAGTCCATCGTGCCAATGTATTCGCCAAAATGGCCGTGCGCTCGGCTGTCGAGTTGGCGCAAATGTTGGCAGCGAGGTAGCTATGGGCCGAACTGCTGTCGACCGCCTCACCTGGTTGGACTCCAACCCGACACTGAATGCCTTGGCCGAGGAGAGCCCTGACGACTGGTCGGAGGTCAAAGCGGAGCTGGCCGAGATATTCGCCCGGCGGGACCCGGCCGCTGTGAAAGCGCTGGCCGAGCGGGTCAGCGTACGGGTGGGCGACGATGGCCGCTTTTTGAGCGGCGAGCGAAGCGGCCACGCCTTCGAGGCCTTTGTGCGGCAGCAGCTGCGCGCCCGCATGACGCATCTCGCACTGCGCCAATACGCGTTTTCGTCCGCTACGGGCGTCGCGCAAGGCAAGGTTCGCTTCAATCTGTTCAATGGCCTGTTGGCGCAGCGGCTTTTGTTTGAGCGAGATCTGGTTCGTAAGCCGGCTTCAGATAGGGCGTTCCGTTGGCTCTGGCCCTGGCTTTGGCAGAAGCGGCTGCTGATGCCCCTGGTCGAGAAGCGCGGCATCTACTGTTTCTACAGCCGCAATCTGGTACGGGGCCTGGCTGCGCTGATTGGCGACCGGCCCTGCGTCGAGATCGCGGCAGGTGACGGGACGCTGAGTCGCTTCCTGGCAGACGTGGGCGTGCAGATGACGGCGACTGACGACCATAGCTGGTCTGCACAGGTTCGTTACCCGGAGTCGGTCAAACAGATGGATGCCGCGACCGCATTGCAGCGTCTGCAGCCCAAGGTGGTGCTGTGCTCTTGGCCGCCGTCGGGCAATGCGTTTGAGCGCAAGGTATTTCGTACCCAGAGCGTCGAGACCTATATCGTGATCGGCAGCCGTTCGCGCTTCATTACCGGTAACTGGGCGGAATACGAATCGCAGACCACGTTCGAGTTTACCGAGCGAACCGACCTCTCAAGCGGCGTGCTGCCGCCCGAGCTGCACGGCGGTGTCTGGGTTTTTGAGCGAAAGTCTGGCCCCAACTGACGGCCTACCCCCATAGCCAGCGCCGTGTTCCCTTGTTAAGGTAACGTCCTTCCTGAGTCATTGTGGAGCGCGGTGTTGTGAGTCGGCTTGTTTCCTACGGGTGCCTGGCACTCAGCATGTCCTTGGTCGGCAGCTATGTGGCGCTGTCCAAACCGCTTGGCGCTGCACTGCCGGTGTTCCTGTTGGCCTGGATGCGTTTTGGCATCGGTGGGCTTGCCATGCCGCACTGGCTCAAGCGCCCAGCCGATGAAGCCCCCATGACGGGGCGCACGCGTAGATTGGTGTTTCTTGAATCCCTCCTCGGCAATTTCCTCTTCAGCATCTGCATGCTCACCGGTGTGAGCATGACGAGCGCGGTATCGGCAGGGGTGATCATGGCGGCGATTCCGGCTGCGGTTGCGCTGCTAAGCTGGCTGCTGCTGAAGGAGCGCATCGCGCCGCGTGTTTGGCTGGCAATCGCCTGTGCGGTGGGCGGCATCGGGCTCTTGGCGACGACCAAGGCTGCACCGCAAGCGGGGAGCACAGTCTACCCGCATGAGCTCTTGGGTAATCTGCTCGTCGTGGGGGCGGTGCTGTGCGAGGCCTTCTACGCCGTCATCGGCAAGACACTGACCAAGGACTTGAGCCCCAAGCGGATCACGGCTTTGATCAATCTATGGGGCTTTGCACTGATGACACCATTTGGTGCCTACCAGGCGCTCCATTTCAATTTTGCTGGCGTTCACCCCGCGACTTGGCTCTTGCTGGTGTTTTATGCGCTGGCCGCCAGTGTCTGGGCGGTTTGGCTCTGGATGACGGGCCTGAAAGGCGTGCCTGCGAGCCAGGGTGGGGTATTCACGGTAATGCTGCCGGTCTCCGCTGCGCTCGTCGGTATCTTCGCCCTGGGTGAATCGCTCAGCACCGTTCAGTTCGTCGCGTTTGCATTGGCGCTGCTCGGCGTGGTGCTGGCCACGCTGCCCAGCCGCGCGCTACCGGTGCTGGCGACGGGACGCTGACGCCAACCGCTTCGATTTCGACCGCCCGATGCGCCACGATATGAGCGACCCAACCCAAATCATGCCGAAGCTTGCCATCTACCCGCTTGGGGAGGCCGCGCTGGTCTGCGAAGCACCCGTGCCCGCCAACTTGGCACAGCAACAGCATATCTGGCTGTTGGCCAAGCATCTGGCAGCGGTACCAGGTGTACTTGAGCTGATCCCTGGCATGAACAACCTGACGGTGCTGTTTGACCCGCTTGCCACCGATACAACGCTGCTGGAAGCTGAAATCACCACGCAATGGTCGCAGCCGCCGGTGACGGCAACCGTCGGTCGTCTGGTGGAGATACCCGTGCACTATGGTGTGGACGACGGGCCCGACCTGGGCGAAGTGGCGCAACACAACGGACTGAGCGAGCGCGAGGTCATCGTGCGTCATACGGGTGTCGACTACACCGTGTTCTTCATTGGTTTTCAGCCCGGCTTTGCTTATCTAGGTGACCTCGACCCCAAACTCGCCACGCCGCGGCGGGCGGAGCCCCGTGTGGCGGTGCCGGCCGGTAGCGTGGGCATTGGCGGTGCGCAGACAGGCATCTACCCGCTCGCGACACCAGGCGGCTGGCAGCTGATCGGGCGCACCGATCTCACCTTATTCGACCCCAATGCCGCACAGCCGACCCTCTTGCTGCCGGGCGACCGGGTGCGCTTTGTGGAGGCCTGATACGATGCCAAGCCAGGGCGTAGGCGTAGTCGAGATCGTCAAAGCAGGGCCGCTCAGCACGGTACAGGACATGGGGCGGCGTGGTTTACGCGACCGCGGTGTGAGCGTGGGCGGTGCGCTCGATACCAAGGCATTAGCGATAGCCAATTTGCTGGTCGGCAATGCAGCCGATGCAGCAGGCCTTGAGATCACCATTTGCCCGGCTGCAATACGTTTTCATGCCGATACCGTGATTGCCGTGACGGGTACTGACACCGACGCGCTGCTTGATGGCCGACCCGTGCGGCCCTGGTGGTGCGTACCCGTCAAGGCGGGGCAGCTGCTGCAGCTGCTCGCGCCGCAACGAACGATGCGCACCTATCTCGCCATTGCGGGCGGTATCGCGGTTGACCTGATGCTGGGTTCGCGCAGTACCGACCTCAAGGCCGGCTTCGGCGGGCTGGGCGGCCGTGCGCTGCGCGATGGAGACCGTTTGCCGGTGGGTGAATCCGCGAGCTTGAAGTCTACGGTCAAAGGCGTATTTCCGCCCGAATGGTGGCCGGCGGTGCGCGTGCTGCCCGGCCCGCAACTGGATTGGTTTACGCCGGAGTCCCTATCCACATTCTGGTCGACCGACTGGCAGGTCACGCCGCAGAGCAATCGCATGGGCTATCGATTGGCCGGCCCCGCTTTGGCGCGGCAGCACAAGGGTGAATTATTGTCCCACGGCGTGCTACCTGGCGTGATTCAGGTCCCACCATCGGGCTTGCCAATTGTCTTGATGGCCGATGCGCAGACGACGGGTGGGTACCCCAAGATCGGCGTTGTGATCCAGGCCGATCTCTGGAAACTCGCCCAGCTACGGCTGGGTGGCCGCGTTCGCTTTCTGCCTTGCGATACGGCGGAAGCACGCGACGCGTTGCATGCCGAGCAGCACTATCTGACACAACTGAAAAGGTCACTCGATGTCAATTGAACGCACCATGGCGGTCGACCTCAATGCCGATCTGGGCGAGGGTGGCGAATACGATGGCGAGCTGCTGAAAATCGTGACCTCGGCCAATATCGCCTGCGGTTGGCACGCGGGCGACTCGGCCACCATGCAGGCTACCGTGGCGCAGGCGGTGCGGCATGGCGTCGCAATTGGCGCGCACCCCAGTTACTTGGATCGCGAACACTTCGGCCGACGCAACATGCAGTTACCGCCCGCCACCGTCTATGCCGATATGCTTTATCAAATTGGCGCGCTGGCGGCGATTGCGCAGGCACAGGGCGCGCGGCTCAAGCATGTGAAGCCGCATGGTGCGCTGTATAACCAGGCGGCGCGCGACCCGGCATTGGCCGACGCGATTGCTGCGGCAGTCTGTGCGGTGGACCCCGCGCTGACACTCTACGGGCTGGCCGGCAGCGAATTGATACGCGCGAGCGAACGGGTAGGGCTCCGAGCCATTTCGGAAGTATTCGCCGACCGGGGCTATCAGGCAGATGGCAGCCTGGTGCCACGTGGTACGCCGGGCGATATGATCGAGGATGCCAGCGCAGCTGTGGCGCGTACGCTGCGCATGGTGCAGGCAGGCACCGTCGAGTCGGTCGATGGCAAGGTCGTTGCCATTGCGGCCGATACGGTCTGCCTGCATGGTGACGGCGCGCACGCGCTTGAATTCGCCCGGGCGCTGCGTGCAGCATTGAGCGGCGCAAATATCACGCTGCGCGCACCCGCGTAGCGCGGGTTGACGGGTCCGGATTCATACCAAGGAGCGGTTCGATGGAGCATGCTGTCAGCTTATGGCCCCTGATCGGCGTCGCGGTGATCATCGTCGGCTTTGTGCTGCGTTTTAACCCGGTGCTTGTGGTCACGGGTGCCGGCATTGTCACGGGCCTTGCGGCGTCGATGCCGATCGAGGTGATTCTGGCCAAGCTTGGCACGGGCTTCGTCAAGACGCGTAATCTGACGCTGATCCTGATCCTCCCGCTGCCGGTCATCGGTCTTTTGGAGCGACATGGCCTACGCGATCGGGCGCAGGTTTGGATTGGTGGCATCCGCGCGGCGACGGCGGGGCGCTTGCTCGTGATCTACTCGTTCATTCGCGAAACGGCAGCCGCTCTCGGGCTGACCGGCCTTGGTGGTCCGGCGCAGATGGTACGCCCGTTGATTGCGCCGATGGCTGAAGCGGCAGCCGAGCGCCGCCATGGCGCCTTGCCCGATGCGGTGCGTTACCGGCTACGCGCTTTGGCTGCGGCGACCGACAATGTCGGTTTGTTCTTTGGCGAGGATATCTTCGTTGCCTTCGGCTCGGTCATCCTGATGCATACCTTCTTGCAGGAGAACCATGTCGCGACCGAGCCACTGCAGATTGCGCTTTGGGGCATGCCGACGGCGCTCGCTGCCTTCATGATCCACGCTACGCGTATGTACCGCGTCGACGGCAAGTTACCGCGATACATTGCGGCGGCGCATGCCGCTGGGGCTGCTCAGTCTCCCAATAAGGAGGCGGCTTCATGCTGATCAAACTCGATTACCTGATGTGGATCGGTGGCTTGATTCTGGCTGCCGTGGCCTATTTGAGTGCGCGCGATGCGTCTAACCCCAGGCGTTGGACGAGTGGCCTCTTCTGGGGCATCTTCGCGCTTATCTATTTGCTGGGTGATCGGCTGCCGCCCATTGCTGTAGGTGCGCTTGTCGTCGCCATGGCGCTGCTGGCAGGCTTGGGTGGTGTAGGCAAGGGGCAGTACCGCCCCTTACCTTCGGCTGAGCGTTTGGCGCAAGTGGCGCGCCTCGGTAACCGTCTGTTCGTGCCGATCTTGTCCATTTCCGTCATCGCCATGCTGGGTAGCCTTTTGATGAAGGACGTGAAGCTCGCAGGCTACTTTGTGCTCGACCCAAAGAACCTGACGCTGGTGAGTGCGGGCCTTGGGGCGCTGCTTGCGCTGGCCGGTGGTTTGCTGCTGACGCGCGACCGACCCGCGCAGCCGCTGCACGAGGCGCGCCGCCTGCTGGAAGCCATGGGTTGGGCGGTGATGCTGCCGCAGATGCTGGCGACGCTTGGGCTGCTGTTTACCGATGCCGGGGTGGGTAGTGCAGTAGCGCATTTGACGACTTCGGCCGTGGCGGTCGACAACCGTCTGGTTGCCGTCGCCGCCTACGCCATCGGCATGGCTTTGTTCACCATCATCATGGGCAACGCGTTTGCGGCCTTCCCCGTGATGACCGCGGGTATCGGCATTCCTATCTTGCTGGGCGTGCATCATGGCAACCCTGCCGTAATGGCAGCGATCGGCATGTTCTGTGGCTATTGCGGTACCTTGCTGACGCCCATGGCGGCGAATTTCAACATCATTCCGGCGGCCTTGCTGGAGCTGCCCGATAAGAACGCCGTGATCCGCGCGCAATGGCCCACGGCAGTGATGCTGCTGATCGTGAATATCGGCCTGATGTATTTCCTGATGTTTCGCTGACCCACCAAGCAGGTAAGCCATGGCGCCTCAAACTGTCTTGCTCACTGGTTTCGAGCCCTTCGCGGATGACACGATCAATCCGTCGTGGGAAGCTGTTCGGCAACTCGATGGCTGGCAGGAGGCTGGCTTTATCGTGGTCGCGCGGCAGTTGCCCTGTGTCTTCGGGACTGCATTGGATGCATTGGACGAGCTGGTGGGGTGGTTGAATCCACAGATCGTGATTGCGGTCGGCCAGGCTGGGCGTCGGGCAGACATCAGTGTCGAGCGCGTGGCGATCAATGTCGATGACGCGCGTATTCCCGACAATGCAGGGCGTCAGCCGGTCGATGAGCCGATCGCGGCGGATGGCCCCGCAGCGTACTTTTCGACGCTGCCGATCAAGGCCATTGTCCATGCATTGCGTGCTGCGGGGATTCCGGCTTCGGTGTCGCAGACTGCGGGCACGTTTGTCTGCAACCATGTTTTTTATGGTGCGGCGCGTTTGGCGGCGACGCGCTACCCCGCGATGCGCGCGGGCTTTATCCATATTCCGTTCTTGCCCGAGCAAGCCGTTCAACACCCTGGTACGCCGAGTTTGGCGCTCGATACCGCCGTTGAGGCACTGCGTGTCGCAGTGCGCGTCAGCGTGGGTATCGATACCGATATTCGTGAGTCGGGCGGGCAGATCGACTAGCGACCCGGTACTTCGCTTCACCATATCCGGTGCGCCTTGAACTACAATTCGGCCATTCCTCCTGTCGCGTGTTTTTAGTGTGAATCGTTTCCTCCGTTGGGCCAAATGGCTGCTTGCCGTTCTCATCCTGTTCACCGTCTTGGCGGCGGTGGGGTTCCACTTTGCGGTGGCCAAGCTGAAATCCGAAGTCTTGACCGCCTTGGGGCCCGATAGCGAGATCGGCGAAATCAACGTCGGCTGGCATGCGATTGAAGTGCGCAATTTACGCTTGCACGGCCCTGCCGGTTGGCCGGCTGAAGATGCCCTGAGGGCAGATCGTGTCGTCATCGAACCCGATTTACGCAGCCTGTTTTCGGGCGATATTCATGTGTCGAATATCACCGTGGACGGGGCCTATCTCTCGGTCTGGCGTACACCAGCCGGCAAGATGCGGCTCTTGCCCAGTCTGCTCGAAAAGCCGGCCAAGCCGGAAGAAAAGCAAACCGATGACCAACCGGGCAAGCCGATGCCTAAGGTTTTGCTGAGCGCAATTCATTTCACGAACAGTGAGCTGCTCTTTGTCGATGCCAGCGTGCCGCACGGCCCGGTCAAACTGGATATAAACCAGATGCAGGTCGACATCACCGACCTGACGCTGCCTGCACTCGATGACACCACGCATCTTCACCTATCGGGTGTAGTGCGAGGGAAGAAGCACGATGGCACTATGGCGATCGACGGCAATGCGGTGCTTGCAACGCGCGAATCCGACATCAAACTGGTGTTGAAGGGAGTCGATCTCCTGCCTTTGGCGCCTTATCTTTTGAAGGCGTCAGACTCTGGCGTGAAGCAAGGCACGCTTGATCTGCAGATCGACTCTGAGGTCCGCAAGAATCATCTGCATGCGCCGGGGCAGATTTCATTGCGCGATCTGGAACTCGACACGCATGCCGGCTTCATGGGCATCTCACAAAAAGCGGCGGTGGGTTTGCTGAAGGACAAGAGCGGCGTGATCACGGCGCACTTCACGCTTGATGGCAACCTGAACGACCCGCATTTCTCGATCAACGAAAATCTCTTGAACCGTGCGGGTGCGGGGATCGCCGACACGCTGGGTGTGAGCGTGGAAGGCCTGACCAAGAACGTGAGCAATGCAGCGCAAGGCATTGGTGGCAAGCTGCGCGGCCTGTTCCACTAAGCACGGGTCGCGGCCAGCCGTGGTGTGCCTTTCGGGATACACATTTTCAGCAGCGACTGACCGAAACGAGACAGTGCGCGATACGCTGGCAAGACGTATGCAATACTCCCGCAACAGTTAAATGGGAGTGCGCAATCATCGGAACGTTACGCTGGGCCCGCAATGGGGTAGGGCCTGTCCTTTTCGCGGTCGTTCTTGCTTGCAGCGCGCTGGCGCCGAATACCGTATCCGCATCGACTTCGAGTCAGGAAGCTCAAGCGCCACTCCCCTGGGTCTCTGCCTACTCCTTATTCGGCTCACCCAAGTACGGGGCTCGCTTCGATCACTTCGACTACGCCAACCCTTCGGCGCCCAAGGGTGGGACGATCTACCTCTCCAATCCTGATCAGCGCACCAGTTTCGACAAGTTCAATCCTTACACGATCAAGGGGCAGGCCCCCGCGGGCGCCTCGCTGCTGATGTTCGAAACGCTGGGTGTGCTGAGCGCGGATGAACCCCAATCGGTCTACGGTTTGCTGGCCGAGTCTTTTCAGGTTGCGCCTGATTTCTCTTACGTCACGATTCGATTGAACCCAAAGGCGCGGTTCTACAACGGCGACCCGGTGACTGCGGCAGACGTGAAGTATTCGTTCGACTCGATGACGGGGCCCCATGCCTCACCGTCGTTTGCCGACCCGATCAATGGTGTGGCGTCCGCGCGCGTGCTCGATACGCAAACCGTCCGATTCGATTTCAAGAAACAGACCGCCGATACCGTCTTTGCCTTGTTCTGCAACCTGCCTATTTTCTCGCACAAGTGGGGGATGACGGCTGATGGCAAACATAAGGATTTCGATCAGATCGTCGACGAATACCCCATCACCTCGGGCCCTTATACGATCGCCAAGGTGGATTCAGGGCGTCGGATCGAGTTTGCCCGCAACCCGAACTATTGGGCGCGCGACTTGCCGGTACGCAAGGGTTTTTTCAATTTCGACCGGGTCGTCTATCGCTTCTATGAAGACGAGGATATCGTGCTCGAAGCCTTCAAGGCGGGTGAATTCGACATCACCATCGAGTACTCTGCGGGTCATTGGGCGCGCCTCTATCAAGGCCGGCAGTTTGACGATGGCCGGATTCTGAAGCGTGCGTTTCCAGAACAGATGGTGCAGGGATACCAGGCGTACAACCTCAATCTACGTCGGCCTTTGTTCCAAGACCCGCGCGTCCGCGAAGCATTGAATTATTCCTTCGACTTCAGTCGATTCGATACCGATACCTATCACCAGTACGTCCGTATCGGCAGTTTGTTCCCCGCATCTGAATACGCAGCCACCGGTATGCCGACGGCGGGCGAGCTCGCACTGCTTGAGCCGTATCGCAAACAGCTCGACCCTGCGGTGTTTGGCCCAGCCTACGTCAACCCAGACGCAGGTAAGCAGTCTGTCGGCCTGCGCGCCAACCTCTTAAAAGCGCGGGATTTGCTTGCCGAGGCCGGCTGGAAGATCGCCCCCGATGGGGTATTGCGCAACGCCAAGGGCGAGCCGTTCGAATTCGAATACCTGACGGGTGAAATCGGCACGGCGGGTGGCTTGGCATCGTGGCAGCGTAACCTGAAGAAGCTTGGCATCACGCTTAATACGCGCGAGGTCGATTACGCGCTCTACAACAAGCGCCTCATTGAATTCGACTTCGACATGATCACCATTGCGCCAGGCAGCAGCCTGCTGCCACGCAGTGCGACCCTCATTGGCTTGTATGGTTCTGCGGCGGCCGATACCAAGGGGTCGGATAACTATATGGGCATCAAGAATCCGGTCATCGATGCCCTGATTGCCAAAATTGGCGAGGCCAGGACGTTTGAAAGCTATCGCGATGCCTGCCGTGCGTTGGACCGCGTATTCATGCACGGTCACTACGGTGTACCCGATGTGACGTCGACCTCGGAACGAACGGCTTACTGGAACAAGTTCGGCATACCGGCCACGCTGCCGCGCTACTACACGATGCTGCTCACGCCTGACGTACCTTCGCAGGTCCTAAACTGGCCCGTCTCTACCTGGTGGATCAAGGACAGCGCACAGCGCGCTGCCCGATAAGCGGATCGGAAACATGCTGACCTATATCCTGAAGCGCCTCACGCTGATGTTGCCGACCTTGCTCGGCATCTTGACCATTACCTTTCTGGTCGTTCAATTTGTGCCGGGCGGCCCGGTGGACCAGGTGATTGCGAGCATGAAGCACCTGAACCACCACGGCGAGGCGGGTGGCAGCGCTTACCGGGGCGGGCAGGACTTGAGCCCCGACCAACTGAAGCAGATCACCAAGCTGTACGGCTTCGACAAGCCGCCCATCGAGCGCTATTTCACCATGCTGTCGCACTACGCGCGCTTTGATCTTGGTGACAGCTTTATGCACAGCGAACCCGTGTGGACCTTGATCAAGGAAAAGCTGCCCGTTACGTTGAGCCTCGGTTTGTGGACGTTTTTCATGTCTTACCTGATTTCGATTCCGCTCGGCATTGCCAAAGCCGTGCGCCAAGGCACGAAATTCGATATGTCGACCACTTTCCTGGTGCTGTTGGGTTACGCGGTACCGGGTTTCGTACTGGGCGTGGCGCTGATCGTGCTATTTGCCGGTGGCACCTTCCTTGAGTGGTTTCCCTTGCGCGGTTTGGTGTCTGACAACTGGCAGGATCTCAGCTGGGCAGCGCGTATCCGTGATTATTTCTGGCACCTCTGCTTGCCGCTGATCTGCCTCGCGATCGAGCAGTTCGCCGTGGTCACCATGCTGACCAAGAACACTTTCTTGGAAGAGATTCGCAAGCAATACGTGCTGGTGGCGCGGGCCAAAGGGCTATCGGAGCGACAGGTGCTCTACAAGCATGTATTCCGCAATGCGCTGCTGCCCATCATCACCGGTTTGCCTGCCGCTGTGTTGGCCGCGCTCTTCGGTGGGGACCTGTTGATCGAGACGCTGTTCTCGCTCGACGGTATCGGTTTGCTGTCCTACGAGTCGGTACTCCGACGGGATTTCCCCGTGGTGCTGGGCTTGTTGTTCATCACCACGCTGCTGGGCTTGGTGATCAAACTGGTTTGCGACCTACTCTATGTGGTCGTCGACCCCCGCGTGCAATTCGGCGCGGCAGCCAAATGAGGGGGCGGGCATGAATATGGAACTCGCTTCGATTTCGTCTGCACTCTCGCATGCGGCACCGAACTCGCGCTCACCCAATGAGCGTGCCTGGGCACGCTTCAAGCGCAATCGCCTGGGCTGGCTGGCCTTATGGCTACTGGGTTTCTTGATCATCGTCGGCACCTTGGCGGAGCTGGTCTCGAACGATAAGCCGTTGATCGCCCAGTACCATGGTCAGTACTACTTCCCGATCATCAAGAATTATCCGGAGACCACCTTCGGCGGCGATTTTGCGACCCCCACCGACTGGCTCGATCCGTATATCGTCGATCAGTTCAAGAAAGACGGGAACTGGGTGCTGTTCACGTTCAACCGTTACGGCGCCGATACCGTGAACTATTTCGCGGCGAACCCGAGCCCCGCAGCGCCCAGCGCGGAAAACTACCTCGGTAGCGATGCACAGGGGCGCGACGTGATCGCGCGTCTCTTGTACGGCTTTCGTGTCAGTATCTTCTTCGGCGCGGTCCTGACGCTGTTGTCGGGCGTGTTGGGCGTGATTGCAGGCGCGGTGCAGGGGTATTTTGGTGGCCGTGTTGACCTGTTCGGCCAGCGCTTTATCGAGATATGGGGCTCCATGCCGGTGCTCTATATGCTGATCATCTTCGCGTCGATCTTTGTGCCGTCCTTGTCCTTGTTGATTGTGCTGTTTGCGCTCTTCGACTGGATATCGCTTGCCGACTACGTCCGTGCCGAGTTCCTGCGTAACCGCAGTCTGGAGTTTGTGAAGGCGGCTCGTGCCATGGGTCTGTCGAACTGGCAGATCATTCGTCGGCATATCCTGCCCAACTCGATGACGCCGATCATCACCTTTCTGCCGTTTCGCATGAGTGCGTCCATTACCGCACTGACGGCGTTGGATTTCCTTGGCCTCGGTGTACCGTCGTCAACACCGTCCCTTGGAGAACTATTACACCAGGGCAAGGCCCACTTGGATGCATGGTGGATATCGGTACCCACCTTTCTGGCACTGGTACTGACCTTGACCCTGCTGCAGCTCGTGGGCGACGCCCTGCGTGATGCCTTCGATACGCGCAAGAACTGAGGCCACCATGACGCAAGCTGCAATGATCACCGACCCGCTGCTGTCGATTTCGCGCCTCGACGTCCATTTCGGCGCCGCGCAGGTCGTGCGCGACGTATCGTTCGCTATCAACAAGGGAGAGAAATTCGCGCTGGTTGGGGAATCGGGCTCTGGCAAATCGGTGACGGCGCTGTCCATCCTTCGTTTGGTGGAAGGGGCGCGCTACGGTGGGGCGATTCAATTCGAAAGCCGTGATCTGCTCGCCGAGCCCGAGCGGCGCATGCGTGCCATTCGCGGGCGCGATATTGCGATGATCTTTCAAGAGCCCATGACTGCGCTTGACCCGCTGTTTAGCGTAGGCAGCCAGATCGCGGAGGTGCTGACCCTGCATGAAGGCCTATCAGCGAAGGCTGCGCGGGCGCGCAGTATCGAGCTGCTATCCAAAACCGGGATACCGGAGCCCGAGCGGCGCGTCGATGCCTTTCCGCACCAGCTCTCGGGTGGGCAACGGCAACGCGCCATGATTGCCATGGCGCTCGCTTGTCGCCCCAAACTCTTGATTGCCGACGAGCCGACCACGGCGCTCGACGTGACGATCCAGGTGCAGATTCTCGATCTGCTCGACGCACTGCAGGCCGAGTTCGGCATGGCGATTCTCTTTATCACGCATGACCTGAATTTGGTGCGCCGGTTTACGCACCGCGTGGGTGTGATGGAAAAAGGTTGCCTGGTCGAATTAGGTGAGACAAGCAAGGTGTTTGCCGACCCGCAGCATGCCTACACCCGTAAACTGATCAACAGCCGACCCGAGCGCCGAGTGGATGGACTCGACCCTGCCTCGCCCATCGTCTTGCAGGGCGAGGCGGTCAATGTCGCGTTCACGAGCGCGGAGGGGTGGTTCAAGAAACGTGTATTCCATGCGGTGAAGGAAGTCTCCATTACCTTGAAGCGCGGCGAGACGCTCGGCATCGTCGGCGAGTCGGGCTCCGGCAAGTCGACGCTGGCCATGGCTTTACTGGGCCTGCAAGGCCTGGCGGGGGGCGCGGTGACACTGGATGGCGTCAGAACGGACAATGCCGACCGCAAAACATTGAGCCGCATGCGTAAGCGGCTGCAGGTCGTGTTTCAAGACCCATTCGGCTCGCTGAATCCGCGCATGACGGTGGCGCAGATCTTGGCCGAAGGACTGGCGCTGCATCATCCGGAGCTCGATGCCGCGGCGCAGGCAGCGCGAATCGCCGCCACGCTGGAGGAAGTCGGGCTTGGCGCATCAAGCGGGCTCGGTGATGTGGCCGGGCGCTACCCGCATGAATTCAGCGGTGGCCAACGGCAGCGCATCGCGATTGCACGGGTGGTGATCTTGCAGCCGGAGGTTTTGGTGCTTGATGAGCCGACGTCAGCGCTTGATGTGTCGGTACAGCAGCAAATTCTACGTCTTTTGGGTGATCTGCAACGGCGCCACGGCATCAGCTATGTATTCATCAGCCACGATCTGGCGGTTGTGCGGGCCATGTCGCATCGTGTGGCGGTGATGAAGGATGGACAGGTCGTCGAAACCGGAGAGGCTGAACAATTGTTTGCCAACCCCCAGCATGCCTACACCCGTGCATTGCTGGCCGCTGCGCAAGGCTGACGGAGACGCGTAGCGATATGCGTTTGATCGTTCGCCGACTGTTGTCGTGCCTGGCGCTGTATATGGCGCTCTTGGGCGCAAGCTGGGCCGACACCGTGCCGTTGCACGCATGTGGCGCCGACCCTGCCTGGCCGCCGTCGGCATTTGCGCGAGCCGGGCGTGACGGGGTCAGCGGGATTGCGGTCGATGTGCTGAAAGCGGCATTTCAAGGCACGCATTACAGCGTGGACGTGCATTTGGTGCCGCTGGCGCGTTGCATGGCTGAGGTGCGGCTAGGGCAGCGTTACCAGATCGCCATCGGCGCGATTGGGGCAGACACCCATTACCACGGCTTGCTGCTGACTTCGGGTTACCTCGCGCTCACACCGGCATATTACTTTTTGCGCCGCGATTTCCCGCATGGCATCCAGCTGCGCGAACCGAGCGATTTGCGCTTACTCAAGCTATGTGGCCTCGCGGGCTACAGCTACGCGCCGTTTACGCTCAAGCCCAACGAGATCGATGCGGGTTCAGCGGATATCGACTCGGTGCTCGCCAAACTCCGTCTGAATCGCTGCGATCTATTCCCGGAGTACCTGGAAGTGCATGCAGGCTACGCACAGCAGCTTGTGCGGCCCCATGGCTGGAGTGAGCTGAGCGGCGGCCTGGTACCGAAGCTGGCCAAGACCAATGCCCGATATCTGGTGAGCCGCAATCGCGAAGACGCCGACGATATTGCCCAGTTGATCGATGCGAAGCTTGCCGTGATGCAACGCAGCGGCACCCTGCGCACCATGCAACGGGCTTATTTGAAATAGGCCGGTCAGATCAGCACGGGAAGGGGGGCGTTGCTCTTCACCGAGCGGATGGCGAAATTGCTATTGATGTCTTGCACCATGCTGAGCTTCTGCAGCTTGCGCACCAATTTCTCGTAGTCTGTCAGATCGTGTACTGCGACCTCCAGCAGGTAATCGAAGGCGCCAGAGACGACATGGCAGCTGACCACCTCGTCTGCGTGCAGCATGGCGTCTTCAAACAGGGCGACCGCGTCTTCCCGGTGATGCATCAGGCGCACGTTCACAAACACCGTAGTACCGAGCCCCAACCGGCTGCGATTGAGCGTGGCCCGATAAGCGCTGATGACGCCGTCGTCCTCCAGTCGCTTGATGCGGCGCGCACAGGGCGTGGGGGAGAGGGCAACGCGCTCGGCGAGGTCGGTGGTGGTCAGGCGTCCGTCGCGCTGCAGGAGATCCAGTATCTGTCGGTCGATTCGATCCATGGCTCAATGTCGGGTTTGGTGGATTCCACTAAATATTCTCATTTTTTGGTGGATGTCACTCAATATATTCGGGCCGATATCGAAATTTGCTGATTTACGCTCACGGATTGCGCCGACAATGCACACATCCCCAAAGAGTGCCTACCATGCAAGCCGAACTCACGCTCCCTCTGCCGGCCGAAGGCCGCTCCTACGACAAACTGCTGGGCTTCGGTGCACTCGCGGTGACGCTGCTGATCTGGGCTGCGTTCTTTCTGTCCTTACGAGCGGGGGCCAAGGCGCATCTGGCGCCCGAGGAGCTGGCGTTGGTCCGTTTCGGGCCAGCAGGCCTTGTTTTTCTGCCAGTTCTGATTTCCCGTTGGCACCGCATTGCAGCCGTGCCGCTGCCGACCTTACTCTCGATTTTCGCGGGGGCCGGTTTGCCTTACTTCCTGATCGCAGGGCTCGGCATGCGCCACGCGCCCGTGGCAGATGGCAGCACGCTGATTCCGGGGACGTTGCCTTTGTTCATCAGCCTGTTCGGCGTGCTGTTCTACCGGCAGGCTGTATCTCGTGGCCGATTGCTTGCGCTGGCGCTGATCATGGTGGGGGTGGTGGGGCTCGTTTTCTTGCGCCCCAACGAGCAGCATCTTGGCCAGGGCTATGTGCTCTTCCTGCTGGGTAGCGCAATGTGGTCGAATTTCACGCTGGCCCTGCGCCGCTCGGGCTTGTCGGCGGTCGAAGGCGCAGCTGTGATCTCATCGACGTCGCTGATTGGCCTGTTGGCATGGATGCTGTTTCATCCGCCCATGGGGCTGATGCAGATGTCGGCTTCCGGCCTGATGTTCCATGGGGTGGTGCAGGGCTTGGGTGTAGGCCTTGCCTCGACACTTTGCTATGCCTACGCGATCAGCAAGCTGGGGCCGGAACGTGCAGCGACGGCTGGCGCTTTGACGCCCGTACTCGCCACCTTGATGGCGGTACCGCTGTTCGGCGAAGTGCCGGGCATCGTCTCGGTGATGGCCATGCTGTTGATCGTCGCGGGGGTGGTGCTGGCCAATCGACCGACAGCCAGCCGCTGAGCCAATTTCAGTCGGTGTCCATAACGTCGTTTGATTTCGGCCGGATTTGACACTTGCCTCCCTTGGGGGATCGCGCTATAACCGACGCAGCCATAAATAAATCAGAAAGTACTGAATAAGCAAGCGCTTATCATGGATACTGATCTGAAAGAGGTTGCCCCATAGCGACCCGGGTTATAGGAGGTGTTGTCATGATCCAGCGCAAGCTGTATCCCGGCGATGTGTTTGCTGGGCAGATTTTGCCATGGGATGTATTCAATGGCCGCGGAACCCTGCTGCTATCGAAGGGGCAGACGGTCCAGAGTGACGAGCAGATTCGTCGCCTGCATAAAGAAGGCATGTACGTGGAAGTCGAGCAGGTCTGGCACCAGGACCCCGGCTCCGTGCTGCAACATATCCTGCATGCCTGCTGGCGGATGGAAACCATCCTGCTCCGCCCCGAATCCACTCCTCAATTCGTCGATGCGGTTTCCCAGATTGCCGACATGATCGGCGCAGCGGCGCGGAAAGCGCCTGATGTCGTCGTCGCGACCGTCGTGCTGCGCCAGGGGGGGCGCTATGCGGTGCGCCACGTGGTCGACGCCACCAGCATCGTGGCCTGCGTGCTCGACAATATCGGCGTCGGGCCGGAGCAGATGCGGCCCTTGCTGTGTGCCGCGCTGACCATGAACATCAGCGCGATGGATCTGCACGAGACGCTGGCTCATCAGGCTTCTCCCCTGACGCCTTCACAGGAGGCCCGCATCCAGAATCACCCCCTCGCCAGTGCCGAGCGGCTGCGTAAGCTGGGTGTAGCTAATGAAGCCTGGCTTGCTGCGGTGGCACAGCATCACGAATCCTTTGCCGGC